>Ga0180434_10006248_pt1 | contig 13752 bp, 10 predicted proteins | sample SS_ome_7_FD_132453 | JGI IMG/M metagenome (GOLD analysis project Ga0180434, IMG submission 132453) | Hypersaline lake sediment archaeal communities from the Salton Sea, California, USA - SS_1_D_2 metaG | ecosystem: Environmental > Aquatic > Non-marine Saline and Alkaline > Hypersaline >... | reverse complement strand
GGCCGACGGTACAGCCGGCGACGGCGGCAGCGGCCGCGCCCCCGAGGCTCGCCAGGAATCGCCGGCGGTTCAGTCGATCGGACGTGTCGGTCATGACGGATCACCTTCACGAGAGTGAAAAAACGCCCCCTCACGCCGGGAGGGGGCGGGAAGGTCCCAGCAAGAAGCCGGCGCCCGGCACTACCGATGGTACCACTGCGACAGGTGCGACGGCCGTTCGCTCAACAGGATGGCTGCATCCACGTCGTCCTTCAGTCCGAGGACGTCGGCGTCGTCGACGCGGCGGTAGGTCATCTGGCGGTATCGCCCGTGAGAGGAAGGCGGCTCGCACCCGACGGCCGCCAGCATCAGCAAAATCAGGCCAGCCAGGATCAGGCATACGTGCTTCATCCTTCGTGCCTCCTTCCGAAATAGAGGTCGGTTCTTCACCCCACCCAACCGGAAGATGCTACGAGGGTCCCGGCCGGCTGTCAACTAGAAAAACCTTCAGCCCTCCATAGCATGACGCAGGGCCTCAATTTGCTCGAAGGTGAACAGCGGTCCCCGTCCGATGCCGGGGCACCGTGCGGCAGCCGCTTCCCACGCCCGCGGACTCGCCAGGTTCTCCGGCCAGAACGGCCAGATGCGGCACTGGAGCGGACGGACGGGGTAAATGCGGCACCGGCCGCCGCCGTCGAGCATGATGCAGTCGTCGTTGGGCTTTTCCTTCAGCGTCAGGCCGCGCCACGCCCGCCGCACGTACCTTCGCCGGAACGCCTTGGACGCCATGCCGAGATACTCGGCGATGCGGACCCCCTCGTCCTTCGTCAGCCAGACGTAGCCCGGCGCGCCGCCGCAGCATCGGCCGCACCCCTGGCAGGCGAAGCGCAGACCGTCGGCGAACCAGGGCCGGCCGTCGTCGCGTTTCCGGATGCGCGGCACGGGCGGCTCCGCTGCCAGGTGCCACCGATTGCTTGTCAATCGGTGCCGGTCCCGCGCGGTGGGCCTCCTGGGCCACCGCGCATCAGCCATCGCGCGAGTGGTGGCGCGGTGGTTCTCCGCAGGCCACCGCGCCGCACAGGGCCGGGCTGCACGCGCGGCGGGTACGGAGACCCGCCGCGCGGGAATCGGTTCCGCGCGGGAATGTGGTGCATTCTACGACTGGCCGAGGGTTGGAGCAAGACATCCGGCTTGCGGCCTGCGTCGCGCGGCTCCTATAATGGTCCCGCCGTGCTCCGAGGATCGTCGCCCATGCCGCCCATTCGCGTCCTGCCCGAGGGGCTCGTCAACCAGATTGCCGCCGGCGAGGTCGTCGAGCGCCCCGCCAGCGTGGTCAAGGAACTGCTGGAGAACGCCCTCGACGCCGAGGCCTCCCGCATCCGCCTGGAGGTCGAGCAGGCCGGCAAAAAGGGCATCCGCGTAAGCGACGACGGCACGGGCATGACGGCCGCGGACGCCCGCCTCGCCCTCGCCAGCCACGCCACCAGCAAGATCGCCCGCGCCGACGACCTGGAAGGCATCACCACGCTGGGGTTCCGGGGCGAGGCGCTGGCCTCCATCGCCTCGGTCGCCGACGTCCGCCTCGTGACGCGCACCGCCGAGGCCCTGGAGGCGACCGAGGTCGCGGTCTCGGGCGGCAAGGCAAGCGAGCCCCGGCCGAGGAGCGGCCCGGTCGGCACGACCGTCGAGGTTCGCAACCTCTTCCGCTACGTCCCCGCCCGGCGGAAGTTCCTCAAGACCGACGCCACCGAGATGGGCCACATCACCGAGGCCGTCACCCGCTGTGCCCTGGCCTACCCGTCGGTGCACCTGACGGTGACGCATAACGGGCGGAACGTGTACGAGTTGCCGCCCGGCGAGGGCGTCCGGCGCCGCATCGGCGCCTTCTTCGGCGCGGACCTGGCCGAGGCGCTGCTGGAGATCGCGAGCGAGGAACCGGCCGGCCGGCTCTGGGGGCTCGTCGGACCGCCGTCGGTGGCCCGGTCCACGAGCGGCACGCAGTACCTGTTCCTGAACGGCCGGTACGTGCGGGACCGCTCGCTGCTACACGCCCTGCGGGAGGCGTACCGGGGCCTGCTCGAGGGTCGCCGCCAGCCGGTCGCGTTCCTCTTTCTGACCGTTCCGCCCGAGCGCGTGGACGTGAACGTGCATCCGACGAAGATCGAGGTCCGCCTCCGCGACCAGCACCTGCTGTACGGGCAGGTGCTGTCGGCGGTGCGGGAGCGGCTGCTCGGTCCGGGCATCACGCCGAGCGTGGCGCCGCCGGCGGGCGGAACGCAAGGCGAGCCCCCCGCCAAGGGACAGGGGGCCGGGGCCGCTGCAGGCCCGTCTGCGACGGGCGAAGCGGCGGACGCCGAATCGGGAGCAACGGGAGGCGAGACCGGCCCCGCCGCCGCCCCGCCGGGGGACGCGGCCGCCGCCGACCGCGCCGACCGCGTCCGCCGGGCCGTCGCCGACTTCCTCCGCAGCCCGCCGGCCCGGCGGCAGGAGCACCTGCCGCTGGCGGGGCGGAAGCCGGGTGGCGGAGGCACATCCTCCCCGGATGAGCGTACCCGCGACCGTAAGGTCGCGGCTCGGGAAGGCACGCCGGCGCCGACCGAAGCCGCCGGCCGGGGGCAGGGCGCCGAGGATGAGGCCCGGGGCGAGGAGGTGGAGCAAGTCCAGCCGACCCGCACCGGCGCCGTCCAACTCCACAACACCTACCTGGTGGCCGAGAGCGAGGAGGGCATCCTCATCGTCGACCAGCACGCCCTGCACGAGCGTGTCCTGTTCGAGGAGATGATGGAGCGCCTGGAGGCCGGCCCCCTGGCGAGCCAGCGGCTCCTGGTGCCGGTCACGCTAGCCGTCTCCGACCGCGAGATGGCTGCCCTCGAGGAGCACCGCGAGGCGCTGGGTCGGCTGGGCATCGAGGTCCAGGCCATGGGGCCGCGCGACGTGGGCATCCAGGCGTTTCCGCCGCTGCTGGCGCGTGCGGACCCGGCGGGGACGCTGCGGGACTTCCTGGAATGGGTCCTCGCGCTGGAGGCCCCGCCCGCGCCCCGCCAGGTGCTGGAGAACCTGGCCCACGTGGCGGCGTGCCGGGCCGCCGTCAAGGCCGGCGAGCCGCTCAAGGCGGAGGAAATCGAGGCGCTGCTGGCCCACCGGGAGGCGGCCGAGATGGCCTCGACGTGCCCGCACGGACGTCCGGCCGCCCTGGTCCTGAGGCGGAAGGACCTGGAGAAGCAGTTCGGCCGGGACTACGCCGCCCCCGCCCCCCGCCCCGACGAAGACTCCCTGCCGTACTGACGCAGGGTGCCACGGATTGCTTGCAATCCGTGATTCCCGCCGCGCAAGAATGGGTCCCGCGCGGTGGCCCTCCTGGGTCTCTCGCGGTGGCCTTCCCGCCTTCGTCCCAAGGACTATGGCGGGCAGGCCTGGGCCACTGCGCCCCAGCAAAAGCGCGTTGAACCTCTTCCGCGGCGGCCTGGGAAGGTCGCCGCGCGGAAACGGTGCGGAAATGCAAAAGGCAGCCTCGCTACCGTTTCGGAGGAACGGAGAGACCCCGGCAAATCTTCGCTGCCAAGCGGTCGGCTATCTCGCGGTGGCGCGGGACGGCTTCCATGCGGCCGGTTTCGGGATTGACCCACAGGGAGTGGGACCGGCCTTCCCGCTTCAGATAACACCCGTGCCGGCGAAGCCGTTTCAGAAGCGCTTGACGCTTCATCCGAGGGTCACGGTATCCTGGGCGGCGTCGTCCGGCACGCCGCGGAGCCCGTCTTCGCGGCGCTGGTCCAGGATGAGGCGGATGGCCTCGGCCAGATTGGCCCGGCACTCGTCCTTCGTGCGACCCTGGCCGTTCGCGCCGGGGATTTCCGGGCAATAGGCGATGTACCAGTCGCCGTCCTTTTCCACGACGGCGGTAAACTCGTTGTGCATGGCGTCTCTCCAGGCACCCCACCGGCCTGATTGTATCGTGTCGCTGCGTTCGTGTCCAGGCTTCAAACCGTTGCGGATGGCGCGGCGGAAGATAGCCGCGGGCGAAGCCCGCGGCTCCCGGCCGTGAGCCGCGACCTTGGGGCGCGGGGATTCGCTCGCCATAACGTTGATTGTGCAAGGGCGCAGCGGAACAGAAGGACCCGCCGCGGGGGAATGCGCCGGACCACACACGAGACAGACAACAACGACCACGGCGAGATTCCTCGACTCGCCCGCCTCCGGCGGGTAAACTTCGCTCGCCCGGAATGACAATCGGAAGCGTGCCACACGCCGCCCCGGCCTACGGGGTCTCGGCGCCGCCGTGCCGATGCGGCGTCGGGGGCGGCTCGCCCTCCTGCGTCACTACCAGCAGCGGGAAGACGATGTCGCTGAAGCAGCACGGTACCATCACCGCCAGCACGACGAACACGAACACCCACCCGGCGTTATGGATCCAGTCGGTCAGGCCGAAACTCACCAGGTACAGGAGCGAGGCGCTGCTGGAGATGAGCACGTGGACCGCGTGCGAGAAGACCGTGGCCCGGACGATGTGCCCGCTCGCCAGGAACCCCGTCACGACGCCCACCGCCGCGAACGGCAGGACCAGGCCCGGGTGCTCGACGATGCAGACGTGGAAGTGCATCCGGACGCCGAGCATCAGGCCGCTGGCGTGCGGAATCAGGATGTCGCTGGCGCCGCAGACGAGGATCGCGCCCGCCAGGCCCACGACCAGGGCCTTGAGGAGCCGCCGCTCGTATCGCCAGAACATGGCCGTCGTCGCCGTCGCCGAGAACAGCATGTGGACCGGATGGAAGATGTGGAACAGTTCGCGGAAGGCGACCGGCAACTCGTCCTGGTAGAACGGTCGGCCGATGAAGGTCAGGATGGCGACCAGCGTCATCCCGCCGACGGTCGAAAAGATGGAGAACGGCAGGTGGGCGAGCAGTTCTTTCCGCAGGTGGCGGAGACCGGCTTTCATCGGGCACACCCTCCCGGCGACGGCGGCGAAGTAATCTTTCCTGATACCCCGCCGGCCGGGCCGGCGTCAAGCCTCTTTTCCGGGCCGGCCCCGTCTTGACAGCCGCCCGTTCCCCCGGATACGGTCCATCCACCGGAGAGGAGCACACCGTGATGACCCGTTCGCCGACCGAGCCGTCGTCGGCTCAAGGGGGTGAGGTCGCGGGTGTTCGCGCCGCTGTTCGAGCCGGCTGCGGAAGCAGCCGGGTATCTTTATCCTCCGTGGCACGTGCCGAGGCCGTCGTGCTGGCCGCCATGCTCCTGGCGGGGCCGACGGTGCTCGCCGGGGCCGGATGCGATCGGCCGAGCGAGGACGCCGCCGGCCTGCACCGTCCGCCCGGAGCCCTGTCGGCCGAGGCGCTCCGGGAGGTGACCGTCCGGCTGACGGCGTTCGGCCCGCGAAGCGTCGGCGACCCAGGCCACGATCCCGCCGCCTCGTACGTGGGCGGTCGGCTGCTGCTGGCCGGCTGCAAGCCCATCCTGACCGATCCGTTCGAGTGCGGGTTCCTGCCCGACGATGCGGACGCCGAGGCTTCCCGCCGGGCGGCATGCGGGAGCGTCGTGGCGTTCGCTCACGCCCTGCCGCTCGCCGACGCCTGGTCGCGGATGAAGGGCCAGGCCGAGGCGTTCACGTTCGACCATCCGCCCCGTGCGGACCTTGCGTCGGCCCTCCGCCGGGCCGCCTGCGAGGAGGGCGTTTCGCGCCTGACGCCGTTCGACGTGTTCAAGCGTCCCTCGCCGCTCTTTCCGCGGGCGGTGGTCCGGTGCCTGCTCCGGCGGAGGGTCCGCGCCGAGGCGGGCGCCGAGGCCGACGCCCCCCGCGCCCGGTCGGCCGTGATGGCCCGCATGCTCCGCCGGCTCGCCCGCGCCCACGAGGCGGTGCTCCTGGCTGCGCCGCTCGACATGCGGCCGGCGCCGGGGGCGGGGAAACACGGGGCCGACGAGTCCGCGTCCCTGGTCACCCTCTGCGCCCTGGCCGAGCACGTGGTCTGCGAGAGTCTCCGGCCGCGGCGGCGAACGCTTATCTGTGCGGCCCTGGACGGCCACTGGCGCGGCGCCGCCGGCGCCCGCAGCCTGGCGCGGATGCTGGGGCCGGGGGAGGCTCGCGCGCCGCGAACGTTGCGCGGCGGGTCTCCCGACCCGCCGCGCGCGGGCGATAGCGCGGCGGGTCGGGAGACCCGCCGCGCGGGAATCGAAGCGGAGACCCGCCCGACAGGCACCGGCGAGGCAAAGGCGCAAGACGCTTCCGAGGACACCCAACTGGCGGCGCTGCTCGGCCCATCGTCGGCGGCCGCCCGGGCGGCGACTCTGGCCGAGACGCTCGAGGCCCGGCCCGCCGACCCGGCCGTCGCGGCCGAGGCCGAGGACGCGCTCGTCCGGCTGCTGCGGCTGGAGCCGTACGCGGTACGCCTCGTCCTGTGGCTGGACCTCGCGAGCGGCGGGCGGCGCGTGGCGGTGCACGTGGTCGGGGCGGACGGCAAAGCGAGCGCGGCCTTGGGGCGATGGCTGTCGGAGAAGGTCGAGCGGGCGGGGAAGAGAGGTCGGGCCTCTTTTTCGATGGAGGCGAAAAAGGGGCCGGAGCCGGCCTCCGGCCGGGCGGTGGCGGCGCTGGCGTCTGCCGGCCGGCCGGCGGTTCTTTTGCGGACCGCCGATGCCCCCCGCGACCACTGGTTTACCGGCGAGGATACGACGGAGCGGGTGGACTTTGCCGCCCTTGCCGACCAGGCGCGGGCCGTGGCCGCGCTGATGTCGGAGGTCCTGGCGGCCGAAGCCCTGCCGGGCGGGAGACGCCCGCGCGTCACCGAGGCTCGGCCGTGAGGCCGCCCCTGGGCGCAGCGTCCGAGCCGGTGCGGGTTGCTTGGCGTTTGCTGCCTGCGTCTCAGGCGGTGGCGATGCCGTCGCGGCCGGCCTCCTTGGCCCGATAGAGGGCCCGGTCCACGCGTCGGAGCAGCGTGTCGGGGGTATCGTCCTCGCCATACTCTGCAACCCCGATGGAGAGGGTGGCGGGCACGTCCCGCCCGTCGAGGCGGGGGGGCTGCTCGTGGTTGCGTCGGCGGAGCCGGCGGGCGAGTTGCTCGGCCTGGGCGCCCGCCGTGTCGGGCAGGAGGACGAGGAACTCGTCGCCGGCCCACCGGCCGGGCACGTCCACGCTGCGGACGGTCTCCAGGAGTATGGCGGCCAGGTTCCGGAGGACGGCATCGCCGGCGGGATGGCCGAAGCGATCGTTGACGTCCTTGAGGACGTCCACGTCAACCATCAGGATGGAGAGCGGCGATCCGTACCGCCGGGCGCGGTCGGTCTCGCGGGCAAGGGTCTCTTCCAGGGCCCGGCGGTTGGCCAGGCCCGTCAGCGGGTCGCTCTTGGCCTGCTGCTCCATCTCGTGGTAAAGTTGGACGTTATAGATGCTGGCGCCGATGAGTTCGGCCATCTGTTCGATGACCGGCAGGTCGATCCCGGTGTCGAAGGGAGCCCCGTCCACCTTGTCGGCCAGGTTCAGGACGCCGAAGGTCCGCCCGCCGCCCTTCAGCGGCACGACGATGCACGAGTCGGTCTGGTATCGCTGCTCGAACGGCCGCTCGATGACCAGGCCGCTCTCCTTCTGGAAGGCGTCGAAGCCGCCGATCCGCAGCACTTCACCTCGACGGAGGGCGTGGGCCATGGGGCTGTTGGGGTTGGCGGCCAGTTCAACGCGCTCGGCGACGGGGGCCTCGTGGGAGTGGCCCTGGAGGACGAGCCGGTCACTCGAAGCATCGTAGAAGTAGAGGCTGGCGCGGCGAGCGTCCACGACCTCGGGCAACTGGTGGACGGCCACCTGGATAATCTGGTCCAGGTCGAGCGTGTTGATGCGCTGCGAGAGCCGGGCCAGCGCATGAATGCGCCGGACGGCGCGGTCGAGGCGGCGCCGCTGCTCTTCCGGGGCGCCGGCGGCCCGTTCGGCGTCGGCCAGGCGGGCGGAGAGTCGGCTGTTGTGCTCGGCCAGTTCCTCGGTCCGCCGGCCCAGGCGTTCCAGGGCGGCGGTGCGCTGGACATTCCGGGCCCAGTCGGCCAGCCGCCGGCCGAGCGTGGCGGCGGTGACGGGCGTGACGAGCAGGTCGTAGGCCCCCTCCAGCCGGGCGGGCCCCAGCCGGTCGATGGCCTCGGCCGGGCCGGTCCACACGCAGCGGTGGAGGTGTTCGTCGATACACGAGGCCAGAGGACCGTCCGCCGAGGCCACCGCCGCCGCGTCGAGAAGCAGCAGCAATGGCCCTTCGGCGGTGAAGGCGTCGGGCCTCAGCGTCCGGAGCGACTCCAGGCGGAACCCGGGCGGGGGCTCCACGGCGTCCCAGGCCCGGCGGAGGGCGGCGTCCGACGTGTGCAGCCGCAGCACGAGTGGCGGCGGGCGGTCGGCGAAGGACGCCTCGCCGGCGCCGGGCGCGGCAGCGTTCCGGGGAGGATCAGCCATGGCGCGGCAAGTGTACCGGCGTGTGCGCAGGGCGTCTACCGGAAAGTGGCGGAGGCATGACGGGGACGGGGCTTATCCGGGATTCCAGCGGGCGGCCACCTCTTCGTCACTGACGACGCCGTCGGGGGTGCCCTGGGGCCGCTCGGGCTTCTCATAGTACCAATGGGAACCGCCGATCTTGTTCATCCCGTCCCGGAAATCCTCCCAGGCGAACCACTCCACGTGGCCGTCCATACACGAGACGAACCCCCCGCCGTGGTGGCGGTTGGTCAGGGCGTACTTGTTCGAATGCGGCGTCATGTAGGCCTCGTCGAAGCGCGAGTCCGGTTCGGGGTCCACGCCGGCGCTTTGTTCGATGAAGAGGAAGTCGGTGGCGTCGAAGTCCGAGAGGTTCCGGCTGCGGACCTTGGTAAGGGACTCGTTCGACCACTCGTAATCGTCCCAGGTGATGCTGGCGTTGATGACGTAGGAGATCGGGTCGATCTCCGTGAAACTTCCGCTCGACTCCTCGGGCCGATGGTAGAGTTTCAACACCGTTGCCGGTCGCGGATGGCCCCGGCTGGCATCGACCGGGCAGTAGAGGAGCCCCTTGGGGTCGTCCCCGGTGCCCACCTGGCCGCCGATGTAGTTCTGGCGGATGAGGACGCCGCTCGTGACGTCGTTGTATCCGCTGTTTTTTACGTAAAGCCAATCGCCGGCACTGCCCGCCCGGTTCTTGGTGGCGTAGAGGGGGAACCGACCCTGGTGGTCCGTGCAATAGGCGATGACGCTCTCGGCCAGTTGCCTCAGGTTGCTTTGGCACTGGGTGTCATCGGCCGACCCCAGCGCCGACATGACCGCCGGGAACAGCAGCGCCATCAGGATGCCGATAATCGCGATGACCACGAGCAACTCGATCAGCGTGAAGCCGCGGCGGTGGCGTCTCACGGGTCACCTCCTTCTCCGGTGCTGCGTAAAGGATGCAGCACGCTCTCCCGTTTATTATAGGCCGCGCCAAGGTGTCCGGTAAGGGGCAAGGAGGCATTTCGGATTTCGGACTCGTGCTTCGCAGCGACCCTGCTCTGCGAAGCCCGCTACGCAGGGCGAAGAAGAGAGCGCTGCTTCGCAGAGTAACATTTCGGATTGACGGCCACAACGCATGACCCGCGAGCGGTCGCCGTCAGGCGGGGGCGCCCACGTTCGCCGGCCCGCCCGCGGGCGCCGACGGGAAAACGTGCGGGCCGCGCGGGCCCAGTCGTTACTGCGGCGGGTTCATCGCGCTGCGCGGCGCCATGATGAAGGCGAACGATTCGACCGTTACCGCCGCGTCTTCGACTTCGCTGCGCAACCGAATCCTACGGATGTACCTGCGATCCGGGGCCCGCACGACCAGGAGGCGGCGCTCGTCGGGGCCGAGGGTGCGAGCCAGCGTCTGCTTGCCGTTGTCGTGGTAGGTGTCGTGGAAGGTCGTGGTCAGTTCGACGCGGCGTTCGTCGGCCGAGGCATTGCGCAGCACCAGCCCGCAGGCGGCGGCCACGTCCTTGAACCCGGCGTAGTTGAGGTTCGACCGGGTCATCCCCTTGCCGGTGAAGCGCCTCATCCGCCCGTCGTTGACGCGGTCGGCCTCTTTGGTCGTGGGGATCTTATTGATCACGTCCGAAAGGCGAAGGTCGAACGCCCCCGCCGATAAAGCCTTCCCGCCGAACGTGCCCTGCTCCAGCGAAAGATAGAGCCTCCTGGCATCCTCCGGCGGACCGTATTCCAATGTCACGTCGCGGCTGGGCCGGTGCAGACCGGACAGGTTCCACGCCCCGGCCAGCCCTTCCCGGGCGGCGGCGCGGAAGTCGGCCCGGAACGTTTTCACGCGGTTTTCCCCCGTCGCAGGAGACGTTGGCGGCAAACGGTTCGCGGCCGCGACGGCAGGCGTGCGGCGCCGCCCGGCGGGCAGGGCTTGGAGGTCCCGATCCAGTTCCACCATTTCACGAAGGATCGCCACCGACGATTCGTTCTTCAAACTCGACTCGTACCAGGGGTCGAAGTTGCTGATCTTCGGCAGCGGTGACGTTTCGTCAAAGAAAAGCTTCACCCCCAGATGCATCATCTGGTCGGCCCGGTGCAGATAGGCGATGTTGCCGGTCATTTTGTGGCAATAGCGCAGCAGCGCGACCACGTCCGCGATGTTGTCGGGATACTGCGCGAACTGCACCTCGGGACCGATGGACATGTAGATGTCGGCGATGTCCAGGAGCGCCCGGCGATAGGTGGGTTTGTGTTTCTCCTCGCAGTGCTCGTACCGGCGCCACAGAAGCATCGAGAATTCGGCATAGGAACGTCCCGGGAACCAGGGCGCGAGGTAATACAGTGATGCCGCCGGTTTGCCGTCGGTCGTCCTGAGCGGGTAGCCGATCGAAGCATCCACACCTTTTGGCGGCAGGGTGAACCCCTTGGCCATCGGCCGGCGGTCGGCGACGGTGTACCACGTGAGGATGCCTTTGCCCGCCACGTCCAGGACCTTGTCGTAGTCGTTCGAGAGATACTCGTCATCGATAAACCGCACGAACGTGCGCATCTCTTCAGCCAGGGCGGGGTCCCGCTCCTCCACGTGCGCGGCCGCATCCTGGAGGTTCGATGCCATATCCAGGTTGTGCAGCGGGGTCGCCACCTCGCGGCGGTCCGGGCCTTGCTTCGTACACCAGGCCATGGCGCCGGTTTCGGGATCCCGCATGGAGCGGTAGAGCGCGAGCAGCGTCTGAATATGCTTCTTCATCTCCGGATCGCCGCTGCGCCCGTACTCGCGCGCCCAGATATCCATGTAGCAGGATCCGGTCTGCGGGAACTCCATCCCCCCCTTCCTACCATCGGAATGACGGTTGAAATGTCCGGTCTCGTGATCCTTGACGTGGTGTTTCCAAATGCCATGGGCAAAACGCTTCAGGGCCTCGGGGTTCTGGTCCCAGTACGGCCAGACGAAGTTGTACTCGTGGCCGCCGTAGCGACCGGCCGAATAGACGCCCTTATCCTTCCCGACGTGGTAGTACATGTGGCTACCCCAGGGGAAGAGTCCCGAGCCGGCCTGGGCATGATCGAGGAACCAGGCGATGCTCTTGTCGGCTTCTTCGCCGTAGCGCCTGTCCCCGGTTAGTTCGCTCAACCGGTAGAGCAGTTCGTACAGCGGTAGATCCTGAAGCGGGTTGCTGCCCACGTAAGTGCGGTCGTACGGGCGCATTTTGTGATCGCGACGCAGGCCGGGAGCATACGGCTTGGTTTTCACGTGGGGGTAGGGCGCCTTGAACGGCTTGCCCGTCTTGCGGTTCAGTACCGTCATGAACAGCGGCGAATGGACCTTGCCGTAGGTGTCTCGCCCATGCTCGATCATGTAGTCGGCGTAGGCTCTGGCGATGGCCCGGTAGTCGCATGCCTCCTGCATCTTCCGGAGATGCTGCCGCTGACCGTCGGTAAGCGGCCCGGCCATCGCCGGGGCCGCCGACAAGACCAACACCCATAGCGTCAAACCATGAAATCTGAACGTCATTCCTCCCCTTTCGGTAAACACGGGGACTTTGGGCCGGCGGTTCCGTCATTCCGCACGCTCGCCGGGCTGCACCAGGAGCCGGAGCGGACGGTCCGGCTCGACGCGGACGGTCAACCCTTCCCGGAGCGACTTGCCCGTCACCGTCCGGACCGAGCCGCCACGGCCGGGCCCGCAGGCCGCTCCGCGTAGATGGCGGTCGAAACCTTTACGCAGCCGGTCAGTTCTTCAGCGACCGGCACGTTTGCGGCATCGCTTTGAGGTCGAACTGATACGTTCCTTCGAAAACAGTTACTTTTTGCTTATCCGGGTTGCCGATCAGGCGCACGGTGACGCGCATCTTCGGCAGGGTTTTCAGCATGTCTCCTTCGACTTCCGCTGCAATTTTGCACTCGCCGATCTTCTCGTCGGCCACGCCCTTTTTGCAAATCCGGACGTTTTTGCTCTTCGCGATTCGCGGCCTCTGCGTCAGGCGACGTCCGCCCGGCCCATAATGGATGATATCCACCAGGTGCCCCTTGAACTTGCCTCCGCCGGTGTAGCCGGTGATCCTGCCGACGGTGATGTCAGTGGAATTGTTGACATCCAGGATCTGCTCGGAGTAGGAAGCACCGATCATGCGACGGATGTGTATTCTTCGGCAGTAACTGTTCAGGTCGATGGTTTCATTCTCTCCGGGGTTGCTTCCGGCGAGGCCGGCCACGACGCCGATCTGGAGGTCCTCGCATCCCTCGATCCCCATCAGGTTATTGTCGTAGTGTTGGTCGGCGGCAAAGGGGACACGCAGATTCTCGGAGTCGACCAGCCAGATCGCGTCGCCGCTCTCTGGCATGGCCCCGGCCGAGAAGACCAACCCGCCGTCGATGCCGAGTTTGCCGCCGCGGCGACCGTTGTACATGATGCTGGCACATCCGCGGCCGCTGCCGCGGAGCGTTCCGAGATGGATGACCGCCACGTGGTCCATGCCCTTGTTGTGAATCAGGGCCGGATAGTCGCCGTGCCCTTCGGAGACGATGTCAAGTTTGGCCTTATCGGCAGGCTGGAGCGTCGCCTCCTTCGCGATGATGAGCGAGACGCCGGGCCGCGGAATCCGTACCGAGCCGGACACGTTGAAGGTACCGCTTGTGAGGACGGCGATGCGGCTGTGATTCAATGCCCACTGGATTGCCCGAGCGGGTTCGGCGCTCTCATACAGCCCCTTTTCCGTCGCCTCGTGTCTCACGATGCAAGTGCCACCCCGCATGCTGACTGTTGCGAATTCGTGGGCTTCCCGCCGAGGGGCAGAAAAGCAAAAGACCTCGGTTGCGATTCCTGCGTCGGCTGCCGGACGAGGCCCCGCTGTTGCGGTCATTCCCTGCCGCCGCTGACCGTCGGTAAGCGGCCCGGCAATCGCCGGAGCCGCACACAAGATCAACACCAGTGGCGTAAAGCCACGCAATCTGCGCATCATCCCTCCCTTTTCTGTAAACACCGGGACTCCCGGCCGGCGGTTCCGTCATTTCGCACGCTCGCCGGGCTGCACCAGGAGCCGGAGCGGACGGCCCGGCTCGACGCGGACAGTCAACCCCTCGCGGAGCGACTTGCCCGTCACCGTCCGGACCGACCCGCCGTCCACGTCCTTCACCGTGTACGAATGGGCGTCGGCCGGCTCCACGGTGAACCATTCGGGCAGGGTGTTCATGCGGGGCCAGTCATGCTCGAAACCCATATAGACCTTGTGGCGCGGAATGTCGAAGACGAGCCGGCCCGACCAGGCCTTCTCGGCCTTGATGACGACGGCCAGCCCGTCGCCGCGCTCGCAGGCGCCGAGTCGCAGGTCTTGCCGCCAGGGCCGGGCCCGCAGGCAGCGTGT
>Ga0180434_10006245_pt1 | contig 13758 bp, 10 predicted proteins | sample SS_ome_7_FD_132453 | JGI IMG/M metagenome (GOLD analysis project Ga0180434, IMG submission 132453) | Hypersaline lake sediment archaeal communities from the Salton Sea, California, USA - SS_1_D_2 metaG | ecosystem: Environmental > Aquatic > Non-marine Saline and Alkaline > Hypersaline >... | reverse complement strand
CTGAGAGGCTGTGAAAAAATCCCTGTCTCCCTGCGCGAGCGGATTTTTCCACATCCTCTACATCTGGGGGGGGACGCCGTCCCCCCCCAGGAAACAGACTCTTACGATCGCGACAGCGATCGATAGAGCAGGTGGAAGAATTCGCCCTTGCCGCACATCAAGGACCTCACGGTCAGCCGAGGCGAATGAAACCGGCGAATTCTTTCACATGCTCTGAGGACCGCAGACCGGCGCAACGAGACGGGCCGCTCTGCAATCAAGTCGGAACCCGGACGTTTTTTCTCTCTTCTCATGGACAAGCCATTCACGTGCCCGCCCCTCTTCCGCCCGGCATTCCGTTTGCACCCGGCATTCCGTTGAAAAACGGGTTCCGGCCCCTGCTCTTCGTTCTGCTCGTCGAAAACCGAGAGGGTTGCGGCCGGACGCCGTAGCCTTCGGCTACGGTTTGCACCTGGAAAGCGCGCATGGAGGCCGCGATCCCGGAACCTTCTTCCGGCATGGAGATTGCGCATTCAAGGGCGGATCCGCCGCCACGAACCGGCGCGCGGAGTCGTCCCGGCGGGAGCGGCGGACCCGGACCGCGAGGGAGACGTCACGAGACACGAGAGGAGGATCATCATGAAGCTGATCAGTTCGGCCTTCCGGGACGGCGAGAGGATCCCGAAGGCCTACACCGGCGAGGGAAGGAACGTCTCGCCCCCCCTGGAATGGAACGACCCCCCTGACGACACCAGGAGCTTCGCGCTTCTGTGCGAGGATCCGGACGCGCCGCAGGAGGAGCCGTGGGTGCACTGGGTGGCGTACGGCATCCCCGCGGACGTGACCGCCGTCGTCGAGGGCGTGGAGGGACTGACCGAGGGGAAGAACAGCCGCGGCGCCATCGGCTACGACGGCCCCATGCCGCCCCCGGGCCACGGCCCGCACCACTACCATTTCAAGGCGTACGCTCTCGACGCGCCGATCGATCTCGAGCCGGGCGCCTCGAAGAAGAAGTTCCTCGAAGCCGTGGAGGGCCACGTGCTCGCCATCGCCGAGCTGGTGGGGATCTACGAGCGATGAGCCGGACCGCGATCCGCTCCCTGCGCCGCGTGACCCGCGCAACGCCCGCGTTCGAGGACCGCGCGGACGCCGGCCGGAAACTTTCGGTCTTCCTGGACCTCGAGCCCCGTCCCGGTTGCGCGGTCCTCGCCTTGCCGCGCGGCGGCGTCCCCGTGGCGGCCCCCCTGGCCCGGGCGCTTCGCGGCCCCCTCGCCCCGGTGTTCGTCCGGAAGCTCCCCCTGCCCGGCTCCCCGGAAATGGGGTTCGGCGCGGTCGCGCTGGACGGCAGCGTCCAGCTGAACGAGGCGGTGGTGCGCGCGTTCGGCGTCTCGCCAGGAACCGTCGAGTCGCAGACGGCCTCCGTGCTGCGTGAAGTGCGCCGGCGCGCGGAGGCCTACGGAGGCGGGGGGCCGTTGCCGGTGGCGGGGCGCCGCGTCTTCCTGGTGGACGACGGCCTGGCCACCGGCTACACGATGATGGCGGCGGCGCGCATGGTCCGCAACCGGGACCCCGAGTCCCTTCATCTGGCGGTCCCCGTCGCGCCGGCGCGCTCGGTGGACGCCGTGGCGGATCTCTTCGACGCGGTGAGCGTCCTCTACGTCCAGGAGGAGGGCTCCTTCGCGGTGGCCTCCTTCTACGAGCGGTTCCCCGATCTCGCCGACGCCGAAGTGCAGGCGATCCTCGAAACCGGCTGACCGAATCGTCTCCGACGCCGGGAAGGTCGAAGGGCGGGTCGGCACGCCGATTGCAAAATACTCCCGCATCGAAACCGGAGGAAAGTACCGATGAAACGAACGACGGCTTCATTCGCGGGGAATCGGAAGCACCGGCGCCCGTCGGAGCCATGAACATCGGCTATGCCCTCCCGGGCCGGCCGTAGCAGCGGGCTACGGACGGGAACATGGGAACCGACGAACTCGATTTGAAAGGAAGGTCATGGTCGTCAAGGACGTGATGACGGAAGGCATCGTGGCCGTGGATGCCGACGCCCCGCTTCTCGCCGCAAGCGAGAAGATGAAGAAGCACGACGTGGGAGCCCTGCCCGTGCTTCAGGACGGGAAGGTCAAGGGGCTGGTGACCGACCGCGACATCGTGGTGCGGGGCGTGGCCAAAGGCGTGGACGCCGAGAAGACGCCCGTCTCCGAGATGTCCACGCTCGGGCCCCTGTGGGTCGAGGACACCGCCTCCCTCGACGACGCCGCGAACCTGATGGCGGACAAGCAGGTCCGCCGCCTCATCGTGGTGAACGACCAGAGGAAGCCCGTGGGCATGGTTTCGGCGGGTGATCTCGCCGGCCGCATGGAAGGGCCCGAACTGGGCGGCAAGGTCCTGGCGGGAACGTCGAGGGCCGTTTCCTGAAGGTGAACGCGGAACGCAACGTCCGGAGCCGGAGGGGGTCGCCGGCTCCCTGGAACGTTTTTTTCTCTCTTTTTTTCGTAATGGAGGACACCATGAGAACGGGAACGAGGAACCAGGGGCTTCGGGTCGCATGGGGACGGCGGGTCGCCGTCGCCGCGATCCTCTTGATGGCGGGAGCCGCCCCGACCCTGGCGGCGCCCGTGGGCGACACCATCGAGGACCAGGACGTCACGGTCGCCCTGCAGACGGAGCTGCTCGTCGACGAAGCGGTGCCGTCCCACAAGATCGACGTGGAGACCCAGGACGGCGTGGTCATCCTTTCGGGGACGGTGGACAGCCTCCTCGCGAAGGACCGGGCGGTGAAGACCGCCGAGGCCATGAAGGGGGTCCGCTCGGTCGTGGACCAGATCGAGGTGATGGACACGGAACGCTCCGACCCGCAGATCCGCACGGACGTCGTGGAGGCGTTGGCCTCGGATCCCGCGGCGGATTCCTACGAGCTCGACGTGGATGTCGAGGACGGGCGCGTGACGCTCAGCGGGACCGTCGAGTCCTTCGAGGAGAAGGACCTGTCGTCCATCGTGGCGAAGGGCGTCAAGGGCGTGCAAGGCGTCTCGAACCTCGTCACCGTCGACTACGAGACCGACCGCCCCGATCACGAGATCGAATCCGAGATCGAGCGGCGCCTGGAGACGGACGTGAAGGTCGACGAGATGCTGATGGACGTGGAGGTCGACGAGGGCGTCGTCTCCCTGAGCGGCACGGTGGGTAGCGCCGCGGAAAAGACCCGCGCCGAGACGGACGCCTGGGTGGCCGGCGTGGATGACGTGAAGGTCGACGATCTCGACGTGAAGTGGTGGGCCCGCGATGATATGCGGCGGAAACGGAACGGAAGCATCTTGACGGACGCCGAGATCCACGACGCCGTGAAGGACGCCTTCCTCTACGACCCGCGCGTCGCGAGCTTCCAGCCCGAGATCGACGTGGACAACGGCATGGTGACGCTTACCGGCGATGTGACCAGCCTCAGCGCCAAGCGCGCAGCCGGCGACACCGCCCGCAACACCACGGGCGTGTGGCGCGTCCGCAATCTCTTGAGCGTGAGGCCCGAAGTGACGCCCGCGGACGCCGTGCTGGCCGAAAACGTGCGCGACGCCCTGCGCCGCGATCCCTACGTGGACCGCTTCGAGATCACCGTCATGGTGATCAACGGGAAGGTCTACCTCTACGGGGACGTGGATTCCGGCTTCGAGAAATCGTGGGCCGAAACCGTGGCCGGCCGCGTCGACGGCGTCTACGACGTGCAGAACAGCCTCGTCGTCAGCCGGCCTCCCCAGTGGATCGACGATCTGGAGCTCCGCCAGGAGGTCCAGGACCAGCTCTTCTGGGACCCCATCGTGAACAGCGAAAACGTGTCGGTCAGCGTCGAGGACGGCGTGGTGACCCTCACGGGCAAGGTCGCCACCTGGTACGAACGCCGCCGGGCCACCGAGAACGCCTGGGACGCCGGCGCCCATACCGTGGTGAACAAGCTCAAGGTGAACCACCTGAGCGACTTCGGCAGCTAGACGACCCCACCCTCCGGCGGGGCCCGGCCCTCGCGCCGGGCCCCGCTCGGCGGGCCCCTTCTCATGAGATGGAACTGGCTTCCCTGGAAAACGATCCTCCGCTTCGTCGCCTGGCGAGGCGGCTTCATCGATCCCCTGATGGTCTTCGCGAGGCTCCAGCGCTTCGCCCAGCCCTCCGAGGTCGCCGCCCCCCTCGAGCTCGTCCGCGCCGGCATCCTCTTCCACGCCCGCGGACTCGTCAACACACGCGCCATCCAGCAGAACCTCGACTGGGTCTGGCCCTTCTGGGCCGCCAGGCAGTTCGATCCCCGCGACCCCGCCTTCCTCCCCCGCGCCTTCTCCCTCACCCACGTGAACCTCACCCACCGCTCCTGGACCGCCTGCGGGCGACCCGGCCTCGCCTCCTACCCGATCGTGGACCCCCGCGGCGTCGTGACCCCCTTCTTCGATGGATGGTCCCTCGACGCCTGGGTCGTCGACGAGCAGGGAAACGCACTCGTTCCCGCCTGGCGCCCCCGCGCCGACCAGCGCGCCTTTCTCGAAGGCGAGCACCTCGTCGTGGACACCCGCCTCGAACACGACGGGCTCCGCCTGCAAAGCCGCGCCTTCGTGACCGGCCCCGACGAACGCCCCCTCTGCCGCCTCGAATACCTCGCCCGCGCCGACCGACCCGCCTGGCTGGCCCTCGCCCTCCGGCCCACCAATCCCGAGGGCGTGGCCTTCGTCCACCGCATCGAGGCCGACCGGAACCGGAACGCCTGGCGGGTGGACGGGGAACCCCTCGTCCGCTTCAAGGCGCCGCTCGAGCGGCACCGCGCCTCCCGCTACCGCGACGGAGACGTCCACCAGGACCTTCTCGACCGGCCCGCCGAGGACAAGACCTCCTGCGAGGTCGGCATGGCCACGGCGGCCGCCCTCTTCGCCCTGGATCCCGCCACCGACCGCGAGATCGCCCTCGAGGTGGACCTCTCCCGGGACCCCGCCTTCGCACGCCCCTCCCGCGGCGCCTCGCGGACCTGGCCCGCCGCCCTCGCCGGCGCGGCACGCCTCTCGATTCCCGACGAGCGGTTCCGGTCCCTCTGGGAAGCCTCGCTACGCACCCTCGTCCTCTTCTCACCCCGCGACGTCTACCCCGGCCCCTACACCTACAAGCGGTTCTGGTTCCGCGACGCGGCCATCATGCTCCACGCCCTGGCCTGCGCCGGCCTCGCGCGCCACGCCGAAGCCCCCCTGGCCTCCTTCGAGAAGCGCCAGACCCTCTCGGGCTACTTCCATTCCCAGTACGGGGAATGGGACGCCAACGGACAGGTCCTGTGGCTGATGGGACGATGGCGCGCGCTCACCGGCGCCCTCCCCCGCGCCCCTTCCCTCGCCTCCGTCCGCAAGGCCGCCTCCTGGATCGTCCGGAAGCGCCTGAAGGACGACCCCGACTCGCCCCAGGGCGGCCTCCTGCCCGCGGGCTTCAGCGCCGAGCACCTCGGACCCAACGACTACTACTTCTGGGACGACTTCTGGTCCGTGGCCGGCTTGCGGGCCGCCGCGGACCTGCTCGAGACCGAGCGCCCCGCCAAGGCGCGCCGCTTCCGCGAGGAGGCCGACGACCTCCTGCGCGCCGTGGAGCGCAGCCTGGAGGCGACCTTCCGCAAGGGGCCGCCCGTGATGCCGGCCTCGCCAACCCGGCGCCCCGACGCCGCGAGCGTGGGCTCCCTGGCCGCGGGCTACCCCCTCGCCCTCTTCGGCCCGGAGGATCCGCGCCTCGTCGCCACCGCCCGGCATCTCCGGGACCACCATTTCTTCGAGGGGGCCTTCTTCCACGACGTGCAGCACGCCGGCATCAATCCCTACCTCTCCCTCCACATCGCCCAGGTCCTCCTTGCGGCCGGCGATCCGTCCTGGGAGGGCATCGTCCGTCGCGTCGCCCGGCTTGCCTCGCCCACGGGGCAGTGGCCCGAGGCGATCCATCCCGCCACGGGCGGCGGATGCATGGGGGACGGCCAGCACGGGTGGGCTTCGGCGGAGTGGGTCATGATGATGCGCTTCCTCTTCGTGCTGGAGGCGGGCGGGCGCCTGGTGCTTGGCGCGGGACTGGTCCCGTCGTGGACGGGCGAGGGGTCGCGGCTTCGGTTCGGACCCGCCCCCACCCCGCAGGGCGACATCGAGGTGCGTGTGGAGGGAGGCGCGGACGAGGCCCGGGTCGGATGGAGCGGCGAGTGGCGGACGCCGCCCGTCGCCCTCGAGATCCGCCTTCCCGGATTCGCGCCCCTCGAGATCCCCGGCGCGCCCGAAGAGGGAGAGCGGACGGTTCGCCGGACGCCGGAGGCCTCCCTTCGCGGAGCGACGGGGGCGTTTCAAAGAAAGGAGCGCTGATCTTATGCGGATCGCCATGTTCTCCAACGCGTACCTGCCCCGCGTGGGCGGCGTGACCCGGTCGATCGTCCGGTTCCGCCGGGAATTCCAAGATCGGGGCCACCCCGTTATCGTGGTGGCGCCCCGTTACGAGACGGAAGGCCCCGCCGCGGCGGCGGAAGAAGACGTCCTCCGCGTGCCCGCCATCCAGAATTTCAACGGAAGCGACTTCTCCGTGGGCCTTCCCGCCCCCCGGCTCACCGACCCGGCCGTGGACCGTTTCCGCCCCGACGTCGTCCACGCCCACCAGCCCTTCCTCCTGGGCGACGCCGCCCTGCGCATCGCCCGCGCCCGGCGTCTTCCCCTGGTCTTCACCCATCACACCATGTACGAGCGCTACACGCATTACGTTCCCCTCGAGACGCCGCGCCTCAAGACCTTCGCGATCGAGCTGTCGCGCCGCTTCGCCGACGCCGCCGACCAGGTGTTCGCCCCCAGCGAAAGCGTGAAGGCCATCCTCGAAGAACGCGGCGTGTCCGCGCCCGTCGCCGTCGTCCCCACGGGCGTGGACACCGCGGACTTCCGCGAAGGCGACGGCTTGGCCTTCAGGAAGGCCCGCGGCATCCCCCCCGGCGATTTCCTCGTGGGACACCTCGGCCGCCTGAGGCCCGAGAAGAACCTGGACGTCCTCGGCCGCGCCGTCGCGTCCTTCTTGAAGGACCGCCCCGGGGCGCGGTTCCTCCTCGTCGGCGAGGGATCCGAGAAGGAGGGGGTGAAGAAGCGCATCGAGGAGGCGGGGGCGGGCGACCGCTTCCACGAGGCGGGCACCCTGGAAGGCCGCGAGATCGTGGACGCCTACCACGCCATGGACGTCTTCGCCTTCGCCTCCACCTCGGAAACCCAGGGGATGGTCCTCGTGGAAGCCATGGCGGCGGGGACGCCCGTGGCGGCCCTCGACGGCCCCGGCGTCCGCGAGGTGATGCAGGACGGGGAGACGGGCCGCCTCGTGCAAGAGCCGGATCCCTCCGCGCTGGCCCGCGCGCTCGACTGGCTGGCCGGGCGCTCCGACGCCCGGCGGAAGGAACTGGCCGCCGGAGCGCGGTCGCGCGCAGCGTCGTTCGACACGTCGGTGTGCGCGCAGAAGGCGCTCGACCTGTACGGGGAAGTGCTCGACCGCCGCGCGACCCCGCCCGACTTCGACGAGAAGGGCTGGGACCGCCTTCTCAGGACGCTGAAGAACGAGTGGGAACTCTGGTCCGGCCGGGCCGGGGCGGCGCTGGAGGCCGCGGCCCGGCCGGAACCGGACGAGGAACCCGGACTTTCTTGAGGGACGCCTTCCTTGCTGCCCTGGATGCGTGCCGCCTGGATGCGCTTTCGACGCGCCGTGAGCCGGAGCGAGTGGGCCGTCCGGCTGCTCGGCCTTCCGCGGACACCGGACGGGGCGCTCGCGCCCGGGCTGGTCCTCGTGCAGATCGATGGACTCTCCCGGGCCGAGCTGGAGAAGGCGCTGGCCCGCGGCCGCATGCCGCACTTGAGGAAGCGGATCCGGCGCCGCGGCGCCGTCCTCCACAGCCTCTATTCCGGCCTGCCCTCGACCACCTCGGCGATGCAGGCCGAGCTCTTCTACGGCGTGCGCACGGCCGTGCCCGCCGTCCAGTTCCGGGATCCCGAAACGGAGGAGATCACGGCGATGCTGGCGCCCGGCCCGACGGCCCGGCGCCAGGCGCGCATCGAAACGCTGCGCACCGAAACCGGACGCAAGTCCCTGCTCGAGGATGGGTCCGCCTTCGCGGACGTCTTCACGGGCGGCGCGGAAAACTGCACGTTCTGCTTCGCGAATCTCGGCCTCTCCTCGGTCCTCAAGGCGGCAAGACCTTCGGCGCTTCTCGCCGTCTTTTTCCTTCACGGGTTCGTGATCGTCCGGATGGCGGCCCTGGCCCTTCTCGAGACGTTCCTGGCGGTCGTGGACGTGGTGCGCGGCGTGGCGGCGCGCCGGAGCCTGGTCATGGAACTCCTCTTCGTGCCGAACCGCGTCGCCGTGGTCATCCTGCTCCGGGAACTCGCGGCGCTGGCCGCGCGCATCGACATCGCCCGCGGATCCCCCGTGATCCACGTGAACTTCCCCGGCTACGACGAGCAGGCGCACCGCCGGGGCCCCGACTCCTCCTTCGCCCACTGGACCCTCAAGGGCATCGACCGGGCGATCCGCTCCCTCCACCGGGCCGCGTCCCGGTCCGCGCACCGCGACTACGACGTGTGGGTCCACGCCGATCATGGCCAGGAAAAGGTCCTCCCCTACGAGCGCCTCACCGCGGAGCCCCTGGAAACCGCCGTGGCCCGGCTGCTGGACGAGCGCGACGTCCGGGGCGCCGGCACGGTGCTCGCCCTCGACCGCCTCCATCTCAAGCGCGTCCTCCTGCTGGGCGGCCGCCTGCTCCAGAAGATCTTCGGCCAGGCGAAAGCCGGAAACCGCCTGCTCCCCTTGAAGGTGGCCGATCACGGACCCGTGGCCCACGTCTACCTTCCCGATGCACTCGACGAAGAGACGGCGCGCGCGACGGCGCGGGATCTGGTCGAGAGGGCCGCCGTGCCGGCGGTCCTCGCGGCCGCGGATGACGGCACGGTTCGGGCCTGGACGCATGCGGGCGAACACGTCCTGCCCCGGGACGCCAGGGCCGTCGTGGGCGAGGACCACCCCTTCCTCGAGGCGGTCGGAGAGGATCTCGCCACGCTGGTCCGCCACCCGGACGCGGGCGATTTCGTCCTGCTCGGATGGAAGCCCCGGGGAACCCCGCTCTCCTTCGCCTTCGAGAACGGGGCCCACGGAGGCCCCGGGCGCCGGGAAACGCATGCCTTCGCCCTCCTCTCGCCCGACGCCCCGCTGGCGCCGCCGGACGCCGCGTTCCTGAGGCCCGAGGACCTCAGGGAGGCCGCCCTGCGCCGGATGCAGAGGGAGGAAGGTCTCTCGGAACCCCTTCCGACGCCGGCGGGAACGCTGCTCAAGCCCCTTCGCGTCATGACCTACAACATCCACCGCTGCAAGGGCATGGACGGCAAGTTCCATCCCGACAGGGTGGCGAGGGTCATCGCACGGCACGCCCCGGACCTCGTGGCGCTCCAGGAGCTGGACTGCAGGGCGCGGGGGTCGGGAAGCGTGGACCAGGCCCGCGAGATCGCCCTCTGCCTGACCATGGATCACCATTTCCACCCCTCCCTGGAGAGCGAGCCGGGAGGCAAGTACGGCAACGCGCTGCTCGCCCGCGAGCCGTTGCGGCTCGTCCGCGCCGACGCCTTGCCCCGGCTGGGGCGGGCCCAGAAGCGGGGCATCCTCTGGGTGGAGATGCCGTGGGAGGGAAAACGCCTCCAGATCCTCAACACGCACCTCGGACTCAGGCCGCGGGAGCGGCGCGTCCAGGCGAAGGCGATCCGGGAGACGTGGCTCGAGCCCGCCCGGCGCGAGGGACCCGTGGTCCTCTGCGGGGACTTCAACACGAGGCCGGGTTCCGCCGTGCACCGGCGCTTCTCGGACGCGTTCCGCGACGCCTTCTCGGTCCATCCCGACCGGGGCTTCGAGCGCACCTTCATGGGCTGGACGCGCCTCGACTACGTCTTCGTCTCCGACGAATTCCGCGTGATCCACGCCATCGTGCCGCGCGACGAGCTCGCCCGCCTGACCTCCGACCACTTCCCCCTGGTCGTGGACCTCGCGCTTCCCGTTCCGGAGAAGGAGGGGAGGTGAGAGGCTGTGAAAAAATCCCTGTATGCCTGCGCGAGCGGATTTTTCCACATCCTCTACTTTGAACCCTAGAAACCCATCAGCGTCTTCAGTAACTTTCAACGTTATCCGTGTCGAAAAAGCCTCGGTGTCGACCCTGTTTTGCATGAATGCGATCGCTCGGAATCGAGGAAACAGACTCTTGCGATCGCGACAGCGATCGATAGAGCAGGTGGAAGAATTCGCCCTTGCCGTTGAAATGGAATTCCCGATCGGCCGAAACGAATGAATCCGGCGAATTCTTTCACATGCTCTGAGTTGTGTGGTTGGGTGTTTGTGTGTATTCGTGAATTTCGAATCCAGTCAGCCATGAGCCTTCGGCTCTCCAGGAAACCATGAAAACTTGGAGGGCGAGCCCCTTCGACTTCGCTCAGGGTTGTGGTGAGCCTGTCGAACCACTCCTGGCGAGCCGGCTGTGTTTTGGGCTCGGGAGGACCCTCGCCCTCCAAGGCGGTCGTCGATCATGGTTTTCCCGAATTTTCGGAGCAGGAACTCAGGAAAGATGGGATTTTCATGTCAACCACCGATGCACGCCGATGCTGCGGGCGCCGCGGAACACAGATGATATTTCACGGCCAGCGTTCGCTGCATGGCGGTGTCTGTAACCTGTAACGCGTAACCTGTGTGGCTGTGGTTGGCCGGCAGCTGAACCCCAAAACCCGAATCGTCTGATGACCGCTCGCTGAGGGAGCCGCGGGCGCGAGCCCGCGAGCCCTGCAGGGACCGTTCGGCAATGCTCGGAACATCTGCCGGCGTCGTCCGGTCTGGAAACGAACAACGGCGCCGTGGAAAACGGACGATATTTCACGGCCAGCGATGGACGGCCAGCGCCGGTCTGTCCACAACGCGCAGCCCGCAGCCGGTAGCCGCGCGGCATCCCGCCCGTCATAGCCCTTGCGTGTTCAAAGCGCCTTCCGTCTCGGCTCGGGGAGGCTGGAGTGGACCACTTCGGAGAGGAGGTGACCCGACAGGACGCCCTGCCGGACCAGGGGCGCGAGGTCGTTCAGGGAGATCATGCCGACGGGGCGGTCGAAGGCGTCCATCACGAGGAGGCGGTGGATCTTCCTCTCGTGCATGATCGTGGCGGCAGTCTTCACGGAATCGTCGAACCTGCAGGCGATCGGCCCCACCGACGCGGCCGCCTCCACCGGCGTCGTCTTCGGATCCAGCCCCTCGCTCACGACCTTCCACACGATGTCGCGCGCCGTGACCATGCCCATGACCGATCGGTCATCGAACACGGGAAGCGATTCCACGCCGCTGTCGCGCATCCGCCGCGCCGCCTCCAGGATGGAGTCCCCCTGCTGGACCGCCACCAGATCGACCGACATCACTTCTTCGACGTTCATGAGAGCCTCGCAAAGATGTTCATGGATGCGTTGCGGCATATCCGTTGGCTACGATGGGGAGAGAGGCATGGCCCCCTGGCGGGAAAAGCCCGGCTCCCCGTGTCCGTTCCGCTCAAGGAGCAAAATCGATGCCGGGCGGGGCGCGGGCTGGCGATCCAGGCGGGCCGCGTTGAGGCGTCTGCTATCGGAAAATTTCACCCCATCATATCATCGCTCGGAAAAGAAGATGGCAACCGTTCGTCGTGAAACCCGAAGCCGAAGGCGGAGTGCTGTCAACACGTCTGCGACTCGGCAACGCTGCTCCGCCACTCCGCTTACGCTACGTGGCTCACGACGAACGTCAGCCCGCCCCCACGCTGAAAACGGCGACAGCGCGAATGGCTCCTCCCGGGCCCGCGGGAATCGCCGTGGGCCCGCGATTTGCAATGCATTGCGCAGGGAGGTCGATCGACGGCCATGAAGCAGCGAAGCCGCAAGACGAAGAAAAAACCACGGGCGAGAATCGGCACCTCCGGCTGGAACTACCCCCATTGGCGGGGCGTCTTCTATCCCCAGGACCTGTCCTCCTCGCAATGGTTCGGCCGGTACGCCGAGGTCTTCGACACCGTCGAGGTCAACAACACCTTCTACAACCTGCCGGAGCCCTCGGTCTTCGAGACCTGGCGCGACCAGGCGCCCGGCGGCTTCCTCTACGTCCTCAAGGCGAGCCGCTGGATCACGCACATGAAGAAGCTGAAGGAGCCCGAGCGGGCGCTGGAACGATTCTTCTCTCGCGCGCGCATCCTGGGTCCCCATCTCGGCCCGATCCTCTACCAGCTGCCGCCGCGATGGAAGGCGAACCCCGGGAGGCTGGCGTCCTTCCTGGACCGCCTGCCCGGCGAGATCCGCCACGTCTTCGAGTTCCGCGATCCCTCCTGGTTCGACCCGGAGATCCTCGACCTCCTGGACGGGAAAGGCGCGGCCTTCTGCGTCCACGACAAGGCGGAAGCCCCCTCGCCCCGGTGGGTCTCCGGCGGGTTCGTCTACTGCCGCTTCCACGGGCCGTCCGGCGACTACGGCGGACGGTACGGGCGCCGCCGACTGACCACCTGGTCGCACTGGCTCCGGGACAGGATGGAGGAGGGCCTCGAGGCATGGGCCTTCTTCAACAACGACGAGCAGGGGCACGCCCTCGAGGACGCCGGGGACCTCGAGGACAAGCTGCGAAAGGAGACGTGAGGCATGCCGGAACTTCCCGACGTCGAGCACTTCCGCCGGGTCCTCGCCTCGTCGGCCCTCGGCCGGACCGTCGCGAAGACCGAGGTGCGTCGAAAGGAAATCCTGGAGGACGTCTCGCCCGCGCACCTCGGCAAGGCCCTGAAAGGGAATCGTTTCGAGGCCGCCGACCGGCACGGAAAACACCTCTTCCTGCGCCTGGCGGATGGAGGATGGCTGCTCCTCCATTTCGGCATGACCGGCTACCCTCGCGTCTACGAGGATCCGGGGGAGGAGCCCGACCACGCCCGGTTCGTCGCACACTTCGAGGACGGCGGCTTTCTCGCCGTGTCCATGCAGCGCCTGCTCGGCCGGATCCGCCTTGTGGAGGAAAAAGAAGCCTACCTCGAGGAGCTCGGGCTCGGTCCCGACGCGGCGTCGGTCGACCTGCCCGCCTTCCGCGAGATCCTGAAACGCACGGGGGGCACCCTCAAGGGATTCCTGCTGAACCAGGGCCGGATCGCCGGCGTCGGCAACATCTACGGCGACGAGATCCTCTTCCAGGCGCGCATGCACCCGAAAGCCTCGCCCCGCGACCTCGACGCGGACGAGGCGAGGGATCTCCACCGGGCCCTGAAGCGCGTCCTCCGGAAGGCCGCGGACATCGGGGCCGATCCGGACCGGATGCCCCGGTCCTGGGTCATTCCCTCGCGGGAAGAGGGCGGGACCTGCCCGCGTTGCGGCGGCCCGCTCGAGCGCATCTCCGTGAGCGGACGCAACGGCTTCTGGTGCCCACGATGCCAGACCCGCGGCGCCCCGCATCCTGCGCGATGAGCTTGTAGGTAGCCCGCGCAGGGATTTCAGATTTCAGCTGCAGGAACGTCTGCGGTTGTTGGATTGCCTCCTGCGGGTGTGGGCGTCAGAAAAGAACCCCGGATCCGTGTCTGTTGTACAGGCGAGCAACGGATTGTTCGTAACCAGTAACCAGTAACCTGTTTGTGCTGTAGGCTGCTACGATCCGTTTGTAGCAAAGCACGGCCAGCACGGGTTACAGGTCACAGGTTACAGACACCGCCACGAAGGCACCAAGGCACGAAGAGCAGAGCAACCGCCTTGCTGCTTGTGGGAG
>Ga0180434_10006242_pt1 | contig 13769 bp, 8 predicted proteins | sample SS_ome_7_FD_132453 | JGI IMG/M metagenome (GOLD analysis project Ga0180434, IMG submission 132453) | Hypersaline lake sediment archaeal communities from the Salton Sea, California, USA - SS_1_D_2 metaG | ecosystem: Environmental > Aquatic > Non-marine Saline and Alkaline > Hypersaline > Sediment... | reverse complement strand
GACCGGGCTTCGGCACTTAGCGAGATGGTCGCCCCGCGCATGCCCTGGGACAAGGCGCCGGAGGCATTTGAGATGTACGCTACGCATGCAAAGGGTACTCTCAAATTGACTCTTGAACTCTGACATAGGCGCTCGCCCTAAGGATCAATTTCCCGATTGGCGTTTATGTCCGATGGGGCTGTTTCTTTGACCAGATCTACACAATCCTATTTATAGTAATTGCATAGATAACCGATCAATGGTATAGTGTTGCCGAATATGTTTTTCATGATGGAGATGGACCAATATGGATATAAAAGTCACAGTCAAGGAAATCAGGGGCAAATGCCCGACTTATGAGGTAGGCGATTCTTTCGTTCTCAAGGCAGGCTATCAGTTGGTAAGCGATGGGTCCGTTTGCATGCACGGCCTGGCTGCCCTGATGCCTTATTACAACGCACTGCGTGTCTCCGAACCTTCCGAGTGGGGCCTGGAAGGCAAAGAGGATCGATCGAAGGCCTACATTCAGTGCCCCGATCCATACGATTGCACGGGCGGTGGAACGGTTATTTTCGAGGTATCGAAACAACCGGGCTAAGTTCCTTTTATCAGGTTTCGACCGCAAAAGTGGGTTTTTTGCTCTTCCATTTGCCGCGTGTAAAGTCGGGCACCTTAACCGGCACGCTCCCGGATGCAATGGACTGTTCCGACAGCGGGCCGATTACGCTCATCGCGACCGAATCATAAACGTCGATGGGGGTTTGGGTGCGGCTTCGCACCGCTTTGACGAATTGTTCGAGTTCGATGTAATCCGTGCCGCCGTGGCCTCCCCGAATGCCGTCCTTCCACCAGGAGTGTTCGTACTTTTGCTGATATGGGGCGAATGGCTCCCACTGATGGTATTTGGGACTCTTATCGAGAATATAGACGGCTTCTCTTTGCTCATTATATAGGCCGCGCGTTCCCTGGATCAGCCATCGGTTGTCGTAGGGCCGGGGGAGCTGCATGTCGTAATTGCTTACTATGGTTTTTCCCATCTTCGTTCGTATGACGCTGGTTACGATGTCTCCCTGGGCATACTTCCTTTTGGCGCCCGGATGGTCCCTGCCGAACTTGCGCTCGAACATGTCGTTGATGCCGAAGCACTCTGTTGCTGTCGATGTTATGTAATCCAGCCGGTCGCCGCAGTTGATATCCATCCAGCTCAGCACCGGCCCCATCTGATGCGTTGGGTACTGGTCGCGATTGTGCTCGAGCAGATATTTGGCGGGCCAGCGATCCTTTCCCGTCCCGGACTCAAAGAACCAGTGATCGATGCAGTCGTGAGAGTGAGCGCAGTGGCAGTGAACGATCTCACCCAACAGCCCGCGCCGGATCATATTCAGAACGGCCAGGTTATCCCGGCGAAAGCTCCAGTTCTCCAGCATCATACACGGGACCTTCGTTTGTTCGTGAGTATTGACCAGGTCCCAGCACTCTTCGAGCGTGTAAGCGGCCGGAACTTCAGTAGCGGCATATTTACCTGCCTTCATGGCATAAACCGCCATAGGAGCGTGCCACTCCCAGTAGGTGGCTATGACAACGGCATCGAGATCGTCGCGGTCCATCATTTGCTTGAACGTGTACTCATCCCTGGCGTAGCTTTCGGGTTTTGTCCCGCCGGCCTTGATAACCGCATTCTGGGCGGCGGTTACCCTCTCGGGCCGCAGGTCGCACAAAGCGCGAATCTCGACTCCGTTCATGAGCAGTAAATTGCTCATGAGGCTCCTTCCCCGGCCGCCCACGCCGACTATGCCGATCCGTACTGTGGTCGGATTTTCGGCTGCGGCAGTCCTGGATCTCGCGCTCGTTGCGCCCAGTGCGAATCCGGCCGTTGCGGCGGCATTTGACTTGAGGAAATGTCTGCGGCTCATACCGTTCATGGTCGTTATCCTTTCATATAACTTCTCACTGTCTTTATCGGCCGAGAATACCAGATCGACAGGTAAAGTGCAAAAGATTGTCTTGTTGGCCGGGAGCATGTCGAAGTGCCGCAACCTTGATTTCAGATGAATTCAACTGTCGCTGTGCGTTCCCGTCAGGCATGTTTGTGAAGTTGGCGAGAAGAATTGAGTCGAATCGCGTTTTGTGCTACTATGGAGGTCGTAGCGTGCATAAGTGTTGCCGATTAAGTAGCATGAAGAATAATCCGATTTCGGAGACCAGAATGATGAAAAGGCTTATCCAACTACTGTCGTTGTCGATTCTACTGTCGGCGCCGATTGCTCCGGCGGGCGGGGTCACTGTAGACGTATTCCTGCTCGCCGGACAATCGAACGCCGGGGGCAGAGGTGCTGTATCCGAACTGCCGGATTCTTCGGTCGTGTATAACACCGAGATAATGCTCTTTCACTCTGCGAGCATGGTTAGCGGACAGACCGCCGGCAGTTGGACAACGCTCAGACCTGCCTCAAATTCTGCAGGCTACTTCGGGCCTGAAATCGGCTTCGGCAACAGAATGGCAGAGCTTTATCCGGGCCGTCAAATCGCGATCATCAAACATGCCGTTGGTGCCACCGATCTGGGATCGAATTGGAATCCGGGAGCCGACACCCGCGATACGGCTAATTTCGGCCCGCAGTTCAGGATATTCGTAGAGACGGTGGACTCAGGCATCGACAGTTTGATTGCTCAGGGTTACACGCCTGTGATCAGGGGCATGCTCTGGCAGCAGGGCGAGAGAGATTCAAGGAACAGCTCCTACGGACCGGCATACGATAAAAATCTTTCGCATTTCATCGGGCGTGTTCGCGCGCAATTCAACGCTCTCGGTCTGCCTTTTATATACGGCCAGGTACTGCCTGTGCCTTTGTCGGGATATAACTATCGCGACCAGGTTCGACAGGGACAGTTCAACATAGACGAAGATTCGGGCCACGAATATGCGACCGACGGCGCGCGGCTGGTTCTGGCGGACGATCTGCCCATGAATTCGGATAATCTGCACATAAGCGCTGCCGGTCAGTTTGAGCTTGGAATTCGCTTCGCCGATGCGCTTGCGACGGTTGTGGCGGCCAATACCGTCGACTTCAATGCCGATGGAAAGGTCGATAAGGCCGACGTTTCGGCCCTGATCGACTACTGGCACCAGGATGAGCCGGCCTACGATGTTGCTCCGCCGCCTTTCGGTGATGGGATTGTGGATGTTGAGGATCTGGTTGTCGTTGCCGAACATCTGTTTATGAATATCAGTGATCCCTCACTCATGGCTCACTGGACGTTTGATGAAAGCGAAGGCGCCACGGCCCAGGACAGCGCCGGTGGCAATGACGGCTTTGTCATTGGCGGCGCCTCCTGGCGGCCTGCTGACGGCATGATCGACGGGGCGCTCGAGTTGGATGGAGTGGATGACTTTGTCTCGACTCCCGCTATCCTGAATCCGGCAGACGGTCCGTTCAGCGTTTTCGCGTGGATCAAAGGAGGCGGGCCCGGCCAGGCGATCGTGGCACAACAGGTCACATCGGATTGGCTCAGCCTGGATGCTGAGGGAAGACTGATGACCAACATCAAATACATGGGCAGATCCGGTGCTTTCCTTGTGTCGGAGACAGTCATAGACGACGAACAATGGCACCGCGTGGGTTTGGTTTGGGACGGCTCGCAAAGAACGCTGGTAATTGACGGCACGGCAGCAGCCAAAGATATGCCGGCAGCTCTGGCAACCTCCGACCGAGGTCTCTGCATCGGTGCTGACAAGGATTTCTCTGTCGAATCCTTGTTCTCCGGCCTCATCGACGACGTTCGCATCTACGGTCGGGCGATCAAATCTTATTGAACCAAGAAACGAGACGGAAGGACCTGCTTGCTGTTCAATTGAGCGACGACGGAGTTGACTTTCACGCCGGAAGCGAGCATAATGCTGTTATTATGTTCCATAGAGTACCTGTACGACAAATTACTAATGGTTCAGGAGGTAAAAAATGAATTCAAAGAGACTTTTTTTGTGGACAATTGCTTTGGCTATGATCCTCCAAACAGTTGATTCGGCTGGTGCCGCGAGTCGAAAACGCAAACCGAAGAAGGAAGTGGATAATGTTGCCCCCCGCGGCTTTACCGCGCTTTTTAACGGGCGCGACTTCACCGGCTGGAAGGTTCCCGAAGGCGACGGCGGTCACTGGAAAGTCATCGACGGAGTGCTCGACTACGATGCCGAAAGCGAGGCCAAGGGCGATAAAAGCCTCTGGTCGGTGCAGGAATTCGGCGATTTCATCCTGCGAGTCGACTGGAGAATCAAGGAGACGCCGTATATCAATCCGCGCGTTCCTTATATTCTGCCCGACGGCACTCACGCACGGGACATTCACGGCAAGGAAATAAGCATGTCGTTTCCTGACTCGGATTCGGGGATATTCCTCCGCGGCCAGGGCAAGAGCCAGGTCAACATCTGGTGCTGGCCCATCGGCTCGGGCGAGTTTTACGGTTACCGGATGGACAAGAGTCAGCCGCCCGCGGTTCGTGCCGGCGTTACGCCTCGAACGCAGGCCGACAAACCAGTCGGTCAGTGGAACCGTTTTGAAATAAGTATCAAGGGCGATCGAGTGACAGTCGTTCTCAACGGCATAACGGTCGTGAGAAACGCCCAACTGCCGGGAATCCCGGAAAGAGGCCCCGTAGCTCTCCAGCACCATGGCGGCAAACGGGATGGCGAGTGGTCCAGTCCGCCGGCCCTCGTGCAGTTCAAGAATATCTACATTAAAGAAATGTCGAAGAAAAAATCCAACTGATTGAGGGATGTAAAATGCGAAATGCGACTGCAACCGGAATCTTTGTCTGTTTGGTGTTGGTTAGTGTCACTTGCTTCGGGAATCCGGCCGCAGGCCGCCAATTCAGTAGCGAAAACATACCTTTGCCCGAGCATCCGCGCCCTGATTTCCAGAGAGACCAATGGCTCAACCTCAACGGTCCCTGGGACTTCCGTTTCGACGAAGATGACGTAGGACGAAAGGATCGCTGGTTCGATGGCGGCGTAGAATTTCCCGAGACCATTATGGTTCCTTTTCCCTGGGGCTCGAAGCTGTCCGGAGTTGAAGACAGAGCCGATATCGGTTGGTACAGACGCCAGGTCACTATCCCTGAATCGATGCAAGGTATGCGCGTTTTTCTGGTGGTTGGCGCCTGTGACTGGCGCACGACCGCGTGGCTCGACGGAAATCTCTTAGGCGATCACCAGGGAGGATACACGCCTTTCGAATTTGACGTAACACGGTACGTGAAGCAGGGCAAGGCTCAGAGTCTGATATTGCGAGTCGACGATACGCCTCACAAGTACAAACTGGAAGGCAAGCAGGGTTACGGCAGGGCGGCTGGTGTCTGGCAGACCGTATATTTGGAAGCCCGGCCGGAGATAGCTCTCGATACAGTCCATTTCACGCCAGACATCGATGATGAAAAGGTCTCGGTAAAGGTGACCTTCAACAAGCCTGCTCCGAAGGGTATGAAACTGAAACTGGGATTCAAGCCGCATGAACTGGCGAATCGTACTGTTATCACGACCATTCGAAAGGGCGCTGGAGAGATTCGTTTTGATGTCCCGATCCCTAAGCCACGCCTATGGTCGCTCGATGATCCGTATCTATATGAGGTCAAGGCGGAATTACTTGGGCCTGATGCCGGAGACCGCGTCTCTACATACTTCGGGATGCGAAAGATCGGCGTTGTCAATCTTCCCGGCACGGATTTTTCTTATATCGCGCTGAACGATAAGCCTGTATATCTCCAGATGGCTCTGGACCAGGCGTACCATCCGGAGGGATACTACACCTTCCCCAGCGACGAGTTCATGCGGGACGAGATTCTGCGCTCCCGGCGCATCGGCCTCAACGGACAGCGCATTCATATCAAAGTGGAAGTCCCGCGAAAGCTTTACTGGGCCGACCGGCTTGGAGTATTGATTATGGCCGACGTTCCCAACAGTTGGGGACCACCCGACGCCAGGGCGCGGCAGGAGACGGAAACGGCCCTTCGAGGAATGATCCGCCGCGACTATAACCACCCTTCGATATTCTCGTGGGTGAATTTCAACGAAACGTGGGGCCTGAAGACAGGCAAGCAGGGCTACCTGCCCGAAACGCAGGAATGGGTAGCTTCGATCTACGAATTGACAAAGAAACTGGATCCGAGCAGGCTGGTGGAAGATAATTCGCCCTGCAACAACGACCATGTAAAAACAGATATCAACAGTTGGCATGCTTATCTTCCCGGCTATGGCTGGCGCGAGCGGCTGGCTCAGATTACACGCGATACGTATCCGGGATCGAAGTGGAACTATATCGGCGGGCGCACGCAGGGCAGTCAGCCGCTCTTTAACAGCGAGTGCGGCAACGTATGGGGCTATCAGGGCAGCGCCGGCGACGTTGACTGGAGCTGGGATTATCACATCATGATTAACGAATTCCGGCGGCATCCGGAGATTTGCGGCTGGTTGTACACCGAGCATCACGATGTCATCAATGAATGGAACGGTTACTACAAATACGACCGCTCCAATAAGTACACAGGCATGTCCGACCTTATCGACGGCATGAGTCTTAACGATCTGCACGGGAAGTTCTATCTGGCTTCGGAGAGAGAATTGTGCCGGGACGTCAAACCGGGCGAGAAAGTCGATGTCCCGCTCTATGCCTCCTTCATGACCGATGCCGAAGTAGGCAGGAAACTGACATTGCATGCGGAACTGTCCGGCTGGGACACGTTTGGCCGCCGGGAAGTTTATTCACGCTACGAAGGCACAATCCGTTATAAACCCTGGATTAACGGCAAGCTCGAGCCGCTGCCGGTGACTATGCCGGATAAGCCTGCATTGGCTGTTCTGAGTCTCGTTCTGAAGGACGGATCAGGCGGCATTCTGCATCGGAATTTCACAACGTATCTGGTCTCGGAAGGGCGGTCACCTCGCAAAGAGACGATTTCTTCTGATTCGGGCAGGATCAAAGTGATTCGTTTCGAGCCAAAGAGTTTCGAGAAGGCTGAATGGTCCGTCAAACAGTGGAACGTGTTCGAGGGGCTCAAAGTCAACGGCGCCGGGGCGGGGTATTTCGAGTATACGCTGCCGTGGCCTGCGGGTCTGAAGGTCGCAGATATTGCCGAGGCAAGCTTCCGGGTGGAGGTCTCGGCCAAGCAGCTCTTCGGCAAGGACAAAGAAGGCGCTCGCAAGCAGGATGGCGATTTCATGCGGGGCAAAGGAACTCACGATCCCAGCTCGAATCCCAATTCCTACCCGATGACTGATGAAACTCGTTTTCCAAGTGCCGTTCGCGTGCGAGCGGCCGGTAGAACTATCGGTGTATTCGATCTTCCGGATGATCCCGCCGACCATCGCGGCATTCTATCGTGGCACAGCCAGAAGCGGGATCGAAAACTACGCGAAGCCGGCTCGTACGGATATCTGATCAACGCTCATATTCCGGAATCCGTTTTGAAAGAAGCAGAGGCAAAGAAAAAGATTACGCTGAGGCTGGAAGTTGATGCTGCTCTTCCGGGAGGACTGGCGATCTACGGCGAGCGTTTTGGACGGTACCCGCTTGATCCGACGATAACGTTCGTCCTGAAGAATTAGACAGCCTACGGTCGCCCCTATCATTGCCGCGCAGTAGGTGTTTAGCCAAAACTTGTATTCGCGACCATCCCGAAACTCGCCCCACCACAGCGCGGCGGGACAAGCTTGAGGCTGCCATACATCTATCATCAGTATTCAAGGGTGGCAGCCTCATCCCGATTGTCGTTTATCGGGATGGCCCTGGTCTTTCCCGGCTAAAACACATAGCCCGCGCAAGCGGAAATCCAGACTATCGCTCTGATTCTGGATTCCTGTTCCTTCGGCTGCGTTCAGGACAAGCTTCACAGGAATGGCAGACCTGGCGGTGCAGTTCGATGTTGCGGTTGTGTGATTGAGCCCTCAGTTGCCTGGCAAACGAAGTCCGGCCTCCCGGGCCAGGACGGCCACTGTTGCCCTGACTATGTCTACGGCAAAATGATAGTCATAGGTCACCCCACTCGGACTTGAGACGTCATTGGCCAGGGCGTCACTGGCGTCCTCTGCAGAGTGATAGTAGATATTGCTCTGCCGGGACCATATCTCCTGGGCCGTGTTTTCAATGACCATGATGGCTGCATAGCCTGCGGAGATGAAGGGTCCCTGGTCGCCCGCGTTCCAATTAGCCGTATGCGGCACACGTGGATCAAACAACAATGCAGGCACATAGCTATGAGCGGCGTCCACAAAGGCCTGGGCCCAGGCAAAACAGGTGGCTGTGTCGGCCGTGGCGATATCCACGTCTGCCGGCTCCAGGGCATTGTTATCCCAGGCAGGCCTGAGAATCATGTCGAGGTTGATCACGCCCATGATGTTCTCCTGCCGAGGGACAACCACCCGGTCGAGATAGTCCTGACTGCCCTTCATCCACTCCTCTTCTGCATTAAAGCCAATGAAACGCAAGGTGGCGTCGAAATCGTATTGAGTCAATACGCGTGCGGCCTCCAGCACACCGGCCGTGCCCGATGCATTGTCATCTCCACCGGGACGTTCTCCCGTGGAGGTGGTATCGTAATGGCCACAGACAATGTAGATGTCTTCGGGCCTATGCTGGCCCGGTTTTTCGGCGATCACATTGGCATAGCTCCCCTGCACCGAGACATCCAGGCCCAGAGCATTGAAGTGATCCTGCAGATAGAGCCTTGCCTCCTCATTGCCCAGGGTTCCGCCATACGCCCAGCCGTCACGATTGCGAACGCCCTGGTTGTATTGCGGGCCTGCATAGAGGCCCAGGCCCATATTCTCAACGTCCCTCTGGTAGATCCGATACCGGCCGTGTGACACGCGATTGACTGCATCCAGAATCAGACTGCCCGGCGAAAGGACCAGTGCCTTGATGCAAAAGTTGGCGGAATCGTCAAAATCATAGAGGTCACGCCATACATCGCCATCTTTATAATAGCTCTGTCCCGGCTGAGATGCAGACACAACCACGCGGGACTCTCCCACGCCTGCAGATTCGGAATCCTCTGACCACGTTCTATCACTTAGGATAACCGGTACTTGCGAAGTCCTGTCAAATGCCTGTCCGCCATGCGACAGATCCAGATATACATAGAATTCATCGCCTGCTATCAGGCCTACGGGCCGGATCAGGTTGACCGTGTGAAAGCCCCTATGCTTGATGTGCCCTGCCCGGCTGGACAACTCATCCAGGAGTTGACCGTCCCGAAAGTTGTCGAATATCCTGACCACATAGTCGACCTCGTCTTCGGCCGTGACGAAGCTCACGGCAGAGATGATCTCATCGGCCTGGGCGGTAAACGCATTGAAGGCACTTTGACAATCCGTCTTTGTATCGCGCCAACCATGATAATCGTGCAGATAAATCCGCTCATAAATAAAGGGTTCCACAAACTGGAATGACACAGCCCCCAGATCCGGGTGGCGCCCGCAGTGTCTATCATAATAGGAGGTCCAGAAATACCCATCGTCTCCTCGGGCCGGAGGCCCATTGTGCCGACAGAGCCATGCCCCGGGTAAGGGGGCCTGGGTGGGCTGCTCGTCGTCCCAACCCACCAGCGTGACCGCATGGTTGGGATCCTGGGAATCGTCCATGGGTTGATAATGTGTTCTTGCGTGGCGGTCATAAAACCGATTTTCCATGCACAAACTGGCGCTCAGGGCGCCGTGGCGCTGCATGGCCTGTTTGATATTATCGATTCCCGCCAGGTTGGGCTCCATGTGATACCAGACGATATCGCGCACGTAAAAGCGAACGGTATTGGGATCACTCTGCTCCGGAATCCCGTTGAATCCGTTGGGATTCAGATCGTTGTATTCCCAAGGGACCATGCCCTCGGCCCGGGCCGCATAGGCCTGAACCATGCGGAAGTCCCCGCCCATGTTCGGATCCAGACCGCCGCCCCGGGCAGGATGGGTATCGTCATTGTGATGCTGGTTAAAGCCATTCCACCACTGAACATGGGCTGCACTCAGCCGGGGCGGCTCCGGGAATTCAGTAACATGCCATTTGCCCGTTGTCAGGAGATTGCTCTCCATCGCAGACACAGCGCTGGAGGCCCAGCATGAGCCCGATGGTGGTTGAGACATCGTCGTAATCAGGGACTTGCCCTGGACCTGGCGTAGATCAAAGCTGTCACAATAGGCAACACAGGGCGCCAGGGCCGTGATCAGCAGTATCGCAAGAATTGACTTCATATGACCTCCTCGATGGTCGGGGTGTTGTGGATCGGATTTCACAGGTGTTTCTCCAGCCAACGGAGGGTCTCATCCCACATCTCAGGAGTATATGTGTGGTCGACGCCGGGATAGAGTATGCCGCGGAAGTTTTGCTGCTTGCCGTAAAGCCTGTAAAGATCTTCCTGAAAAGCGTTGATTATCTGCACGCCGTCGGCGGGGGAGCCTCCGTCCTGATCCCCGGTCAGAGTAAGGTGCGGCCTCGGCGCGATCAAGCCGATCACCGATTCGGTGTCGATGCGTTCGGCCAGCATGTTGGGAACATAGTAATAGATGCCGTGATTTCGCACCGAGCCTTTGGCGATTAAGTTCTGATAGCGCGTCAGACAGGCGACGCTGACGGCGACCTTTATTCGCTCGTCCAGAGCGGCCGCCCACCATGTTCGCGTGGAGCCCATGCTCATCCCCATCGCGGCGATGCGATCGGGATCGACTTCGGGCCGCGAAACCAGATAGTTCAACGCCAGAAGGTCGTCGCGAACCATCATCCCCCACAGCGTCCGCCCCTCCCAGAGGAAAGTCTTGAACAGAGAGGATTCGGTCCTGCCGCCTTCTTCTTTCTTGCCCGCCGGCCCCTGGAAGCGGCGCTCGCCGAATGCGTAAGCATCGATTGCCTGGACGACGTAGCCCTTGCGCGCCAGCTCCTCGCCCGTTGCGAAATCGAGTTTTGAAAACGCTTTGGAGAGCACCTCTTCTTTGCCCTGTTTGTATTTGCCGCCGTGATAGTGATTGTAGAGTATTGCCGGGCCGCGACCTTTGTGCCCGGCCGGAATCAGCATGTACCCGTAAACCGTGTCGCCGACACCGTTGTCAAAGGTGAATCGCTCGAGTACGTAGCCGTCTTTGGCCTCTCTTTTATGAATCGTCACATCAGGCGTGAACAGAGGGGGCATGTCGCCGAGCAACCGCCTCAATGTCTTGCGCAGCTCTGTCTTGCGTGTCTCCCATTCCTCGGTAGTGGCGGGACGCCGCGTTGTGAAAGACTGGAAGCCTCCCTTCAACACTCCCAGGCTATTGTCGTCGGCAAAACACAGTGAGCTGAGAACAAACGCCCCGGCCAGACAAAGGCTGATCTTCGGCGCCATGTGCTGGCCGTTTTGAGACAGGTGCTCCGCCGTCTCGGCGCTCAGAGTCGTGACGAGTGAGTGGAGATTTAGAAGTACTATTTTCGTGAACAGCATGGCCCATTTCCTCCATGTCGAAGTCAACTTTCCTGGATTTGTCATATAGCTTTCGATTGTCATGTTATATCAATCTGGTATCATGGTCAAAGACAATTTACCGAATGCAGATTGGCGGCGAAATATCAAATGAGGCCGAGCGTTGTGTCAGGAGTCGAACCATGGGTAGAAGATATTCTCTCGCAATTGCCAAAAAGACCGTAAGCATACGACTGATGTTCTCCGCGTTGTGCTTTTCGGCGACTTTCCTGGGATGTGCGTCAAGAGCGAATCTTGGCGCCGGCCGCTACACGATACCGGATAAACCCTATGTTGTTCTGCGGCGAGGAGATATCACAGCCGTCGTTGTGAATAACGAGCCGGTCGACGACGACGTCCTGGCCGGTCACCGCGGCGGCTACAGCGGAGTAGCATCACTTACGCACGCCGTGCGCAACGAGAATCTTTTCGTGCCTTTCTATGCCGGTCTAAACTTCGAGCATATTCACGACGGCACCGTTCAGGAACGGGACGTGCTGTTCGAGCCGCGGCGGGCGCCCATGGAAATCAGACGCGTCGGCCGGCACACCGCGGAGCTTTACCAGGAGCCCACGCCTCACTGGCGGCTTGAGAGCTGGCTGCGATACGAGCTGCTCGGCGACGGCGCAATTGAAATGACCCTTGAGTACATTCCGCGCGGCAGGGTATTCAAGAACGATTACATAGGTCTGTTCTTCGCAAGCTATATAAACCGGCCCGAATCGCTGGACATTCACTTTTTGGGGCGCCCGGCCAATGTCCCGGATTCCGAGCCGCGATGGATTAGAGGCGTCACACCGGCGCATGGGCAATTGTCGACGCACCGGGCCGCCGACGACAATCGCAATTTCTCCCGCGACGCCAAATTTCCACTGACGCTGGTGTTCAATTTCTCGGATTATCGTTATAGCGAGCCCTGGTACTACGGCGTAAGCCACGGCATGGCTTTAGTGCTGATATTTCGCCCGTGCGATGAGGTCCGGCTCAGCCAGTCTCCCTCGGGCGGGGGCAAGGGAAATCCCGCCTGGGATTTCCAATGGTTCGTGCCGGAATACAAAGTGGGGCAACGCTACCGCTTTGTCATGCGGGCGGTGTACCTGCCGTTTGAATCACCGCAGCAGTTGGTCAAGGCCACGGCCCATCATCGTGCCGCTCTTGGCCGGAGATGAGACGGGAGGCTTTGGATGTATTGGAAAGAGGATTGGAAGAAACGCCTGAAATGAGGTATTATGACAAAAGGCTTTGCGGGCTGGTTTTTGGAGGCTATAGCTATGAGAAGAACGGACTTGCTATTGGCGATAACTGCGGCTCAGTTGCTTTTGTACGGGTTTGTCGATCCCGTATCGGCTCAGCGCGAGCGCACATTCGATAGACATACGCCCGTCACGAAGGTGTATCAGGATACCCATAAGGCGGTTGTAAACATTACCGGTGAGCTGTTGATGGCCGCATCCCGGGGCTCGGGGTATCTATGGCCCGATATGTTCGATCTCTGGGGGCCGAGATTTCGGAAGCAGGATGCGGTGCTCGGCTCAGGCATGGTCGTCCACGAAGACGGCTACGTCATCACCAACGCGCACGTGATACGGGGCGCCGCGAAAATCAAAGTGGTATTCAGTGACGGGCGCGTATTCCCTGCGACAATAATAAGCGCCGATGAGACCAGGGATCTGGCCGTCATGACCATTGCCACCGAGGAGAAGCTGCCGTTCATTCACCTCGGGCGAAGCTATGATCTGATGATCGGCGAGACAGTCATTGCGATCGGCAATCCTTACGGCTATTCCAACACGGTCACAAGCGGAGTCGTCAGCGCGGTTGGAAGAGACATCCATGTCGCCGAAGGTATGTGGCTGCGCGGCTTGATCCAGACCGATGCCCCCATTAATCCGGGCAACAGCGGCGGCCCGCTTCTGAACGTTAACGGCGATCTGATCGGAGTCAATACGGCAATCCGGGCCGAGGCGCAGAACATCGGCTTTGCGATACCGGTCGATACCCTCGCCGACAATCTAAGTCAGATGCTCATGCCGGAAAAGCTCCGCCGCGTTCGTCTCGGGCTGGTTGTCGGCCGAATGAAAAAGGCCGGGCAATACGCCGGGCTGGTCGTTGACTCTGTGAGCAAGGCAAGTCCCGCGGACGAAAAGGGCATCGCGGCCGGCGACATAATCCTCGAAATCGACGGGCGCAAACTCACCAACGTGCTGGATTTCTACATCAGAATGATGGACAAGAAAATCGGCGAACCGATTGAGATAAAATATTTAACGCCGGGTGCTCGTTTGCGGACCCGGAGCGTGAAGTTGAAAATGCAGGCGCGG
>Ga0180434_10006236_pt1 | contig 13783 bp, 12 predicted proteins | sample SS_ome_7_FD_132453 | JGI IMG/M metagenome (GOLD analysis project Ga0180434, IMG submission 132453) | Hypersaline lake sediment archaeal communities from the Salton Sea, California, USA - SS_1_D_2 metaG | ecosystem: Environmental > Aquatic > Non-marine Saline and Alkaline > Hypersaline >... | reverse complement strand
TTAAAGGAGAATCTATGAGAAAACGTAGATCTCCATTGACTCATTCCGGCCACAAGGTGATATAATGAAACTACAGCGTCGCTTCGCTCTAACTAGTGACCGGATATCTCCAGAATCGGTGGCCAGATTTATCGGAATATGCAGAAAAAACTAAATAATTCATATTGATAGTTTAATCACATAACAGATTTCATTTTAGCATATTATACTTTCTTGATTTATGAAGGAAAATTTGCATTTTCCAATGCCGATCCGCCTTAATCGAGGGCAAAAAAAGAATATTAGAAGAAGATTAACCGAATAATCCACGTCAATATACCAATTCTAATTAAAAATACAGCAAAGTTGATGATGTCTTAAAAACTATTTAATTTCGAGTTTTTTTATTAACGAAGCGGCAATCTTATCAATTCCCCTTTCAATAGACAAGTATCCTATCGTTTGAGGCATGCCCTCTAATTCAACATCCTCTACTTTAATAGGCAAGATGTATTCTCTCCCTTTTTCTTTTAAGGCACGTGCTTGGGCACTTCTTCTTTCATGAATTGTCCATGCATTTTCATTATATTCTTTTGATACAAATATCACACAGTATCTTGATCGTTTACGATATATCTCATCAAATGTTACTACTAGATCTTTCCCCCATAGATTCTCTGAATAATAATTATCATAAAATACCGAAAACCCAGCTTTTTTTACCAAAGATGCCAATACCTCAGCATGTTTTCTATCTGTACCAGCAAACGAAATTGCAACATCAAAATAACCAAAACTATCTTTAGTAGCTGGAGCCTCACTTTTAGGCTTTGAAATATGTTCCTTAAAATCCTCCTCCAACCTCATCATTGCATCCTGAAACGGTAAAAATCTCAAACCAACTTCTTCCATTTCAGCATTGGCCGTTAACAACTTCTGTATTCCTAAAGAAAAATTTTCAGCGTGGGCATCAAACCAACGATGGGCAATATCGGCATTACTGTCAAAATAACGGTCACCTCTCTGGATAAATTTTATTGATCTCCAATTACACGGTTCAAAATCAAAATTAGGGCACTGATTAAAATTTTTTAAATTGAGAAATTTAAAAACACTCTTTAGTTCCATAGACAGAGGAGTGCGCTTGGGACGATAATGGATGACCCATCCCTTATCCTCCTCGTCATTTTTAATCCAGGTGAATACAAAATTGAAAATATCGTCCTCACTAGTCTTCATTACCTTTGATTCAGCTGCTGTATGACCATCCCCATGCATATCAAATCTATCCTGAATTGACTTACTCCTCGAATATCTTTCAAAGTAATAGCCCCAACCCTCTGGTTGGTCAAAAAAGAAACCACATTTTTCAAGGTGGTTCTGCGCATCTCGTAAATTATTATATGACTGATCAAGCAGAGTAGAAAACTTCTCAATATCAAAAGATTTATCCACCCATTGGAAATAACACTTGTGGTGTGGGATAAAAGAGCAGGTACTGCGTTCAAATCCAAGATGGTTCAAATAATCTGTTACCTGATAACCAGACAAAGTAAAAGAAGAAGGAGCCACATGAAGACTGTAGCCTACTTCATCTTTGCTCCATTGCAATTTTGCAAGAACAAATTTAGCATTTCTTGATTGAGCTTCTTTAATTATTTCACTTTTTAATGATTTGTGAGGATCTTTCATTTTGATAAATCCTTAATTAGATAATAAAGGACTATTCCATTTTACTTATTTTCTTGCTTTTCTATTTCTATCTATCGTCATTCTAACATAAAAATAATCCAAGAGGATAGTACTTGGATCAATCTCCACTAATTTAGGGGGAAAGCCGACTTTAAAGGCAATATTTTGCTAAGGGGAATGAATGAAAAAGGAGGTAAAAATTGCCTCTTTAGGCATCTTGGTGGGCGCGACTAGAAACAATAAAATTAGGTTCAAAATAGATGTGAGGGTTTGATATCACTACGCCTCCGCGCAATGAAAAAAGTTCGAATCTGGATTGTAGGCAATGTTGATTAAATAATGCTATCAAAATTGCATTTATCGATGAAATAATAGCAATAATAGACAACCGCCTGTCCTCCTTTGGATTTATTCAAGAACATACGTTCCCATAAATATTATTTCAATTTCATTTCACTTTTTATCTGTGAAAGATATATACTTGACTTTTGCTTTAGTAAATCCATTGATTGATCAGCCTTTTCTTCGAATTCACTAAAGTATTCATATGCCGATGGTAAATTTCTTTTTTTGACAAAATTTATATAACCCAACCAGAAATATAATTGAACTTTTTCTTTGTATGTTTCTAATAATTTAAGGCAAAAATCTTCAACTTCTTTACAAGTAAAGTTCTCGCCTGGATAAGATTTGCTTTTAAGATTATTACAATCTCGTAGTGCCTCAGTATAATTTTCTAACCAAAAATATAAAAATGCTCGACTATATCTCCATTCATGGGTAGCTTGCGCATACTTTTTTGCCCTATTAATAGTTTTAAGAGCTTGCGCTGGGTTGTTATCTAAAGAAGGGAGAAAATCAATTATCGCTCTAAGCAGCAATGCTCCATAATTACAAGGATTTGATTTTAAAGATTTATCAAGCCAATCTCGCATTCCTGCTACCTCTCCTCTCAAATAATTCCGTCTAGAGATTATTAATTCTTCATCAGATAATAGGAGGGGTATTTTATCTCTTGTCGCTTGCAAATGTGGAGGTAGCGGGCGAAATTTTTTAAATTCCTTTTGGAGATTAGTATGGAATTCGTGAGCTAGAAATGGGTCCCCAGAAAGAAATGCAGCAATCCCTGTGATATATCTAGCCGCAAGATATACTATATCAGCAGTAAACTCAAAGCCCTTAAATTCAAAAGTTTCAAAAAAGGATATCTGTTTTGGTAAAATATTCACAAAATCCTTTCTTAATAAATCTCGAGTCCTAATATTAAGGGGACGATGCATAACTAGTCCTTCTAATTTTAGGAAATATTTTTTCTCTCCATCACTTCTTCTTTTTACCTGTCCCCAAATATAGAAATGACCCTTTATTCTTTTGTGTAATCTTAAAACTTTACTTACGTTATCGAGTTCTTCTGAGAAATGATTTTTCAAAACGAGAACATTTACAACTTCACTAAATTTTTCTTTATTAATATTTTCTTTCAGTTTTGAAATGAAATCATTTTTCAATCTTATTTCTTCATAATTTGTTTCTGCGTGTATAGCTACAACAATACCAACTCTTTTTCTCCTATTTCTGGGCAATCTATATCGATAATTCAACCAATATAGAATCCATAAGATCAAAATGATGCCATAAATTAAAAACCGAATATCTCTCTTTGGTATTATTTTTCCGATAAAATCATCTATCAATGAGAACAGCAAAATGCAAAATATAAAACCATAAATTAACGAAACGAATTTATGTAAATTTGATCCAATATATTTTAAATAAAACTCTTGCATTATTTATATCCTTATCGCCTCATTACTAGAGTCAATTGCACAAAGTTCGAACCTGGATTATGAGAAATATAGATGATTTTTATGTTCCTTCATTCTAATTGTTAAAATTATTTAAGGCCATATTTTTGTTCTCTCTTCTTAAATGCGGTAGAGCCCCCCTCTAAAACATCGTAAATTTGTCCTCTAATTCCTGGATTTTCTAATGAACCTTGAAAGCCACAGGTTCCCTCTTCATTTACTGAAAGAACAGTAACTAATTCCGAGTCTCCCAAAACTACGATATTCGCATTATGCGTACATATGATTATTTGTCGATTTGCTTTCTGTTCTCTAATAATGTCGACGACTCGATTAGCAATAAACTTTGCATCAAGATGTTCCTCAGGTTGATCAATAATAAGTGGGTGATCGCCTGAATGCAAAATAAGTTCAATAACAGTACCACAACGTTCCCCAAAAGACATAGGGTCCTTACCAAGAGTTTTTCCTTTGTACTGAATAAGATTAACTCCTCTTTCGGCATATTCTTGAAGTCTCATAATTAGATTTTCTCTTGTAATTTCTGTTTCGTTTCGCTGAAAGAACCATTTTAGATTTCCTTCTTTTCCTCTACTTTTCACTAATTGAGGTATCTTTTTTATACTTAGGTATTTTATTATTTTCTTCAATGTAAAATTTCTGTCTTCTGTTAACTCTTTAATAATATCTTCTACAAAATCTTCTCTTACCGGAGATGGAGTATGGTAATATTCGCTTATCTTTGATTTAGTAATAAAATCACTTTCTACAAATTGCCTCTTCACCCATCCCAATAATTTGATTTTAGGATCTTCCCAAACTACCTGGATGTTGCTTTTAGTATACATTTCATTAAATTCCTGAATTATTCGATCATTCTCTTTTTTCCATTTATCTAATTTCTCCTGTAATTCTTGGACAAATGTGTTATGTGTCTGTTTTGCTTTCTTATACTCCCGCAATTTAGATTCTACTTCTCTTAATTTTTGGTTTATAATAGTTAGCCTATTTGTTCGTTTTTCATATTCAACCTTAGTAATTTTTATTCCAGTCTTTTCACAATATTCAAGAAATTCATTCTTTAACTGCAACTCTGTTTTTTCTAGAGTTTTAAACTCTTTAGAGTTTTCGACTGACTCTTTGAGTAATTTAAATCTTTTAATAATATTGGAAAAGTCTGTCTCAGTGAATTTGTAAAATTTCTTTATTTCTTCCTGAAGCGAAGAATTTTTTTCAAATAATCTCAATATCTGATTTCTTTCAGGTATATCAGAAAAGCCAATTTGTTTTCGAGATTCTTCTAAAGATTCAATTGTATTTTCCAGACTCTCAATAAAAGAAGATAAAAGTTGTTTTTTTGTCCTATTGTCTCGGACTCTCCTTATTAAGTTTTTATATTCTTGCGTCTTAAGTTTTTCAAAATAACCCTCAATTTGTTTTTTCTCAGCTAAAAGTTTTTTCTTTTCAATTTCTGTTTCAAATTTATTAAGACATTTATCACGCAAATTTTTTAATTTTGTTTTTAATTTATCAAGTTCTTGAGAAAGAGTTAACAGCTGTGCCGATTTCAACCTATCTTTCATGTATTCGGTAATCTTTTCCTTCTTATCAGCTACTTCCTCGATTTGTCCTTGATGCCAATACTCTATATTAAGAGGAGAAGTGTAAAATGGATCTGATAAATCTGCAATCCTTCTTTCTATTACCTTAGGCTCTTGTTCTCCTTGTCTGTATGTAACTTTAACTGTTGAAGTTGGAAATCTCTTTTCTAAAAAGGGAATTAGGGGTAATTTCTCACCTTTTCTGACTTCCATTATATGCTTGTCAAATGGATAACTAAGTAACTCTACAAAGACAGTTTTGCCAGAGGCTCGCGGACCAATAATACCTGTTAAGCTGGAGCTCAAAAAAAGTTGTTTTTTAAGGTTTATGGGCGGGAAATCTTCTTTATCTTTTTTGGTTTGATAATGTTCAGTGCCTTTTAACTGAACTGAAATGAGCTGTGGATATAAATAAAGTTCTGGTTTTTCTCCTAATGATACTCTTATCTCTGGTTCATAAATAATTTGTTTCAATCCTTCAAAGGTAGGATCCGCTTTGATCCAAGTAAATTTATTATCGACGCTTTCACAAATTTTTTCTAATGAATGAGCATCTGAACCAAGAATACACGGTTTAAGTGTTTTGAATTCTTTTATGAAATCTTTAGGAGATAAATCTAACTTACCTAGGGCCCAATCACGGGTTTTGGAATTCCCAGAAAATATACAATCAGATTTTTGTAAAAGGACTTTTCTTATATTGTGGTCTTGGCTATCCCAATCAGCTAAATTAGCGTGCTCTTCGACAAAAATAATTAGATATTTGTTCCTAAAAATACTCGGCTTTTCTTCAAGTTTTGCTGTTATCTCTTCATGGTTAACAACAGCATTCATACATCCAATTTCGAAATCAGACCTGTCTCTAAATTTCTTATGCTCTTCTTTTAACTTTCTACCGAGATCTTTTAAAGAAGAGTGCTTTAATTTTCTGATTTCATCTCTATCTTGAGGATTACCCTCATAGCAGAAAGATAATTCATGAAGAAACTGATCTTCTATCTGAGATGGGGAAATTTCGTCTGAGAAAATAACATGAAGAGTCAGTCTTCTTGGCGCTTTCCCGTTTTTTTTACTACTCAATACATTATTCAGCCTAAATTCTATATTTGGCAGGATCAAATCAAAATTTTTTAATTTATTATTTTTTCTAAATTCTAAGATTTTTTTATATCCGTCAATAGTAAAATAATCGGTAATTCCTAAAACTGATACATTTTGAACCATTTCAAGTTTCTGTATAAACTTATTCCACTCAGGCGAACCATCATTTTTTTTAGGATATTGATTATTTAATCCAGATAGAGGGCTATGAACATGTAAGTCCCATCTTCTCCATTCGGATCCTCTAGGAGATTTAATTTTATTTTCTTCACTCATAAATAATAAATTTAAATTCTTTTAACAATATTCTTCAGATTAATTCCCGCCATCATTATTTCGTGTTTATTTTAAAATTAATAAATATTACAGTCAATAAAAGAAAAAGGAAGTAGGTTCTCTACTTCCTTTTTGTTTTTAAAGAGCATGGTGTTTAACTTTGTTCTTCAAAATCATAGAATATCTCCCAGGATTCATTATCACCCTCAATTCTTTTGAGCCTGGCCGCATTTTTTGTCTCCTCAAGACACCCTCTCTCTTCAGCTATCTCGAGGTTCTCTGCTATAATCTCTACTTCATAAATCACACGGTATTTCTTCATCTTGTTGCCTCTGCTCCATCCACCTGCCAACTCTTACAGAGATCTGCATACTCACAGCTTTTACACCAAAATCCTGTTCGGGGAAAGAAAACATGTTCCTGAGTTCCTCTTAGAACCTGCAGAGCAAGGGAAAATAATCTCTGGTAGTCTCTCTTGTCTCTTTTTGTCACAAACTCGATTCTTTTCGGTTTTTTGGTCTTTACAAAATCCACAACTTTTATCCGCTTCGGGGGTTTCTGATAGAGGATTTCATAGGCGTAACTGTAGGCAGTAAGCTGGAGATTCTCATCCACGTCTTTCTGCTTCATGGTTTGGGCCGAAGTTTTAAACTCTACAATCCCATCATCTTCTTCAATAAGATCGATGAAACCTTCGAGATTAATACCCAGACTTTCACCATTGGAGGGATTTATCAAGGGAACAACAAAAGGAACTTCTGTATCTTTAACCTTACTGCACGGATTATTAAAGTAAAGAGCGAGCATCTCTTTTGCCATAATCACAAGCTTCGACTCTTCCTCTCTCTCCTTATAACGGATAACTGTATCAACCTTTTGGCTGAACCAATCCACATCAAAAATCTTTAGGAAATCTTCTAGTTTTACTTTATTCCCGTTCATTTTCATCTTATGAAACCAAGACAGGGCTGAATGAACTGCGCTCCCCAATGCAAGGGCTGACGGTTTAAAAGACCTGGGAATTTCATCAATATACTGGAACTTGTACTTAAGACTGCAAAGTGAGTAGAGATTAATCTGGCTGCTAGAAAGGTGGTCCATTATTCTCTCCTCCTTTCTCATCTTCAAGCATCTGCTCAATCATTTTACTTGCCTCAAGCTTTGTAACCTCTTTTAGGGAATCTACCTGGAAAAGACTCTTTAACTGCTTGTGGGCTTTGTCTTTTTCAACACCTCTTCCAGCCAGGATTCTAAAAAGATATCTTTTCTGGGCGTCTGTCATTTGGTAATCATCTTTTTTCTCACTTTTCCCTGGATTTCTCTTTTTTCCTTTTTCCTGTTTGTCTTCTGGCTCAACATTTCCTTTTTCAATCTCTCTCTCATAAAGGGCTAATCTCAAAATAACCTTTCCCTCACTTGTTTTTAAATCAATACACCTAATTTTCTTACTCATAGGTTTGCCTCCTTTTTTAGTTTTTAAGGTTCTAATTTCATCTTAATCTACTCCTGATATTGAACAAGAAAGGTTAATTTGCCTTAAAAAGCAGTTTTTTCTCTCTTTAAATGGGCTTATCTGGGGATTATTATTTAAATGTATGGAAAAGAATAAAAACAAAAACAATCCAATAACCCCATTTGCTGTTACAGACTACAGAGACATCAGGAAAAGGTTTGGAATTAAAAAGAAAAACAGAAGAGGGCATATGTATATAATCGGAAAAACAGGAACAGGTAAGACCACTCTTTTAGAGAATATGATTGTATCTGATATTAAAGCTGGAAACGGCTTGGCTGTTTTAGATCCTCACGGAGACTTGGCTGAAAGGCTCTTAGATTTTATTCCTCAAAAGAGAATAAATGACACTATCTATTTTAATCCTGGGGACATAGAATATCCCATCTCCTTTAATCCTTTAGAAAAAGTACACCCTGACTATCACCACCTTGTAGTATCAGGGCTTATCTCTGTATTTAAAAAAATCTGGTCTGAGTTCTGGGGACCAAGATTAGAACACATCTTAATGCATGCGCTTTTAACTCTCCTCGAATATCCAGCTAGTACTCTCCTTGACCTTCCCAGGCTTTTAACTAACAAAAATTTCAGGAGGAAAGTACTTCGATTCATTCATCATCCTCAGGTTAAAGAATTCTGGACTTTAGAGTTTGAAAAATACTCAGCCTGGTTAAGGTCACAGGCCGTCTCTCCCATCTTAAACAAGATAGGCCAATTCCTCACCAGCACTCCGCTGCGGAATATCGTGGGACAGAAAGAAAACACATTCAATCTAAGGAAAGTTATGGACGAGGGAAAGATACTAATAGTCAATTTAGCTAAAAGGAAAATCGGAGAAGACAACTCCTCCCTTTTAGGAGCTGTGTTAGTTACAAAGATCCAGTTAGCTGCCTTAGCACGGGCTGAAGTGCCTGAGAGAAAAAGAAGATCCTTTTACCTCTATGTGGATGAATTCCATAATTTTCTCACTCTTTCCTTTGCTGATATTTTATCAGAAGCCCGAAAATATGGGCTGAATCTCATTCTTTCTCATCAGTACATTGAACAGCTTGAGAAGAAGCTTAAAGCCTCAATTTTCGGCAATGTAGGAACAATAATCTCTTTCAGGTTAGGAGCTGAGGATGCAAAGATCCTGGCTAGAGAATTCTATCCCCATTTTGAAGAAATAGATTTAACTAATCTTTCTAATTATCATATCTATCTAAAACTTCTGATTGATGGAGCTACATCCAAGGCTTTCAGTGCAGTCACTCTACCTCCTCCTAAATCTAAGCGTTCATATAGAAATGAAATCATTAAAACATCAAGAGCAAAGTATGGAAGGCTGAGAGAGGAAGTGGAAAGGGAGATAACTATTAGGAGCAACTTGAAAACATCAAGACAAATCCATCAAAAAGGCTTGTTTTCTTGAAAGAAAAATTGGGTTGTCTAGGATAGTATTCCAATTAAATACAAGGGGCTTAAAATCCTTCGCAGGTGACCAGGTAATCCTACGTGCCGGTTTGAGTCTCGCTTCCGGCACTCTTTTTTGAGCTAATCCCTTTGTAAAGAATTAATTTCCGTGACCGGAACAAACCATGCCAAAATAGGCAAATTTGGTCTATTTTTACATGCTTATGTCCTTAGATAATCCCCGGGATGTATTCTCTAATCAAGCTAATATTCATATGAGATTAAGTGACCTTCCTCTTGAGATAAATTTACAGTTCTTTTTATTTTTTTATATAATTAGAAAACAGTGAACGATCAAGATTTTAAATTTGACTTTGCCATGTCCTATGCAGGCGAGGATTACAAAGTTGTAGATGAAGTTTCACGACGCCTTCGAGAACTTGGCTTCAACATCTTTTATGCGAGAGATGTCCAGAATCTTCTTGTTGGCCATAATGGTGAAGTTCTTTTTGAACAACTATTTAAAGAAGCAAAGGAAGTTATTGTTTTTATCTCGAAAAATTATAAAAAAAAGGCTTGGCCTAGATTTGAATGGGATGTTATTCAAGAGAGAGATTATATTAATCGTTTCATTCCAATCCGATTAGATAATACCAAAATTCTAGACATGCCATCGAATATTTTTTATATATTTTTTGATGGCCAAAACTATAACGAGATTATAGACACATGTGTTGAAAAGCTTTTATGCTATGAGAAAGAAATAGGAATCACACGACCCACAGAATATGAATCTATTCTGAAGGCTATCCAGGAAAAAAGCAGTGGAGCTCTTGCTACTGCTTATCAGCTAGTAAAAGACAGAAGAAAGAGAACACCTTTGGAAGATTGTGAACTACCTAAAGGAAATTGGAAGCCTTGTTATGAGATAGTTAAAACAGAGTGGTGTAATTTTTCAACTATTAAACGTCGTTCAGTAAAGATAGTAGTACCACCAAATCTAGTAGACGAGGAGCTTATTTTCAATCTAAAACACTGTGCTGCAGTGCAATTTAATGCATTCAAGCCAGATGCAATTGCTGTATTGGCTTATAAGCAGAACCCAGAACTTCTGAGTGTAAATAGGACATATGATGCAGGCAGATTATACTTTGCTCCTTTTGGAGATTGGAGTAAGGCACTGGTTGGATTTGCTTGCAATATTCCTACTTCGGAATTCAAATACTCAGTTGACCTTGTGCCTTCATATTTTGATGATTAAATAAAGACAATTTAATCTACTTTTAAATGGTCTAAATGAATAAACAGGTCAAATCCATCCAAATCCCATAATATAGTTTTCTCAACATTCGTTTTTGAAATTAATTAAGTTGGAGGTATTAGGAATAATGTAATTTTCTACCTCAATTTATCACAAATTATGTGAATAAGTCTGTGGAGAAGCTACAGAAATTTTTTATAAGTTGTTCTGTTTGTTTTTGTTTATGATAGATTGAACAACTTTTGGGCATTCGGAATTTTCACAACAGGCTATCTATTTCTTCCAGAAGCTTTTTTCCATTCAATGGTTTTGATAGGAAGCACATTGGGCCATCAATAAGACGGCACTTCTGCTCCGCTTCACTCACAAGCGATGTAATGAAAACAATAGGTATTTTTCTATCAGGCCTCTTTTCTCTGATTGCAGAGGCCATATCTCCTCCGTCAAAACCTGAAATGTCGAAATCGTATATTATCAAATCCGGATCGTCGTTTTCGGCTAATTCAACCGCCTTTTCTTTTGATTGAGCTTTTAAGATGGATAATTCTCTTTCAGCTAAAATTGTGCTCAGCCAGGCAAGATTTTTCTCATCATTACAAACAATCAGTATTTTTTTCTTTTGTGTTGGCATTTTTTCTTCCTATACGGATTAATCTATAAAACATCTTTTTTTATTTAAATTGATATCCTTTATTAGTAAAGAGTTTGATACAGGCATCCACCGCTTCTGGTTCATAAAGGATTCCTTTATTCTTTTTTATTTCTTCCAGGGCTTTCTCTTTGCCGAGTCCAGCCCTGTAGGGTCTGTGGGAGGACATGGCTTCCACCACATCAGCTACTCCTAAAACTCTGGCTTCCATTAAAATTTGGCCGTTTTTTAACCCATCAGGATAGCCTGATCCATCCAGCCTTTCGTGATGCTGAAGCACGATTTCAGCTATAGGCCAGGGAAAATCTATATTTTTCAATATCTCGTATCCCACTCTGGGGTGTTCTTTTATCAATTCAAATTCAGGCTCTGTTAATCGAGTGGGCTTGCTGAGTATTTCACTGGGTACGGATATTTTGCCGATATCGTGTATGGGGCCTGCCATGCGTATGGCATCTATTTGGTCACCAGAGAGACTCATTTCTTTGGCGATGGAGCGGGCAAGGTCAGTAACTCTCCGCTGATGGCCTGCTGTGTAAGGATCCCTTTCCTCTACTATGGATTCTATAACCTGAATGGTTCCTCCAAGAGCACCTCGGAGTTTTTTCAGGGTTTGCTTGAGTTCCTTCTCCGATTTCTTCTGTAAAGCGCGGTTCCGCAGAGATAAAATTCCATAAGAAAGATCACCTGCTAGTTCTTTTAAAAGACTTATTTCTTCATTATCAAAAGCATCCGGTTCTCTGGCACAGATATTCAATGCTCCAAATGTCTTTGCTTTATCCTTTAGGGGAAGGGCTATGGAAGAAGAATAACCCCGTTTCAATGCATGTTTTCGCCAGGGGGCATGGCTGGGATCAGAAACAATATTTTTCATTGTGGATGGTTTTCCCGTTCGGATGGCTTTGCCAGCAGGGCCTTGAATTCTCTCTGTCTCCGCCCAGGTTATGTTCAATGTGTCAATATAGCCATCATCATATCCAGCTTGTGCAACGGGGCGTATGGTTTTCTTTTTGTCTTTTTCAGCATACCCCACCCATGCCAGCCGATACCCACCGATTTCAACTATGATTCGGCATATCCTGTTTAATAAATCTTGTTCATTTGCCGCTGCCACAAGGGCCTTATTGCTTTTAGCAAGAGTTTTGAGGGCTCTTTCTTTTGTTTTTAAATTTTTCTTGTTTTTTTTGAGTTCGCTTTCAAGTTCTTTTCTACTTTTCATTTTTACATACTTCTCCATTTAAAATTTGGTCGTAAAACTCAAAGAAAAATTGAATTTTCCCCTGTAAGCCATTGTTTATAGTTGAATGAAAAATATGATTATATGAGAAAAAATGCCGGCTGTAGTCAGCAAAAGGGGGGTTGATGATGGGAACCAAAAAGGTGGGAGCTCTCCCCAGCCGGCTAAAGAAAGCCATGAATATTATAACATAAAGAGTCAAGTTGAAAAAAAACGAGGCTCTGGATTTTCTAGAAGAGAAATCTTTCTATTTATTGAGGCGGGCGGAGGCCGGGTTTTTTCCCTAGCCTCCTAGTTTCAAAAGGACCGCGGAATAAAACCTGCGGATTTAGACTCCTCAACTAATATGGCGTTTGATTTTTTTAATTTTCTCAATCTTTGATAAGTCTAAAGCTTTGACTTTGTATTTTCCTTGAATTATATTTGAGGGAATGAAGTAAGTTAGAGAAAATTAGGCAATATATGGTAGTAAAATCTTCAAGGAAAGTTTATACATGAAAGAACCAGAAATAAGATTTCATCAATCTTTTAATGAATATTTTAAGGAACGTATAGACATTGGCATAGATATTGAGGCAAAAACCGTAAAAGGGTGGATAATAGAATTCTTGATGGACGCCAGGCAAAAATTAATTAAAGATTTAGAAGTTAATTTCATTAAGAGATTTGACGTCGTAATAAGGAATTTGGATGCTCAAATAACGCCTTTAGTTACAAGAAGTGGTGTGGTAATAAGACTCGACTTAGGAATGGAAGGGATTGATTATCAAGACAAAGAGGAGCTACGCTCTTATATTTTTCATGAAATTTATCATTTGGCTGACCGCTTGAATCCCAAATTTGATATGGATTACCATATGGATGCTGAGGCGAAACAGAAAAAATTAGGGAAAATTATTAACGCTATATGGGATTTGTATATCGAGAGACGTAAATTTTATATATATAGGATTAGTCCAATTTGTTGTAAAGACATGAAATATATAGAAACGAATAAAATTAAAGAAAACGTACAGTATGAATTTCTAAGTATCCTTCGTAAACTAAGTGGCGATAAAAAAATTTGTGAAAGTATTTTCAACAAAGTATGGGATAAATCTAATCTTATTACTTATCGTCAAATATATGATTATTCGATTGAAATATCTGATAAAGGATATGCCCCCCATTTTTAGTACCACTTAAGAGGCTCATTTGCGCTAACATTTCAGAGTTTCAGTTTGCCCTTTTCTTTTAAATATTTCATTGGCGACTTATTACCAATCGCCGAATGTTTC
>Ga0180434_10006235_pt1 | contig 13783 bp, 6 predicted proteins | sample SS_ome_7_FD_132453 | JGI IMG/M metagenome (GOLD analysis project Ga0180434, IMG submission 132453) | Hypersaline lake sediment archaeal communities from the Salton Sea, California, USA - SS_1_D_2 metaG | ecosystem: Environmental > Aquatic > Non-marine Saline and Alkaline > Hypersaline > Sediment... | reverse complement strand
GGTGACCTGAACGGGGACGAGTGGCTCGACCTGGCGGTGGCCAACGACTATAGCGACAACGCCTCGGTGCTGTTGAACAATGGCGACGGGACGTTCGCCCCGACGGTGCACTATGACGTTGGCGCCCGCCCTGTATCCATTGCGGTTGGCGATCTGAACGGGGACGACTGGCTCGACTTGGCGGTGGCGAACTGCGATAGCGGATACGTCTCGGTCTTGCTGAATCACGGCGACGGGACGTTCGCCCTGCCGATCAACTATGGCACCGGCGGCGGGCCTTGGTTCGTGGCGGTTGCCGATTTGAACGGGGACGACTGGCTCGACTTGGCGGTGGTGCCCAGTAGCTTCCATGTCGGTGTGATGCTGAACCGCGGCGATGGGACGTTTGACGCACCGACGTCCTACTACGTCGGCATGGGTCCCGCTTCCATCGCGATCGGCGATCTGAACCGGGACGACTGGCTCGATCTGGCGGTGGCCAGCTTCAATGTCGCGGTGCTGTTGAACAACGCCGATGGAACGTTCGCCGCGCCGGTCTACTATGACGTGGGTTGCCCCGCCATGGACGTTGTGACAGGTGATCTGGACGGAGACACGCGACTCGATCTGGCCGCGCTAACGATAGGGGGCCCTGTGGCGGGCGCAATCTACGTGTTGCTAAACCACGGCGACGGGACGTTTATGGCGCCGACGGGGTATGCGGCCGGCGACTCGCCCTGGTCGCTCGCGATCGGAGACTTGAACAATGACGCGCGCCCCGACCTAGCGACAACCGCCCGGTATGGCCACATCCTGGTGCTGCTGAACCAGGGCGCCGCGCGCCTGCCCGGCGACGTAGACGGTGACGGCGACGTCGACCTGGCTGATCTGGCCGCGCTGCTCGGCGCGTATGGTGCCTGCCTGGGTGATCCGGACTACGACCCCAACGCCGACTTCGACGCCAACGGCTGCGTTGACCTCTGGGATCTGCTCAGGTTGCTGTCCAACTACGGGGCCGGCACGTAGCGCCGGGTCTCCGTGGCCGACGTAATGAAGTGGCAGGCCGACGGCCTGCCCTACAAATCTACGGGGCCGGCAGGTAGCGGCCGGCGGCCTCGCCGGCCGTTGGAAAACGAAGCCCAATGGCAGGCCAGAGGCCTGCCCTACAAATAGGTAGCGGCCGGGCCCTGCACCGGCCGTAGCCAATCGCAGACCGATGGCAGGCCAAGGGCCTACGGAATCGCAGACCGATGGCAGGCCAGGGGCCTGCCCTACAGGGCTCTGCGCTCTCTGCGGTGAATGGTCCGGGCTAGGCCTTGTCCGACGAATCGGTGTCGGGTTCGGTCGGCGGCCCGGGCAATTCGGCCGGGATGGTCTCGTCGCTGGTGTAGTCGTAGAAGTCGCGGTATTGCCTCTTGAAGTAGCCGCCGGCCCGCGTGCGGACGCCGTTGAGAATCGCGCCGACGATGCGGGCGCTGATGCCTTCGAGCTGGTCGCGGGCGCGTTTGAGCGTGCCGCGGGTGTTCTCGTCGGCCCGGGCGACCAGGATCACGCCGTCGACCTGCATCGCCATCACGGTGGCGTCGCTGATCAGCAGCGTGGGCGGCCCGTCGAGAATGACGCGGTCATACTGCTCGGCGGCCTCCTTGATCAGGGCGCGCATCTGCTCCGAGCCGAGCAGCTCGGCAGGCGTGGGCGGCATCGGGCCGCTCGAGAGCACGTCCAGCGTCGGGAGATCGGACTTGGTGACGAAGTCCTCGAGCTTGCCCTCCGCGATCAGCACGTTGCTGAGCCCCTCCGGGCGGGTTCCCGGGTACGCCTCGCGAATCGCCGGCCGGCGGAAGTTGCAGTCAATCAGCAAGACCCGCAGATTGCTGTGCGCCAGGGTGGTGGCGAGGTTGATCGCGACGGCGGTCTTGCCGTCGCCGGGGCTGGGGCTGGTAATCAGCAGCGAGCGCTGCGACTCGACCGGCCCGGAGAACTGGAGATTCGTGCGGGTTCGGCGGAAAGCCTCGGCGACGAGCGAATGCGGGGCCAGGCGCACGACATCCTCCATCTCGTCCACATCCGCCTCTTCGTCATCGAGCAGTGGGATGCAACCGAGTACGGACAGGCGGCAGAAGCGGGCGACGTCGACGGGCGTCCGCACGGCCTGGTCGGTCAGTTCGCGCAGGAAGGCCAACGCGATTCCGCCGGCCAACGCCAGGAAGATCCCGCCGCCCAGGTACAACGCCCAGCGGGGTCGGGTCGGCTCGATGGCCTCCTCGGGATTCTGTCTGAGGCGCAGCAGGATCCGAGATTGATCCTTCATCGCATGGCGCGCCTCGGTCAGTTTGAGCTCGACCTCGCCGATCTGCTGGGCCAGGCGCTCCTCGTCGCGGGTCAATTCCTGGTAGGTCATCAAGTTGCGGTCCAGATCGCGTTCCTCGGCATAGACGTCGTCAAGCTGCTCCTGCAAGCGCACCTGCATGCTGTAGGTCTGGGCCTTCTGCTGCCTGAGCAACTCGATCTGCCGGGCGCGAACCTTCGCCATCAACTCGTCGCGCTTGGCAACCTCCTTCTCGTAGTAGCCCTGCTGCCGCTGTCGCTGGACGACCACGCTGCGGTGATTCGGCCCGAGCTGCTCGGCGAGCGCCGCCAGCTCCACGTCCAGGTTTTCGACCTGCGAACGCCAGAACCGCAGAATCGGGTCGGATTCGACGATCAATTCCTGTTCGGCGGTCAGCGGGATCTTCGACGGGTCGACGCTCTGCAAGCTCTGCAACTGCGCATCGAGGGCGGCGACGGCGGCGCTGAGCTCACCCAGCCGGATCTGCAGCTCCACGACGTGTCTGCGGGCCTCGAGCCGGCGCAGCTCCATCGCCGGGATGTTCGAACTCTCGCGCAACGTCTTGAGGTTGGCGCGTTTCAGCTCCAGCTCGTTGTCTAGGTCCGCGAGGGTGTTCTCCAGCCCGCGCTCCTGCGCGCGCATTTCGTCCTCGGCTTCGTCTACGAACATCCTGCGATAACGCTCGACGACCGTGGCGACGATCAGCTTAGCCTCGCGCTTATCGCGGCAGGCCAGGGCGACTCGGATCAAGCGCGTGTCCGGGACCGGGGCGCTGATCAGATCCTCCTGCAGGCCGACCGCGGCCTCCATCACGTCGCTCTTGTACCACTTGAAGTACTCGGTGGCCTTGATTTCGGGCTGCGAGACCACGTCCATCATCAGCTGCATGTTCTTGATCTTGGCCGCCTCGGTCTTGAGCAACTGCTCCATGTACTGGGTGTTGACCTCGCCCTGGACCGGCAGCAGGATCTCGCCGGTCCGCGGCGGCTCGAGCTCGAAGATCGCCTCGCTGGTGTAGGTCGGGGCGTAAACGCCGATCAGAACCGTCACCACCACCACCAGGATGTACAGCACGATCGAGGTGATGATGATCGTCCGCTTGCGCTGCTTGAGGATGCGGCTGACGTCAGCAAAGGTGATGCCCTCGACCTCGGTCGCCGTCGTCGACCCGATCGGGGAACCGATCGCGTATGGATGGGGAGCGGTAATTTGCGGCGGCGTTGTAACGGAACTCATCGAACACCTCGTGAGGTCGACTCGGCCGGCCGAACCACGGGCGCGGCGAGCAGGCGCGCGCCCGCGTCGGCGGCTTCAGGGTCAGCGGAGCTTCTCAAGGGCCTCTTCAGCCTTGTTTTGGTACTCTTCCAACTTGAGCCGCTGCTCGTCGCTCTTGGTCCCCGCCATCTGATCGCGGATCCGCAAGAGCAGCTCACGGAACTCCTCTTCAGCAGGGACTCTTCTTCCACTATCGGCGTAAACGAGCCCCAGGTGGTAGCGTGCGGCCAGGTAATCCGGCTCAATCCGCAGGGCCTCCAGGAAAGCCGGCACAGCCTGTTCGTTGTTCCCGGCCTTGAAGAACACCCATCCGACGGTGTCGTATGCGGCGGGGCGGCTGTGGGGCTCGAGGGTGGGTGCGAGCTCGTGGAGTTGCCGGGCGTACGGAAGCGCTTCGGCCGAGCGTCCCAGCCGATCTGCCAGCAGGTAAGCCAGGTTGTTCAGCGTGCGGAGGTCGTTCGGCGCGAGCTTCACGGCTTGCTCGTAGACCGCGACGGCCTCTTCCGGCCTGCCGGTCCTATCGAGCCCCAAGGCTTGGACCTGCAGGGCTTCGAAGCGTAGCTGGCTGTCTTCGGGCAGTTGCGAGAGCACGGCCTCGACGATCTCGAGGGCCTCACGGTGCTCCGCCGATCCTCCGCTCGTCGCCAGAAAGTCCGCCAGCGCGATGCGCATGGCTAACTCGGCCTCGGGTTGGCTGGCCTGCTCGAGCACGCTGCGGAGCAAAGCCAGTCCCTCCGCGCGCCCCAACAGCAGTTGGGCCCGGCCGGTCACGTCCCGTACCAGGTGGACGCCGCCGCGGACGCTGGCTTCGTTGATGGCCTGCTCCAACAGCGAGACCGTGATATCGCGGCGTTTTTCGGCGAGGTAGGCCTCGGCGGCGTACGTCTTGATCGACGGGGTGAGTATGCGGGGGGGCTCCAACCGGCGCTGCACGAGTTTGGGCAGCAAGCCTTCGTACTCGCGGATGGCTTCCCCGGCGCGGTTGCCGCGAACCATCGCCTGGAGCAGGTCCTCAATTGTCTTGGAATTGTTGTAATCGGTCAGCTCGACGGACTTGCGCAGGGGCTGGACAGCGGCGGAGTATTCGCCGCGCTCCATCAACAGCTTGCCGAGCTCGTAGGGCCAGAACGGCTGCTTGGGATCTCTGACAATGAGCTGGTTGACGAACTCCAAGGCTTTGTCAAGCTGCTTGGTTCGCTCGAGGAAAGCTATCAGTTGCAATTCGACGTCGCGGCCGCCGCGGCGCTCGACCTCGAACAGTTCGCGGAGCTCCGCCTCGGCCAGTCTCGGCTGGTCCATCAGTTCATAGAGTTTTGCCAGGTCGAAACGATGCTGGAGATTGAAGGCCTCCGGGGCTACGTTCTTCGCCCGTAAGAGGTCGTCGCGGGCGGCCGTGTAGCTCTGCTGCTGGACGTTGACCAGGCCGCGCATGTACAGTGACCAAGCGTCGTTCGGGTTCTCTGCCAGGACGCGCGACAGCAGCTCGCGCGCCTCGGTGAGTCCCTCCGGTTCGCCCCCCGCCATCAAGAACTCCGCCGCTGCCATCATCCCGTTTAGGTTTTCCGGGTAGTCCTGGCGATAGCGCTCCAGCTCGTCGCGCGCCTCGCCGTACCGCCGGAGTGACTGCAATCCGCTGATGATGCGCAGCCGGGCCAACTGGATCGAGGCGGTATCGTCGGGATCGAGATGGCTCAGGATCACGCGGTACGCCTCGATCATGTCGTCCCAGCGTTTGGTGCGTCGGTAGAAGTCGGCCAGTTCGGACGCGCTGGCGACGATAGCGCGGTGACGATCCTCCTCGGGACTGCCGGCCAGGGCATCGGGAGCACGCTCTTGGGCCTGCTGGTAGGCCTGGAGCGCGAGCTCGTAAAGCTCGATCAAGGCGTCCTGCTCCGCATTGACGGCGTCCGCCGTCTCGCCGGCCGAGACCATCTCGCGGATGCGCACGATCCGCCGATCGGCCAACATCTCATAGAACCGGCCGAGCAACGCCCGGGCAACGATCTCACCCAGCCCTTCCTGGGCTTCCAGGTGTTGCCGGAGCAATTCTTCGCCGGCCTCGCGGTCGTCGCGCTGCGCGAAGAAGTTGGCGGCAAAGCGGGCGACCATGGCGCTGCCCGGATCGGCCTGCACCGCCGCCCGCAAGCGCTGCTGAGCGAGTTCAAAATCGCCGACCTTCTTGTATAACTCGGCCAGTCGCAGCAGATTGGCCACGTCCTGGGGACTCTCCGCGCGGAGCTTCTCGCGGTTCTCGATGCCCTGCTGCGGGTCCCGCTCCTCGTCGAGCAACTCGGCATGAGCCTCGACGTATTCGTCCTTGATTCGAAGTTGCTTGGCAAGCTCCGCGGCCGTCGCCAGGTGCGGGATGCCTTCGTCGCGGCGCCCGGTCGCCTCGTAACAGGCATAGAGCAGTTTTTGCGCGTCGAAGCTCCGGGGATCGGAGTCGACCGCTTCCTCCAGCGCCTGGATGGCCTGCGTGTAGCGGGGCGGGGTCAACCGCATCAGGGCCCGGGCAATGTGGGTCTTCAACTCCGAGTCGCGTGGGAACACCCGCTCGGCCGCCCGAAGTTCCGTCAAGGCGCTGCTTACCTCGCCACACCTCAGCTCGTACCGCCCGCGGAACATCGCCCCGCCGACCTGATCGACGTTCGCCTGGGCCAGCGCGGCGGTGTACCGCTCGGCCCGTTCGCAGTCGTTGGTGCGCAGTGCCACCTCGAACTGGAGTCGCAGGACGTGCGGGTCGTCCTCGCGCAAGCGCTCCATCTGGTCCAGATAGGGCCGGGCCTGCTTCAACTTGCCCTGTAGCTGCCAGAAATGGAAGAACTCCTCCGCCCGCTCGTACTCGTCCGGAATCGCGGCGATCATCTCCAAGCGCTTCTGTTTGCGCACCTCGGGGTCGCTCTCGGACAGCACCAGGTCGAACGATTGCAGGAGTCGCCGCAACTGCTCGTTCGTGGTGGTCTCGAGGTGTTCCCGAACGAATTGCTGAGCCTCGTCATTGCGTTCCGCGGCGACTAAGGCGCGCAGCAGCCGGTCGATGGTCGGGATGTGCTCCGGATCGGTCTCCAGGACTTTGCCGAACAGGTTGACCGCGGTGTCGTAATCTTCGTTGAGCATCGCGATTTTGCCCTGCTCGAAGAGATAACGGGGGTCATCGGACGGCAAGGCCTGCATCTGCTGCATGGCCTCTTCGCTCCGATCGAGCGCCGTGAGCGCCCGTGCCCCGGCGGCCTTCAAGGGTGGCCAATCGGGGAACAGTTCGGCGATGGATTCGACCAGCTCAAGGGCTTCCTGAGCGCGGTCGAGCGTCAGCAGCAGGTCCACCTGCTGTATGTAGAGCCAGCCCGGGGGTGTCTCTTGCTGTTGCCGGTAGTTATCGATGGCCTGCTGGGTGTATTTGAGCGACGAGCCTAGCTCTCCCCGCGTACGGTAGAGCTTGGACAACTCCTCTACCGCCAACCGGGCAAAGGTCAGGGACATGCTCCCCAACGGCTGCGCTTGTTTCTCCGCCTCGGTGAAGGCCTTGAGGGCGAGCCGCTCGTCCCCATCGATGAGCGCCACGTACCCTTCCATCAACAACGTCCTGGCCCGCCCGGGGAATTGCGTTTGCGCTTCCTGCAGGAACCGCCGTAAGTAGGTCAGCGCTTGCGATCTAACCTGTTCGTCGGTGCTGCCCCGATGGAAGCTCTGCGCAGAGTCGAACGCCGCGGAAATGAGCTCTAGCCGCTCCAGCCGAAAGCCAGCCAACACCGCCCGGAACGACTCCAGGCCCACGGTGTCACGCAACGCCGCTGCGTAAGACTCCAGAATCTCCTTCTGGCGGCCGGGCAGATCCTCCATCCAGCTCCCGTCCCCGATCCAGCCCAGTTGCTGAAAATCGGCCCGCCGCACGTAGGCCCGGTAGAGTGCCGGTTCGAGCTCGATCGCACGTTTGGCGTGCCGCATTCCTTCGGTGACGAGCGTCTGATCTATTGCGGCCCGGGTGGTATCCTCAGCGCGCGCCCGTCGTTCTTCCGGGCTGGCTCCTTCCAGCTGGTCCAGCGCTTCCCCGACCGCATCTCGCAGATTCTGGCGGATCTCCTGCAGGTACACGCGTGCCAGCTCGTAGTGTAGATCCGGGTCGTTCGACTGCTTCTCGATTCCGGCCTCGAGCAGGGCGCGGCTATCCGCCCATTGTTCGCTGTCGGCCAGGGCCTGGGCGCAGGCGACGCGTAGGGCGATGTCGTCGGGATGCGCTTCGAGGGCCGGCTGCAGGTGCTCGATCCGCCTGGCGGTGGCCTGCTGCACAATTCTGTCGACGTCCGAACGTCGCTCCTGCTGGAGTGCCTGGCGTAACTGCTGGCCGGCGCGCAGCAGGCTCTGCTTGGCTCGTACGAGGGCCACTTGCGGGCTGGTCGGGTCGATCTCGGCCGCGTGGGTCAGGATCTGGTCCGCCATACCAGCGAAGTCAGCGTCGTCGACGTTCAACCATTCCAGGCCTCTGAGCGCGTTGCGATCGTCGTCCGTGACCGGCTCGCTGCTCAACCACTCCAGCGCCTCGGCCAGCGACGCGAGCGCGAGCAGGTTGTCCGGCTCTTGTTGGCAGAGTTTCGTGGCGCGTTCGCGCACGTCCCGCCATTGCCCCATCGAGAAGTCACGTATTTCCCAGTAGCGGGTAAGCAGTGCGTTCAGCACCTCGGGGTCGTCCGGGGACTGCGCGTACGCGAAGTTAAGCAGGCCGAACATCGTGTTCAGGTCGCCCATCCCGCGGGCCACCCGGGCCGCCTCGAGCAGGTACTTGGGGTCTTTCTCCTCGCTCTCGGCGAACGCCCGCTGATACAGCCTGATCGCGCGGCGGGGGTCCCCGGCCCGCTCCTGGGCCTCGGCCTTGAGCGCAATCTCCTCCGGATTCCGCCGGGAGGCATTGAAGGCCGCGATCGCGACGACGATCACGGCCAGGACGATGCCCGCGCCGGTGATGAACGCTACCAGGTTCTTGTTCAATCGCTGTTTGGCCATGGTTGGCACCCTTCCATAGCGCCTGCTATTCAAGGATCACGGGCGGCGCACCGTTCTTGATCGCCTCCCAGTCCTGATAATGGTCTTCCCATAGGATCGGCATCAGCTTCCGTAGCAGCCGACGTGTGGCCGCCACGGCCTCATCGCGGCCCGGCAGCCGCTGGAACGAATCGTCGTTGAACGAAATCTCGATCTTTGAGTAGTACGAATACCGGTCCCAAAGGTTCGAGACAGCCCGGCGGACGCTGGTCCGGGTTGTCACGTAACGGCCATTGACGTAGAAGAAGTATGCTACGATCAAATGCGGGTTGTCGGAAGACCCGCCCTGCATTTGCGTGATCCCCTGCGACGGGAAGCCGAATTCGAGCACGCTGACCGGAAAGGTGTGCTCGACGCCGTCCGAATCCGGAACCGACACCTCGATCAGCGTCTCGTTCATCAGCTCCTGGCCGGCGGCAGCGTGGCACTCCTTGGGGCGATGCGGCACCAGCCCCGGTCCGCCGGTGTGATAGGTCACGAACAGCCGGGCGACGGCGGTGGGATCGTTTGGCCCGCGCCGGCGGTCGGTGAGGTTCCATTGCAGGTACTCCTCGGTGCCGAGGTTCTCAATCGCCTCGTGGGTGAGCAACTTGGGCTGATCCCGGTGGGGCACATACTCCGGGCGCAACTTGCTCTGGTCGAGCGCGTCGAGCGGGCGCTTGAGTGGCAACGCTGCTTTGCGGAAATACGTGCCCAGAACACCTGACGTCGCCTGCATGCTACCCGCCACCGCCAACAGGATCCCCACACAAACGAAGAACCGCACCGAGGTGTTGCGGGACGGGCTGGCAGTACGAGTTGTCGTCAGCGAATTCGCCATCAGCACGAAGGCTCCGTCAGCAAGCGGTCCGGGCGGGGGTCCTATTCCTCCGCGGTCTCCGGACCGCGATCTTCCACGAACAGCCGGCTCAAGAGCCAGCCCAGTCCGCTGAAGATCCCGAACGCCAGCAACAGCGTCACCAGGCCCAGCAGCGTATGATAAGTCCCGCCGGCGTACTTCGGATCGACGTATATGTGCAGCACGGAAGTGGTCGTGACACGCACGAAGTTCGCGAAGACGGCGATCGGAATACACGAGCCAACCATGATCACCCGCTGCCACCACGGGCGGTCGGAGATGAACGTTACCGCGACGCCCAGGGCGCAGAGCGTCATCAAGCTTCGCATCCCGCTGCAGGCGTCGTCCACGCCGAGCTCGCCACTCCGCCCCCGATAGACGTACTCGATCGTCGAGCCGACCTTTTCGATGTCCAGGTCCGGGAACAGGCTGAGCACCTGCGTGGCCACCACCGCCGCCATCCGCCGAAGCGGATCGGTCAGCGTGAAGTACACACCCCTGGGCAGCGGCACCGCGAAGAACAGAAACAACCAGGGGACCCAGACCAGCCGCATGATCGGGAGCCCGCACAGGAACACGATCACGCCGGCCAGGCACAGCAGCATCATCGCGTTGCGCGGGTATCCCATCGGGAGCACCCACAGGAAGTACTGGTAGCCAACCAGCGCGACCAGCATCACCACCAGCCCGACCCACGTGTGCCGCAGCGGTGCCCGTCGGACTCGATCCCAATGCAAATAGACGAGATAGGCGCTGAAGAACGGAATCAGCCAACCGTGCGACCAGTCCGACGAGTGATACCAGGTGTGACCCATGTTGAGCAGGGCGTTGTAGAAGACCGCGATGAAGGCCAACGCCACGATGACCGCACGGATCTGGGTGGGACGATCGAATTCGATGGTCGGCGGCGGCAAGGCGGTCGGAGCTGAGGTCATCCGAGCGGTTTCTCCTAGAACGGCAATCCCTGCTGCTGTCGGCGCTGAATCTCGAGCGTCTCGGGGTTGATTTGCGCCCCGTAGGCATCCTTGTCGGCGAAGTTGCGGTCATAGACGAAACCGAAGCCGTAGGTGAAGCGGAACGAGTTTCGAATTATGAACAGGAACGGCGCGATGAAGTCAGTGCCTACGTTTACGATGTCGTCATCGCGCAGGAGGATGTCGTCTTCCAGCCCGGCAAAGACGTGATCGAGGTTGACCGGAATCGTGATCTGCTTGTCGGTGCCCTTCTCGCGACGAATGATCTCGCAGCGCGAGGGCCATGCCAGCCGGCCGAACCCGCCCACCGTGGCGATCGCCTGCTTGACGGTGATCTCACGACCACCAAAGCTGTAGACGCCCGGCCGCATGACCTCGCCCATCATGTAGAACACGCCCGTGTCCACCGGAATGTTGATCAGATCGCGCGGGCGGATCACGACGTTGTAGCGCGGGTCGCCGGCCTTGAGGGCCGGCACGTCGATCTCGATCACGCGCTGCGAGAGCTCGTATTCGGGCAGCTCCTCCCAGTCGAATTCGGGCCGCTCGACCGGCTCCTCGAAACGCGGCTCGGCCCAAGGCTCCTCAGGAATCGGGACCTGCTCGGCCGGCGCTTCTTTCAGCTTGCCCGTCGTCGGATCGAAAATCAGTGGGGCGAAGCGCCGCTCCTTCTCCGGAAGCGCCTGCTGGGAGGCCGGCTCGGTGGTCTGCCCGGGCGGCGCGATGATCTCCTCGAGATCCTGCTCATCAGGCGGCGTTTCCGGCTCGAGCGGGGGCGGCTCCCGCAGGCCCGAACCCGCCCGGGCGAATAACATGCTCTGGAACCCCTGGTCATCATCATCAGGGGGCGGAATGATCAGGCCCTCATCCTCCTCGATCGGGGGTTGAACGGGGAGGTCCTGCCGGGCAGGCAGTTCCAAGTCGGTCCGCCGAATGATATACGCCCGCTTTGCCAGCGGGCCGACGTCGCCCACCATGCCCAGCACGTCGAGCATACGCGTGTCCGGTTGCGCCAGATTGTACGGCCCGGGCCGGGTCGTCGATCCGATCACGCTGAAGTACTGGTCACGCTTCACCGTCACGAAAACCTGCACGACCGGATTGGGCAGAAGCCCGGCTTCCTGCAAGCGGGCCACCAGGTCCTGCTCCAGCTCGCGCTCGGTCATCCCGGTGGCCTTGACCAGACCGATCTCGGGCAGGCGGATGTAACCGGTTGGGCTCACGTTCAGCGCTGCTTGATACGGAACGCCCGACTGGACCAGATCGTTGATCAGCACCCCGACCTGATCGAGTGGCCCGATGCGGTATTCCTCGTACGAGGCCACGAGATCTTCCGGCGTCGGCTCGGTCGCATTGGCGAGCCCGACGGGGCCTTCGCGCGGCGTGAGGACGCGGCGGATACCGCCCTCGCGGTACTCGAGCGGGAACATGCCGACGCGCGTCGGGTCGAGGAAGCTGTTGGGCGGGAGCATCGCGCAACCCGTCACGATTCCGACCAGCGCCACGCAGAATACGCTTGCGCACAATGTTGCCGATTGCTGACGTCGATTACCCATATACGGTCCGCTCAACGCGCCACCGATCGGATCCACAGCGCCTGCCGGGCGGAAGGTCCGATGCCGCAGTCGCGCACAACCACAGTTACACACTCGACTTCCAGGGCACAGAGAGAACGAGTTAAACGGCGTCGGCGATGCCTGTCAAACCCAACCGGTCGCGGGACTCCCCAAACCAACCCACGAACAGGCGTTTCTACGTCGCTGCCCGCCTGCGGTTCGCTTGCCGCGCCGTGCAACTCGACCGCCTCGGATGCTATTATCGGCCGACCTGGCCCTCCGACTTGCGATCGGGCCGGGGGATCCCCGTGAGCGCTCACGACGCCGCCCGTGATTCGGCTCCGGGCTGACCGGAGACGTGAGCCCCGCCCAAGGTCCCGAAGATCCCCTCCGAGCGGGCGACCACGCTTCGGTCAGCTTGAGGCCCGTTCCGATAGATGGATAACTGGGATGCGGCCGAATACGAGCAACGACAAGACGCGCGTTTTGATCCTCGGCGCAGGTGGGCACGGCCGCGTCGTGCTCGACATCCTGCTGCAAGCGCGCAAATACGACGTGGTGGGGTTCCTCGACAACAATTCCGACATCCACGGGCGACGGGTGGATGGCATCCCGGTGCACGGGGGTATCGACGAGCTGGAAGGATTTGGTGCCGAGCTGGGCGTCGGTGGGCTGATCATCGCGATCGGAGACAACGGCGCCCGCCGAGGGCTCGCCCGGCAGGTTGAGCAGACCGGGTTCGAACTGATCAGCGCCGTGCACCCGTCGGCAACGCTGGCTTACAACGCCACCATCGGACGTAACGTGGTGATCGCCGCCGGTGCAGTCGTCTGCGCGAATTGCCAGATCGGCGACTCGGTGATTCTGAACACCGGCTGCATCATCGATCATCAGACCATGATCGGGGAGGGCTCGCACATTTGTCCGGGCGTGCGCATCGCCGGCCGGGTCAAGGTTGAACCGGGCGTGTTCGTCGGGATCGGGGCGACCGTCGTGCCGAAGGTGACGCTCGGTTGCGAAGCGATCGTCGGCGCCGGGGCGGTCGTGCTCGAAGACGTGCTCCCGATGGCCACGGTAGTCGGCGTGCCCGCCGTTCCCATCAAGCTCGCCAGCGCCTCCGAAGACGTTGCCGCCATGTTCCTCCCGGCCGGAATGTGAGCCACGCTGCCAAGGACATCGCTCCGCGCCACGCGTTACGCAGGGTGCCACGCGCAGCTTGCTTGGCCGTGATCGACGATCCCAGCACACTGACGGACAAGTCGCCAGTGGCGCCCGAGCAACCAGGGACCCAAAGAGCCGCGGGCTTTCAGCCCGGGCGGCTTCCCCCGCTCTCGGCAGCAACGCATCCGCGTGCGACGCCCTGGCGCGCCGGGGTCACCAGCAAGCGTGACAACGGCGCCTTCGTTGAATCCACCGGCTGAAGTGCCAGTTTGGCGATCTGCCGGCCGACTCCGTTGGCGTCGTCCCGGTCCGCCTGAGCAGCGCGCGCCACCTCGGCCACGGCCTCGTACAATCGCTTGTCAAGCTGATCGAGCCCATCCGACACACCCCGCCGGAGCGCCTGCAGCGCCGTGCGTTCCAGCGACGGTCGCAGCATGCGATCGCAGACGAACGGTACCGCCCAAGCCACGACGATAAGCAAGATGCTACTGACGGCGAAGTTCGTGCCGAGGTACGTGCTGTCGGCGGTTGACGCCTGCCAGTAGTTGACGACTACTTTGTACGCCACCCACAGCAGCGCAAGCATTGGCAGCGCCGCCATCAGAAACCCGGTCAGGCGCCGCAGGGCGCGTTG
>Ga0180434_10006234_pt1 | contig 13785 bp, 12 predicted proteins | sample SS_ome_7_FD_132453 | JGI IMG/M metagenome (GOLD analysis project Ga0180434, IMG submission 132453) | Hypersaline lake sediment archaeal communities from the Salton Sea, California, USA - SS_1_D_2 metaG | ecosystem: Environmental > Aquatic > Non-marine Saline and Alkaline > Hypersaline >... | reverse complement strand
GATGCCCTGGCAAAAACGGATGGAATAGCGACAACCGAAGCAAAGGCTTCACAAAATACACGCATTCGGCAATGAAGAGTCTTTTTGTCACCTTCATACTAACCGCAAAAAAACAAGAACCCGTGTATCTGCAAGTTCTTTGCATTAACCTCACGTAAAAGGGCAACAATCGTATTAATATGCCCTAAACCATTGCATTTCACACCCCACATTTGCCACACTGAGAGTAGAAGGAGATGCACATGAAGAGGATTACTCTAGCACTGATTTTCGGATTTATTCTGCTGCCCATTGCACTGTGCGCAATCGTGGGCGAGGTATTGCAAGGCACTGGCAAGTTGGTGGGTGGTGTTGGTGAAGGCGTTGAACGGCTTGGCGAAAAGCTCTCCATAACCAATCAAAACCGACCATGCGAAAGTTGCAAAGACAAGTCTCAAGCAGCACCTCCCGTAGAAAGCGATGTCGATAATGGCGACACAACAACAAACAAGATTCGGGCTTCCAGCGCAACTCGTGTTTAAAAATAAGGGAATGCCATGAAAAAACTCCTTATAACACTACTGTTAATCATGCTATTCGCACCCATAAGCACATTAATTAAAGCCGAAAGTTTTTTTGACAAGGCTAAAAAGCTTGCCGGAGAAGAAGCCAACAAATTCTTGGGTGGAAAAACAGAATCCAATACAACAAGAAGCCTCAGCAATGGCGGCACCGATGGCGACATAATCACTCGCGACACCAGCAGCGATGACAATGAAACTACAGACAACGACAATGACAGTAGCAGCTCCGTAGACAGTTCCGCAACTGACACCAATGACAGTAGTAACGATGATGATACCAATGTTGATACTGACGACGGTGACAGTTCCGCAACTGAAACGGATAACAACACCGACACCGACAGCGATACCGACAGTGATACCGATGATAATGATGACAGTAGTAATGATGATACTGAAGTATAGGGCTTGAAAAGGTAATTCCACAAAAAAATAATCTGAAAAGGAGAACGTTATGAAGAAACTATTAACCATACTGGCAATACTGTCTTTGAGTGTTGGCGCCTACGCCATATCCGAATCAGAAACAGCGCTACGTGAGCAACTGGAAGCACTCGATGCCAAAGCAGAAGCTCATTTGCAGGCAGACGCTGACAACGCTGCATTACTCAGCAAAGATATGGACGAATACACTGAGATCGTGCATAGCGCGCCACGAGGGTCTGATGTGCGCAGCGATGCAAAAAGCAGCCGTAAAAAATTCGACTGCGGTGTTGAGGATGCTGAGGACCAACGTGATGAAATTGAAGACAGGGTGCACAGCGCCTGCTGGTGCAACGGCTGCAAATAGCAGCCCTACTAAGGACATACCAATGACTAGTGTCGAAGGGGCTTAACGTCTCCCTCCACACTAGAAAGAGAGGCAACATGAAGAAAATTAGTATCGCTCTTGGATTGCTCATGCTGATAATGAGTGTCCATATACGCCCTGAAGCAGATGCCACAATGCCAACAGAGACCGAAGCAAAGAAAGAACTTGCGTTGACCGACGCGGAAAAGGCATCCCTTGCACCAGCAAAAGAAGTAACCGTGTCCGAACAGGACGTGATTACCCTTGTCTCATCACAAGATGATAGCGACAAGGACGACAACGAAGACGACGATAAGGACGATGATAGAGACGACGATGATGACAACGATGATGACGACGATGAAGCAGAAGAGAAACAGGCTAAATCTTCAGATAAGGACGATCAGGCTCCAGTAGCCGCCACACCAGTAGAAAGACCCAAGAAGGCCATTGAAACAAACGTAAAACCCGAAAGCAAGTTTGATCTTAGTCCAAAAATCGAAGCTCACCTCAAAGAGGCTCACGACGCTATCGCCACACTCAAGACCGACGTAGAAGGCCTCAGAGCAAAATACTATGACGCACCACGCAATAGTGATGAGCGACGCACCCTACGTAAACACCTAGATAAACTCGACAAGCGCATCAAGAAACTCGAAAAACATGCCGATAAAATTGACCGCGTCTGGGATCAATGCGCTTTGTGCCGCAGCTAACACACACTCCACAAAATTTGAAGTTCTACGGGGGCACCGTCTGGTGTCCCCATATTTTTATCCATACGTCCAGTGAGCCGTCGAAGAAAAGGCATGCACACTAGGGATGTTGAAGCGAACGGGAAAAACTGACTGTTTGAAGGCGGTTGGCATTGGTGGAAATGAGGTACCCGCATCCTTAAACAGCGCCTGAACAAACTGATCCACTTCAAATACACCCGATGGCTGCACAAGCTGAAACATACCCAGCGTCCCATCACGATTAACCACCACCGCCACACTGATCTCTCGCTGATGATCAACCCGTGGTGCGCGATAACGATTGCGATGATATGACTCGATTACACATTGCAGAATTTTTTGTGCATATCGCCCGCGACGCAATTGATCTTCACTCGGATGACCTGTCGCCGCACCCTCCATGTTCATCTCACCTTCCTGGGCATCTTTCAGATGCTGCACAAAACCTTGGGCTAGCTGTGCAAGCGTTACGCTTGACTGCTGTGGTTGGCTCATCACACTTGTTTGTGGCTCATGCTTCTTGGGTTGCTCGTTTTTAACCACCTTTTTGGGTTGCTCTTGCTTCGGCTTTTCGATCGCCGGCTTGAAAGTATCCTGCGCCAGCGCAGTCGCTACCGGCTTGGCTTCTTTGGCAGGCAGTATCTCAACAACTTTCGGCGGCTTAAGGACATCTTCTTCAACCTGATCATGTTCTGCTGGCTCTGGCTGCGCTTGCGCCATCTCAGCTTCTTTATGTTCTGTTACGGCAAGCGGCGCTTGCTGTTCCTGCATCTGCTCAGGCTGTTCTTGCGGCGACTGAAACAAAATCGGCGCGCCGCCACCCGGCACACGTGTGGCTACCCACTGTTCACGCTCCTCCTCCTTCATACGGCGAAGCGTTTCTTCGTCAAGCACGAGATGCCAGATCGTATCAACCGGATCATGTTTCAGGGACAGAAGAATCAGAAGCAATGGAACATGAAACAATAACGCTGCAAATAACGCTATTGATCTGTTTCGACGCTCGGCAGGCGCGTTCATTGGCACTCCCACGCTTCATCAAACGGACTACACGCCCTTCAGGGTAGCCCATTGTGGGGCAAAGAGAAAACTGTTCTGTGAATTATGAAGCAGAGTCAACTACCCTGCCACGCACGATACGCGCATGCCCCGCCTTCTTGGTAACAGCCCATTCGTCATGCAGACGATGAACTCCCCCGCGCGGCGAAGAAAGAAAGCGCAGCAACTCATCAAAAAAAGCTTGCCCCGGTTTGAATGGAACCTGCTCACGACAAAGCCACTCAAGCAACAACCGATACTGCATTGCCTGCGGCTGCGCACACAAACCTTTCGCACAAATCATAATCCCGCCCTCCTGCCTCGCAGCCAACTGTGCAAACTTCTCCTGTACCAGCTGCGCCAAGAGCTGCTCAACATCCTGCAAGCGAGCAAGCGTAGCTGCAAAGTTTTGGTCAAAACGCTTGTCACATGAACGCAACGCCGGTACTGCAGTTTGGCGAACACGATTACGGAGAAATTCATCAGAATCATTGCTCGGATCCTGCAAGTAGGCAATCTGACGCTCATTCAGATACGCGTAGATCTCTGCCTTGCGCAAACGGAGCATCGGCCGAATGTAAATACCATCTCGAGGCTTCATGCAGGTCAGTCCACCCAAACTCGCACCACGCATCAGGCGAATAAAAAAGGTCTCCTGCTGATCGTCAGCATGATGTGCCAACGCAATACGACTGGCCCCGACATCCCGCGCAACCTCCTGAAAAAACTGTCGCCGCACCCGCCGCGCCAGCTCCTCGATAGAACCGTTAAATTTCAAGCCAGCCGCAAATTCATCCATATGACCGCCCACAAACTGCACGCCAAGCCCTTCTGCCCGCTGGCGGCAGCATTGAGCCTCCTGAGCCGACTCTAACCGCCAACCATGATCGAGGTGAGCAGCAACAAGCGAAAATCCCATTTTTTTTCGCAATGCCACCAACGCATGCAAGAGAAACATTGAATCAGGGCCACCCGAAAAACCAACCACGACAGTCGAACTATCCGACATCAAATGCCCTTCTGCAACGGCAGCTTCAACATGTTCGACCAGGCATTTTGTTTTCGTCGCTTTTTGCATACACCAGCCCCCAAAGCTATTACGTCATTCTCTGAGTGTACCCAGAGGCCAAAAATAGCGCAAAAACCGGAATTATAAGCTCAACGCCAAGCTAACCGAGATAGACAAATAGAACTGTCCGTGCTACCCTGAGGGCAGTAAAAACTGCTTTAATATGGAGGTTTCTTATGAAGCAGCTCTCTGCGAGCACGCTAATGCGTTTCCGTCACCTTGTACTTTTGAGTACCGGTCTGGTTGGTGTTTACTCGCCTGCCACCCGTACAAATGAAGGAGCCATAGTAAAAATAAGTCACATACAACTCTGCACACCACAACCCTGCAACATCCTGCTCTTTCATCTCATGCACTATGGCACAGACATTACCCTTTCTTCAGGCAAGAAATGCGACATACCAACGCTAACACGCACCCAGTTCAATGCAACTCGCACCTTCTTTGCAGAACGAGGAATCGACCCGTTTGCAAAACCTACCCGACAAATCACTACACCACAGACAGTCATCCTGCTTGAAGTAGACCCAAGACAACAAGCAACGGCCACGGCAACTCGTTCCGTTAATCGGAAGTCAGGCTACGAAAACGCTCAAGGACTTCGTCAATACCAAAACTTTTTCCTCGGCTATTTTGCCCATGCCGGATGCCCACGCGTGGGAAATGCTGTTCTCGATTGCTTCGATAACCGCGAGTCAGTGGAAAATTACCTCACCTTCTCAACCAACGTCCTAAAAGCCGCTGCAGCCATGAAAGAACATTTGATGCTAGGCGTACAAAGAGTCTTCACCGTTCAAACAAACGCAGCTATGTTCGGCTCACGCGAATGCAAACTCGACGCAAAAGGCTTGCTTGAACAAGACTATCACGTAGCAACCGAACAACAGTTACCCAACAATGTTTTATTTGGCCAGTGGTTTGATCGCATTCAAAAAAATATCGATCGCATGATGGGCGAGCTGGCACATCTATGCAAAAACCCGTCACTCATCGAACAGGTTCAGGCCGAGATAACGACGCAGGCAGAGGCCCTCAAAAACATTTATGCCTCATGGGCACAGATCTGCAGAATTTCCCTCAATCAATTCCCCATCCAGTATGGGCCAATGGTATTTCAACACCTTGATCAATTGAGCGCATCTGAATTAAAACAGGCCAGCGATGCGGTATACCAATTTCCACGCGCCTACACCGATCTGAACCTCTTGGTAACTACGCTGCGACACGCACGCAGTGGCTGCTCTACAATCATCATCCCTGCCGGCAGACACCACACTCAGCGAGCCGTTGAATGGCTCTCATTATTGCCAAGCACCTACATCAAGGAAGAAAGTCAGGAACTTTTTGTTTCAACCGGTGATAATCCTAATTCAAACAACCTCACACGCGTACTCAAAAGGCTCTTTAGCCCGCTTGCACTAGCACGCCTTTCATACGAGCGCCTGCCAGAACACCTGTTTTCTACAGGACGGCCTCTGGAAATCTATGCCCCTACCGCCGACAACCAAACACACGCATGGCAACCAGTCAGCCAGTGGGCAACGCAGATATGTAGCGATGCCGCACCAGCTCAGCTGCATACCACACACCCAGCAGATGGGGCTGAGCCGCGGTAACATATGTTTTACAACCTCAACCTACAAGGCAAGCTTGGTGCTGCATTAACTGACAGCAGACATTGACTCTCAGCATAATGCAGATCACGACCGCATGACACGCACAGCAGCCTTCGTGGCCATCAAACAACCACACCGCGCAAATCAGTCCTTTCCTTCGCTCTTCAGGACAAAATGGCACTATGCCCGCACAGCCGCAAATTTCCATGAAGAAATTTTAAACCCTTCACTTTCTCACCAGTGGATTGATAGAGTTTTATCGACAAGAAAATGATCGCTAAAATTCTAGGGGGAGGGATGAAGAAACTTATAAGCTGCTCACTCGTGCTAACAAGCCTGATGTACACAACCATCGGCAGGGCAGTAAATCCAGAAAAGCCATGTGGCTCCGAAGCAGGCTTCACGGGACGCAATGCATTGATCATAACAACACGCACCCTCGCTAGCATCATCGACGATCTGTATACCGCAATGAACGACGCGGTAGAACTCCAAGAGGATACCACTCAGATAGAAGAGCATACGAAAAAATATAATGATGCGGTAAAATTTTTCCGCGTAAAGATAAATAGCTCTCTGAAGCTAACCGGCGGCGCAGAAGCAACTCCGGAGCAGAAAAGTCTCGTACTCGGTCTATGCGGCATCAGCAAAGATGAAACAACAAACACATACGACTGGTCTCGGCGCACGGGAGGGATGGATACCTTGACCGCAAAAGAAAGTGAGGCTTGCGCACTTGCAAGTGACGACAATGCAAGCAAACTATCCTTTGGCATACTCAAGCTATACAACGACGTATTAAAGCCTAAGGGCTACACAAGCGCAGAGCTCAATATGGCCTACGGAGCGCTGTCCTCAACTTCGTAAGCCCGCAAAGAACAAACTGGCCATAAATAAGGCTGTCTAATGCCAATTTATCACTCTAAGTCCCCCGTCTAGCGGGGGACTTCATTTTCTGGTAGTATAAAAATAGTGATGAATAGCGTCGATCCAGACACAGGATGGAGGGTCTGGCATGTCTCGTAAAATCGTTGTTCTGATGCGGGCAATTGGGCTCGCGGTACTATTTTTGGCCGAATTGCCGGTCACCAATATTGCTACTCAGCCAATTGATCATACAGATGCTCCCTTGACAGTCGTTTTCGACCTGGGCGGCGTCCTAATCGATACTGATGCACGAGCATGCACACGGGAACTAGGCATAGCCAATCTCATCCGCTATAAGCTATTTTCCGGTAAGCCAGAAAAAATAAAAGATGTCCTGTATACCGTGCTTAACGAATGTGAATCAGGCTGCACACCAACCTCACAGGCATGCGACCCAAACGGCAGCCCAATCCCCGGGCTCATGTGCTCATGGATGACGGGACAGCGCTGCTGCAAAGAACTCAAAAAACAGGTATGTGGCCAAATTGCCCAACATAGCGAGTGGTTTGCCGGTGGGCTTGAACAGAAATTGGTTCGTCGCACCGCACGCCTTATGTTCGACCCAATCCGCTTTGCCCATGCACAAAAAGTTGTTACCGATGCCTTGCCCCTGATACAACGCTGCAAACAGCGAGGGCATCGCCTGGTAGTGCTTTCGAATTGGGATAAAGAGTCGTTTGCCATTCTGCGTAAGCGCTTCAGCAACCTGTTCGAGTTGTTTGATGAAATCATCATTTCTGGAGAAATCGGTTCGATGAAACCGGAACCGGAAATTTTCAGCCACGTAACCTGCAAAACACCTGCATCAACCTGTGTCTTTATCGACAATCAACAAGAAAATCTCGACACAGCAGCCACGCTTGGCTTTCACACCATCCTGTGCCGCCCAACTAAGACTCGTCTGCTTGGATCACGTCCAAACCTCGCCGCGGTAGAAAGGAAACTCGTTCGACTAGAGAAAGAGCTGGTCAGCGCTCAAAAAGCAGCATTGACAGAAACAACAATCAGCTAAAATACAGCTCTACACAATGCTTTTCTCTTTACCGCTACTCTTCTTTTTTGGTAACATGAAGCCACCCGGAAAGCATTTCTTTTTTATCACGTTCAAGGAAGTTTTAACATGCAAAAGATCTGCAAGCATGCACTCTTTGCCTTCTGTTTTTCGCTGATATCCGTAGACAGCACACCAGCATCGGCTACAAATCAACCGCTAACCTTTGCGTTTGATCTAGGAGGCGTTCTCCTGGAAACAAATGAGCAAACCTTTGCACAAGAACTCGGCGAAGCTGACCTAGCAACATACCATCAGCTCACCGGCAAAGGACGCACACACCTTTGGTACCTGCTTTACCAAGTTCTCAAACGCATGGGCTATGAGAATGAAACAACAAGCGGCGCGAGCGATCCAAGCGGTAATCGTACGCCTGGCTTGGCATGCGCCTGGATGTGCGGCACACGCAGCTGTCGAGAGCTCAGACACCTCATCTGCCCGGAGATTGAACAACATCCTGAATGGTTTTCGTCAGATCTAGAACAAACACTGCTGCATCGATTCGTTAACTTAATTTTTAACCCCAAACGATTTGCTAGAATCCAACAGCTACAACCTGGCGCACGCAGCATTATACGATGGTGCAAGAAACGTGGCCATCGTGTTGTGGTGTTATCTAATTGGTGCCGCGCATCGTTCGACTACATGCTCCAACAACACCGAAACTTCTTCGATCTGTTTGATGAAATTATCATTTCAGGGCGCATCAGAATGATGAAACCAGACCCAAGAATATTCCACCATCTAACTCGATACGTTCCGGTAACATCCTGCATTTTCATCGACAATCAGCGAGAAAACATCGACGCCGCACAGAAGCTCGGCATTCACACAATTTTTTGTCCCACCTACAATGAGCTACCTGATCTGGCTACTGTCGAAAACGAGCTAAAGAAACTCGAAGCGTCACTCACACAAAACACTGTTATGAAAACTGCAACAGCCTAGCGCACCCGATACATACATGTAACGTCAGCCCGAAGAATCCTTAGCGTAAACACAGCGCCAAGCAATTGGTGCGAGCAGCAACAACACAAGCAGCAGGAATACTGCAACTAGCGACGGCGAAAAAAGATCGTTCAACGATGTGATGGTGTAAAGCTGTTGACCCGCAAATGCATACACCGCCGCGGAAGGCATTGCACCTACAACCGTCGTCCACATAAAAGTACTCAGTGGTATTTTCGTCAGCCCTGCAAGGATGTTCAGCAGGAAGAATGGAAAAACCAGCGACAGCCGACTAGCCAATAGATAACGAGCACCATCCCGCTCAACAGCATTGTTAAATCGTTGCAGCTGACAGGCATAGCGATGTTGTAACGCTGAACCGAATAAAAAACGAACTAACAAAAAGGCTAGAGCCGAGCCAAACGTTATAGCAGTTGTCGCCAGTACAACTGCCGGCAGCAAACCAAACAAAAACCCTCCCACCACTGAAAACATGGCAGAAACCGGCATGAATGCAGCAATTGCCACGACAAAGAAGAGAAAATAAATCATGGCGGCTAACGCATAGCTCCGATCTACGGCACCCCGCATACCATCTGCACAAGTACGAAGCGTCTGAAAATGGAAACAACCTGCGCGCCAAAGAAGAACAACGCCACTTACCAAAACAAGTGTCAACACCAACACTGCTGCAAATCGCAGATAAGCCGTTTTAGAAATTTTCACGTTTCTCTACCCGCTGTTGGATATGCCGCACAATAGTCGGCAAGAAAGCCAAAATTGCCAGCAAAACCAAAAGCAACACAATGTCGGCAGTAAAAACATCACGCGCCGATGTCAACGCAGAGAGTCGACGACCAGCCAGACTGTATAAAAAGAGAGATGGCACTGCACCAACCGCAGTTGTCCAAGCAACAGCATACAGAGGCACTCCAGCAAGCGCTGCCAGTGAATTAATCAAGAAAAAAGGAGCAACGGTCGAGAGATGCAATGCAACCAGATAGCTGTATCCATAGTGCGCAATTTGTTTATTGAAACGTTCAAGCTGTGCCGTGTATCGCCCTTCCAGAAGATTTGCTAATGCATAACGGGCTAAAATCACAAATAAAACCGAACCGATAGTTGAAGCAACAACGGTATAAAAAAGCCCTTCAAAAATACCAAATAAAAATCCAGCAACCATTGCAAACAAACCAATAATCGGCAATCCTGCCGTCACTGCAGCAATGCAGGAGACAAGATAAACAACAACCGACCACCAGTAGTTACGCGCCACTGCAGCCTCGAAATAGACAGTCCTTTGCTTGATATAGGCAAGCGTAAAGTAGTTGGGTATGCCAAAGCGATTAATAAGAATACCCGCAACCAAAGCTACCGCTGCAACCACGAGCAATCTTTTGTATAACGTCTTCATACATGTCCTGCTTGGTTAATCAGTCAGCTCCCCCTCAACAGCCTCACATAGTATACCGTAACACTCATAAAACAAAGTATACCACTAGAAAACGGCAAAAAATCACGCCGGTGAGCATGGAGTCAGACAGCAAAAAATTATTCAACAGCACGACCGGCGGAGTAGATCCGCCGGTCGCCAACTGTCACGTGCTTACTTTGACATCACTTTTGAACGCACACACTCTCAACTGCTTCGATACATGGACACCGTACCCATATGGTATCACCAGGGATCTTAGGATTCTTGACCTGTTTCCAACAGATGAAGTCGACATTGCACGGAGCAACCTCACATTTATGGGTATCCATTGCTGAACCCTTACGCGTTGGGTCAGGATGGCCAACATGGACTTCCTTTGCACCCTTCTTGGTCAACACCATCCTGGAGAATACACCACAATTCTTCTGAGGGCTTGCCGTGCAGCCAGGGTAATATTCGTGCGAATCAAGACGCTTGTTCTTTTTATCGGTTAGTCGTTCGAGCTTCGTACGCTGCTTGATACCAACAACAAGCTTGTCATTCACCCCAATCTTGCCGGTATACACACGCAGACGACCACCTGGCACAAAGGATGCATCACCTGCATTCTCTGTGCCAACATCAATAAACTCATAAAGTCGCTCATCTGGCTGATCTTGCAGATTCACACATGGTAGATCTACCTCATTGAGACAGATTGCCGAACCTCCACCCTTGCATGTGCTGCCACCCGGCGGACAAATCTTAGTCAGATCACAAAGCGTCTTCACCTGTGTGCAGTCGACATCACCTGGTGGACACGTACACGGTGGCGAATCTACTGTCGGACATGGCGGACACACTGACGCTGGTTGTTTTGGACATTTCGAACAATCAAGATCCGGGCATTCGCACGGCGGACAGACCGGCTTTGGACAAACTGGCTGCGGACAAACTGGCTCAGGGCAATCCGGCATTGGACAGTTCGAACAATCAATCCCAGGACAAGGTGGACACTCTACCCCTGACCCTGTTGCTTCCGGACATACGCACGGTGGACAACTCTTCGTATCAGCACACGCCCACATGTCCACATCAACTGCATCAGTACAATCAATTACCCCCGTTCTGTCATAACATTCGAAGAAGCCACTAAAATCTCCCCGTTCAAGCCCATAATTAGCGCGTGCCCGCGCTATTATATCTTGCAGCTTGGCAGCGGTTAGCAGCTTCTGATCATCCAACGGAAATCCACCAGCTGGATAGTCTGGCTCAAACGAAAAAACCAATCCTCTTGAAACATCTTGCTGCCCAAACGCAAGCGAAATGCCAGGTTTTTTTGCAGTCACTCGTACACACTGCCCATCAGGTATGTTTTTTGGTACAACCCGCAATAAGGTCAGTGGCGAGTGAGGCAACGTGACCGGATAAAACGGAATCTTACTCATATCACGCGGCATCGGACACTCTTCCAGTGGTATTGGCTCTGTCGGCTCCGGCTCTATAGGTGTTGGCATTGGTTCTGGCGTTGGCACCACCGGACCTGGTATAGGCTCCGGCATTACTGGAGTAGGTGTTGGCAGTGGCCCTACTGGCGTTGGCACTATTGGTTCTGGAAGTATCGGTTCTGGCGTTGGCTCCACCGGCCACGGCATTGGCTCCGGTACTACTGGAGTAGGTATTGGCATTGGCTCTGGCGTAGGAACCACTGGTTCCACCGGTCCCGGCCATGGAACTATTGGACTTGGCATTGGACCCGGCTCTATTGGTTCTGGAAGCATCGGTTCTGGCGTAGGCATCACTGGTCCTGGCGTTGGCTCCGGTACTACTGGAGTAGGTGTTGGCCTTGGTTCTGGCGTAGGCACCACTGGACCTGGATACATTGGCTCTGGCATTGGCGTTGGCATTGGACCAACTGGCATTGGTGCCGGCATAGACGGGCACAACGCTTGCAACATGTCAGCCGTCACTGGTGGCGGCGAGCAAAATGGCAACACACGCTGCGAACACATTTCTGTAGTAGCCTTATCTGGGCAGCGAACTCCCGGCGGATCTTGTGTGCAATCAAATACACACTTCGCACATGCCGACTTAACAGAATCATCCGACGCAGTAAACACTCCTACACAATCGTGAAAGTGAGGAAGAATATCTGGCACAAATGATTCGCTCGTAGAAACAGATCCCTTAGAATCAAACGTAAGAATGTTGAGATATTCAACCTCCAGAGGAAGCTGCACTCCATCGGAGCAATTGAATTCAGTCGCTTTCTCAAGACTCATTCCCTTCCTGAAGAAACGACACTGTGCATTACGGGCCTTGACCGTCAGCGCTCCTTGATCATTGACGATGGCAAAATCACCACCTTCATCCCTGAATACAAAGGCCATAGACCACTGAGTGTCACATAAATCAAGAATAGCAACACGAGGCAGTGACACTTTTTTCACAAAAATCACTGCGCCTGGCTTGGTTTGCGATGTTGGAATGTTTTTGCGCCATACAACAAAGGAATCGATACCATCGACAGCCAACGCCTGCTGCACAACGTGATTTACTTTCTGTTCCTCACCTTGCCATGCATAGACCGAAAGCCCCGGCTGATAATCATCACCAATTTTCTTACATATTTTAATGCCAGGTTCTGTTGGCCCTGGAACCACTGGTCCCGGCGTAGGTGTTGGCACTATCGGTCCCGATGCAGGAACTGGTACTGGACAAAGCGCTCTCAATGCATCAAGCGTTAGAGGCGGCGGCGGGCAAAACGGCCGCGCATTTTGATTGCACATAGTCATCAGAGCATTGTCCGAGCAAGAAAAAGTAGCTGGGTCTTGCGTACAGTCGCTACTACAACCACTACAGGCCAACTTGGTCATAGCATCTGGATAGGAAAATGCGCCCACGCAATCGGGAAAGTTTGGAAACAAACCAAGATCAAATGCTTCACTTGTAGACTGTAAGCCACTCGCATCAAGCGTATAGACATGCAGATAATCAGATTTCGATGGAATAACAACTTCCGCATTGCAATCTATGTCTTGCCCCGTACTGGACGGATCTGTCCCGGTCTGAAATTGCTGGCAACGAGAGCCGTTGCGCACCTTGACTTTCAAGGTGCCAGCATCATTGACTATGCTAAATGATTGGCGATTCTCACGGTTGCTTCCAGGAGCCTGCTCGCCAAAGACTATGGCCAGCGACCACGCCATATCGCACGCATCAATTAGAACTACTCGTGGCGTAGCAACTTGTTTTACAAAAATAGCACTTCCTGGAGCACCTGGTGCCGTGGGTATATTTTTGCGCCATACTGCAAAGGAATCTGACCCATCTTCAGCAACAACACGCTGCACAACATGCCGTGGCTCCTGAGTTTCACCCAGACGCCCAGCATACACAGAAAGACCTGGAAACTCGGCACCCCCAAGCTTCTTGCATACCCTGAAAGTTGGCTCTTTTTTGGGTTGCCCCCATGAGCTGCATCCTGCCTCGGGCACAGTAGCCCTTGCCTGAGCAGTCGCACTAACGTTGGTCGCCTGTTCAACATCAACCTGTACGGCACCAAATAGTGGCACCGCAAACATCAATACTGGAGACACAAAAAAAGCAATTCGCCTGCATCCCATGATCTC
>Ga0180434_10006233_pt1 | contig 13786 bp, 11 predicted proteins | sample SS_ome_7_FD_132453 | JGI IMG/M metagenome (GOLD analysis project Ga0180434, IMG submission 132453) | Hypersaline lake sediment archaeal communities from the Salton Sea, California, USA - SS_1_D_2 metaG | ecosystem: Environmental > Aquatic > Non-marine Saline and Alkaline > Hypersaline >... | reverse complement strand
ACAGCGCCGTACTCGGCGCGACGGTGCCTGCGCCTCCACATTTCCGAATGTGGGGGCCTGGCATGAGTCATCTGTGATCGACCGCGTAAGCGACAGCGCCGTAAAGTAAGCGACAGCGCCGTACTCGGCGCGACGGTGCCTGCGCCTCCACATTTCCGAATGTGGGGGTCTGGCATGAGTCATCTATTTGCAAGCATCTATGACCTGAGGTAAATAGTCTATAATGATTTGGGTTTTAATGAGGTGTGTAAAGTGAGCTTGATTCGCAAAGTACTTCCTGTATATCTGGCCGCTGTGATCCTCCTCATATCCTTCGGGTGCGGGGGCGGAGGAGCGCTGAGCATTTCCGAATATAAAGAGAAGATATCCGAACTGCATGACGGCGTGATTGCCGGCATGGAGGACGTTTTCGAGAGTCTGGAGTACATACCGTATGACGACTACTGGGGCTTATTAGAATTGGAGAAGGTTTTCGAACAGTCCTACGAGACTTTCGTCTCGGCTGGGAAGGATGCATCGGGCATTACCCCACCGTCAGAGTCGGAAGCCCTCCACGAGGACCTTACTGGTTACTATATCTGGGGGGAGGTCAGCATGGGCAGCATGATCAACGGTATCAGGTTCTTTCAATCGGTCCTGCCCATGCTGGTGGATATGGACAACCTGGCCCTGCCCCAGTTGGAGGAGGACACCGGGCTGACACAGATCGAGGCGGCTTCCACAGAGGACCGTAAGACTATGCAAATGTACATCAAGGACCTTAACAGAATGAAACCGCCGGCAGCATTGAGTGAGTATCAGGATGATCTCCTAGGTTTAATCAGAGCCCTAGACGAATCCATTAGCCGGTTGGACCAATCGGTGGCATCCGGCGAAAACAGCGCCCTATCTGTCTATCAACAGGAATACATAACAGTGCTCGAGAGGGTGGACGAGTTCTGGGAGGAGGCTATGGACTACCTGGGTTTGCTGCAGCCGAGGATAGGGTTCCTGATTATGCGGGGGAAGACACTCTCCGCTCGCATCGATGAACTCTAAAACAACTTATACAGGGATTTTGATAAAGGAACGCCGAGGAGGAAGGTTTTTGTCACGGAGGCTTCATGGCGTTAGACTTTAGCAATGCAGCAGATACAGCAGGAATTAAAGGAGTAATCTGAGAGCGTTAATGCAGGCAAGGAGGGTGAGGTTGGATTCTAAGGACATGGACGCGGTCGAAGCATTGTTCAATCCCCGCAGGATGGCGGTGATAGGGGCATCCCAAAGCATAGCGAAGTGGGGGAACATCATTCCCATGAATATCCTCCGTGGAGGCTATAAGGGAGAGTTGTACCTGGTTAATCCCAGGGGCGGCGAGGTCCACAATCTTCCTGTCTACCCCAGCATGACGGACATAGGCAAGGAGATAGACCTGGCCATGGTGACTATCCCCGCCCATAGGGTGGAGGAGGTCTTCGAGGACTGCAGCCGGGCCGGAGTAAAGGCGGTCATCGTCATATCCGGCGGTTTCAGCGAGTCCTCGACGGAGGGCCGGAGCATGGAGGCGAGCATGGTCAACAAGGCCCACGAGTATGGAATCCGGGTGGTAGGACCGAATACCATGGGAATCTACTCAGCTCCATGGAGCCTGACCGCCCTGATGCCGCCGGTACAACCCCACGAGGGACATATCGCCTTCGCAGCCCAGAGCGGTAACCTGGGTACCCAGATGTTGGGATGGGGATCCTTTCGCGGTATAGGTTTCTCCCGTTTCGTTTGCATAGGAAACGAATGCGACCTGGACTTCGCCGACTACCTTGAGTATTTTGCCCGGGATGAGGACACAAGGGCCATCCTCTTTTACGTGGAGGGCTTCAAGCGTCCCCGGCGAATCCTGGAACTGGCCGAGAAGATATCGTTGGAGAAGCCCATCGTCATTTACAAGGCGGGGGGTACCCGGGCGGGAAGCCGGGCGGCGGCCTCTCACAGCGCAGCCATGGCGGGGTCCAGGGATATCTACCAGGGGATGATGCTGCAGGGCGGTATGATCCAGGCGGAGACCACCGAGGAGATGCTGGATTTCTCCGACGCCCTGGTCAAGATGCCCGTCCCCAACGGCCGCAAGGTCGGCATCCTCTCCTGGGGAGGCGGCTGGGGGGTGGTGGAGGCCGATAAATGCGAGCGCGACGGCCTGGAAGTGGCTCCTCTACCCGATGAATTGCGGCAGGAGATCGGGGAAATACTGCCGTCTTATTGGAGCAAGGGAAACCCGATAGACCTGGTGGGAACCGTCGATCTGAGTGTACATACCCGCTGCCTGGAGCTGCTGGCCGCAAGCCCCGGGTATGATTCCTTGATCTCCCTGGGCACCATAAACGCCAGTTCTGCCTTCTGGAAAATGAGCGGGAGTGAGCCTGAGGTTAATGAGGAGACGATTAAGATGCGGCGGTGGTACCTGAAAGAGATGGGAGCCAAGTTCGCCCGGCGCGTCATCGAACTCACGCAGGAATACGATAAACCCATCATCACGGTAGGAATGCCCCAGAGAGAATCCGATATGACTGAGATGTCCGATTTTCCCCAGGATAATCTGTGTATATATACCAACCCGGAGCGGGCGGCGCGGGTAGCGGCGATGCTGGCTGAGAGAGGCGAGTACCTTCGTTCACGGGGGGTGTGATGGGGATCTGGCAGGCTCTTCTACTGGGAGCCGTTCAGGGAGTTACGGAGTTCTGGCCCATATCCAGCTCGGCGCATGTCGCACTTCTTATCATCATCTTCGGATGGGGGGAGCCCGACCTCTCCTTCGTGGTCGCCCTTCACATAGGGACCTGGATAGCGGTGGTCTGGTATTACCGCCATCGTCTGGCCGGGATCATAGCTGCCTGGTGGGGGGAGGTTAGGGGGAAGGAAAGAGGAGATCCCCAGGCCAAGCTGGCCTGGATGCTGCTGCTGGCCACCCTGCCGGGACTGGTGATCGGGTTCATCTTCGCGGCGTCCTCGGAGATGACGCAGGGGATGCCGCTGCTCATGATCTTCAACCTCGCCTTCTTCGGGCTGCTTTTATGGGCGGCGGACGCCTGGGGAAAGCAGGAGAGGACGTGGCAGGATGTGGGTTGGAGGGATTCCATCGCCATCGGCATGGCCCAGGCCATCGCGGTTTTCGCGGGGGTATCGCGCTCCGGGGCCGCCATCACCACGGCGCGCGCGGCGGGAATCAAGAGGGAGGATTCGGCCGATTTCGCCTTTTTGCTGTCCGTTCCGATCATAGCCGCGGCCGGTGGCTATGCCATATTAGAACTGGTCCTGGAGGGCATGTCGGGAGATTTGTTCTGGAACATGCTGGTCGGGGGAATCGCGGCCGCGCTGACCGGGTACTTCGCCATCCAATTCCTGCTGAGGCATCTTGGGCGGGGAGGTTACAGGCCCTATGCTATATACCGTCTCTGCTTTGCCGCCCTCCTCCTCATCCTCTACTTCACCCTTTAAAAAGATGGGGTCAGGCCCCCGCATCCGCATAAAATGGTGCCTGGCATTGTTATGAGCGGGCTCATACATCTGGGAATCACAAAGGATTTAGTCTAATCTTATTAGGAAAACAGGCGCAAACGGAGAGGAAGGAACTCTTTATGCATGAAATGGCCGTCACGGAGAGCATAGCGGCTATAGCCTTGAAGCATGGCCAACAGAACAACGCCCAAAGCATCCGGAAGGTCAATATTAAACTGGGCGAGCTCACGGGCATCGTCGACCACTATGTCGAATTCTACTGGGATATGGTGACTAAAGGCACCATCGCGGAGGGGGCGGAGCTCCACTTCATCAAGACACCCACCGTTGCGTACTGCAACAAGTGCAAGGATGAGTTCGGGGTCGAGGAGTACGACCTGACCTGCCCTAAATGTAAAGAGGCGGACACCGAGCTCATTTCGGGAAGGGAGTTCCTGGTAGAATCAATAGAGATCGAATAGGAGGGGAAATGGAGATAGATATCCTGGAAGGCGTATTCGACGCCAATGAGAAAATAGCCCGTGAGAATGAGGCCCTGTTCAAGGAAAAGAGAGTGCTGGCCATGAACCTCATGGCCTCTCCAGGCGCCGGTAAGACCTCGCTTATCTCCGCTACCCTGGAGCGGCTGCAGGATAATCTGCGCATCGGGGTCATCGAGGGCGATATCGCCTCCAACGTGGATGCGGAAAAACTCAAGACCTACGACATACAGATTGTACAGATCAACACCGGGGGCGCCTGCCACCTGGATGCTAATATGATCCGTCAGGCCCTGGAACACATGGACCTGGATGCTATGGACCTGCTCGTCATCGAGAACGTCGGCAACCTGGTATGCCCCGCCGAGTTCAAACTGGGAGAGGGGCTGCGCGCCATGATCCTTTCCGTCGCCGAGGGGCACGATAAGCCCTTGAAGTATCCCCTGATGTTCAGTGACTCCCAGGTGCTGGTGGTCAACAAGACCGACCTCATAGGTATGGGTGACTTCGATATGGATGAGCTGCATGAGACGGTTGAGAAGATGAATCCGGAGATAACCATATTCGATCTCAGCTGTCGTACCGGCGACGGCCTCGACGCTTGGACCGACTGGCTATACGAGAAAGTCAAATCCTCCACCAAGTAATGGGGTCAGGCCCCATCTTTAGGGTTGGTAGAGGACCTCGCCGGTCAACAGGTCCACGGCCCAGATACGTTTGGGGGGAACCAGGAAGTCTCCCAGGTCGAGGCTGCCTCCACCCAGGGTGTTCCAGCTGCCCTGGATGATCATAAACAGCTGCTCGTAGTTCAATCCCTCCAGCACCGACAGCAGGTCCATGACATTTCCCCGAGTCACTATCTGCCTCAGGAAGTCCTGGAAATCCTGCTCCTCCTGGCTTACCTCCTCTTCCGGCGCGGCCACTAATTCACCTTCGGCTGGAGCTGCAGGTGTCTCTACCTCGCCTTCCAATGGGGCCTCCTCCGGTTCCTGGTCACCGCCATTGGTCCGAGCGGGATAAGCGGTAGTGGACGGAGAGCCGGTGTAGTAGGGGAACAATTGCCGGGCCAGCTCATTTATCAGGGCCTTTCTCATATTCACGCCCTCTTGGCCGAAAATAGAGGCGATGCTCATGGCGGGGACCATTTCCGGGTTATTGAAGAGCAGGTAATCCTCGGGGCCGCTGAGACATATCAACCACACCTTGTTTCCGTTAAGGCGAGCCAGCTCCGCGTAACAGGGCAGCAGGTTTGCACGGCCCGACTGTGACAGGGCGGAGTCCACGGCGCCCTTCAGGGTCTCGGGGCTCTGGCCTGCCTGCCCCGCTTTTTGGGCCATGTCTTCTATGAGGCTGGCCTGAAGCGGCTCCATGTTCGCGTTCTGTACACCCGCGGCGCTCATGGGATGCCAGTAGGCGGAATAGAAGTCCAGGCGTGAATCCAGGTCGTTATTATAAGTACTGAGTTCCGCCGCGCTGTACTGCTGTCCCGTTGTGTTGACCCGGGGGGCCGCGGAGGCGACCATGGTGGGTGCGGCCGATGTAAATAGCTCTTCCGCTCCGGTTGCGTCACCCTCTGGGGTCTCAGCGATCTCTTCGTCCGCCGGCAGTTCTTGCTCGGACACCGCTACTTCACCACCGGGCTGGGTCGTCCTGCTGTTCAGCACGGCCCAGGTAACCCCTACGCCGGTGGCGATCAACAGGATGGAGGCGGCCGCCGCCACCTGGACTCTCCTGAAAAACGGCTTGGGAACGCGATGGTTAGCCATCTCCTCGCGGATTCTTTCCCTCAGCCGGCGGCTTTCCTCGGCGGTGGGCACTATGGTGGGAAGGGCGGTTATCTCTTTAGTCATGCTGCGCAGGAATGCCAACTGCTCGGCGCAATCCTCGCAGGATTCCAGGTGCTTCTCCAGCCTCTTGGAATCCGCGATGGCAAGTTCGCCGTCCATGTACGGCCCGAGTAGTCCGTAAGCTTGTCTACATCTCATGCTCTCGCCCCGATGTCCTCTTAAAAATGTGCTCCCATATTCTTACCCTCGACACCCCTTAGATGCTGCGTTCATCGCAACTGTTCCCGGTAATCCTGCAGTTCTTTTGCCAGCCTGTTGCGGGCTCGGTTCAGCCGTGACTTGACCGTTCCCAGCGATATGTCGAGTATCTCCGCCACCTCCTTGTAATTGTATCCTTTGAGGTCGTGGAGATATATTACCTCCTTGAATTTATAGGGCAGCCGGGCAATGCCATCCTGCACCGTTGCCTGGACCTCCGCCCTCTCCACGCTGATCTCGGGCATCTCGACGCTGGAGTCCGGGAGGCGCTGCTCCATCTCCGGAAGGTCCTCCGAGGCGGATTCGGAGAGAGAGATGTGACGCTTAAGGCGGCGGGCATAGTCATGACAGGCGTTGAGGGAGACCCGGTAAAGCCAGGTGGAGAACTTGGCCTCCCCTCTGAAAGAGCCCAATTTGCGCAGGAGAAGGACGAAGACCTCCTGGCAGACGTCGGATGCGTCGCTGCGATTGCCAAGAAGACGGTAGGCCATGTTCATGATGGTGTTCTCGTAGCGGCTTACCAGTTCCTCGAAGGCTGCGGAGTCGCCTTCGAGGTAGGCGCGGACCAGTTCCTCGTCCGATACGCGGTCCTCTTCCACACCGCCGTTATTTTTAGCCATTGCTTCAATCCTTCCCAAGAAATTCGCTGTAATTTTAGCACAGAGACGGCAAAGAACCCCGATACTCCTGTGTTATAATTCCTGAGTGAAAAAGAAGCGAAAAGGCCTGAAGAGAAGTCTGATGTCCGGGAACGAGGCCGTGGCCCTGGGCGCATACAGAGCAGGCGTTCGGGTAGCCGCCGCCTATCCCGGTACCCCCAGCACGGAGATCCTGGAGGAGATATCCACCTACCCCGATATCTATTGCGAATGGTCTCCTAACGAGAAGGTGGCCATGGAGGTGGGGATAGGGGCCGCTCTGGGAGGAGCGAGGTCCCTGGTGGCCATGAAACACGTGGGCTTGAACGTGGCCGCCGACCCCTGGATGACCCTCCCCTACATCGGGGTGAATGCCGGCATAGTCGTGGTGGTAGCTGACGACCCCGGCATGCATTCCTCCCAGAACGAACAGGACAGCCGCTATTACGCGCGCATGGCCAAGGTCCCCCTCCTGGAGCCCGCGGACAGCCAGGAGGCTTACGAGATGGTGGGCCTGGCCTTCGAACTGTCCGAGCGGCACGACACCCCGGTACTCCTGCGCATCGAGACCAGGATCAGCCATTCGCGCAGCGTGGTAGAGCACGACGAGAAGAGAGGCCAGGTGGACCTCCCCTACGAGAAGGACGCGGTTAAAAGAGTGATGATACCCGGCCATGCCCGGCTCCGCCATCCGGTGGTTGTCAGCCGCCTGGAGGAGCTGGAGAAGGAGGCGGAGGCTTTACCTCTCAACCGCGAGGAGCTCTTATCCCCCCAGGTGGGGATAGTGACCTCGGGAGTGAGCTACCAATACGCCAGGGAGGCCTTTCCCGATGCTTCCATCCTCAAACTGGCCTTCGTCTATCCTTTACCGCAGATGCTTATCCGGGAGTTCGCCTCCCGTTTCCACCGCGTCTACGTTGTGGAGGAGCTGGAGCCCTACCTGGAGGAAGGGCTGAAAGCCCTGGGATTGGACGTGCTGGGCAAGGCCCGCATTCCCAGGGATGGAGAGCTGGACCCCAACCTGGTGGGTGAGAGACTGGGCGAGCTCATAGAGATGGACACCGGGGTCAAGGGAGGCGGGTGGACGCCCCCCCACATACGCCCCGGCCTTCCGGATAAGACGGTGCTTCCCGCCCGCCCACCGGTCATGTGTCCCGGATGCCCCCACCGCGGGCTTTTCTATGCCCTTTCCAAAGCCGGAGCCGTTGCGTCAGGGGATATAGGATGCTACACCCTGAGTGTCCTTCCGCCCCTGGAGGGATTGGACTGCCAGGTATGCATGGGGGCCGGCGTGAGCATGGCCCTGGGCCTGGAGCGCGCATTCTCCACCAGCCAGGTCAATGCGGATAAGGCGGGGAAATCGGTGGGAATACTTGGCGACTCCACCTTTATCCATGCCGGTATCACCGGACTTATCGACATGGTCTATAACCAGACCGCGGCAACTATTATCATCCTGGACAACCGCACTACCGCCATGACCGGGTTCCAGGACCATCCCGGGACCGGGATTACCCTTATGGGCAAGGAAACCCACGCCCTGGACCTGGAGGGATTATGCAATGCGGTGGGGGTGGATTCGGTGCGGGTTATCGATCCCTGGGACCTGGAGGAGAGCGAGAAGGTCATACGCGAGGAGGTGGGCTCCGATCACACCTCGGTGATCATATCCCGCCGAGCCTGCGTTCTGCTCGAACGCGGCCCCCGCGACTTGCTCTACCGCGTGGACGAGGAGGAATGCACTGGCTGCGGCCGCTGCCTGAAACTGGGCTGCCCCGCCGTGGTCATGCGCGGTGAGAAGGCCATGATCGACGAGGACCAATGCGTGGGATGCTCTCTTTGTGAACAGGTATGCAAGCCGGGAGCCATTTTGGAGGTGGATGCAAGTGGTTAACGTGGTCCTGGCCGGAGTAGGAGGCCAGGGGGCCGTTCTCACCGCCCGCATCCTGGCGGAAACGGCGCTTTCCGCCGGATACGACGTCAAGACCTCCGAGGTGCACGGCATGGCCCAGAGAGGGGGCAGCGTGGTGAGCATGGTGCGGTGGGGGGAGAAGGTGTATTCTCCACTCATCCCGGTGGGAGGAGCGGATTACTTCCTGGCCTTCGAGCTGCTGGAGAGCCTGCGCCGGCTGGAATACCTCTCGGATGAGGGCACGGCGATAGTCAACGAATACCGCCTGGACCCCCTGCCGGTCTTGAGGGGCGATGCCCAATACCCCGAGGACGCTCTCAACAGCATCCGCGCCTATGTCGCCCACCTGGTGGAACTCGATGCCAGGAGGATGGCCGCCGAGGCGGGAAACCCCCGGGCCCTGGGCTCCGTTATGCTGGGAGTCCTCTCCGTCTTCCTTGATTTCCCCACAGATGCCTGGGAGCAGGCAATAAACCGTTTTGTCCCCGCCAAGGCCCGCGAGGTGAACCTGAAGGCCTTCGCCCTGGGCCGTGAGAGCGGCGCCGCATCGGTTTGACCGATGCTGCCGTGCCATTGATACTATATAGTCTTCAGTGATAGGTCATTCCTCCTGCGTGTCGGGAGAGATGCATGATGGAGGAGAATAGGTTCATAAACGTCGACCCGGACCTGCAGCGAGCGGCGGAGGAATTCGGACCCGCCTCGCGCTGGGGGGAAGCGAGCAAACACCTGGATGAGGTACGGGTCATCTACACCGACATGGATGGAACCATGCTGGGGCCCATGGGCAACTTCTTCCTCAACATCCAACGCGAGCACACCCTGCGCCCAGCCCGTGCCCTGGTGGAGGCCCTGAGAAGAGACGTGGACATAGTCCTGGTGTCGGGGCGCAGCCGCAAGCAGCTGAAAGAGAATGCCCGCATCATGGGTCTGCGCAATTATATTGCGGAGTTGGGCGTGGAACTGGTCTATGACCAGGGTAAAGAGGTGATCATCAACACCGGGGCTTTTGGGGAGGAACACAGCGACCTGTACCGCTCCATAATGCGCTCGGGAGCGGTAGATTGGCTTCTGTCCACCTATCCGCGCAGCATAGAGTTCCATACCCCCTGGGCCGACATGAGGGACTGTACGCCCCTGTTCAGGGGGTTATTAGACCTGGATGAGGTGAACCGTATCCTCGATAAGCGCTATCCGGGCTTGATCCTGGTGGACAACGGCGTCCTTCCCTACATCAGCCAGACCCTGGATGTGAGAGAGACCCGCGCCTATCACCTCATGCCCAAGGGGGTCAGCAAGGAAAAAGCAGCTGCCGAGGACATGCGCCTGCGCGGGTTCAAGCGCTCGGAGACCATAGCCGTAGGCGATTCCGAGGCGGACCTGGCCTTCGCCTCGGAAGTAGGTGTGTTTTTCCTGGTGCGCAACGGATTATTCTCCAATCCCCACCTGGTCTCAGCCCTTGCCTCCTACGACAATGTGGTGGTCACTGAGGGATTTCTGAACGAGGGATGGGCGGAGGCGGTTGAGCTGGCCGTATTGGAGAAGATGTAAACGCTTCAGTACTGCGGATGAAAAGACGATAAAAAAGTTAGATAAAATCTATAAAACAGAAGGAATAGACCGGATTCCTGGAGGTGGGTAATCCGCCTTTTCCATCTGTATATATATGAATGCATATATTAAAGATCTAGGGCTAAGATGCAAAGCGATTCAGCAAGGGGTGTGGCCTTGGACCTCAGAAAAAGGCTGATCTTCTTTACCAGGTTGTTCAGGATAGTCGCCTATTTTTATGTGGTTGTCCAGTATATCCTGGTCAGGGGCCGCTATGACAGCGCCCAGGTGATCCCCATCATCATTGCTTTGGGTGTTTTCTATATCCTCGTCGACCGCATTCTCATCCATGTACCGGAGGAAAGGTTCAAAATCACTTCACTGGTCCTCATGTTCATAGAGATGCTTATGGTAAGCGCCCTGCTCTACGTCACACGCTCCGATCCCATAAGGTCCTTCGATTTTCTCTACGTACTGCCCGTGGCACAGGTAGCCCTGTGGTTCGGAGTGAAAGAGGGCATGATCTACGGGGTTATCGCCAGCCTGGTTTTCACCGGCACCCTGATCTTCTCCGACCAGCTGGTATGGGATGAGATGGCTGGAGTGCTTCTGGGGCGTTACCTCTTCTTCCTTATCTCTCCCTTCTTGATGGGTTACCTCGCGGAGATCAGCGAGAAGGAGAGCACGGAGAAATCCAGGCGCATGGTGGAGCTGACCGCCTTGTCCGGATTCTCCACCGTTTTTGACTCCGCCATGAAGGAAACAAAGGTCATCGAGGACTTAACCAGTGCCGTCAATCGCAGCTTGAGCCCAGACGTGGTCCTGACCTTCAGCCTCAGTGATAATGGCCAGCGCATGGGCGTCGTGGCCTCCACAGGGATCAGCGAGAGCGAGGCCGATATCAGTATACCCCTGGACTACGGCGTGATGGGCAGGGTGCTGAGAACGGGCGAGCCTGTCCTGCTGGAGGATACGGACGTCGAACACGATTACCGCCAGCTTCTCGAGTCCTATCGTATCAGGTCGGTCATATACGCGCCCCTGAAGTGGAGGGAGGAGCTGTACGGCGTGGTTTTCGCCGGCAATCAGGAGAGACAGAGCTTCAGCGAGAACGACCTCAACCTGCTCTCGGCCCTGTGTGTACAGGCCGCCCTGGCTATACATAATTCCAGATTGTACTCGGACCTAGCCAACCGCATAGCGGAGCTGCATGCCATCTTCGAGATAGACAAGGCCATAACATCGGAGATAGACCTGGAGACGGTGCTGCAGCAGATCGTGCAGATGAGTATGATCCTCAGCGATGCCAGGATCAGCTCTATCATGCTGCTGGATGATGACACCCAGGAGCTGATCATAGCCGCGGCCCACGGCCTGTCCGAGAACTATATCCAGAAAGGTCCTATCAAGGTTGGCGAGAGTATCGCCGGCAAGGTGATATTGGAGGGAAGACCGGATTCCGTGTTGGATATCCGGGAGGATTCACGACATGCTTATTCGGAATACGCCCGCGAGGAGGGATTGTGCTCCCTGCTCACCGTCCCCCTCAGCTTGAAGGACCGTGTCATCGGAGTCCTGAACATCTACACAGAGAAACCCCACGAATTCAACGAACATGAGAAAAACCTATTCACCAGCCTGGCCAGCCAGGCCGCCATCGCCATAGAGAATGCCCGGCTCTTCGAGAGCCTGGAGGAGATCTATATCGAGGTCATAACCGCCCTGGCCTCGGCCATTGACGCCAGGGATGCCTATACCCACGGCCATTCGACCCGGGTCACCGAGTATGCCGTGGCCATCGCCGACCAGATGGGCCTGTCACCGGAGGAAGTCGACATAATCAGGAATGCCAGTATCCTGCACGACGTTGGGAAGATAGGTATCAAGGAGGATATCCTGAAGAAGCCCGGCCGGCTAAGCGAGGAAGAGCGGAGGGAGATGGAGTTCCATCCCTTCATCGGCACCAGGATCCTGCAGGAGGTGAAGCTCCTGGAACCCGTTCTCCCCCTCGTTTATCACCACCATGAGAGGTACGATGGCACCGGTTACCCGGATGGCCTTAAGGGCGAAGATATACCCAAGGGAGCGAGGATAATCTCCGTGGCCGACGCCTTCGAGTCTATGACCTCCGACCGACCCTATCGCAAAGCCCTTCCCGTCGAGGATGCCATAGCCGAGTTAAGACATGGATCGGGAAAACAGTTCGACCCCGAAGTAGTCAAAGCTTTCCTGGGCCTGGCCAACGAGGGCGAGATAAAGCTGGAGTGGTCGCAGCACAGGGTCATCGACCTCAATGAGAAGAGAGGCACGGCCACCCTCTAGCCCCCGGATGGGGTCAGCCCCCCACATCCCACATCTATTTAGCCTAGCTAACTATCGCAGATGAAACGTGCCAGGCCTCCACATTCGGAAATCTGGAGGCACGGGCACTGTGCCGCCAAGTACGGCGGCGGCGCTTTCGCGCTGCAATTATACGAACGTTAATCTTTAAAATGGACATTGTCTCTAAAGGATTACCTGGCAATGCCGAGGCATTCTTCAGGAGGGGGGTTTCTGTGCAAAAGCTCGCAGCGGCGAAACTACCATCCCCCCGTCACTTTAGAAAGAGGCATCGGGACGAGTATAAAGGGGATAGATAGGGATGTTCGGTGAAACGTCGAGAGCCAATGTGCTGGTTGTGGACGATGAGCCCGATGTGGCCAAGATTATCTCCATCAATCTGGAGATAGAGGGCTATGAGGCCCGCGTCGCCTATAACGGCCGCCAGGCCCTCGATGAGATTGAATCAAGGAAGCCAGACTGCATCTTGCTGGACATAATGATGCCCGAGATGGACGGGTGGGAGGTCTTGCGTAGATTAAAGGACGATCCCAGCACGGCAGATATTCCGGTGGTGGTGGTTACGGCGCGCAGTTCTGATGTCGACCAAATCAAGGGATTCAGCGGAGGAGCGGTCGAATATATAACCAAACCTTTCGAGCCCAGGCAGCTGCTGGACTACGTGAAAAAATCCCTCAAACCCAAGGTCGAGGAGCTTGAGGAGGAGATAAGACAGGACCGTATAAGAAAGCTGCAGCTCTCCACTATCTACGATATAACCGAGGCTCTGATATCCACCCTGGAGATAAACGAGGTTCTAGAGATAGTGGCAAAGAGACTGCTCATACTCTTCGGTCTCGATCTCTGTGCCGTCAGCCTGCTCGAACCTTCCGGCCGTAGCCTTCGCCTGGCCTCTATTCGCTCCACTTCTTCTCTGATACAAGAGGACCATGACTTGTTCAGTATCCCGCTTCGGAATCTGGCGGAGATACTGAAGGCAGACCCTTCCAGCCTATCTGGCCCTCAATACGTTCCCATCTCCTGCTTCGCATCTATGGATGACACCAGCAAACTATCGCGCCTGGTATCTTTATATATCCTTCCTATGCGGGCAAAAGGTAAGTTCACCGGCGTCATCTACCTGGGGAAAAAGGATAGTATGAAGCTAAGTGAGGATGAGTTCGAGCTCCTCTCCGCCATTGGGAACGAGGCCGCGATGGCCATAGAGAATACTCGCCTCTACGATGACCTGCGCTATGACGAGGAGGTCCATAAGCAGCTCTTACAAAGGGTGATCACCGCCCAGGAGGATGAGAGGAGGCGGATGGCTGTCGAGCTCCACGATGGGGTTGT
>Ga0180434_10006232_pt1 | contig 13786 bp, 10 predicted proteins | sample SS_ome_7_FD_132453 | JGI IMG/M metagenome (GOLD analysis project Ga0180434, IMG submission 132453) | Hypersaline lake sediment archaeal communities from the Salton Sea, California, USA - SS_1_D_2 metaG | ecosystem: Environmental > Aquatic > Non-marine Saline and Alkaline > Hypersaline >... | reverse complement strand
GGAGATGCCCCCGTAAGAGGGAGTGAGAGAGGCGATCTCCTCCATGACCTTCGGGGCGGAGATATCGCCCATGTCGTAGCCCAGCCTGGCGGCTATCTGGGCGATTATCCATGCATCCTCCCTGGCCTCTCCCGGAGGTTCTACAGCCTTGCGTACCCTCTGTATCCGCCTGTCGGTATTGGTGAAGGTCCCCTCCTTCTCCGCGAAGGAGGTGGCGGGCAGTACCACGTCCGCGTATCTCGCCGTATCGGTGAGGAAGATGTCCTGGACCACCAGTAAGTCCACCCTTTCCAGGGCTTCCCTGAGATGGTTGATATCGGGGTCGGAGATGAGGGGGTTCTCCCCCATGATATATAGGACATTCACATCCCCCTTGATAGCGGCATCCATCATCTCCATCAGGGTGAGTCCGGGATTCCCCGGCAGATAATCGACGTCCCAGCCCTTCTCGAACTTCTGCCTTTTATCTTCCTCGATGACCTTCTGGTAGCCGGGGAAGACGTTGGGCAGAGCCGCCATATCGCAGGCGCCCTGCACGTTGTTCTGGCCTCTCAACGGGTTTACCCCCGTTCCCTTCTTGCCCAGGTTGCCGGTGAGCAGGGCCAGGTTAGCCAGGGAGAGGACGTTATCCACGCCCGTGGTGTGCTGGGTTATCCCCATGGCGTAAACGATGGCGGCGGAGTCCGCCTGGGCGTAGGTGCGGGCGGCCTTGCGGATATCGGCGGCATCAAGCCCGCATATCTCGGCCGCCTTCTCCGGTGTATATTCCTCCACCACTTTCTTGAAATCCTCGAAACCCTCGGTACGCTCTTTTATAAAATCCTCGTCGGCCAATCCCTCGGACAGGATTACGTGCATCATGGCGTTGAGAAGGGCTACGTCGGTACCCGGACGATGCTGCAGCCACTGGTCGGCATAGTAGCAAAGGCGGATATGGCGAGGCTCGGCCACAATCAGCTTGCAGCTGCCCTCCATCACCGCCTTCTTTATCCGCAGAGCGACGATGGGATGGTTTTCAGTGGTATTGGAGCCGATAACCAGGATGCATCCCGCCTCTCCCAGGTCATCTATGGAATTGGTCATGGCCCCGCTCCCGAAAGCTGCCGCCAGACCGGCGACGGTTGAGCTGTGTCATAACCTGGCGCAGTGGTCGACATTGTTGGTGCCCACCACCGCGCGAGCCAGCTTCTGCATCAGATAATTCTCCTCGTTGGTGCACCTGGCCGAGCTCAGGAAAGCCACGCTGTCCGGGCCCTTGTCGTCCATGGCCTCCTGGATGCGACCGGCCACCATGCCCAACGCCTCCTCCCATGTGGTCTCCACGAACTCCCCGTCCTTTTTAACCAGGGGCCTGGTTAAACGGTCCTCGTGGTTGACGAAGGAGTAGCCATAGCGACCCTTCACACAGGTATTTCCCTGGCCCGGTCCTACCATGACCTGTGATGACACCTCCACTATCTCCCCGTCTCGCACATGAAGATCGAGCTGGCAGCCGCAGCCGCAGTAAGGGCAGGTGGTCCTGGTCTTCTCCACCTGCCAGCCCCGCCCCTTGCCCTTGGAGGGAAGAGAGGTAATGGCGCCGGTGGGGCAGGTGGAAACACACTGGCCGCAGAACTCGCAGGGCGTCTCGGTCATAGGTTTGTCGTAAGGGGTTCCGGGCACCGCCTCGAAGCCGCGGTTCACGAAATCGTACACTCCCACACCCTGCACCTCGCGACAGATACGGATACAGCGACCGCAGAGGATGCATTTGTCATAATCCCTCTCGATGAGGGGATTGTCCTCCAGCACCTGGAAATGGTGCTGCTCACCACGGAAGCGCACCTGTTTCACGCCGTATTCGTAGGCCAGGTCCTGCAGCTCGCAATTGCCGGTGCTCTCGCAGGTCATGCAGTCCAGGGGATGGTCCGAGAGGATGAGCTCGATAATGGTGCGCCTTATCCTCCTCAGCTGCTCGGTGTCGGTGTGCACCTCCATGCCGTCGGTGACCTTTGTATAACAGGCAGGCAGCAGTCCCCTCGCTCCCTCCACCTCCACCAGGCACACGCGGCAGGCGCCGTAGGGCTCCATGCGCTCCTCGTAGCAAAGCCTGGGTATATATATGTTGTTGTCCGCCGCGGCCTCCAGAATGGTGCGGTCGGAGGTGGTCACGATCTCCTCGCCGTTGATGCTTAAACGTATCTCCTCCATCATGACCTCCTCACTCCGCGTAGATTGCCTCTTCTGGACAGCGGCTCAGGCAGAGTTTGCAGCGTATGCACAACTCCGGGTCTATCTCGTGAGGTTCCTTTTTCTCCCCCGAGATGGCTTCGACCGGGCATACCTTGGCGCAGGCGCCGCAGCCCGTGCAGGTATCCGCATCGATATATAGGGTTATAAGGGCGGGGCAGACGCCGGCGGTGCATTTCCCGCGCAGGATATGGTCCTCGTATTCGTTGCGGAAGTACTTCAGAGTGGTGAGCACAGGGTTGGGTGCCGTTCCTCCCAGAGCACAGAGGCTGGAGTCCTTGATGTCCGCGGCAAGTGTCTCCAGGTTCTCCATATCCTCCGGCTTGCCCTTTCCCTCACATATGCGGGTCAGGATCTCCAGCATACGCTTGGTCCCCAGGCGGCAGGGGACGCATTTCCCACAGGATTCCGCCTGGGTAAAGGCCAGGAAATAACGGGCAAGGTCCACCATGCAGGTGGTGGAGTCGGCTACTATCATGCCCCCCGAGCCCATTATGGCCCCGGTGGCGGTGATGGCCTCGTAGTCCACGATGGTATCGAGCAGTTCGTCCGGCAGGCAGCCCCCCGAGGGCCCGCCCATCTGGACCGCCTTGAAGTCGCGGCCCTCCAGCACCCCGCCGCCGACGTCGAAGATGACCTGGCGCAGGGTGTAACCCATGGGCACCTCGGCCAGTCCGCATCGGCTAACCTTGCCGGCCAAGCAGAAGACCTTGGTCCCCTTGCTCTTCTCCGTCCCTACCTCGGCGTATTTCTCTCCCCCGTTCTCTACTATCCAGGGGATATTGGCCAGGGTCTCGACGTTGTTGATATTGGTGGGTTTGCCCCACAATCCCTCGTTGGCCGGGAAGGGCGGTCGCGGCCGGGGCATGCCGCGTTTCCCCTCTATGCTGGCGATCATAGCCGTCTCCTCGCCGCAGACGAAGGCGCCAGCCCCTTTCTTTATCTTTATCTCGAAATCCCATTCCGTCCCGAATATCGACTTCCCCAGGAATCCCTTACCGTGACAGTCCTCGATGGCTTTCTCCAGGCGGTCCAGGGCCAGGGGATACTCAGCCCTGCAGTAGATATAACCGTTCTTTGCCCCGATGGCGTATCCCGCGATTATCATGCCCTCGATCACGGCGTGGGGATCGCCCTCCAGGACGCTGCGGTCCATGAAGGCGCCGGGGTCTCCCTCATCGGCGTTGCATATCAGGTACTTCTCCTCCCCCTTGGCCTTGCGGGCGAAGCCCCACTTGGTGCCGGTGGGGAAACCCGCTCCCCCACGCCCCCTCAGTCCCGACTTGCCCACCTCGTCGATGACCTCCTCTGGGGTCATGTAACTCAAGGCCTTCCGGGCCGCCTCGTAGCCTCCGGTGGATATATACTCATCCATGCTCTCCGGGTTGATGTTGCCGCAATGACGCAGCACTATACGGTGCTGGTTCTCGGTGAAATCCCCCTCACCGAAGCTGGGGTCGTCGCTGCGGCAGACCACCATGTCTTCCACTATCTTCTTCTCGATAAAATAGGCCTCCAGAAGCTCGGGGACCTTCTTGGGGGTAAGATCGCCATAGACAATGGAGCTGCCGTCGGTTTCCACGAACTCCACGATGGGCTCCCTGTAGCAGAAGCCCATGCATCCGGCGATATCCAGTACCGCGGGGTATTTGCCCGTCGCCAGTTCCTCTTCCAGGGCCTCTTTCACAGCCGTGGCGCCGGCGGCAATACCACAGGTACCATAACCCAAAACCAACTTGGTCTTGCCGTTACCGCTCATTATTCCTTCTCCCCGCTATCGCCCCTGTACTTCTTGAGGACCTTACGCACGCTGGTGGGCTTGAGTTTTCCATGCGTATCTGAGTCCACGATCATGATGGGAGACAGGGAGCATGCGCCCACGCACATCACTGTCTCCATAGTGAACTTGCGGTCGGTGGTGGTCTCGCCGTCCCTGATTTTCAGGATATTGGCGATCTCCTCGTCTATGAGGTCGGCTCCGGCCACGTGGCAGGCGGTGCCGTGACATACCTTGATCAGGTGCTCCCCTATGGGTTCCAGTCTGAACTGGGTATAGAAGGTCGCCACCCCGTAGACCTGGCTCAACTGGTAACCTGCTCCTCTGGCCAATGCCCTCATTATCCCTTCGTCCAGATAACCGTAGGCGTCCTGGACGTCCTGGAGCAGGGGGATCAGGGATCCCTTCTCGCCCACATATTCCTCCAGGATCTCCTCTAGAGGACCCAGGTCCTCCGCATCGGCGTAGCGCTCTTTGACAGTTGAAGCCTTCTCTCCCATTAATATCACCTCAACTCTTGAAGCCCGGATAACCAGCGGTTCCGGCTCGTCGCTTCTCGCCTACAGCTCGAGATAGGAATGGCAGTAAAGGGTGTCCTCCATGATCACCTTGTAGGTCTTTAGGAGCTCTACGCTCTTGGCATCGCTCTCGTCTATGGCTTCGCCGTTCACTATCTTCTCCACTATCTGGTACTCCTCGTTCTTATCTATCACGCCCATGAGCTCCTCATCATTTGGGTCGACGATGGCCGCCGTCAATCCCTTGGCCATCAAAACAGCCAGAAGGGTGCGGTTGATGAGGCTGCCGATCTCCTCGTCGGGTACGCCGTTGGCTACGTTGGACAGGCCGACTACCGTGCCCGGAGGCGGATCGAACTCGGCGAAAATGCCCTGCAGGATATCCATGGATTCCACCAGGGCATGTACCTGGTCCTGAGTCACGCTGATGGGAAGGACGATGGGATCTATAAGCAGCTTATCCATGGGAATGCCGTATTCCTGTGCGGCCATGATGATGTTATAGGCCACCTCCACCCTCTCGCTGGCATCGCGGGGTACGTTGCCCTGGGCATTCAAGGTCAGGCCGACTACCCAGGTATCCCGCTCTACCGCCAGAGGCATAAGGGCTTCGATGCGGTCGGGCTGAGAGGATATGGAGTTAATCATCACCGTGCCCTTTACCACCTCCAGGCCTGCCTTCATAGCTTCGACGTTCATGGTATCCAGGGCGAGGGGGACATCGGTGACCTCCTGAACCGACTCCACCACGAAGCGCATACGTTCCGGCCCTTCTTTGGTGGCCGGTCCCAGGTTTATATCCAGCCAGTTGGCTCCTCCCTCTACCTGCAGTAAGGCCATCTCCTGGATGGGCTTCTTCTCGTAGGCCTTCATGGCCGCGCCTATCTTCTTCATCATCACGTTGACCTTTTCGCCGATGATCAGCATATTCTTCCTCCTTCATTCACCTTATGGTCGACCTGACTTGCGATTCCTTCATTACTCATATCTAAAAGCTCTCTCGCCCGGTAGGAACTTCGTACAAAAGGCGCGGAGGCAACAACGGAGATACCCGCGTCCTCCGCCTCTCTCTTGAGCGCCTCGAACTCGCCGGGAGAGAGGAATCTCTCTACCTTGATCTGTTCCCTGGAAGGCCGCAGGTATTGGCCAATGGTGAGCATATCACAACCGGACTCCCTCAAATCAACAAAGGCCCTTCGCAGTTGAGCCCCGGTCTCCCCCAGACCGACCATCATGCCGCTCTTGACCATTACCCCCGGTTCCATCTTCCGCGCCCATCGCAGCACCTCCAGGGACCTCAAGTAATCGGCCTGCGGCCGTACCTGGGCATACAGTGCCTTAACCGTCTCCAGGTTGTGATTGAGGACATCCGGTTTCTCCGCCATGACCGATGCCAGCGCCGATTTATCGCCCTGGAAGTCGGGGACCAGCACCTCCACCGTCGCGCCCGGCAGCCGTTCCCTCAATGCCCGGACGGTGGCGGCGAAGTGGGCGGCTCCTCCATCCTCCATGTCGTCCCTGGTAACACTGGTCACCACCACGTGCTCCAGATCCATGGCGGCCGCGGCCTCCGCCACCTTGACGGGCTCATCCTCATCCACACGGCGTGGTTCGCCTTTGGCTACCGAACAGAAGTTACAACTTCTAGTGCAAGTATCACCCAGGATCATAAAGGTTGCTGTCCTGCAGGAGAAGCACTCCATGCGATTGGGGCACTTGGCGCTTTCACATACGGTATTCAAACCCAGCCTGCGTAGTATGTCCGTTACGTCATGCAGGTTCTTTCCCGCATGGATGGGCCGGTGGAGCCACCGCGGCATCCTGCCGTCGTAATGCCTCTCCCTGGTCTGCCTTTTATTGATATCCAAATCCTACTCCCGTAAAAACCTTATGGGCTCCTGCCCCGCAGCAGCTCTGAGAGTTGCGCCGTCAGGGCGTAGGCCCTCTCCGCTTGCTCCTCCTTCAATCCTTCAAGACCACAGGCCGGGGTTATCATGGCCCTTTCCTCCAGGAGGTCGCGGGGCACTCCCCGGGAGACGAGGAGAGACTTTCCCTCCTCGAAACGCCTGGCCAGGCTGTCCACAGCCTCCCTGTCCACCTCGGGGCTGTTGACCACCAGGCCCCAGGCGAGGATGCCGCCTCCCTCCAGATAAACCGCCAGCTCCTCCGGATAGAGGGCCATGCTCTCCATGTATTGATAAGCGTCGAAATTCACCACTTGCACGCCGGCACGGAACAGCAGGCTCCAATCTGTATTGCCGCAGCAATGGGCTCCGGTCAGGCAGGTCAAGCCCTCCATGCAGAGCTTCAAGGAATCCACAACCCTCTCCGGGCTGACACTCACCAGAGCCGAACCCACGGAGACCAGGTAGGGCTCATCGAAGAAGATCAGCACCTCCTCGGCCAATCCCGTATCCCTGAGGAAGTCCTCCATCCACCTGGCCTTCATGTTCAACACCCTGAACATTGCGTCGGCCAGTTGATCGTTATAGAGTATTGGCCGGTTGTTCTCATCCAGCACGGTCAGCCCGAAGCTGATGGGACCCGTCACCTGCCCCTTGAGAAGGGGATAAACCCTGCCCTCTTCCCTGACCTTCGCGGCAAAGGTATACAGGCCGGCCGCGAATTCCTCACCTATGGCAAAAGAGGCGTAGTCGCCCTCCACGTAGGCTTGGTAGACCCTCTCTATCTCCTCTAGGAGGTCGCGGGAGGTATCGCAATAGACTTTAAGCCCCTCCATATCTATCACCACGCCCGGCAGGCCCTCGCTGTACTGTGCGTACATGTTCTCGCGGAAATCGCGGCGAGGGAGCTGCGGCCAGGCTGGAGCCTCTTTCAGATACCTGAGGGTAACGGCACATGCCTCCTCCGGATCGGAATACGGGAGACTTCCTATCGCTGTAGCAGCCATGCCAGGTTCCCAGGACACTGTTTTCCCTCTCTGAAAACGGGGGAGGCCAGGGCGCCTCCCCTTCTTTTTCGGTGGGTCAGTACCTCCATGCTTGTCGTGAGGAGGTAAAACCGACGCGGCGATCTCTTGTCGAGAACGCCTTCCGCCTGTCGTCCATACTAAGCATACGCCCGTCCGACCTATTACATCTTAGTGATATCTACTCCGGCTTCTGTAAGGATCTGGGGCACCACGCCCTCTTTTCCGATGGCCATGATATGTACCCCGTCACATATCTCCTCGTCAATGAGCTGGCGGATCTGGCGGGCCATGATGCTTATACCGGTGTTGAGGCGTTCCTCCTTGGAGGCCTCCTCCATCTCCTTGGCCAGGTTCTCGGGTACGACTACGCCGGGGACGTTGGCGTTCATATACTTAATGGCACCCACGCTGGTAAGCAGCACTAATCCGGCACAGATCTTCACCGAATCGTCTATCTTCCGCGCCCTTTCCATGAAACGCTTGTAGTTATCCATGTCGTATACGGCCTGGGTCTGGAAGAACTGGGCTCCCGCCTTGATCTTCTTCTCGAATTTGAGCATCTGGGGCTCGATGGGATCGGCTTCGGGGGTGACGATGGCGCCCTTGTAGAACTTGACAGCGCCCCCGAGCTCGTTACCGCCTGAGTCCTTTCCCTCCTCCATGTTCTTGATGAGTTGGAGCAGCTGTACGCTCTCCAGGTCGAAGACGCCCTTGGCGTCCTTGTGATCGCCCACCGGGATGGAGTCTCCGGTGAGACAGAGGACGCTGCGGATGCCCCGGGTATAGGCGAAGAGGAGGTCCGCCTCTATGGCCAGCCTGTTGCGGTCACGGCAGGTCACCTGCAAGTTGGGCTCCCCTCCATGCTCCTTGATGATAAGGGCCGTGGCCAGGGAGGGATAGCGCATTACCGAGGACTGGTTATCGGTGATGTTCATACCGTGGACCAGGTCCTTCAATAGATCGATATGCCCTATCATCTCATCGATATCTGAGCCCTTGGGGGGACCGATCTCGCCGGTGATCAGGAACTTGCCCTCTTCGAGGATATCCTGGAGGCCGGGCTTGACGTGTTCCTTGATAAGCATGGTCAACCTACTCACCCCCCTTGCCTTTCCTCTCGATGATGACCTTACCGGGCTTCATAACCGCCTGCCAGTTCTTCATCCCGTAGATCCTGCGGAAACGGTCAAGCTGCCCCAGCTTCTCAAGCTGGTTGTAGATGAGCGTCCAGGCGCAGTCCTTCTCCTTATCCGTTTCGCACTTCCCCTCATCCGTCCCGCCGCAGGGTCCGTTGAGGATACCTTTGTGGCACCTGGTCACCGGACAGATAGCTCCGAAATCCTCCAGTACGCAGTCACCGCAGAGGGAGCATTTCTCCGTGTAGTTACCATGCCTCTGGATATTGCCCAGGAACACGGTATTGCAGGAGGGATGCACCGCCTTTTCCGTGGCCTCGCGCACCGACTGCACGCCGGCCCCGCAGCACATGACCAGAAAGCCGTCGGCGGCCTCCACCGCCTCCTTGTTCTCCCGGAACTTGCGCTTGGTGTTCAGCTCGTGGCAGACCTCGTCATAGACGATGGTTCCGGCCACCTTCTTGCCCTCCGCCTCCAGCTTCTCCTTCATCTCGGCCACCTCGGGCTCCCCGCCCGTCTCGCAGTCGGTGGCACAGAGGCCGCAGCCGACGATGAATACATTGTCCTCGCCCTCGAGCTCTTGCAGTACCTCCTCGAAGGGCTTCGACGTCGTGATTATCATGTCTCGTTTCCTCCTCTATCCTGTGATCATTGCCGCATGTATATCCCTGGCCTGCACGATAATTGCACAAGTGAGATCCGAACAGCCTCACCATTGCAACGTGCGGCTTTTCCACTTCCTCAGCTGGTGGAGAACTGGCGCAGGAAGGCGGGGATATCCGCGGCTTCCCTGGTACCGATGATGATCTCCCAATCGGGCAGCTCCTCCTCCAATTCTCCCGATATCTGGGCCACGTAGCCCGGGATGATCAGCTTGCGGTGCTTGACCTTATCCACTATACCCGAGGTGTTGACGAACTTGGCGATGGCCTCGGCCACGAACTTACCCGCCGCCCAGGCGGTGAGCACCGACTGGCCGTCGCAGTCCACAATGCCCAGCCAGGCTGGGACCTTGCTCCCCTCTATCTCACCGCTGACGATGAAGTAGGTGAGGGAGAAGTTGGTGGTTATCAGCACTGGGCTGTTCTCGTCCGGGGCCCCGATCTCATAGAACATGGCATCCACAGCCATGGGGCGCTGGGGATCGGTGTAGATGTTCAGCGCCAACACCAGCAGCGGATACATCCTCCACTGCTCAACGTGGGAGAGGATGACTATTCCCCCATACTTGCACACGTACATCCCCGCCAGGGCCGTCTCGTACAGCTCATCTTCCGTCTCCTCGCAGGGGAAGGTTATGGTGGGATAGCCGAAGGTCGTGAACTTCTCGTTCAGGGCAGCCCTGCGGATAGCCACCAGGTCCTTGAAGGTCTCTCCGGGTTTACGGGGGGCGGGGTCGAGTACCAGATCCTTAACGCCCATTCCCTCGAGCTTCTCCGACAGCTCGGCCAGCTTATCCAGGTCCTCAGCCTTAACCGCCAGGGGCAGGTCCTTCTCCTTGGCCAGACCGCCCATGTCGTCGGCATTAGCCTCGGTAGCGGCATACAGAAGTGGGTGGGAATCTCCCGCCGCCTCAACGCCGGCCTTCATTATCTCCACATCCTCGGCCATAAGGATCAAAGGTTTGGGTACGGCCCCCATGACCTTCTCCACTAACGCTTTGAACTTACCCGCATCGCCCGAGGCCGCTTTCACGGCCACCGCCCCTACCTTGAGGATAACGCCCACTCGCTCGTGTTCGCATTCCTCGACCTGCTTGAGCAGTTCGTCCACCTTGGCGTCATCCATGTCGTCGCTGATCAAGACGGCAAACACCGCGGTGTTGAAGAAGGTCTTCTCGTGGCGGAAGAGCACTAATTCTTCTCCCACCTTAAAGGCCTCGTCCCCGGTTCCCACCGTGACGCCCCGGATGGGTGGGGCACTGGCCTCGGCCAGCTCCGCACGCACCTCATCGGTCACATAGGGGCAATCATCGAGCGCCGCCTGTCCCGCCGCCAGCTTCATGGCGAAGGCCAGGCAGGTCGGGAAGTTGCATTCTTTGCAATTGGTCTTGGGCAGCTTCTTAAAGATATCCAAGCCCGAAAGTCCCATCTTTAACTCCTTCCTTTCAACCCAGCGGGTTTCCTAACTTACTATCTCCAAGAAGGAGGGGGGTGCACCCCCCTCCTTTGCTTGCTGTTCCTATACCAGCATGGGGTCCATGGTCAGGGCGGGATGGCCCTTCTCCTCCAGCCAGGGAAGGATCTCCTCCTCGTTATCTCCCACGTCTTCGTCGGCGATCTTGTTCACGAAATCGGGGTCGCCGATCTCCTCGCAGCGCTTCTCGAGCTGCTCCTTGAGGGTCTCCTTGAGCTCCTTGGGCATCCACACGATGCGCTCGAAGCCGCCGTCGGCGGAGATGAACTTCTTGGAGGTGATATAGACCTTCCCTATACCGATGAAACCGGGCGTCACGTTTCCGCCTCCCACCGAGTTAGCCAGGGTGGAGAAGGTCATGCCGCTGGGGGTCATCCCCGTGTGCTCGCGGTTGACGATCATCACCCCGTTGCACATGGGCAGGAAGGCTACGATGCACTCGAAGCACCCGCAGGAGGTCATGGGGTCCTCCATCATGGTGTACATGTTCACATGTTCCACCGTTCCGCCGGACTTATCCTTGACGAACTCGTCGATGGCCGGCCAGGAGCCCTTGACCTCGTCATCGATATCTCCCTTCTTCACCGGCTGGTTGGGACCGGTGGGATCGATCTCGAAGGCCGCCTTGCCGTCCAGCCAGTTGTAGGCCCCGCAGAGGCCCAGCCTCTGGGGGGATATGATACACACGTGGGTAGGGGCAAAGGACTGGCACAGGGTGCAGGAGTAGAAGGTATCCACGGAATCGTCGGTCATTCCTGCCGTCTTCTCATCGCGGTAGCGGTAGGCTTGGCGTGCTATCTCCTCCCATTCCTCTACCTTGTCCGTCTCGGTGTATATGGTTACCTGCACCTTATCCACGATAGAGGGGAAGTCGTTGATGAGCTTGGCGTGGATGATATCGCCGTAATGATGGATCTTGAAGCCCTTGGACTGGGCCTTCTTGCTTATACGGGTCCAGACGATATCCCTCTGGCCCATATGCCATACTCCCTCGGCGCCGTTGATGAGGTGGTGGATCTGGCGCTCCAGGATGGACTCGAAGTCCTCCTGCATCTTGCGGCCGGCCACCTCCACTACGATGCCCAGGGGAAGGGCGTCTCCCTCCTCCATGTCATCTATCTCCGGGCCGACAACCTCGATCTTGCCGTCCTCCACCTCGTCCAGCTCGCGCATCTTCACGTACTCGAAGGCGGGGGTGATGTTCCCACCGAACTGGAGGTACATATCCGCCTTGCGGATGACCTCGCCCTCGAATGCGGGGCCATAGGCCATGGGGATGGGGATCTCCGCTATCTGGATCTTGAGTCCTCTTACCTCCACGCACTTCTGGACGATCTCCTCCTCCGGGATATCCGAGACCACGTGCTCATAGGTGCACACGCCCGTGGGCAGTATCTCCGGTATCTTGGTGTTGGCGATGGTCGGGAATCCATAGTTGATGGCCCCCGCGGCGTAGGCGTACTTCTGTTCGTCCACGTAGTCCAGGGCGAGGACGAAGGCGAAGATGCGGTTCTTGTTGTAGCGCAGGATCTTGCTGAAGTCGCCCGGCTGCGCACCGCCGAAGGACATGGCCGCCCGGGCGGCGAAGCCCAGGGAATATACGGCCGAGGTCATCTCCCTGCCGTAGGGGACGATGCGGGTGTCCCATCCCAGCTGGCGGTCCTTCTCCATCAGCTGCTCGGTGATGGTATTACCGTTGATACCTCCGGACATCCAGACGTAGAGGTTCTTCTCCAGCAGCTCCACCACGATCTTGTCCGCTATATCCGCCGATGAGGCCAGACCGGTCAGGGCGCAGAATCCCGGGGCGGTGCCGTCGACGAACTCAACGCCGCGCTCGCGCATGATCACGTCGTCGGCCGCTCCCAACCAGACATCGTCCACCGGAGGATCGGTGACGTACTTGCAGCCCTCGATGATCTCCCCCGCGAAAAGGGTGGCGACACCCGCGTCCAGGGTATGCCCCAGGTAGGGCACCCAGTGTTCCTGCCTGGGCACGGGGGGCAGGAGGTCCTTGGCCACATCCAGAACCTTGTCCATGTCATCCAGCTTCTCCACGGGTATACCCGAGAGAGCATAGATGATAGGCAGGTAGAACCCGGTATTTGGGAACTCCACCTTGGCGGTGCCGCCGGCGGCCTCCCTGGTCTCGTTGAGCAAGCGTTCGGCCTCGGCTACTTCGCTATAAGCTCCTTTTATTGCTGCGGTCGCTATTATCCTACTCATTAGATCTCCAACTCCCTCCGCATAGCCATGTCGTAAAGGACCCTCTCGCGCTTGGCGGAGATACCCAGGGCCTCTCGTTTGTTGTCGATGTGGCTCAGTATCTTGCCGACCATCTTTTCCGGGTCCGGTTCATAATCCCAGGTATTCTTGAAGTAATCAGCGTATCCCTCAAAGAGGAAGTCGGTGACCCTCTTGCTGCCCATGGTGGGCCATTTCACGCCGAAAACGGTGTATACGCCGGAGGCCACGAAGTACTCTCCGATGGAGATGGCCTTCTCGCTCATCCACTCCGGCGCGCACCCGGCCACGGGGAGGTCGCTGATATCGTCTCCCAGGCCTCCCTCGTGGACCATGGCCGTACATGACATGAGGATGCGGCTGTTGTCCACACAGGAACCGACGTGTAGGACAGGGGGCATTCCTACCGCCTCGCAGACCTCCCACAGGCCCTGCGGGCATATATTTCGAGCCACCTCGGGAAGCATGAGGCCGGCCTTGGCAGCGGCCTGGGCGGCGCATCCGGTCATGACCACCAGGCAGCCGTTGGCGATGAGCTCGCGCGTCACCCTGACGTGGATGTCGTCGTGTTTTACCCTGGGGTTGTTACACCCCACCACGCCCACCACGCCGCGGATACGGCCGTCGATGACGGCATCGTTCAGCGGACGGTAGGAGGCGCGGAAGCGGCCCCCCAGCATGTAGTTGATATACTCGTGGTCGAATCCGCCGATAAGCGGCGATGTTTCCTCGGGGATATACGTCTTGCCCCGCCTGCTGAAGTTATCGATGGCCGCCGACACGATCTCTTTGGCTATCTCCAGGGCATGGTCCT
>Ga0180434_10006231_pt1 | contig 13787 bp, 16 predicted proteins | sample SS_ome_7_FD_132453 | JGI IMG/M metagenome (GOLD analysis project Ga0180434, IMG submission 132453) | Hypersaline lake sediment archaeal communities from the Salton Sea, California, USA - SS_1_D_2 metaG | ecosystem: Environmental > Aquatic > Non-marine Saline and Alkaline > Hypersaline >... | reverse complement strand
TAACTAAGAGAATAACCTATACTGCGTGGGTAAATGACTTTCCAGAACGTGAGTTTTCTACATTGGAACAGGCAGAAAAGTACATAAAATACTTAAAAACACTCAAAGAAAACGGGGTTGAAAGGAGTGCAAGCGTTAGCTCTGAAAGAGATACCGAACCTTCAAGGAATGTGAGAAAAAATGAATCGAATTGAATATTGGAATCAGTTAAGGAGATTGTTGTTGGTTTCCAGGAAATATTATCCTAGAGATGAATTGCTAATAAAAATAATGAATTTGTTTGGTTATGAAATATATAGAACTCCAAAAACTAAGTCTATGAAGGGAATTCGCATAAGAAAAATATTTATTTTTAGTTCAAAAGAAGCAGAAGAAGAGGAAGTGAAAAAAAATGGTATTATGTTTTGACCAACAGGGAATGGTAGACCGAACTAAACTAGACGAAAAAGAAATCAGCGTATTCATCGCTTTCCTGGAAAGCGAGCGAAAACGCCATCAACAAGACATCGACCAGATTAACAAGGACATCAAAGACATGAAATCAAGGAAGCGAAAAAATGAGTTTTGATACAAACTTTTTCCAAAAGTTTGTGAAGGAAGTGAAACAATGAGATTATTTTATCCATTCATTGCCCTAGCCTTCTACATTCTAGGCTGGTTTGGCGGGCATACCGCATTCACCTACGACACCTTAATCGTGCTGCTACTAAGCGGTATTTGCTTATACACAATAGCAGCAAAAACAGAGGACTTGCATGCAGCAGACAAGTTCCTTAAGTTCATGAACCGACAGAAACGAGATGATTAAAAAATGGAATCAGATTTTGAAAGAGGATACAGAAGAGGATACCTAGAAGGAAAAGCCATGGCCGAAAAACGATTCAGTCTATGGCTGGATGCACGTACCAGCGAGTTACGCGCGCTCACAAACAAAGTGAAAGAAAGGAAAAAAATATAAATGGCAAGAATAAACCAAAAACTATCCTATAAGCATGTGTGCCTAGGCTTGCTCTTGGTTATCGTGATATTAGCTTTAGTTGTGTCAACTGTGATAGTTGACAAGCCACGAGTTTGCGAAGACATCACGCTGCCAAAAACATTTCAAACACGTGTTAATGGAACGTTTTATCAGATGGAGAATGTGAATGGAACTGCAACTGCCTGCTGGCAATCCAGAACACCCAAAGCCATTACGATTGTTGGCCATCGTTTTTCTGACGGCAATAGCTCTTAACTGGTGTTTTTCAGGTATTTGCCCTGCACATACCCCTGAATGCTTGCTAGGATATGATATAGACACGTATGTCAGTTTTACCGTGAACGGGTCGTATGAAGGATGGGGTGGTAGAAATACTTTGTACGCTAGTAATGAGTTACCGGTAGCTTTATCGTTGCTGCGGTTGAATCCTTTTCGTTTGATGGGTGAATGGTTTGCTTATCGAGTGTTCATGTTATTTTTTATGTTGTTGTCAGGGGTTTTAGTGGTTGGTTTTCTGAGAAAAAGGTTTTCTAGTGTTGTTTTACCGGGCGTGGTTATTTGGTTGTTTAATCCTTTGAATTATCGTTTGTTCTTGGATTTAACTCAGAACCTGGTTGGGAATGTTGTGGGGTTGAGTGGACTGGTTTTCGTGGTTTTTGATAGACCGAAAACGGGTTTTTTGGTGTTGTTGCTTGGTTTTTTTGTGCATCAGTCCATGTTTTTTTGGGTGGTTGTTGGAATCGTTTTTTGGTTGGAGAAAGAGTATTTGGTTGTGTTTTTGGCTTGGGTGTTGTTGTTGGGTGGGTTTATGCTTGATGGTGGATGGCGTTTATGGTTTATGCTTCCGTTTTGTATGGTGGTGTTAGCGTGTGCTTTACCAGTGAAGTATTGTAGGGCGGTGAGCGTGGTGACTTTCATTACTTTTTTCTTGAGTCCTGTGTTGTTCATGGGGTCTGCTTGACGTGGTTATATTGTGAAGATGGTTCTTTCTTCGCGGTCTTTTTTGTTTTGTTGGGTCATACTGTATATTGCTTGTTTTTTGGCGTGAATCCAGGACATTCCTTTCCGGGAGTAAATGAATTCTTGTGGGTAGTATTGTTCTAGGTATATTCGCCAGCCTTTGTTCCGCTCGTATTTTAGAATGCATACTTGATTGAGTTTTTTGTTGATGAATTTTATGTATCCTTTTTTTGTGTTGAGTACTTCCCAGTTTTCTGGTAGCTTGTTTTTTGTGAGTTGTTTTTGGGTGTGGGATTGTGTTTGGTGTATGGCTTTGTCCATGCCTTGTGTGTTAATGTTTTTGTCGTGTGCTTTTACGGTTCCTCCGTGGTTGCTGGTGCCGTGTTTTCTTCGATAGTATTTTTTTACGTGTGTTCTTTTTTTCATGATTAATCCTCCAATGCAATAATTTTACATAGTGTTGTATTTAAAACTATTTATTATAATCAACCTGAGTCCTCCGCTTCTCACTCTTCAACCGCCTTAACATCCTATCCGACCTCTTAGGAGCAACCCACGAAACCAAATTAAAACCATAACGACCCACCGCCCGCTTACTCAACTCACCAATATGCCTGTAATCACGAGCAGTTTCCTTCACTTCCTTCGCAAGCAAACCCGGAATACTATGAAACTCAGTCTTATCTTTATTCACAGCTTTCTTCCATTGCCTGCGAAAACGCAGTCTAGGCTCAACCCACTTTTTCTTACTCATAACATCACTCCTCCACTTCTTTAACAAACTTTATTACCGGAATTTTCTTAACATTCAATTCCAACGCAACTTTAGCTCTATGCCTGCCCTCATGCGCAACAATTTTATTGTTAACCACTTCCAACCAAGGACTAGCAATATCATCACCATGCCGCACGCCTTCCCGAATACTCTCCAACGAAGGCTCATACCACCCAGGAACCGGAGGCACTGCATCCAAAAACTCTTGCGGACTCATCCATACTTCCACAGGCTTCCCATACCTATCACCCCAAGAATCCAAGTATTGTTCTCTTGATATTCCTCCCCTAGGCCCTCCAGGATACCGATGCTCGCTGAAACTGCCCTTAGCTTTCCGAGAGACAGTTTTCACGTTCGAAGAACTACCCCGATAATGTCCTCTCACGCTACCCGTCTTCCGTTGATATGGTCGTACTCGCACACGCTTCTTCATTTTTAATACCTGTTAACACTACTAACTCTTATTCCTTCACCCAAAAGCTTTTTAGCTTTTCTGGTAGCAGACGATACATTTCTAGCAGACGCATAAATACTTAACCCGCTAGTAGCATACTTGCTTCTAGAGAAAGCCGTGTAACCAATCCTATATCTCTTCATCATTTTGTTTTCACCTCTCAAAAAACTTGTTTTTCGGTTTATTCTTCAAAAACCTTTCCTGTCTGCCATAAATCGCTTGTTTCTCGCTTTCAAACAATTTTTCCACCTTCCTTGATTTCTTCAATGGTTTTACCATGCTAGCTCACCCCCCTCAAAACATTCAACACGTGCTTTGGTCTGTGTGCTGGCGAGAGAGACAAGCGGCTTTCCAGGAAAAACCAAAGAACGCCCCCAATAATGGACAAGCCATAACAAAGAAATAACGCTTCTCAAGCTTCCTCCCCTGAACCAACTTGTCATTCTCTCATCCTGCAGTCCACCCAACCGATTCCCAAGACAACAATCACTCACAAGCCCACCGTCCTATACCAACTGAAAATCATGGGAATGAACATCACGAACAACGCAAAATACGGAATGAAAAACACGGTAGACACCAAATTCACCCCGAAAAACGTCAAGTAACTCGTAACACCCCAAGCATTCGCAGTAATCACGATATTCGGCACTGTAATACTCCAAAACCCCACAAAAAACAATAAGTTAACAGGAGTAGGCAAATCAATTTTCATTAAAGCCACTAAAGCCAAAGCAGCCAAATTCTTCGCGCCAAACTCCGCAATATTAATATCCCCGCCCTCCATCAACAACTCACTAGCACTACCAGTCAAAATCAAAATAATCAAAAACCAATCAAAAGGATTCAACGCCGTGGCTACCGCGCCACCAGCAGCAGCAAGACTGCTAACACCCCCTAATATCGCTTCTCCGATACCACCAAGAGCAACCATTTAACCGCTCATCCTCCTATAACCATCTCCAACCACTCCACCAATCACACGCAAACCAATCAACACAATCAACATGAACACGAACAACGTCCCCCAATCAATAGGAGGAATATACACGTCCTCCAAATCATTAAAATTAGGTAAAGAATCATAGTCTACGTACGAATCATCCGGTCTCACAGCACCAGCCAAACTCAAGAACAACATGTTCACTGCCAACAACAACACAACTGTCTTAGGGATTCTTGGAGAAAAACCAGTCATTTATTCCCGCCTCCCTTTCAACAACACTAGAATCAACGGCGCGATAATCACTAGTAATCCAATTGACAGTAAGAAACCCAAAGGATTGGCTACAGCGAAACCGGTTATGTTGTTTATGTCCAGAATACCCCATAACCCGCTCACGCTAATACCGGTTGCTCCTTTAATCCCGCTAGCATCATTTTCTTCGGCTCCGACAGTAATCACAAAGCTATCTGAGTACCTGCTGTTATCGTATTCGTTTCCCTCTGCATCCAAGAACACTACTTCTAAGTCCACGTTCACTCGCTCCCCAAGTTCTGCTATGTGCAAGAAGCAGTTAGGACAGGAATAACTGTTATAAGGGTCTTGCTCGCTTGGCGGGTACACGAACAAATGCGCGCTTTCTGTTCCACTGGTGGATGGGTCTTCCGTGTAATCAAGGTCTACGACTCCTGTGCGTTCATCCCCGTCAAAAGTCACAGTCCATTTCACGGCATTGGATGAGCCTCTGCATGAATAGTATCCGTGAACTGTGGATTGCCTGACATCAGTTTTTTCTAGTCGAGTATCATAAAACCTGCATTCTCCAGGCATGTAATCTTCACCATGCCAGTAATAGTCTACTAGCACGCTATGGTTGTATGCGGCGTACTGGCATAAATAATTTCCTTTGTAATTGGTATCAGGGTATAACACGATGTCCTGCGTGTTATTAAAGCTCATGTCTCCCGCAAAACACGCTTTTTTGGTTGTGGTAGTGTAAGGCGTGAGAACCGCGTGTTCGTGTTCGAGGCTGGTGCCAGTGCGGTCTCCGATAGTGTTTGACACGAACAAGTAAGTAGGCACAGCCGTTAAACTATCAGTGCTTGCTTGGACTACTGGGTTTGGTATCACGCACACGTCATAAGCGTAAAAATCGTTCAGTGAGTACACGGAAAGATCATTAAACTTGCTTTTATCGTTATGCGTGGTCCAGGAAGGCACGTCATAAGCGTATAAGTCACTAGTCCACATGTATTTTTGACTGGAAAAATCTGCTTTGTAATCGTCACTGCCCGTGCATTCTAAACCAACTTCCAAGTAATCTCCTTTACTCACGTTCCATGAATCCAAAGTAGTTTCTGGCAGGGTTGCGTTCAACACCCAATGTCCTTCATAATCAATGAACGTGGGTTCGGTTGTCATAGAATTACTGCCATTGGTTGTTTGGTGTGTTACAGTACAAGATAACCCGCTGACTCCATTCGGGTTGAAGGCCACTCGGTTTTCTTTTTCCAGTCCGTTCGCATAAACTAGTGTATATAAACTGTCATTATTCCAGAAAGGCATTGGCACGAAAACATTGTCCGTGACTTCCAGTAGTTCACTGGAGGACTTCAGCATTAACTGGCCTTTCTCGACTTCATATTCAAGAGTGTCTTGGAGAATATTATACGAGTAAAACTTCAGGGTAACGGTAGACCCGTCTACCAATACGTTCGCGTTTCCTTCGCTTACCATTGCAGGACCGCCTTCATACACCCCGTATTTCATGGTGAACACGTGTTTTAGTTCATCGTCTACGTACACGCTCACGCTCATGCCAGGTATTTTACCGATTTTCCAGATTTGGTTGTCCAAGTCATAGATTTTTTCGATTGCAATCCCGTTAATATAATCGTTTTTTCGGAGTGGTTGGTTGTCCGTGACCACGCGGTCAGGTAAAACCAGGTTTGTATAGTCTCGTCCAACTTGGTAATTAGCGAATTCCGGTAAGTACTTGACGATTGCCACGGTATCTTCAAAAGCCGGGTTATAAATGAATCTTTGTTCGTTCGTGCTAACAACGATTTCCGTTAGGTAACTGCCGTCTCCTATTCCGTTACTCGCGACTAGAACATCGTTGCCGTGTCCTATTGTAATCGCGTTCCAATCAAATCCACTGAGTTGTTTCAGCACGCGTATCTCGGTTTGCGTGCCAACTGGTTCTACGTAAACGATTCGCACGTTCCCTTCCCATTGATATGCTAGTCCTGGCCTTAACTCACCATTTTTTTCGTAAGCCAACACGTCTACTATGCGGCCTGCTGAATCAATGTTGCCGTCTTCGTCTTGAATATGCTCTGGAATCACAGGGAATAAAGAACTTGTATAGTATCCTCCGGTTTCTTCAAGTTCTGGTGGGAAATACATGATTTTCCAGTCTCCGCTAGGATTGGCTTGGTCGTAAAGACTGGGGTTGTATCCGCTTCCCGCGTAAACGAGCATTGCTCCTCCTAAATCGTCATATCCTATGCTTGAGTGGTTTCCGTGAATGTACATTGTTTTCACGCTGCATAACTCGAAGGAGGAGAGGCTGTTACCGCACATTAATCGTGATTCAGGAGTAAGAGTTTCATCGTACGGGTTGAAACCAAGGGTCTTGTATTCATCACTTACTTTGAAAATACCTGTATGTGTTTCATTGCATGTTACGTTCTGCGTGTCAGTTAAATCTCCGTAATAATCATATCTTTTGAGTTGGCAGTCAGTGCCATTTGTTAATCGAACCAGAATCTCGTTCTGCAAGCTTACTGAAGCATGCGTGATAGTCCAGCCGCTGGGCATGGAATCAACCGGAAATAATTGCTTGCTCGTGAAGTCTGTGGTATAAAGGTCTGTGGTCGTGGCCACCAAATATTTTTTGGTTTCGTAAGCATCTTCTGGGTCAGTGACTGATACTCTGCTTTCATCCGTGTTCCAAGGATTAGCAAACGTGACCGCAAGCTCGTCTGTTTGATACCAACTGCCTTGCGTGTACGCGTGACCGCCTTCGTGCAGGCCAATGCCGTGCGGGTCGTTAACGCATACAAAAACTTCTTCGCCCACAAAATGTTCTTCCGTGGTCTCGCACATACAACTCTCCCATCCACTGACACTGGAAATGTTAATATCGCATTCACAAGTCAAACTGGTTGGCACGCCTCCGTCATTATCATATAAGCTTAGAGTTCGATTACTGTCAGTGCTTGTACTATAGTTTTGAATGAAAGCCCATAACTTGATGTTCGTGCCTTCTTTCACCACGCGTCCTTCCACGGTAATCGGACTGCATGAACGGTTATGGTGTTCGAACGCACTGCCAAAATAGTATTCTCCGTCTCCACTAACTCCTGCGAAAGGGTCGTGTTGAGTGAGAGTGGAGTAGCCGTGAGGAGTATGCCAGTTGCCTGTGTGGTATATGCCGTTATCTGTTTTGGTTTCGTAACCACTTTTGCTGCAGGTGGCGGAAAAATGGATGGTTGCGTTATCAGCTAGTTGTTCTCGATAGGAGTAATTATAGTAGCCGTTGGAATCTTCTGTCATTGCCTCGTTGTTAATGTTTTCTTGTTTCACGGTCAAATAACAGTCTGCTCCTGTTATTCCTGTGCTACTGTTTAAGTAGTACCAGGGTGATTGTGTTACTTCAGGACCACAAGTTTCGCATATCGCGTATAATTTGTTGTTATAGTAGCTTGCTCCCCAGTTTCGCTGTTGGTTGGTAATGTCGAACGTGAACGCGAGGCTCATGCTGGCAATGTCAATGGCTGCTACAGTCACAGTGGATTGTGTGTTTGAACGCGGCACTAAATATAAGTACGTGTCATCGGTTGCGAGTCGTTTGAAGCTCCCGCTACTGCCAGTACTGTAACCGACATCATGACTGCTTACCAAGTTAAAGTCTTCGTCCATTTTAATTATTGTTGAACTACTACTCGCTCCACCTGCTAGCGTTACTTGATACCAATTGCTTCCGGAATGAACTAGCGGCCCGCCAATTCCTCCTCTGCTTGAAACGGAATAACTGGCTAGCGTGGTTCGAGAGCATGAATCCATGTTCAACCGGTAAATGTATGTTGGCTCGTTTCCAACGGGCGAGGTTTTCCAAAGCGAGATAATACAGGAACTGTCATTATAGCACCAGATTCCGCCAGTCCTGTAGCTTGTTGAAGGCCAGGGAGTGCAACGTTTTTCTTGGGTCCAATCGTCCATGCTGCGAATATCAACGTATCCAGCAACTGCCCATGCACTACCAAAAATGTATCCGGCATAATCATCATCAATCACGTGTATATCAGCATTATACCCAGATGGACTGGGTTGAGCAGCAAACTCGCCATCAGGGTCTACAGTAGCGTTCACGAGACTGGCAGTGCTGCCAGGCGTGTGGTACCGCATTGTGATTTGCTGTGTCATGCCTTCGGTTATCACAGTATCTTCTTCTCGCCGAGGGTCTAATTGTTTATCCCAGACTGACAGACTAGTATTCTGTGGTAACAGCAAGCCCGTGATAGTACTGTTCGAGGGATTGCCTGCGAAGTCTTCACTAGTAACACGGAAAGTCCAGTTTCCGATTTCGTATCCAATGGTACTCTGAGAGAACGAGAACACACAGGAATTTCCACTGCAGTTCGTGTTGTTTGAGTAGACTGTGGTGTTCACGCTGTCTAGTATGGAGAGATTACATGAACTGAGTTCTACTTCGTCCGTGATTTCAACGTTAACCGTCCAGTCCAATCCATAAGTTTGGTGGCTGGAATTATCGTCTAGAGGTGCAGTCCAGTTAATGACTGGAGGAATGTCGTCTACTTCGTACACATAGCCTTCCACGGTGAATTCACTGGTTTCGCTGGTGACTGGGGTTAACGCGAACAAGAATGCGAGGAGTACCATCACTATTTTTTTGTTCACTGAATCACCTCTTTTTTGTATAGTATTACGACTGTCATTATCACGATAACCCCGATTAATACTACGAGAACTAAGTACTTGATGTTATGGTTTCCTGTTTCCGTTGTCATGGTAGAATTAATTGTTTTTTGGTTGTTTTCACGTGCTTTTTGTTCGAGTTGAGTGTTATCTACTGGTTGCGTGTTATTGGAGATGGTTCCATCGTTTGCTGGTGGTTCAAAGGTTTCTGGGTTGCCTTGGTCTTTCACGGTCACGAACAACTTTGCGATTTGGCCGGTGGAAAAACTGATTTGCCCTGGCAGTGATTCTTGTTTTCTACTGGCTTTCACTGATAATTCATATTGTTGGCCTGTTTTCGCGGTACTGGGAACATGAATGTCCACGCACCATGGTTTTTCGTTTTCTCCGTATGGAACTGTGACCATTAACGTGTTGTTGGTGAGTTGGTCGTCTGAGTTCGTTTTTTTGAATGAGAACATTTCCGGGTTTTTTCTTTTTTCGAGTTTGATTATTGCTGGTGTTTGCTCGCCTACCATGTTTTGTATGGATTCACAGAACTTGGTGGACGTGCCTTTGGCTACGATGAGCCTGTTGCTTGGTGGTGTTGGCTGGTTTAAGGCCCATGCGAATGCTCCGCTCGTTAAAAGACAGAGCATGCCTATGATAATTATTGCTTGGGGAATTTTCATTGTGTTTTCCACCTGTGTTTTTTTTTTTACTTGCATTTTCCTTGTTGCCTCCCGCCTTTTTTTCGGGAGGGGTGCCTGCTTCTTTTTTTTGGTCCTTTTCCATTTTTATTCGGCATTTTCCATCACTTTCATTGTTTCATACTCCTTTTTTTTCTTCACTAGTTTGTGGTGTGGGCGAGGTCTTGAACGGTTTTAGCGTTCAAGACCTCTTCATTGTTGTTTTTGTTACGTGTGTTCACTTGATACTATTTCCCAGTTACTGCTTGATGTGTAGGTTCCGCTTGTAAGTCCTAGTGGAACTGACACATAATAATACAGTGCGTAGGTGCCGTCTACTGCTATTCCCGTGCCTGAGTTCGGGCTGTAGTCTTGTGCGCTTGAAGTCAAACTCATTATTGGTTTGTTGTCTGTGTCGTCTGCGTAGCTGGCATCGTCATCCACGCTGAAGTTGCCTACTTCCCATGTGTTCGCGTCAAGCGTTAAGTCACTGGCTTGCACGGTTATGTCTAGCACTCCGTTCCCTGTGTTCGATAGTAATTGGTTTTCGTCCACACTGTTTCCTGTTGTGTCTGGGGTGAAGCTTCCGAATGATAATGCACTATCGTTTAACGATAACACGTATATGGTCGTGTACGTGAAACTGTGTGCTGTGTCCGAGTCCGTGTCTGCGTCTGTTTTGTCTGCTACGTTCACAGTAACGGTTTTGCTGCCGCCTGCCACGTTATAGTTCATTGCAATGGTGCATTCAATGGTGTCTGTGTCCGAGTCTACGTTTGAGTAGACGCATGAACTGTTTGTTGCTTCTGCTCCGGTTGCTGTTCCATCACTAGTTCCCGCAGATAATTCAGTGGCATCGTTAGTCCTGTCGTAGTCTGTGACGTTGAATGTTAGCACAACACTGGTTGTAGTGCCTTCTGTTGGGTTTATGCTTGGAGAGTCTTCTCCATCGATTTTCACGTCATCGATGACTGGGGCAGTGTTGGTAATGCCTTTAGTGATTTCAATGTATGTTTCTTCAGTGCCATCGCTTACTGCGTCATGACTGTCTTTTGCTCTGACATCAACGTATATTGTATCTCCTTTCGTGCAATACCCGTTTCCTGTGTCTCCGCTATCACCACTACAATCGTAGGTGTTGGTCGCACTCCAGTCTTGTAGGACTGTGGAATCATCGTTATCCCGGAATCGGTATTCGTAGCTAGTGGTGTCTCCGCTGTCTTCATCGGTTTTGGATGCGGAACCAATGTTCACTGTCATTGTTGAGTCTGCGTAGACGGTTGCTTCGTCTATTGCTAGGCTGCCACTCACTGTTGGATTGTGGTTTGTGTATGTTTCAGTGTTTTCTGTTGTTTCTCCTGTTCCATCATAAGCGTAGAAGTATGCGGTCCAACTGGTTGCGGGGTCTCCGTTTACCTGGCTGTCTGCTTCGTAACTGCATTGATGGTTTCCTGCTGCGCTTAAAGTGGTACTGCAAATGAATCCGTCTGTTTCCGTGCAATTGCCGTCTGTGAACCCGCTTGCATTACACACGATTAACTGGACAGTGTCATCGTTAGCATCTGATATGTCCGCGTTGAAGTACATTGTGCTTCCTTCATTTACTGGACTGTCTGATGTAACGTTGGTTGACTGGCCAGCATCGCTGGTTACGTTATACGCATCGATGGCTGGAGCTTCGTTTCCAATGTCTGCATGCGCATCAAAAGTTTCTGTTTCAGCGAACGCGAGTCCGGTCATCAACAGAAGAATGGGCAGTGCAAACAACATTTTTTTCATTCTGATTTCACCTTTTTTTAGTTTGCTTGGGAGCTTGATATCTCCCAGTTGCTTGTGCTTGAGTATTCTCCGGTTGGCAGTATCGGTACGTCAAGGTTGAACCACCAATCAAGCACGGAGTTGGTGGTCAAGTAATCGCTTGGAGTGTAATCTTGAGCGGAAGAAGTTAATGTTAACTCGTTTTTACTGGTTTCTTCGGCTTCGCCTGGAGTAGCGTCATCGTCTAGCGTGCAATTCCCTATTTCCAAAGTGTTTTCTCCTGATGTGAAGTCTGAGGCTTTAATGGATATGTTCAAGTTTCCGTTACCCGTGTTATTGATTTGGAGGGTGGCTTGATTGTTGTTGGTTTCAGTGTTTAGGTTGCCGAAGTCTAGTGTTGATATGTTCAAGCTAATAACGTAAATGGTGTTCAATGTGAACGTGGTGTTTTGTTGGTCGGAAGCCGTGTTCCCGATGAAGGTTCCTATTGTTTTGCTTCCGCCTGTAGTATGGTAGGGTAGGGTGAGTTCGCAGTTAACGGATTTGCTGGTGGAATTAGAAAAACTGCCCCATGAGCAACTAGTGTTTTCTATGGTGTCTGTGTAGTCTTTTGCGTATGCGGTCGTAAGGTTTAAGTCGGATGCATTGCTGGAGTGAGTGGCAATGAAAGTGATGTTGAGTGTTAAGTCAGTGGCTTCCACGGGATTGATGGTGGGAGTGGTCTCGTTGTTAATGGTGATGTTCGTGATGTTCACGTATGAGCTGCTGGATACGTCTTCTGCGGTTCCTAGAGTGGTTGTTGGGTCGTTATCAGCATCGTATTGTACTCTGCACCATTCATCTACTAGCACGTAACCATCTGAGGCGTCTGTACTATAACCGAATCGCTCGTGGTCTGTGTCACTGTATTTATGCGGGTATGTTGTTGCTGTGTTGTTCAAGGTGTACACGTCTGTTATTGTCTCGTAATTGTTCCCGCTGTTGTATTCGGAGGATAATAGTTTGTATCTCCATTCGTCTCCTGGCTCGTAGATGTTCGTGTATGTTTCACTAGTACCATAATAGCTTATTCGAGTGGTATCATAATGCCAGATTAATCGGAGGCCGTAGTCACTGAAACTGTTATGCTCGTCTTTCTGTAAGTAAAAGGCTACGTTAGTACTGTCATAATCAACGTATTTCTCCCAGTAACTAATGCGAGTGTCTTGAGTGGAAACTCCAGTGTTCACCCACATTACGCATCCTGGGTTGCCTGAGATGTTAACACTGCCACTTCCTTCTACGTAGTCTTTGTCATTCACGTACGCATGGCTATCACCACCACTACAACCGGTTTCTGAGTACCAGCCGCTTGTTGAGTCCATGCTTTTAAACGAGTCACAAGTGTCCGTGGTAGAAAATTCTTGGACGGCTGTATTATTATCGTAGTACGCGTATATTGAATTGTTTTCGTTGGCCGTGACATTCATTTTCACGAAGCAACGAGCATAATTGCCTTCGTCTACGTACGGGCAGTAATGGGAAAGTAAATTACTTGAATTATCATAAAAAGCTATTAACGAGAAATCATTTTCCATGTCTGTTTGGTATGTGAGATTATCTATGAGTACTTGATAGTCTGTGAGGTTTGATGTGGAATCGTTCACCGTGATTTCTATTCGTTTATTGTAGTCGCTTGGACCAGTTGCATGGGTTTGTGGGAGGAACACGATTATCATAAGAAGTAAAGAAATCAGTAGAAAGTGGAGTGGGGAATTTTTTAGTTTATGCATGCATTTTTCATCCTCCGAGTACCAAAGTTTGTTTATTCGGCTGCGTCAGGTTTAGTGGCGCAGGGTCCTCTAAATCAATCAACTCAAGCGAGTTTTTTATCTGCCAAGAGTCTTGATTGAATAGATTAATGCACCGACCATTCCGATTATGATACCGGCTATGATTGCCCAGACCAAAGGAGTGGCTGCGCCCGCGAGTCCTGCGAGTATGCCTCCTATGAAATCGACTACCATTCCTGATATGTCGGAGGTGCTGTAGGTTGCTGTATATGCCAAGTTTTACACCATTTAGTTTTACTGTGTTTAGCATTTATTAAAAGATGAGTCTGCAAGCCAACGCCTTGTTTATAAACAAACCAATGTTTTTATAAATGGTAACCGCATAGGTTTACAAGAGGGGAAAAAAACCATGGACATAATAGAAGGCCTCGTCTACGTTGTACTACTCATAATCCTCGCCATAATAACACTATACATCATCTCCCACTACCTCTCCAAAAAAGGCAGGCTATCAGAAGAAATGAAAAAAGCCAT
>Ga0180434_10006230_pt1 | contig 13788 bp, 7 predicted proteins | sample SS_ome_7_FD_132453 | JGI IMG/M metagenome (GOLD analysis project Ga0180434, IMG submission 132453) | Hypersaline lake sediment archaeal communities from the Salton Sea, California, USA - SS_1_D_2 metaG | ecosystem: Environmental > Aquatic > Non-marine Saline and Alkaline > Hypersaline > Sediment... | reverse complement strand
CGGCGTTGAAGGAGGGATGGGTAAGAATTGATGAGTGCTGATCCCACTTCGCCCAGCTAAGCCCATGTCTGACAGTTGTAGCCACGGCAGTGCTGAGACTGTTGGCTTCGATGCGTAAACTCTCGCTGCGCTCTTAGCTACGAGGGACAGGTTGATGAATGAAAATGTAAGAGCGGCGTGAGCCGCGAGGAGGCCGGAACTTCGTCGCGTCGGCATTCCCGGATCTATTTCGGCCACGCAGAGACGAAGCCCGACGAAGCTAAGAGTACAACGAGAGCGAGGACGTGGGCATGGCCCTCCATATGAAAAAGTAAGGTTGTGAGGAAGTGAGGAGGTGGCAGATAGGGGAAAATTGATGCAGTAAGGCACTATTCTAATGTTAGAATAGTGTCACCGGCATCCTATTTACTAGATAGAATGAATAGTGCCGATAGATGTTATTTATGAGGCAGATTAGAATATCTTCGGGTACAATTCGGGATTTCGGTCACGGGAATACAGGGGAAATGATATATTTGTTTGATTATTGATTGATAGCGCGATATCCCCCGCGAGGAGTTTCCCCATAGACGCATTCATTTTCATACGCCCCTATCTCAGGCGATACCGGAAGCGACTTATGGTCGGTTTCGCAGCCATGGTACTTTCTATCGGATTTCTCAGGATCATACCGTGGCTGTTGAAACTTTCTATCGATGGAATTCGATCAGGTGGTGATTCCGGTGACGTGCTGAAATACGTGGTGGGTATGGTTGCCGCGGCCGCGCTTGGTGGCTTCTTCCTGTACCTGCAACGATGGCTCATAATTGGTGCGTCGAGATATGTGGAGTTCGATCTGAAAAACGATCTATTCAAACACCTCCAATCTATGGATGTGGATTACTTCAAGCGGAAAAAGACCGGAGAATTACTCGCTCATTTCACCAATGATCTTAATGCACTCAGAGATGTCGCCGGTCCGGGAATCATGTATATCGCTTCCATGAGCATGGCTCTTATCGTATCGTTGAGTCTTATGATCGCTCTGGATCCGATACTGACCCTGGTGGCGTTCAGCCCCTACCCGCTCATTGGCATCATTACTATCTTTTTCGGTCGGGCAATGCACCGACGTTCTCGAGCGGTTCAGGATCAGTTCGGGCGATTGTCGACGAGGGTTCAGGAGGATATCGCGGGAATCAGGGTGATACGGTCGTACGGGCAGGAAGAGAACCGTGTGGATCGGTTTCGGCTTGAATCCTCCGCGTACAAAGACGCAAATATGTCTGTGGCGAGACTCAGAGGCAGATTCATGGCCGGCATGGGACTTCTTGCGGGACTGGGATTAGCACTTTCACTTCTCGTCGGCGGTGGATCCGTGATCCGGGGAACACTCTCGTTGGGATCGCTTGTGGCATTCACCGCATACCTGACCGAACTCCTCTGGCCCGTCATAGCCGTTGGATTCGTTATATCAATGATTCAACGGGGTTCGAGCGCTGCAAACCGCCTGAACGAAGTCTATGAAGTTTCACCATCCATACTATCCGGGACGATTACGCCGAATAGAATTGCAGGCATCCGATTCGATGATGTGTCATTTGCGTACCCCGGGGACGACCGCCCTGCCTTACGTAATCTTCGCTTTCACGTGAATCCCGGTGAAACACTCGGAATTGTCGGAAGAACCGGTTCCGGAAAAAGCACAATACTGAAACTGATCATGCGCTTCTACGATCCGACCCGGGGTACGATATTTCTCAATGACAGAGATCTCAGATCGTACAGCATCAAAGAGTTGAGGGCTCGTATCGGCTATGCACCCCAGGATGGATTCCTGTTCTCGCGTTCCATAGAAGATAACATAGCATACGGTATTCATGACAGTGAAGAACACGACCGGAAAGGTGCCGCCCATCGCGCTCAGTTGTCCGATGAAATCGAGGGATTTCCCGAAGGATACAGCACAGTCGTCGGGGAACGCGGGATTGCACTCTCCGGTGGCCAGCGCCAGCGGGTATCTCTGGCTCGTGCTCTGCTTCAGAATCCAACAGTTCTCGTGCTCGATGATACACTCTCAAGCGTTGATGCGGAGACGGAACACGCGATTCTCGACTCGCTTTCAACGGAGATGGAACACAAGACATCGATTATCGTATCCCACCGGCTATCAGCCGTTGCTGATGCGGATCGGATTATTGTTCTCGACGATGGTGAAATCATCGAGGAAGGAACCCATTCAACTCTTCTCGAAGGAAATGGTTTCTATGCACGGCTCTGGAGTCGTCAGCAACTGAAGGATGAACTGGAGCATTTTTCGTGAGTCAGCGATCTGAGAATACCGGACAGAGGGTCGCTGATACCGGAGCGGGAACGGATATATTCCTGCTGCTCCGGATACTTACATATCTGAAACCTTCAATCGGTCTGGTAATTGTTGCTGTTTTTCTTCTGATCGGGTTTTCCGCCTCCTCTCTTGCAGGACCGCTCATCACACGGATAGCTATCGATAGATATATAGCGCAATCCGATCTGGATGGTCTGATCAGGATATGCTATATCTGGTTCGCATTTCTCGGCGTAACCGCCATACTGAACTATGCTCAGATCGTGGTGACGAATACCATTGGGCAGACAGCGATGTTCCGGCTCAGAGAAGAGATCTACGGGACGCTCCACCGGTTGCCCATCGCATATTTCGATCGAACTCCCGTGGGTAAACTGGTGACAAGGGTCACCAATGATGTGGAGGTTCTGAATCAGCTCTTCACTCAGGGCGTTGTTGCCATTTTTGGTGATCTTTTCATCATCGTGGGTATCATGATCGCGCTCGTGCTTCTTGACATTCGACTCGCGCTTGTGGCTTTTGTATCACTTCCCGTGATTTTCGTAATAAGTCTCCGGTTCAGGAAAACGGTGCGCAGCGCATTCCGTGATATCCGTACCGCCCTCGCGAAAATCAACACGTATCTGCAGGAGAGTTTCGGTGGTGTTGAGGTCGTAAAAGCCTTCTGCCGTGAACAGGACAATATCGAGGAATTTCGTGTCCTGAATGCGGCCCACCGTGATGCATTCCTCAGGTCGGTTCGTGCCTTCGCTCTGTATTTTCCCCTCGTGGAACTCGTCCAGTCAGCCTCAATCGCTCTTATCGTCTGGTATGGAAGCGGAAGCGTTGTCCGGAATGAATTAACCATCGGTGTACTGGTGGCATTTATCCAATATGTGAGACGATTTTTTCGCCCCATTCGAGATCTTTCCGACAAATATAATATCCTGCAGGAAGCCATGGCTTCCTCAGAACGGATATTCGAGCTTATCGATGCGGATGCGGAACCGGCAGGATCCCAAGGGATACCATTCATCGATCCCAAAGAGCCCATTCGATTCAGAGGTGTTTCATTCTCATATGATGGCCTGACACCGGTTCTTCGGGATGTGAATCTGGAATTTCCATCGGGGAAAACTACGGCAATTGTCGGCGCTACGGGAGCGGGTAAAACAACGCTCGTTGATCTTATAAACCGTTTCTACGATTCCACCGGAGGATCAATTTCAATGGGTGGGGCGGATATCAGAGATATACCCGTGGGCATGCTTCGACGAACCATCTCCAAGGTCGAGCAGGATGTCTTTCTATTCTCGGGAACCGTAGAGGATAATATAACCCTGTTCGATGGGAATATTCCAATGTCAAAGGTTCATGAATCAATAAAAACCACACATGCGGACAGGTTGATCGAGCGATTTTCCGATGGTATGAAACATGAGGTGACAGAGCGGGGATCCACGTTTTCGGCGGGGGAGCGCCAGCTCATCGGATTTTCCCGCGCTCTTGCATTTGACCGCCCTGTCCTTATTCTGGACGAAGCTACTGCGAGTGTTGATTCGGAGACTGAGGCGTTGATCCAGGATGCGCTGATTGAACTCCTTAAAGATCGTACTGCAATAGTCATTGCACACAGGCTTTCAACGATCATGAGGGCGGATAAGATCGTCGTCCTCCATCACGGTCGCGTCTGTCAGGAAGGCTCGCATGAGGAGTTGCTGAAACGCGGAGGAATCTATGCTCGCCTCTATGGGCTTCAATTTGCGGAGAGAGGAACGGCCGGAGGCAGAAGTCGGGAGTAAGCGGCGAGAGCCGCAGTCAGGAGTCAATCGTCAGAACTGCCTTCGGCAGGTTGGAAGTTAAAAGTTAAAGGTTATAAGGAAATGATGATCCCACTTCGCCCAGCTACGCCCAGGCCTGATAGTCGTAGCCACGGCAGGGCGGAGACTGTGGCTTCGATGCGTAAACTCTCACTGCATTCCCATTCGGCCCTTTAACCCTGCTCAGGGACTGCGTCTGCTCATGGCCAAGATGGTTAGCTTCCGTCTTCGTTTTAACTTCGCCGAGACGAGTCGAGTCGAGGGACAGGCTGATGAGGGATGAATGATGAATTTGGTGAAGGAGGCGGTTAAAGGCCCCAGTCAGGGTTCAAGGGACAAGGGGAAGAAAAAAGCGATCAAATGATTTGAAGAGACGATAGGCGGATAGCCCGCATTTCTCACCAACTTTCCGCTACAACCACGGAACTGTATGCACTATCATCGTTATACTCGTTCAGCCTTCTCGTCGTATCGCAGGGGATACGTATCCGAGGTCTTCACCTGTATGCCTTGATAGCACAAGCATTTCCATGCTTTCGCGTCGAAACCCGGTGAGAAATGCGGGATAGGAGAACTTCGAACATCCGGCTGCGTTCGTTCGACCCATTTGGCGGGACTCAAGGATTTCATCCAGCTCAGGGTTTTCGGCTTCATTGAAAATTATCCCGTGATCTGTCGCCGTGAAAAATCGTTACGATAACAATGGCTCAGTATAACAAAGCGAAAGAATTAATCAAAAAATTAAATAACGTACTTTTGGGATTAATAAATATGCATAAATTATTTATGACTAACTATGTAGTGGAATGTCGAACTCCGTAATATTCTATTGCACGACATTCACATGGTAGAGAACACGAACCCAAAAAGGGGCTACAATGAAAACTGCAGTTACAATTCTCCTCGTTGCAGCAGTTATGGCTGCTCCGGTTTTCGCGGATTTCCCGATTACCCAGACTCGATATTTCTCCGGGACACCAAACTTCTCGGAAACGCTTCGATTCGGGAAACTGACCTGTCCGGAAGGGTTGGTCTCCATCGAAATCAAGCTTCATCTCGAGGTAACCGGCGGTTATCTGAACGTCGATAATGATGGGATCGATCCCGCCACGTTGACCGCCACATTCGGTGCGATTGCGGAGGTCAGCTCGTCGGATGTAACGCTGCTCGATGATTCATTCAATCCCATTCCTCCGGATGCTCAAGCGGATACTTCAGCGTTATTCAATCTTGCGTCGCAGACGGGAGATGGAGTCGGAGATTTTGACCCTACTCCCCCGGATGGAGCACAGCTCCTCGGCTCGGATGATGTTGAAGAAACGTCGGGATTCGTAAATTCACTGTTCTGGGCGGGATTTACCGGGGTTCAAACCGATTCTTTTGATATCGAAGTAGACGTTGATACCGTTGCCGAAATCGTTGGTGCGGGCGGTGTAGAACTTGCGTATGTTCCTCCCACAGCGAGTGGATGGGTGGAGATTACGTGGATGTGCTCGGGAAGCGTACCTGTGGAGCTTACCACCCTTACCGCCCAGTCTCAGAACGGTGGAATCCTCATTGTCTGGCAAACGGAATCGGAGTATGAAAACCTCGGATTTCAGATATATCGTTCCCAGGGTGATGCCGGCGAATTCGAACTGATTACCCATGATATCATACCGGGCGCGGGAACGACGCAGCGTGCACAGTCATACGAATACTTCGATGAAACGGTGGAGCCCGGTAACACATACCTCTACCGAATAACGGACATATCATATGATGGTATAGAAGAAACTCACGGGCCGATTCGCATTGCCGTACCTCTACCGAACGGTACATTGACAATGGAGATACCGATTCCGACTCCGGCACGTGATCACTTTTCCGTCAGGTATTCCATTCCATCCTCCGGTGACGTGAGACTTTCGCTATACGATGTTGCCGGGCGTGAACGCCATGTTTTTCATTCAGGGCTCCAGGGAGCGGGTTCGTACTCCACGACATTCGAGAATGCGAGCGACCTCGGCGCAGGCATGTATATCGTACGACTCATCGCCCCCGGTGGTGTTCTCAGCCAACCGCTGGTAATTACCGAATAACAGCAGCTGCATAGTCAGCCTGCTCGCTGCGGGGCCGGGCGATTTCGCCCGGCCCTTTTTTTACTCATTCACGGGTGATTCCGCGTAATGGAGGCGGTTCATTTCCATCTTGACTCGACCGGTATGGTATACCTACCTGAATGATTCATTCGGGAGGTTGGTGTGAGTGAACGGAGAAACCGTCTGATCAGATACGCAATATTGATTGGTGTCTACGGCTTCGTCGTGTTCATTCATGACAAGGGCGCATGTCCCTATGCTCCCGATTCCCTCTGGTATGCCGATATTACGAAGAATATTCTCAAAGGCAATGGGCTTACCTGTAACATATCACTGGCTTCCGACTTTTCTCCGGTTCCTTCTCAGTTCTATGGATGGCCACCGCTCTATCCGCTCATGGGCGTTGTTCCTGCACTATTCGGCTTAACCCCTTTACACGCGCTGAGATTGATCAGTATTATCTCCTTTATTCTGCTCCCCATACCTCTCGTACGTCTCGGATCGAGGATATGGGGCAATACAGCAGCATTTATCGCAACGGCGACTCTCCCCTTCCTCCCAACGCTCTTTTCCCTCTCATCCACAGCACTTTCGGAATCGATGTTCCTTCTTTTGCTTTTCATGGCAGTGGATCAATCGATCGAGAACAGGAGCAGGTCGCGTCGACCGATAGCCGCAGGCGTTTTTCTCGGTCTTGCAAGTCTTACAAGAATGGCGGGCGGGATTTTTATGGCAGGTCTAGCCCTGATTTATATACTCCTGCCCAACAAAGACGGACGAACGAGACGGCAAAGCGTATTGTTCGCCCTCGGGATTGCGCTTCTCATAGCCGCACCGTGGGTGGTTCGCAATTCGCTTGTTACCGGAGGGCCAAGCGGCTGGGAAGAACCCATGGTCGAGGAAGGGCTTTTCCCCATCATTACGGCATCACTCCAGCGAGGTTTGTGGGAAGTCTGGTCTTTTGGAGCTATCGGTCTGATATTCGCCAAAAACTGGAAACCGGTTCTGCTTGTCATTGGAATCATCGCGTGGATTGCGGGTATACAGAAGAACCGGTCAACTATCATTCTGCTCGCATGGGCGGCTGGATATCTGGTAGTCATAGCCTGGATGAGAACACAGGGACCGTTCGACAGCCCTTCGGGGGGGCGTACGTTGGTTCCCACACTCATGCTGGTTACGTTTGCCATTGTCGGTGGGGCAGGTGCCAGCGTTCGTGAATTCCCATCTCGATTCCGACGCGGGGCCGCTATGCTTTTTGTGATATTTATACCGTTATTCATCATTCTCGGACGCTTTACGGACATCACCGAATTGAAACGATCTCATGACGGTGATTCTCGGGCCTGTCCCATAGTTGATTGCTCGAATCCCGCCATTGATTTGCTCCACGAACTATTGGATGACCGGGAAACCGTCTTGAGTATGCTGGCCTTTAAAACCGCATACTGTCTCGATGCCCCATCAATTCAACTGCCGATTATGCCGTATTCGAGTCTGGAACTTTCCCCGGCGATGCTTGCCGCATTATCGAGGTTTCATAATGCCCGATTCCTGTATCTGGAAAAGCCTCCCAGTCGTGCCGAACGCAACTTTCCTCCGCTGGTTCTCCGCCTTCTGAACGGGAAGCGTATACCGGGTGTTGAGCCTATCTGTGAAGGACCGGATGGGTTTCTTTTTGAGCTCCGGTATTGAGAAAGCGCAGACGCTCTGGCTGAAGGTTAGGAAGAATTGATGAATGCTGAGTGATGAATGATGAATGGGGATGGGAGAACCGTGGATTAGATCCGGCTGAGGGAAAAATCGAACATTCAACATACGACGTTGGATAGCGAATTAGAGAAGATCAAGAGCAAATATATTCAGCCGGGGGTAGTGCGCAAATTCACCTTTTCATGGAAATCGAGTGGGAATGTTTTGAGGCGTCTTACCATTGAACGTAGTAATCAGGTACTTCGGTTAATTGATATGGTTACACCGTATTTCTCGCCAACTTTTTGCTGCAATCACGGAACTGCATGCGCTATCGTTGTTATACTCCCTTCCGTCTTCGTCCATCGGCTGACGGGCTTCACCGAGACTTCGCAACCTTCTCGCTGTACCTCGAAATAGCTATCAGCCTCTCGACCCCTTCGGCCTAACTCAGAGACTTCGTTTCGCTCAAGGACTTCGTCTGTCAGCTCCGGAAAATATTAAATCCTCCTCTGTCCTCCTTTTCAAAAGGAGGAAGGAAGAGAAAGAGGGCTTCGCCTGTATACCTTGATATCACAAGCATCTCCATGCTTTCGCGACCAAACCCGGTGAGAAATGCGGGTTACCACCATTTGATGTAGCCGGACTCCATGGGTTGAACCATGCCCGGTCGCTGGGGAAGAACCCTGAGCGTGAACGCATGTCTTCCCGCGAAATCGCTGGGGCAGGTTCCGGCGAATACATCGGCTTCCCCCTGGGTTTCGCCCGTGGGAAGAAGCCGGATCGGCATTCCCTCGAGGACGTTTCCATCGGGATCGGCAGGTCCATGATAAATCTCGACGACTACATCATTTACTGAAAGTTTTCCGAGTGCAACGATTGCCCTGACTTCCAAGTCGGTTCCCATGAGTATCGGTTTATCGAGAGGGGCTTCCACACCGATTATACGGACATTCCCCCATTCCTTGGCGATAGTTTCGCGCCATGTACTCAAGCGTCTAGCCTCCGCCATATCATCTTCTGTAAGCATGTTCCATTGCGTCCCGGAAGGCAGATAATACTGGTGTGAGTAAGCTTCTACCATGCGATTGGTATTGAACACAGGACATAATGATTTTATTGATGATTTCATGGTAGCAATCCAGCCGCGGGGAAGATTGCCCGGACCGCGATCATAGAAGAGTGGTACGATTTCATCCTCTAACAGACCATACAGGGCTCGTGCTTCGACCTCATCCTGGTATGCATGATCTTCAAATTCCTCTCCAGCGCCTATGGCCCATCCGTTGTCTCCCGTGTACCCTTCAACCCACCAGCCATCAAGTATACTGAGATTCAAACCACCGTTGACCGGCACTTTCATTCCGCTCGTTCCACTTGCCTCCTGAGGTCTCCGGGGTGTGTTCAACCAGACGTCAACACCCTGAACCAGGTAGCGGGCCACGAGCATATCGTAATTTTCGAGAAACACTATGTGCCGCCTGAATCGATCCTCATTGGCGAACTTTACCACGGTTCGAATGAACTCCTTCCCCTGCAGGTCCTGGGGATGCGCCTTCCCTGCGTAGATAAGCTGTACAGGTTGTTCGGCGTTGGAAAGAATGCTATGGAGACGATCAGGATCGCGAAAGATAAGGGTGGCTCGTTTATATGTCGCAAATCGCCGCGCGAATCCAATGGTCAGGGCCTCGGGGTCAAGAACCTCCGATGCCTGTAGAATCTTGTTTTTATGAGCTCCGCGATGCTGAAGTTGAATTTTCAGGCGGGATCGCGAATAAGCAACGAGCCGTTCTCGGAGCCGTTCTTTGCTTCGCCATAGTTCCGCATCAGGAATTTTATTGACCCGTGACCATCGTCGTCGATCGACGGGATTATCCACCCATGCGGGATCGAGGTAGAGATCATAGAGCCGTTCCATCTCATCGGACAACCATGTACGCGTATGTATACCGTTGGTAATGTGACCGATTGGGATCTCTGTTTCCGGAACTTCAGGCCACAATTTCGACCACATCCGCCGTGATACTTCGCCGTGTAATTTACTGACGGCATTTGAACGGGAGGATAACCTGAGAGCGAGGACAGCCATACTGAATCGAGCAGTGGATGTGCCGTTTTCTATCCGCCCCAGCGCAAGCAGTTCTTCAATACCGATTCCCAGTTCTTCCGCGTATGTCGTAAAGTGTTTTTGAACCAGATCAGTAGGAAAACGATCAATACCGGCAGGAACGGGAGTATGAGTGGTAAACAGAGAAGACGCCGCCACGATCTCCCTGGCCTCGGCGAATTTCAGGTCGTGTTCGTGCATGAGCATTCTGATTCGTTCTAGAGCCATGAATGCGGAGTGACCTTCGTTCATGTGGCAAACGGTAGGCATATGCCCCAGGGAAGCCAAAGCTCTCATGCCTCCTATTCCCAGTACGATTTCCTGGCAAATTCGCGTCTCCTGGTCTCCGCCGTAGAGCTCTCCGGTGATGACTCTGTCTTCAGGAGCATTCGCGTGCCTATTGGTATCCAGAAGATATAATGGAACACGACCCACTTGAACCTTCCATATGCCAACTTCCACGTGTCGACCGAGAATCGTGACGATTATGGTTCGCTCACGGCCGTCACTATCGCGTTCGATTGACATGGGCATATTGTAGAAGTCGTTTTCAGGATACGATTCCTGTTGCCAACCGTCCTGGTTGACACGCTGGCTGAAATATCCATGCCGGTACAGAAGGCCTACACCGACGAGCGGCAGACCCAGGTCACTGGCTGATTTAAGATGGTCACCTGATAATATACCAAGCCCTCCCGAATAGAGTGGAAGGCTTTCATGGAGTCCAAATTCAGCCGAGAAGTAGGCAATCGTCAGGTCTATCGATTTGTCCTGGATTCGTTGGTACCACGTTTCATGATCCATGTATTGCCGTAGTTTCTCCGTGATCTGACCGAGTCGATAGAGAAAATGTGAATCCTTTGATAGCCTCTCCAACCGTTGAGCCGACAGATTTCCAAGCATCTTGATAGGATTGTGCCGGCTGAGTTCCCAGAGATCCGGATCCACCGTCCTGAACAGTTCTTGTGCTTCAGGATTCCAGGTCCACCAGATATTTCGTGCCAATTCATCCAAAGGTCGAAGTTGTTTGGGGAGCTGCGGGATCACGGTATAGGTTCGAGTTTTTATCATAAGGGATGCCTTCCTCTGCTGAGTCACAGATCCTATAATACTGGGATGAACTTAGTGCTCCATCTCATACATACGGTTGCATTCGGTCGTCGATACATTCCGGTCGTCTTTGCTACTCGTCGCTAAAATATGGCAAAGATATTCGCACTCCTCATGTCGCGCCGACCGGACGCCTCGACACCCTCGATACGTTACCATATTTATGAGAAGGAGCACTAGGTGTCATCAGCCGGATAGTCATAGGTTCATCGAATAAGAGTATTTTGCGTAGCATACGCTAATGTATTATAAGCTATCACGACCATAAGCGATCGGATGTACATGAATCGAAATCGTGTGCGTTCATGAAATATCATAAGAGAATAAATGTAAAGGGTGCGCGGGAACCGGGCATCATGATCCCTCTACTATAAAGCCGGGCACATAATCGATGAGTGCCCGTTGTTACTTGGTAGGGAGTCGTCAAACTTGCCGAAAATAAATCAACTGAATTCTTGTCCGATAACAACACATCAAGAGAGGAACTAACCTGCCCGAAGAGCAGTGGTTCCACGGTTCGAAACAAAGCTAGTGTGTCGGCAGTAGCCGTAGCAAGGATATCGATGTCACGTTTTGCAGTCAGACGGGTTAGCGGAATGATAAAGAAACCGGCAGTACAGGTTCTTATCGTGGCTTTGGTGTTGCGTTCGGCGTTTGTCCTGTCACTGGGACCTGAGCCGGTTAAGCCACTTCGAGATCAGCAATTGTATATGCGACTCGCTCAGTCTATTGCCTCCGGAGATGGTTTGCTGTTAGAGGGGCGTATACCGGGCTCGGTACCGGAGGAGCACCGTTGGAAAACACGTGTGTATCAGTACTGGGTTTCCCCGGAAGAACCGGGGCTTGGTGTAACTCCTCCGGGGAGACCGACTGCACTAGTAGAGCCACTTTATCCGCTACTCCTTGGGGTCGGTTCTTTCATCTGGGGTGAAACGCTTCTACCGCCACGCTTGTTACAGGCTCTGCTCGGGGCTTTGACGGCGGCTCTTGCAACTATGATTTTGTTAAAGACCGGACGGATCGCCGCATACGCCGCCGGTTTAGGAGTGGCAGCATATCCTCATCTCGTTTACTACACCGGAGTCATTGCAACAGAAACCGCATACATATTTCTCCAAATGCTTATGTTTTTCGCGTGGTATCGCCTTATCCGGCATCCATCCACGTTCCGGGCTCTTCTCTTCGGTGCGGCGGCAGGAGCATCGTTTCTTACGCGGTCGTCGATACTCCCCGTATTCTGTATTGCGATATTTCTGATAATTCTCAGTAGAAAAGCCATCTTTCGATCGATCGTGATTTCCGTTATTGGTTTTTTTATACTCACATCTCCGTGGATAATCAGAAATGGGAGCGCGGTGGATTCATACAGACTCATGCCGACAAAGGGGGGCCTGAATCTCTGGATGCAGAATCATCCGGGAATCCAGCAGCTTCAATTGGAGCGAATCGGAACACCGATACCGGATCACATGCTCCGGAAACTTTCGTGTAGGGAACTCGAGGAATTTCCGTCGTTCGCCGATTCTATCCCTGAAGTGGAAAGAGATCGTATCCTGACACGCAGAGCGCTTCGATACATCTCGTGTAATCCCCGCTATTTTTTGTATATGTGTTGGCTTCGTATGAAATGGTATCTGCGGCTCACCGGCTCTTCCGTCAGGGGGCCTTTTGTTGATATGGTTGGGAGTCTGAGTTTCGCATTCCTTCTTTTCATGGGAGCATATGGAATCCTGGCGGGACAGAATATGCAGGTAATTCATCTGGTGGGACTCACATATTGTGCATACCTGGCCGCGCACACAGTATTCCATGGGGGGGTACGATACCGTCTCCCCGCTGATTCTATTCTCATTCTCTCCGCTGCGGTGGCTATACAACAGATTATAGATAGGGTACGGCGAGAACATAGTGGGTGATACACTTGTCTATCAGTACCGTGCGGGGAGCCTGTACATCAACCTGACGAAAAAATGTGACAACCGGTGCGTGTTCTGCGCACGTTCATACGGCGTGACGCAGTTGGGACCGTTCAATCTTCTACTATCCGTTGATCACGGGATCGAAGAGTATCAATATGCCATCGATTCTTATGTTCAGCGACATGGAAAACCTCGGGAGTTCGTCTTCTGCGGGTATGGCGAACCAACTATTCGTATCGATCTCCTTTTAGATCTGGCGCAGTGGATCAGGGATACCCTGGAAGTTCCTCGCAGGCTGAATACAAACGGGAAGGCCGGCTTGCTGTATAGGGGCGAATATCTGCAAGATCTGGCATATGCGGTGGACAGGATGAATGTTTCACTAAATGCTCCCGACGCTGAGTCATACAAGCGAATCTGCAGGCCGAAGGAGAAGGAAGAAGTGTGGCATCACGTGGTTGGATTTGCACGGATGATGGACGCATATGGAGTTGATCTCCGGTGTTCGGCGGTGGCCGATGTATTAACGCCGGAGGAAACAAGCGCATTACGCGAGTTCCTGCGACATCTGCAGATTCCGCTTCAGTTACGATAGTATGGAGTGAAGAATTGATGAATGCTGATTGATGATTGATGATTTTGGGAGTGAAGAGAAAGAAATGATGAATGGGCAGAATTTGGGAATTTATTGATTTCCTAAATTGAGCGATTCTCTGAAAAAGGACAAGAAGAGAGAGCAAAAATCTCCTCAGAT
>Ga0180434_10006229_pt1 | contig 13793 bp, 5 predicted proteins | sample SS_ome_7_FD_132453 | JGI IMG/M metagenome (GOLD analysis project Ga0180434, IMG submission 132453) | Hypersaline lake sediment archaeal communities from the Salton Sea, California, USA - SS_1_D_2 metaG | ecosystem: Environmental > Aquatic > Non-marine Saline and Alkaline > Hypersaline > Sediment... | reverse complement strand
TGTCGGGTGCGGAGACCCGATAATCGTCGGGCATGGAAACCCGATCACCGTCGGGCACGGAGACCCGACGCTACATTCGTTGCCACAGGAGTGGCAACGCTACGAAGCATGGTGCCGGAGCGAAGCCGTTCACGGAGCAGTGAGTGTAGTTCCGAACAGCGAGGGAACGGCGAGCGAAGCAAAACCCGTCGGGCATGGAAACCCGATCACCGTCGGGCACGGAGACCCGACGCTACATTCGTTGCCACAGGAGTGGCAACGCTACGAAGCATGGTGCCGGAGCGGGATGGCGGTGGTGAAACAGAAGACTGAAAAACGGGGTATATGCGGCATATGCAGCGCCGGTTGCTGGGTTGTGGTGACCCTCGACGCCGAAGGCAAGATACTCGAGGTCCGTCCCGACGAAGGCACGCCCATGGGCATGATCTGCAAGCTGGCCGAGCATGCCAGGGAGATCGTCTACTCCAAGGACCGGCTGCTCTACCCCATGAGGCGTAGGGGCAAGAAAGGCACCTACGACTTCGAACGCATATCCTGGGACGAGGCCTACGATACAATTGTGGACCGTCTGAACTCCATAAAGCGCGAGCACGGCGCAGAGGCTACCGCGATTTACACCGGCGTAGGTAGCTTCGAGATTTCAATGTGTGATGTTTACCAGCCCAAGGACGTGGCTATCTCATCAGCCAACAGCGTCCTTTTCCCCTTCGGCTCACCCAATACCATGGGTGTCGGCGCCCTCTGCTACGTAGCCTACGGCATGATTGCTCCCCATGTAACCATGGGCCGCATGTTTATGAACATGTTCTCGGACATCGAAAGCTCCGAGATCATTGTGGTCTGGGGCACCAACCCGGCCACAGACCTGCCGCCGAGCGATATGCGAAGGTTGATGAACGCGCGGCGGCAGGGTGCGGAGGTGGTGGTCATAGACCCGAGAAGAACGGCCACGGCAAAGCTTACCGGTGGCGAGTGGATACCCATCCGGCCGGGGACAGACGGCGCTCTCGCACTCGGGCTGATTCACGTCCTTATAGATGAAGAATTGTACGACGAGGCATTCGTAGAGCAATACACGATAGGCTTCGACGATCTCGCCTCTTACGTCCGGCACTACAGGCCGGAGGTCGTGGCCCACATTACAGGCATCCCGGAAGAGACCGTTATCAGCCTGGCGCGTAGAATTGCCTCTGCCAAGGGCGTATCCCAGCTCATGTACACCGGGCTCGAGTACGCCAATAGCGGCGTCCAGAACATCCGGGCGACGCTTGTGCTGTGGGCGCTCGCCGGCCAGCTTGACGTCCCGGGTGGCTTATGTTTCACAATGGACAAGAACCATTTCCCCAAGAACCGGGACGGTCTTGTCGCTAACCCCAACGTCGGGCCGAGACTCGGCCGAGACAGGTTTCCGGTATACGTCAAGTACCGGGATGAGGCCCATGCCATCGCCCTGCCGTATTCCGTCCTCGAGGGCAAACCTTACAAGATAAGATCTCTGATCATACTTGGAAGCTCCATTGTTACCTCCTGGCCCAATGCGCCGGTCTGGAAGAAGACTTTGGGCAATCTGGATTTCCTGGTTACAATCGACCGGCAGCTGACCGCCGACTCCGCCTATGCCGACATAGTGCTCCCCGCAACGACCTATTTCGAGAACGTTTCCTACATGACCTACGGCCCGACTTTTCGCATCCGGGAGAGGATCATCGAACCGCTGGGCGAAGCGCGAAGCGACTTTTTCATCCTTGCAGAATTGGCCGAGAGGCTGGGCTACGGCCACCTCTATCCCCAGACCGAGGACGACCTCCTGCGTTACATTTTGAAGGGCTCCGGGTTCACGCTCGAGGATGTTCGAGCCGCGGGCGGGACCGTATCGATCCAGACCGAGATGATGCAGTACAAGAAGTGGGAGAAAGGGCTGCTTCGCCCGGATGGAAGACCCGGTTTCGATACAGCCTCGGGCAAATTCGAGATCGCCTCCTCGGTGCTGGAGGAATTCGGCTATGAGCCTTTGCCTAAGTATACCGAGCCGGCGGAAGGTCCGCTCGCAAGGCCCGATCTCGTGAAGTCATATCCGCTCGTATTTAACTCGGGAGGCCGCGTGAGGACGAGCTTCCACACCCAGCACCATGGTGTGGAAGGGCTCGCCCGGGAGAGGCCCGAGCCCACGGTCATGATAAACGCCGAGGACGCAAGGGCGAGAAACATAGAAGACGGAGACCGCGTGAGAATCAAGACCCCTAGAGGCAAGGTAGTCATGCGCGCCATTGTGACCGAGGACATCGCGAGGGGCGCCATCGACGCCAATCATGCTTGCGGGAGCCCAGTCGGGCCGGAGGCCTGGCGCGAATGCAATATAAACGACCTCACCGACCTCGACAACTTCGACCCAATATCCGGATTTCCGGTCTATAAGTGCCTGCTATGTGATGTAGAGAAGGTGACCGGGGATTATGCCCGACTCGTTCTGGACTCAGGCGAGGCCGAGGAGGGCGGTGTCCGGGGGGCGGAAGAAACAAGGCCGAAAACCAGGATATATCTCGACCACAATGCCACAACTCCTATCGCGCCCGAGGTCAAGGCATACATGCAGCAGTTGTTGGACGTCTACGGTAACCCGTCGAGCATCCACACCGAGGGAAGGATATCGGGAAGGATAGTGGAGGAGGCCCGCCGGAGGGTCGCCCAGCAGCTCAACTGCACCGCGAAACGCATTGTCTTCACAGGGTGCGGCTCGGAATCCGATAATCTCGCTATCAAGGGCGCGGCCTTTGCCCGGCGCGGGGACAAAAACCACATAATCACATCTTCAGTCGAGCACCCGGCGGTTCTGGAGGCCTGCCGCTGGCTCGAGCAAAACGGATTCAGGGTAACCTACCTTGAGGTCGACGCTGAGGGCAAAGTCGATCCCGAAACCCTTACCGAGGCAATGACCGATAAGACATGCCTCGTGTCGATAATGCTGGCCAACAATGAGACCGGAACCATACAGCCTGTTACCGAGCTCGCCCGAATTGCCAAGTCCCATGGTGCCCTCTTCCATACGGACGCCGTCCAGGCCATGGGCAGGCTGCCGCTGGATGTTGAGGCCCTGGGTGTTGATATGCTGACACTCTCGTCGCACAAGGTGCACGGCCCCAAGGGCGTCGGGGCCTTGTATGTAAGAAAGGGGGTCAGACTGGAGAGCCTGGTCCACGGCGGCGGCCACGAGGGGGGCTTGAGATCCGGGACCATGAACATGCCCGGTATTGCGGCGTTCGGCAGGGCCATGGAAATGGTGCCGGAGTTTGTCGGTAGCATGGATGGGGTTAGGTCCCTGCGTGACAGGTTGGAGGAGGGGATAAAGACAATTGTCGAGGACTACAGGCTCAACGGTCATAGGGAGGACCGCCTGCCCAACACGCTCAATGTGACCTTGCCCGGTTTTCGGGGCGAGTCCATCGTGCTGGAGATGGACAAGCGTGGAGTCGCTTTCTCCTCTGGGTCGGCGTGCCATTCCGGTTCTCCCCAACCATCTCCCGCCCTCCTTGCCATGGGCCTTACGGAAGAAGAAGCCCACTGCGCCGTGCGCTTCTCGTTGGGGTATGCCACCACTCAAGCTGAGATAGACAAAACGATAGAGTTACTCGGCCAGGTAATAGGTCAATCAAAGAATATCGTGCGTTTCGTGGCATGCAAATAGGTGCATCGACCCAACCCGGCAACAGGACGGAGGACCGAATATGAAACCGAAGCGCATACAGCCGGGACCGGGCCAGGAATCGGTCTGGGACTATCCTCGCCCCCCAAGGCTCGAAAAGACGCGGAGACACATAGAGGTCGCTTTTGGTGGGGTCACGGTTGCCGATACCCGCAGGGCATGGCGTGTCCTGGAAACCAGCCATCCGCCCGTATACTACATCCCACCGGAGGACATCCGAATGGAGCACCTGGAGAGGGCCCTGGGGGCATCCTTCTGCGAGTGGAAGGGTCAGGCCGTATATTATACTGTTACAGTAGGTGACAGGAAGGCGGAGCGGGCCGCATGGTCATATCCCGACCCCACACCCGCTTTTGCAGTTATCAAAGACCACATCGCATTCTATCCGGGGCTGATGGACGCCTGCTACGTTGACGGCGAGCTGGTCACGCCGCAACCCGGCGGTTTCTATGGCGGCTGGGTCACCGGTGACATCGTCGGCCCCTTCAAGGGGGAACCCGGCACGCATGGCTGGTAAATACCTGAAAAGGGGGTAGTGATGACTTCAGATCAAAGGGAGAGCAAGCGGTGCAGGAACGGCAAATGGGATTTTTCCGACCTTCGGGCTCTCTTCCTCAATTGCACCTTGAAGCCGAGTCCTGTCCTTTCCCACACCGAGGGCCTCATCAAGGTCTCGAAAACCATCATGGAGAAGAACGGGGTTTCGACAGAACTCCTCCGTGCCGTCGATTTCGATATAGCACCGGGGGTATATCCGGATATGACCGAGCACGGCTTCGACACCGATCAGTGGCCCGAGATATATGAAAAAGTGAAAGCCTCGGATATACTGGTCCTGGGAACACCCATCTGGCTCGGTGACAAGTCCTCGATCTGTGCAAAGGTGATAGAGCGGCTGTATTCAACCTCAGGTGAGCTCAACGAGCACGGCCAGTATGCCTATTACGGCCGGGTGGGCGGCTGCATCATTACCGGCAACGAAGATGGGGTCAAGCACTGCGGCATGAACCTCCTGTATTCGCTCCAGCATCTCGGCTATGTGATCCCGCCCCAGGCGGACGCGGGCTGGGTCGGTGAGATAGGGCCCGGGCCGTCATATCTTGATCCCGGCTCAGGAGGGCCCGAGAATGACTTCACCAACAGGAACACCACCTTCATGACCTGGAACCTGATGCACCTTGCGGCTATGATAAAGGATGCGGGAGGCATACCGGCGTACGGCAACCAGAGGTCGGAATGGGACGCCGGCTGCCGCTTCGATCACCCCAACCCTGAATACAGGTAGGCCTGATTACGGCCGAAAGGCCAGGGACAGGTCCCGGAAGTATGAACAACTCAGGCCGGAAGACCTGAGGAATTTGTAGACATTGCGGATCACATGAGATATAATAGTCGCAAGACACATGCATGCCGACTGGCCAATGCTTTTGTATGCCTATAGGTGTAAAGCATTTACGGAAAGGAGATTGAGGTATGAAGTCGCTCGTTAAGCCCGGTTTCGCAACCATCCTGAGATACACCCTTGTTGCTCTTATCCCGGTTGCGGTTTTGGCCCTCTTGCCGCAGAGCCCGGGCAGTATCTCCGACGCATCTCCGGATATTGAGGATTTGATGACTTCTCAGGACCCATTCGATCGAATCGCCCGTGAGGTGACGCTACGCGGCCTCGCATTGCACGAAGGTCCGTCGACAGGTTTCGACCCTAGAGAGGTCGATGTCTGTCTCCATCCCGATACCAAACCGGAGGATGCCGAGCGCCTGCTACGGGAACTTCCCACCTATGAAGGCATCGGCGATGGCCTGCTGGGATATTACCTCCGGGCACGTTGGACCTGGACGGTCATTACTGGTTCCTGTGGTTCTCAGGGCGACCCCATAACTATAACCTGGAGCTTTGTGCCTGACGGCACCTGGGCCGACGGTGGCGCCAGCGATCTCTTTGCCGTCTTCGATGCGGAATTCGGCGGCGATGCCTGGATGAATAAGATCCGCAATTGCTTCGACAGATGGAGTTGGGTGACCGGCATCGACTACGTCGAGGTTTCAGATGACGGTGCCAACATGCCCAACAGCAACGGCCAGCTGGGGGTCCGGGGTGACGTCAGAATCGGCGGCCGCTATATAGACGGCCCCGGCAATGTACTGGCCTACAACTACTATCCGGGTTCCGGCGGGGATATGGTGCTCGACACGGGCGATCATAACTTCTACGGCAATCCGGTTTCGAACTACGGCAACCTTAAAAATGTAGTATGCCATGAGCACGGGCACGGCATCGGCCTGGGGCACGTGATTCCCACCGACTGCACCAAGCTCATGGAAGCGTATCACTGCGGATGCTCTTTCTTCATAGGACCGCAGGATGACGACATACGGGGCGGGATGCGTAACTACGGCGATACCTATGAGAACAACGACTCCTGTTCCGAACCTGCCGATCTCGGTACCATCGGCACCGACACGCTTGTCGTGGAAGAGCTTTCGATCGACAGGGGAACAACCGACGTAGACTTCTATCTTGTGACTTTGACAAGCACGGATATCACTGTGGAGGTTGACCCTATCGGTTCCGGCTACCTTCTCGGCGACGATGGCGGATCGACATCGTGGGTCGCCACCGATTCGATTTCAGACCCCGATATCGAGCTCTACGACGCCGCAGGAACAACCCTCCTGGCGAGTGCGACTTCCGGCGGGATCGGAGAGACGGAGGTGTTGAATCACACAGTTGCGTGTCCGGGTGACTATCAGATCAAGGTTTACCGCAAGGCTGACTCGGGCGGCGATGTCCAGCGCTATACGATGAGCATATACTGCGGCGACCAGAGCAGTATCCCTTATGCGGACGGAGATTTATCGCCCGGCGACGGCCTCGCCTTTTCAGTCTATCCGAATCCCTTCGGCGCCCACGCCAATCTGAGGTTCTTCGCGCCGACGCCCGGGTATTACACGGTCGAAGTGTTCGACGTGGCCGGAAGACGATCACGCACCCTACAGGCCCATGCGTCCAAGATCGGCTGGGTGGAAGCGCTATGGGACGGCCGGGACGATCGTGGCGAGGAGACAGCGAGCGGGGTCTACTTCATGCGCCTGAGCTCGGGAGACCGGGCCGAAACAAAGCGGTTGCTGAAAGTGCGCTGAGCAAGATCAAAACGTTAGAGGCCCGTGCTGCAATGACGGACCTTTCAAACCTGGGACCCCGGCCTCATTGGGCCGGGGTTCCGTAATTAAGATTGGCGGGGCGTTCAAAGGCGCGTGAACTCAAGGCGCGCAAGCCCTCCAAGAACGAGGCTTACACCGCAGTGAGAGAACGTAGCGTTGCCGCTCCCGTGGCAACGATTGCAACAGATGCGTATCCTTGAGCAGCCGGAATAGCCGCCTTCTTTGGACAGGCTTATCGGTTTGATGTATTGTCCCAAATGTGATAAAATGCAAGGTAGAATGCTGGTAGTAGATCAAAGTTGCCTACGTTCTTGCATGGAACCAACCTGATAAGGAGGCCAGGGTGCATAAGACATCTTTTTCCTTAGCGGTATGCTTGATTGCGTTGGCCGTAACCTTCATGGGACAGGGCATTGCCGCCGAATCTTATGAGTCGCAGTGGATCCCACTCGGACAGGTGGAACGAGAGGCCGAAGCAACCGCAGAAGTGACAGTTGAAACGCCTGATGATGTCACGGTCGAAATCACGGTACCGGGTTTTTCGATACGACGCATCGTAACCGAACGAGGGGAGTTCGCTCAACTCGAAATCACGGGCTGCGGCAGGACGACTGTCATAGGAAAGGCCCTGCTTCCGGCGTTGAGGAGAGCCATAGAGATCCCCCAGGGCGGAGCCCCGACAATAGAGATAGTTGAGTACAAATCATCGAGCTTTTCACTCGCCGATCTGGAGTTTCCTCTAAGGGTCTATCCGGCACAGCCTCCGATAGAGAAGATACGGGGCGCAAGGGAGGCGGCGGAATTTCAGATCTCGGAGGCGTTCTATCGCTCCGCGAAGGACTATCCCGACTTCCGGGCACGCATCCAGGAAACCGGACAGATTCGCGGGCACCGCTTCGCAATGATCGAGATTGCACCAATTACCTACAGGCCTGACGCAGGTACTTTCGAGGCTCTAACAAGCATCAAGGTAAGGGTAAAGACACCCCGGGCGGATCGGGCCCTCACCAGGGCAACCATAGACAGGTATGCCTCGCCCCGTTTCGAGCGGGCCGCCTCCAGAATGCTTCTCAACTACGAGCCGCCGTCAGCCAAGGCCATACCCGATACGCAGGTCGCTTATCTGATTATTACCGACCCTGAATTTTATACCTCAATCGAACCCCTGGCCGCCTGGAAAAACTCCAGGGGCTACGAGACAACCGTGACCCAGACTACAGACATACCGGGAGGCGCCACTACCACAGCCATCAAGGCTTATATCTACGATGCATGGCAGAACTGGGCAGTGCCGCCGACCTTCGTATTGCTTGTGGGTGATGTGGCGGACATCCCGAACTGGACGGGCACGGAAACCAACAACCCTCCTACAGATCTTTACTACAGCACCATGACCGATCCTGACTATATCCCCGACCTGGGGGTCGGGCGGTTCTCGGTGACATCCCCTGATGAAGCCGCATCCCTCGTAGCCAAGATCGTCGATTACGAAAAGCGCCTCTTCGGCGGGACCTCCTGGCTCAAGAAGGCGGTCTTCATGGCTTCCGAGGACAACTATTCGATTACGGAGGGCACCCATAATTATGTGATCTCGAATTTCCTTGATCCTGCCGGATACACCTACGACAAGCTCTATTGCCACACTTACAGCGCCACCACGCAGCAGGTGAGGGACGCCTACAATGAAGGCCGAGGCCTCGGAATCTACTCGGGGCATGGTGCCACCACCTACTGGGCCGACGGGCCGCAGTTCACCCAGACCGATGTCGCCGGCCTCACCAATATCGACATGTACCCCTTCGTACAAAGCTACGCCTGCTACACGGGCGACTACACGGCCGCCGAGTGCTTCGCTGAGACCTGGATCCGCGAAACCGACAAGGCGGGGCTGGGTTTCTGGGCCTCATCGGTGACTTCCTACTGGGACGAGGACGACGTGCTGGAGAAAGGCGTCTTCGAAGCGCTTTTCGAAGACAGTCTCACCTGGATATCGGGTATGACGAACCAGGGCAAATGGTATCTTTATGAATACTACGGGGGCGCCGGCTCGACCAAGCGTTACTACGAGATGTATAACCTGATGGGCGACCCGTCCCTGGATGTCTGGACCGATATCCCGGCCGTGATGACCGCAAGCCACGCGGGTACATGCCCAGTGGGTGCAAACTCGTATTCGGTACACGTCGATGGCGGGACCGGCCCACTGGCGGATGCGCTGGTGTGTCTGGACATGCCGGGCGAGGTTTATGAAAGCCGCTACACTGACGCTTCCGGCGACGCCCTGCTCACGTTGGATCCGGCGCCCACTGCAACCGGGCAGATGTATCTCACGGTTACCTGCCACAACTTCGAGCCGGTCATTGACACTATTGATGTTGTGGTGCCGGCCGTGGTGACCATCGAACCGGATACGATAGAGGTCGACACGCCTACACCTGTTACTGTCACAGTCCTCGATACGCTGTCCCAGCCCCTGGAGTATGTGGTCGTCACCATCACCGGCTGGGGTCTCGATCCGGCCCTCATCGACACCACGGATGCGGCCGGGGAGGCCATTATCACCGTGGATGCTCCTTACGGCGAGACGCTGACGGTAACGGGCCGCGAGATCGGAGAGACCTTCGACTCCTTCGAGGAACCGCTCATTGTTACGGGGGCTATAGCACTCACAGATCCTGAGGTGACGGCGAGGGTTGACGTGATAGGGCTTACCGGGGCGCTGTCACCCGGCTTCAGCGGCGCTATCACCGGGCGTGCCGATCATACGGGCCTGGACATGTATGCCGTCGGATGCGGGGTTGATAAGTCCGTATCATCTCCCGCCGATAGCGCCGTGCTCGAAGTAACCCCTACAGGGCTCGGCACCATCACCGTTGCCCTCACCTATCCGGGTTATGAGGTCTATACCGACCTGGTCCCGGTGATCTACGCTTACGGCACCCTTGCCGGTGTCGTAACCGAGGCGGTAAGCGGTGATTCACTGCCGGGTGTTGTGGTATCGGGCTTCCCGACAGGGGCCGATACATCGGTCACTCCACCGGTCTTTGAGGCCGAAACCCAGGGGGACGGTGCCTACACGGTACCCGACAGTATACCCGCCGCTACGTATGACGTCTATGCATCCAAGTTCGGGTACCTTGCCTACCAGGGCTCAACCCTGGTCCTTGTCGGTGCCAATGTCTACGACATAGAGATGACACCGGCCCCAAGCGGCATCGTATCCGGCACCGTAACCGAAGCGGGCACAGGAAGGCCTATCACTGCAACCATAGAGATCTACCGCAGTGATGACATGTCGCTTTATTCCCAGACCACATCGGATTCAAGTGCCGGCGGTGCTTACTCCACCGAGCCGTTGCCCTATTTCGGCTACAGGTTCAGGGTGCGGGCCCAGCATTATGTGACGGAACTGGTTGATGTTACAGTTGATGAGGCCACCGAGACCGTTGATATCCAGTTGACGCCCACCCTGGGCAACCTCCTGGTGATCGATGACGGCGGGGGTGCCCGCACCTTCGAGACCAAGTTCGGACCCAAGGGGGAGCCTATTCTCTTTGACGGCGTGCGTGACGTTGAACCCGATGGCCCCAAGTCGGCGGCCCTTATTGCCCAGGATCTGGAGTATCTGGGTTATGACGTCACCACCGAAACCGCGCCCTCGAGCGATCCCGGCACGTGGGGCGACTACGATATCGTAATATGGTCCTGCGGCGACAATCTATATCCTGTCGCCAGCACCGCCTACAGGTCGGCGCTCAATGCCTATGTAGTAGGTCTAGGGAAGCTCGTAATAGAGGGGGGTGAGATAGGTTATGATGCGGCGGCCAGTCCCGGATACCCCGACTTTGCGGATACAACGTTGCACATAGCCGATTGGCAACACGATTCGTCAGGTAATCTCACGGTGGCCCTCCCGGCCCACCCGGTTGCATCCACACCTAATCTTCTGCCGGCAACACTGAATATGACTTACTCCGATTATGGTGACCAGGACGCAGTCGTGCCGGATGAGGAAACCGTCGTGGTATTCGACTGGAGCTCATACAGCGGCCAGGGTGGGGTGCTCGTCTATGACAATACCCCGGATCCCGGCTCGGCCCAGACAGTATATTACTCTTTCGACTACGCCAACGTGAACGACACCGAGGCGAGGAAGGATCTCCTTGAGAACACGGTAGTCCACCTGCTTGCAGGGGAATCGACACCCGAGGGATCGATAGGCGGCCAGGTCACGCTTTCGGGAGGAGCAAGTGCCGAAGGCGTGGTGGTAAGAACCAGTCCGACGGGGCTTGCGGACACAACGGACGCATCGGGATACTACCTGATCGAGGGCCTCTACGACGCAACTTACCGGGTGACAGCGACCAAGGACGGTTACTCGGATTCGACAGCCACCGTGGAGATAGCAGGCGGGGCAGCGGTCACGGGTGTGGACTTCATGCTCTATCCGGTACTCGAATATACATCTAATCCGGAAATGGCAATACCTGATAACAGTACGACCGGTATCAGGGTTTACATAGATGTACCTGCGGACGCCGCCCTCGCATCCGTCGACTGTTATGTCAATATCACCCACACCTATAAGGGCGACCTCATTGTGGAGCTCACCTCTCCCGAGGGTACAACGGTAAGGCTACACAATCGAACGGGCAGCAGCGCCAATGACGTCATAACCTGGTATGATCTTGAGACCGAACCCGACGGACCGGGGGCCATGGCCGATTTCGGCGGGGAGTGGGCGGAAGGCCAGTGGGAGCTCTATGTGTCCGATCAGGCAAGTCTGGATACAGGGACGCTCCACTCTTGGGCCCTGCGGCTTGCATTCCCACCCGCCACTTCCGAGGTTGAGGAAACCGTATCCGGGATTCCGCAGGCCCACTTCCTTGACAGGAACCACCCCAATCCGTTCAGCAGTATCACCAGCTTCCGCTTCGGGCTTCCAAAGGAGGCCGATGTGCTGCTCGCGGTCTATGATGTCCGGGGCCGGGAGGTCTCAAGGATCGCCACGGGACCCTATCCCGCAGGTATCCATACAGTAAACTGGGACGGCTCGGGTTCAGACGGCAGGCCCGTGGCCGACGGCGTCTACTTCTGCCGCATAACGGCAGGGAATTTCAGAGCCACAAGACGCATAGTCCACATGAAGTAGATCGATAGACCGGCGGCGGGGCCAAGGCCCCGCTTGGCCGGTGCAAGTCCCTCGTCGCCAGGGAAAGGACCGCTACCGGAGAGGGTCCGGCTGCCTGCCCTTTATGACCGGCAAGGCGGCCTCGGCAAGATAGAGGTGGCCCTTTCCGACGGCGATCTTCTCCCCGGCAACGTCTGTTGCGAGGAGGTACTGCTTGCGCCTATCCAGGCTTTTCAGTCTATCGGCTCCCTGTTGGTCCGAATACGCCGCAATGAGTTCCAGGCCCTTCCGGGAGTATGCGAAGATGGGGATTCCATATGTCAGTTGAAGCAATGCCGAGCGTCCGAGCCCCCTTACGTGACCCGATGCGCAGCTCCACCCTATATCCGTGTGGCCGGTGAGTTCGCCGGCCCTTTCCTCACTCACACCGGTAGTGCAGACGGCCGCCAGCATGATATCGATTCCGAGTTCATCTTCAAGCCCGCGGACAGCCTTGTAGCTCTCCCCGTAGAAACCGTTCACCGTGACGGCGATCCTGTTGAATCCGGCGGCAGAAGCCGCCCGGACGGCACGTGCCTGGTCGATTCGGGCGTCGTCGAACACGGTGCAACCAAGCTTGCGGTAACGCTCTATCACTCCCTTTATCGGTGTCGTGAAGAACACCCCGTTCATGCGTGCTCCCACACCCTGCACCACCGACGGGTTATCGGTGATGATGGATCCCGCACCGTCCGAAACCGTGACCGCGCAGTCGATAACACCCCGTCTCATCGCCATCATGAACATCTCGCTCGTACCGTAAGGCACGACGATTTCATCACGCCGGGTCTGTCTCGAGCAACTGAAGTGTCCGAAATCCTCCATCTTCTGCCGGACATACTCGGCCGGTTCGGCCGAACCGAACCAGGCCTGCATGGGGCAAGAGCGCAGAGCCCCGCTAGTATCGACATCGATCACCTCGCCGTCGGAGACAACGACGATGGCTCCCAGAGCACGCGTGATATGGAGATCTTTCCTGGCTTTATGTTTGTCGATCAGTATGTCTACTATGTGTCTTGTACCGCGACATTCTTCTTCCATGGTTGCCTCCCCTTTAGTTTAAGCAGAAAGCCCGGAGGAATCCAATTACGCATTGTGGCGTCCGGAATCGGCGGCCTAATTGAGAACCGGGCACCATGTTGGGTCGGAACCGGCTGAAACATTTCCGGGAGTTGGCCGGTCGGTCGCTAGTGGTAGGGTATGGGAAGGCCCGGAGTGCGACCTGGCACTCGGGGCTATGGTGACGGATTCCCCTGTTCCGGCCACCGGGTGCGTGATAATCTCCGGCAAAGCAAAAGGAGGGGCAAGATGCACATATCAGTTCCGGCAGAAACAAGGTTTCATCGGACACTCAGGTGGGTTCTCTGTACTACGCTGGTTCTTGTCGCTTATCACCTTGTCTCGGCGGAGGCCTGCAGCCAGGCTGTCAGGGGACCGGGGAACGAACCTGAGAAGATCGATGACGCCACTAAGGCGGCCGTCATAGACAGCGTGGCCAAAGCCCTAAATGATGTCTATGTGTTCCCCGACGTGGCCAAGAGAATGGAGAATGAGATCAGGCACAATCTTAGATCCAAAGCATACAAGGACCTCGAGACATATGAGGAGTTCACCCAGCGGATCACCACCGATCTCTATGAGATTGCGAAGGACAAGCATCTCCATGTCGACTACTACACCGCCCAGGACTTCCGCTTTGCCGATGAGGACTCGCTATCGGCGGAAGAGCATCGGAGGATGATTGAATACATGCGGCGGAAT
>Ga0180434_10006228_pt1 | contig 13795 bp, 29 predicted proteins | sample SS_ome_7_FD_132453 | JGI IMG/M metagenome (GOLD analysis project Ga0180434, IMG submission 132453) | Hypersaline lake sediment archaeal communities from the Salton Sea, California, USA - SS_1_D_2 metaG | ecosystem: Environmental > Aquatic > Non-marine Saline and Alkaline > Hypersaline >... | reverse complement strand
TAAACGAGGCGGTTACACTCAATCAAATAGAACCATACGTTTGGAAAACAATACGAAATCATGCGGGAATTCGTGCTAATTGGGATTTTGCCACTTCGTTCGGTGATACAATCAAAGAGAAATATGAAAATCTCTATGTCAAAATAATAGAGCTTTCAAGTATTATCTATAGCAAGACATTATTAGGTGGAGCTAATTGGATATTAACATCACCTGAAATTGCATCCATCTTTGAAACCGCTACCGCTGGTTTTCCATGTCGCAAGTATGATACGCCATTTATAGTAAATAATAAATGGAGATTGTATAAACATAAAAGCCTTCCAGTTGATGAGCTTATCATGGGATATCAAGGAAAATCTTGCTTATCAACTGGTTTTGTTTTCATGCCCCGTTACATTAAACATGGTAATTTAGAATTCGGATCACTTCTAACTAATCCTAATTGCTTTGCCTGCCTCAAAATCAAAAACCTCATTTGAAAGGAATTGTCATGGACCGTAGAGAATTTGTTGCCCACGCCGTCACTCTCCCAGTTGCTACTGCTGGAATCTCAATTGAAAAAAAGGAAGCAACAAAAGAACCTGAACCAATTTGGAAAGTTGTTAATGTGCCCTTAGGCCAAAAAGAACCTGAAACGGTACAAAAAATTCTTAATGATTTGGAAACTAAAGGATACCACATAGTAGGAGTTGAACCCTGTACCGGAAATCAGGTTCAAATCTATGCAAGAACCACCAGTTTTATGTTTAATAATTCAATTGCAAGGAGTTGAAACTTTGAATGAACTATCTACCGTCTCGTAGGCGGTCTTAGCATTCAGTAGCGACATAGAAAATAGCTTGGTGGCTTTAAAAAAAAACATCTCCATCAATCCGCGCCTTTAGAACCAAATGTTGGCAAGCTGAGGAAATGGGATTGAAACGAATGACTTTATTGAAAATTGGTAAGCTTCTAAATGAAAAGAAATACCGAAAACTCTCCACTTGGAGGAGATGGAATGGAAAACCCTTTTCTTGTGTTGGACCAAAAAAAGCCTACACAGCCAGAACCAATTGATCCCGTTTTAATTGAATGTGTCTATAATCGACAATGGGAACCAAAAGGTCTGGATGATCCAAACTACGTCGCTTATTTCCCCTTGGCTAAATGGTAATAAAATAAAAGAGGCGGCTGGATGAGAATTGAATGCTTAGGACGTGGTTGCCCCAAAAAGGAAACCTGCCAACTATACAGCAAGAATGCTATGAAACGAGATGAATACGTATCTATAATCGCAGACTGTATTCGATACGACATCCCACTCGACCACGCGGACAACGACTACCCCCTTTATAGCCCAATAAAAAAAATAATGAGAAATAAAACAAACCATGTTGCATTAAAAACAGGAGTGGTGTTTGTATTATACACATGGGCTTGCCCCGGTGATATGTCACAGCAATAATGATGACCCTTGTCAGGAATAATAATTTGTTTAATACACCTGCAAATTTATAGATAAGCATCCTGAGTTACGCCCCAAATTTTCATTTGTATTTAGAAAATGGATTATTAAATGTTCCAAATAATTCCTGATGATTCATTAGAATCGTGGAATGGGAAAAAAAGATTTATATTTGAAAATGTTGATTACCATGAATGTTTAGTAATTTCTCCATCATATCATGAAAATTACCTAAACACTCAACTTCTGAAGCTCAAAATCTGGGCTGACCGCAATGGCATTAAACTAATCTCTTATGGTTGTTTTAATCATTTCCCTTTCTACAGTATATTTTCTCATGAAGTTATATTACAGCCGCCTCATAAAAAACCTAATTGGTATAAAGGAGATTCATTTAACCGAATTGTCCGTCCCAACAGGGATGAAATCAAACAATTAGGGGGGAAATGGGTTAATGAAAAGCAATTTAAGGTTGAACGTATTTCTGATGAAGATGTAGTGTCGCATTTTGCCAACAAGCGAGTTTCTATACGTCAATCCACTGTGGATGCTTATGAACGATGTAAAAAGAATGGGCTAATACCCAATGACCTTTTAATTGCTGAAGTAAAAGCTACTGCTATAAAACTACGTAAATTTCTTGGCACTCAAGGTGTCGTTGGGCACAACTTCGCCTTACAAGAGAGCATTCTAGAGATTACAGGGTATAACAATTACATGGGATGCCAAATTCTCACTTCCCATTTGAATAATTGGATTTATATTGCTTGTGGAGGTGTTGGAAATCTTTTTTCTGTAATTCCAATGAGAGTAATTTATTTTTCTGAGTTCAATTTGCGAAGATATAGTGCCTCTAATATTATAAGACAACTTGCAATCAAGCGATATGGGGAATTTGGAAAGACATTTCCATTGCTTCGTTACTGGCGGCTCCACAATAACGAGGATTGTGAAGAAGATCGGGTAATTGAAGACTTAAAGATTAATTTGAGGGTTATTCATAATGCTGTTAGGAATTTCCCAAAAATTGAAAAACCCTCCCCAGGAATTTAAAAATACCCCCGCCAATTTTTCGAGACCCCTATGCTTTTTAATTTTTTAGGTTTCCCCATATTTTTTGAAGTCCCCGAATTAAAACTTTTGTAACACCCAAACAAGAAAAGAGCGTGCTATGGCTGTGTACCTCCCCCACATTTGGTACAATTCTCAACTTTTTCCAAAATAATTAAAAGATTTTTAATTATGCAACACGGTCGCTGTACAATTTGCACAACCACGCCCCCCTCTGGCTGGGGCACGCCAGAGGGGGGCTCAACACGGGGTTATTGAGCCAACAAAGCATCTAATGCAGTTTGTTGTTGCTGCTTTGTCGGGGCGTTAGGCGACGGGATAGATGCGCCGTCAGAAAATTTATCACCCTGCGACTTTAGCGCGACTGGCAAGCCGAACGTTGCCCGAGTGATGATAGATTGTAACCGCGTGATGTAACGACTACGCCATGCTTTGTATCCCTTGTCTGTTTTGCCATTTTCAAACCAGTTTTCCCCGAGTTCTAATCCTTGCTTACGCATAGCATCATAAGCAGCATCAAAGCTATCCCATAGCGCTGTATCCCACCATACTACTAACTCCGCAACCGCTTCCCCCTCGCTTATTGCATTTTCTGCAATACGTTCGCTAAGTAACGCAACTGCCGCACCACGTTCTACTGCCCGATTTTCGTTCCCTTGTGCTTCGCCGTATAATCCTTGCATTGTTTTGCCTCCAAAAAAGGTGGTTTAGCAACCCTTGACTGCCCCATAACGTACAATTTTAATATCAAAATACGCCCCACCCCTACCCAAACGGGTAGGGGTGGGGCTATGAGACTATTCTCGACCGTCTCCAAATTCTTTTTCCCATTCTTCCATTGCAGCGGCAAGCGCGTCATCACTATTTTCGAACTCTGCAACGGGTTCGCATATCTCACCATTGTCACCCAGAACTGAGAAACCGGCAAGCGTTTCAGAACCACATTCGTTTTCAAAACCCAACATAACTAACCCCTTATTAAATGTTGTTATTTGCCCCATCACTGCACTTTACTGTACAATTTTAATTTAATTTCCTCACGATCACATAACTAACCCCTTATTAAATGTTGTTATTTGCCCCATCACTGCACTTTACTGTACAATTTTAATTTAATTTCCTCACGATCACATAAGAGGGGGGCGATAGGTTTTTAATTATCCTGCCAATCATATCAGCATAATTAGCACGATTAAACGGACAATCCACTACAAGCCAACTAATCCCTTTATCAGAAGCCCCCTCCCCTCGGAGGCACGAGGGGAGGGGGCGGGGGCAAGGAGTTGAATCAAATGCCTCCAAAAAATAGTTGGTCATCCACTCGTACTTTACGAGTACCTGACCGACTACCGTGTAAAATAAAGGGGGCAGCACTAGCGACTCACGTAGTTCGCCTTACTTCCGCCCCCTTTTTATTGTGTTTACTGCTCCCTAACGTACAATTTTAATTTTGTGGGGCAATGAAGATGCTGATTTAATTTTTCGTCAAATTGCCCCGGCTTTTGAGTGTAGTTGATTCGCCCCATTGTCATTCAATTTATCAGGCAAATCCAGCAGCCACTTGCCTATGCGATAAAATTGAATTAAAAACGATCCATTACACCCGAAAATAAGCGTATTTACTTATCATTGTGGTGTTAACAACTTCTCGCACGATAACGCCTGGCTGTTCTGATTCGGGCAGATTAGGGTTATCACATAGAAACATCAATAGAGCATTAGCAGGGGCATTTGCATCAAAAGGAATTTGTTTTACCCCATTACGATAAACTTGCCCCTTTGTTGTAGGATACCCTCTTACACCCGTGTCAAAATAAAAGGTATTCATTTTAATCTCCATTCCCCATTGTTTGTTTGATGTTTTTCAACGTACAATTTTAATTTTGAGGCGGGTTTAGCGCATAAAACTACCCCGCTTAAAGGGCGGGGTAGTTTTTTTTCTTTTTTATAATTTTCTTTTTTATAATTTTCTTTTACGCGGCGACGGCTTCGGTTTCCGTTTCCGGGGTTTCGGTTTGCGGTTCTACAGAGACCGCGTCCACATCCTTACGCTTTTCGGGCTCAATTTCCGCGACGAGATTGGAAAATTCAACCACAGCATCCCAGACTTCCGCCAATTTAGCGATTTCCTCGGGATAGAGATTCAACACCGGAAACTTACGGATGCCTCGCAAGCATATCGTGCCCTTTTCGCCGCAGTACAATTCACGCGGCTTTTGTGGCTTCTTCATCTTTTCTAAAATGGCAGCGGCTTCATTTTTTGTCAGCTTGCCATCCAGCACGGCGGCCAGAAGTTGCGGTTTCGTCCACTTTTTCGTTTCGGTTTCGCTCACGTTTTTCCCCTTGTTAGGAAAGAGTAATTGTTAATGCTCTCAAAGGTACAATTTTAATTTTCAATGACCGGACAGTTGAGAGCTACAGCATTACCGCCCAAATCAATTTCATTCGGTTTCGGTCGGGTATTACACTGTACCCACGCTCCGCATATTTCACATTCATTGTTAGCAAGCGATTGACTTTCGCCATGATAGGTTTGCCACTTGCCGAGCCTATGCCCGCGAGACTCACAAGCATTTTCAGCCCGCTTCCGTAGTCCCATTTTATTTCCTTCGCCTGGCGTACAATTCAATTAAAAGAGGCGGGCTAACCATAGTTAACCCGCCCACAATTTAGCCCGTGTAGTTACTTACCATTGGAGCCACCCAGTTCAGTAACAGCCTACGGGTTGGCTAAAAGTTCCACCACAGCCATGCATGGATTCTAGTCCAACAATTTTAATACCCAAGGTGGGATTCGAACCCACACGCCCTATCGGGCAAGAGATTTTAAGTCTCTAGCGTCTGCCATTCCGCCACTTGGGCAAACCCAGTGAATTCAAATGTACAATTTTAATTTGTTTTTAGGCACAACCCCCTGTAAATTTGTGTGTTACCCCGCCTCGAATTATTTATCAGCAGATACAAAGATTCACAAGATGAGGGGTACAATTTTTATTTCAGGTAAGCAGGACCATAAGCACCCATTAAGCCCATACCTTGTTTTTCATCTTTGATATTACCCCTTGCATGTTTTGCGGGTGCTTTCCAGCTAGCGGGTTTGAAAATATCGCCATTTTCAATATTGACAAACGCCCACGCCGAACGATGGAACACCTTTCCGTTTTCTGCTTCTTGTCGTACAATTCGGGCGTACTTTTTGCCCCACATAATTACAAGTATTGGGCGTATTAAAGTAGGAAAGGTTTCTTTTTGATAGTTATCAATCAACTTTTGGCAACGACTAACCCATGCTTCAATTTGTTCTTTCATAATTTTCACCCTAGGGTTGTTTTATTCTGAACGTACAATTTTTATTTTACTGCCCGAACTGGCTTTAAGAAAAAAGAGGCGGGGACAGCGCCAAATATGCGCTTTATGTGGCAGCGCTTACAACTGGTTATAACAAAATTGTTGCTTACTGCTCTGTAATGTTGGGGCTACTGGCTTTGTATCCCCGCCTCAATTTATGTACAATTCTTAGCTGATGGATTGGTTTGTCGTTCTTTTAATTGTCTAATTGTTCCATTCCTGCTTGCAAGGATTTAATCAGGGCTTGAACATCATTCCGCGACAGGTAGGCATTTACTTGTCGGGCTGGTCCATATGGTTCATCTCTTTGTTCCCAAGACAGAGAGAGAAATTTACCATTTTCTGTACTAATAATCCTTACTTCACATTCATTTTCTTTATAGACAGTAGCACGCATGCTATTGTTAACGATATGGAATTTTACTCGTGTCATTTTATTAAATCCTTATGGTTACCGTACAATTTCACGCGCGGGATTGTTCCTTGGTCGATCATTCCAAGTGTCTAAGACCTAGCGGTATCAGCCGCCATCCCTGCATAACCGGACTCACTCCGGTTCGATTATATTCATTTATATTTACTCCCGTACAATTCTCACGGATTCCTATGATGGATGAAATGTTGGTGGTATTGCCCTTGTTCTAATACGCTCTGAAAAGCCTTCATGCCCCTGTTCTTTTCACGCGCGGGATTGTTCCTTAGAACCCACGCCTCAATTTTTTCTTTTATATCCGGTGATTGGTTTTCTCAAATCACGGTACAATTTAATTTTCGCTGCGCTTGCCGTCCCGGCCCCGCTCGAAGTCGTCCATAACCTCCCATGCAAGTTTCACTCCGCACTGGAGACAAAACTTGTGATTGGACATCAGTTTATCGCACCCACAGTCCGGGCACTGGTAAAAGAACCCGTATATTTCATCCAGCCCGTCAAATTGGTCATCTGTTATCTTGACAGTTTTCATTTCATGCTTCCTTGGCTTCTCATTCATTCAATGGCTCTAATTCATTTCTCATTTTGCCCTTCCGTACAATTTAATTTCTTTTCCCAATCAACAACCATTTTATTAGCCACAGTAATTTGAATCAATTGGAATTAAATCTTGCCATTTAAGTCCAATTGATTCAATAATTGCTTAATTCCATAACCTTACTCTATTTCAGGAACTAAAGTATAAACTTTAGTTGAAATTTCAGAGGCGGGAAAGTGATATTCTTGCCCAAAGAATGATGATTGTTTGTTAACATTCTTCCAATAACTTATACCGTCAATTAACCCCATAAATTTGACAATGAAGCTGCCACCTAGGCCACTATCAATATGGTACAATTCCCCTTCTATTACTACTTCAACATATTTACGTTTTGCAGGTACGATCATTATAATTTCCCCTTAGTGTCCCATTGTTCCCAAACTGGTTTCCATTCCTGTTTTTTCTGTGAATATATTTTGCAACATATCACAATAAACATCTTTCACGGTTTCAATTACCTTGTATTGGGTTCCCCACACTCGGCCAAATTCCATTGTATAAGTATCTGATGGGTCTAGTACAATTTTAAGATAGTTAATTCGATGCTTACACATATTGCCCGGCAATCGCATAGACAACGCATTCCCATGATCCAATAGGTTTTTTGCACCCGTCATAACAAGAAACTTGCCCGCCCCTAATTGCTTTAAGATTGTCTGTGCAATGCTCATAATATTCCCCTTTGTATTAGGCCGACATCAGTACAATTTTAATTGTCTCGGATAGCCGCCTCATTTTGACTTCGACGTGTTCGCAATCTTTTGGGGCGGTTATCATGTTTGCCACTACCGGAACGATGGGGGATATGACCACGGCCAATTTCCCATTGTTTCTTGACATTTAATTTTATTAAAATGTCTTTCATATCATTTCCCGTACAATTTATAATCTTCAATCGGCATCAAGTCGTTTATGCCGCCTCCAAAAGTCTTTCCAAAAATGCTAATTGCACTTCTCTTGCTACATCAGGTCTACACTTGCCCATCCATTCCCAAAATCGGGAATGAACAACATAATCATCATCATCCCTTCCTTGACCCCATTTATACTTAAATTTACCACAATTAGGATCATCCAACGGTTTATTGGCGCGATTACTCCAACTAATTATGTGTTCTTCCCCTGTTTCAACATGCTTCAGAACCACTTTGAGAATGACAGATTTAAGACGAATAAAACGAGTCTCACCCGTCTTTTTATCTGCGATGGGACAATATCGCACCATCTTGCAATTTACTTCCCGTTCGTCTTTACCATGCTTTTCAGTTTGGGGTACAATTCTCCATGACATCGTTTTGCCTCTTGTTTTGTGAGTGTTTTTAACTATTCACTCCCGTACAATTTTAATTTTTTGAGGCGGTAGCGCATACAACTATTAGTGGGCAATCGAAAACTACTAAAATCGTCCCCCGCCTCTAAAAGTGATCCAATATCCCATCCATCAGGACGAACATAACGACCAATTTTAGGGGCAGCATCCCAACCCCAAATTTCTTTTTGTGTGGTGCTTTTCATACTAACCCCCGTACAATTTATAAATCTATATTGAGATATAAAATATTTTTAATGCCTCATTATATGACATTGGATTTTCACCCGCCTCAATTTTTTCAGCTAATCGTCTTAAAATTGAGGCGATTTCTGTCTCATTGGTTGCCTTTTCATCACATACTATATCAATACGGATACAAGCAGTATCAGCATCAGATTTACATTGCATAAATTTATCCCTAGCTTACTTCAATAAGCCTTCTTTTTTGGTATCGGGAGGCACCTAGAATCAAATGATGGGATTTTATGACAAAAATTTAACGTACAATTTCTTATAATAATAAAATACTAATGGAACGAATCAAGGGTGAAAATTAAATTGTATGATAGATCACGAACATAAAATAATATACATTCATATCAATAGATGCGCAGGGACATCAATTGAAAGGTTCTTTAATTGTAAGGGTGACCACAAAACTGTTTCAAATTATATCCACAAAATGAAAATGAAGAAGTTCAAAGAATATTATTCATTTGCATTTGTGCGTAATCCGTGGGATAAAATGCTATCAATGTATCAACATAATGTAGAGGGTTCGCCTAATACAAATAGAGGGAAATCAGTGAGAATGGAATTCAACGAATGGTTAACAATTTTGCCAAACGCAGGACTGTGGAATCGTTTGCGATGGTCTAATCAATATGATTGGCTAACTCATAGAAATAAAATACAGGTAAACTTTATTGGGCGGTTTGAACGCTTAAATGCTGATTGGAAACTATTACTCGAAAAAATAGGGCTGCCGCATTCTCATCTCTGTCATCACAATTCTAGCAAGCGAAGAAAAAAAGATTATCGCAGTTATTATAATGACGATGGGCGACAGGCAGTGGATAAATATTTTGCGAAAGACATAAAAGAGTTTGGTTATGAATTTTAGTGATTTTTCTACTTGAAACTACGCATAAATCTTACCATCATCCCCAACATACAAGTTTTCTTCACCAAATGCGTGGCTTGCCTCAGTTAGCCGCTCCTTTACATCCTCACCAAGATAATCACGGTCCCAAAATCCAGCACCATGCCTATTACGAGTAAGCCAAAAATCGTACCCACCTTGCTCATCCGTACAATTCGCCAAATCATCGGCGTTCTGCTCTTGAAATTTCCGACAATCCGCCGTCATTGCATTTATAGTTTCGGTACTAATATCATTAAGATCATAATTTTCATCTAATGGCTCACCACCCTCTGGTGTAGATTCATCATTCGTACTCCACAATGCCGCCTCAATATATGCCCTTACAAATGCGTCCATCAATTTCTCCCCTTCGTCGTAAAGTATGTTATGACGTACAATTTAAGATTTAACAAGAAAACTGACGAACTAATACCGATTTTTTCATTGTTGGAGCTAACAACCGCTTTTTATAGCCGTTGGCAATGTTGATTCCACAATACCACGCTACGACTTGCGCAAGATTGCCCACAAAACTATAACGAGTTTTATAACTGCCCTTGGAACCCTTGCCTACCTGTACTAAAAAGGGAGTTTCCGAAGTAAATGCAATCTTCTTGCCATCCAATTCCGCCTCAATGATTCTAATATTCTCTTTCATTTGTTTCCCCTTAACAGAAATTTAATTCACTCACCACCCGCACACACTACGAATAGCGGCAACAATCAGAGCTTGGTCAACTTTGGGGAACGCTCGCCGCGTATGCGACCGAACCGCTGTGTAGAGCCAACGCTTTTCAGACAGATTTTCAACGTCTTGGGTAATATCCTTGACGTATGCGATGATTTCATTCATGACTATTCACTCCAATACAATTTCATGGTTAAAACTGCTTGTCTCCCCGATATTTTTTAACGTACAATTTTAATTTTGAGGCGGGCGAGTTTAATTAGCTCGTCGTAATCGCCTAAGTCTGTAATACCCACGATTCTCACCCCCGTTCTCACCCCCGTTTCAGCAGCTTTGACTACTTCGCTTCCCCGCCTCATATTTAATTCCCCGCCTCGTTAATTCATTTTTAACCATTCCCTCCGCATGATGATTGTTCCCAAATCGCTTACTCCATTGAATTATATTCCAAAAAGATGCTAATTCCAAATCAGTCATGTTTTTAATTTCTTCCATATCAATTTCAACTTTTAGGGGCAAGTCCCTCTAAATCGTAATCTCCTAAAAGTAATGGTTGAAAATAACAGTCAGGTATTTCGTCCCTAACTACTGCTTTGTCTTCCTGTGTATCAGGAATTACCCCAACAAGTATCCACCCATCTCTAGAATCCCGTTTCCATACAAGTAAAATGTCTAGCAATCGTGTTGATTTCATTTCTTCTCTCATTTTAATTAAAAAAGAGGCGGTACAATTTGCCTTTTATCCCTCATTTTAGTTCAATACCTACCATCTTGCTTGTCTGTCATGAATCAGACCGGCGAGAATCCTCAAAACGAGGCGGGATAGGATGAAATTATAGTTTCATCAGTACAATTTATAAATTCCCCGTTTTTTTTGTCCGGTCGGGGACACACCGGGCGTATTCCCGCTGCAAGCCATAGGAATACGGTTCAGGCCCGCTTGGGCATAGCTCGTCTTGCCACAAGCCAAGAGGCGCTACCCTCCATACACATTCAAATAGGAATACGGTTCAGGCCCGCTTGCGCTACCCTCCATAAACATTCTATTCAAAATAACCAGGGTCTTCAACAGAATCCCCAATATGCTCATCAAGAAAATCCCGTGCCTCGCTAATTGCGGAACCACCGGCATGTACCCATCCAAACGTACTAGCCAATCCAGGAAATTCCCAATCGGATTGAATAAGAATGTCCCTCCCATCCTCCGCCTGAATTAAAAAACAACCAAAATCACTCGTGCTAAGTGTAATCTTCATTTCCAACCCTAATGACTTACATACAATTTTTAACTTCCACAAACAATTAAATTCCGCATAACCCAACCTAATTTCTCTAAATCAATGCCAATTTCGTTCCCATCAACTAACTCAATCGACACTATTTCATCTGTCCTGCCCTCAAAATCAGTTACCACTACTTCCAAATCCTGATCCGCCTCCATTAAATGACTTACTAATTCTCGTACCTTCATCTTTAATTCCTTTTAATAAATGAAATTCCTTTTAATTTGTCAGTTTTGTTTTGCCAAAGCTAACATTTCCGGTGATAAATAATCAGACATGCCATTTTTTTCGGGGTCACTACCGTAAAACCCAAAACAGCAATCAACACTCTCCCATTCATCAGTCTCTACTTGCTCTTCTACTACAAAACCCCATATATCGCCTCGAATATATTGATCGTAAGTATCTATTTCTGTACGCAAATTCCTCTCAGTCATCTCACGTAACGTAGTTGTCTCATTTACTAAATCATTCCAGTTTGTAGCATTAAAATCCTCCATGGCCTTAGTAAGCGAACAGTAAATATACCCCACTTGTCCGCTGTCCCAAGGGCAAGAAAACCCCGTGGTGTTCATTGTAATCCCACTGTGATCGTAAAGATATAATGGGAGCATAACGAAATGCTCAGCAATTACCGCTTCCACAAGACTATCAATATGCTTACCAATTACCTTTAGAGTTGTTTCTAAATCGTCCTCATATTTATCATACAGCCAATTAAACCCCTCATTGTCCCAGTATTCAATTATTTCTTCCAAACGTGGACACGCCTCAATTGCCAATCCAATTAACCATTGGTGAATGTCCGATGGTTGTTCATCGCCAAGAACGTATCGATTATGCCAGCATACCATTCGCCCCAAATTGTCCCAATCGCGTGGATTGTCCGGCGAAGTGTCCGCAATAATGCGAACCCGCTTCTCAAGAATGTTTTCAGACATTTTGTATTTCCTCAGATAATTAGAAGGCGGTTACACAAAACCAACGTACAATTTAATATTCGGAATTCTGCCTATTTGTGTATACGTTGTTCCGTTAGCTGGATCGAAAGGGGCCAACGGATATCAACTTCATGTGATCGGCCTTATTTCCCGGACCAACTATAAATCCCACTCATAATACTCCGACCATAATTCGGCCACATCTCCACCTTCTTGAATTGCTTCATGTACATACTTAATACCCTCTATTGTCAAGTCATTTTCAAGCCAAGCTCCAATTTTACGGCCACTTGGAAGTTTAATAGCATTGCAGCAATCTTCCCCGGAACCGCAATGTTGCGGGCAGTCGGCTTCACCACCCCCATCGTAATATGGTCCTTTCGGAAATTCGTCGGAATCATAACTTCGTTCATCGTCTGGATTATCCGGCGCTAATCCCTCACGAATGATTCGTTCACGGATTGCTTCCCCACATTGTTCACAATAAATGTCAGCGGCATAGATATACACTAACATAATAAACCTCTTCCGTTAAGCACAGTGCAACTAATATGAGAGTATTTTACCAAAAACAAAAGAGGCGGGATTGTCATTGTGCCTGTCTTACACTTCTGCTTGGTACAATTTTAATTTCCCGCCGACTTTCTTGATAAAATCAAAGGGAATTGGCAATAACGACTTGCGTTTTACCCGCCTTACCCGCCTCTAAAAATTAGATAAGCCCCCTCAAATTTTGAAACCCCCCCTATTTATTTGCAATTAAATATAAGCTAAATTGAAGCATTTGAGGCGGGTATATGGAAAGAAGCCGTTGAAAAGAAAAGAATCCGTTAAAAAGAAATAAATTAAAATCGTACCATTTGAATGAATGAAGGATTACGGGAAGCATATGCGAAGTCCGACAACGTGGCCGAAGAAATTCTGCTGATGCCCCCAGTAAAATTTGCCTCGCCGGATGAAATTACGAATGTGTTCACGCCTCCTCATTTGTCCACCTTTTTGTTTCTTAGGAAAGGGTAACTTTACCCCTTTTACATAAAATGTAAAGTAATTCTTGCCAGTTTTGATTCTTTCCCCAAATGTCACCATCCACTCTAAAAGTGACTTCTCCCCCCTTATTATACTCATCCACCGCATTTCTAAGAGCATAATTGCCATCATAAATACAAATGTGAGGATGATTATGCCCTTTATTTCTCGCCCGAAGATAAGGAGTAGCCTCATCACCATATAAATGACCATCAGCCGACATCCTTTTTTTTATAAGATCAAAACCGGCTGCATTCAAAATCTGTTTGACCTTATAAAGTAACTTATGCTGCTTCCCACCCATGATTGCCCCACCCCCCTTTAGTTACCCTACCGTCACCTGACTCCCTCTGAATAATCAAATTCCCACTCTCAAATTTTAATTTCATACTCTTCCCCTATATTTTCAACCGTACATAATATCACGGAAATTGCAGATCATTGTCTTGTTTGACCAGACCAGGCCAATTTCCCATTGTTTCATTTCCCGTACAATTTCTAT
>Ga0180434_10006226_pt1 | contig 13797 bp, 8 predicted proteins | sample SS_ome_7_FD_132453 | JGI IMG/M metagenome (GOLD analysis project Ga0180434, IMG submission 132453) | Hypersaline lake sediment archaeal communities from the Salton Sea, California, USA - SS_1_D_2 metaG | ecosystem: Environmental > Aquatic > Non-marine Saline and Alkaline > Hypersaline > Sediment... | reverse complement strand
GCCTTGGGGCTGGTGCAGCTCGTCGGCACTCCCTTTGCCATGGGGCAGGCCCACGGCCGCCGGTTTGCCGCAGAGATTCAGGCGGCAATTGAGCTCCTCGCCGATCTGCCGGCAGCCGCCCGCGACCGGCTGCTCGACCCGCTGGCGGTCCTCGACGACTACGAAACTCTGACAACGCCGGAGCAGCGGGAAGAGCTGCGGGGCATCGCGGCGGGTGCCGGCGTCGCCTTTGAGTCGGTCGTGGCGATGCATCTCCAGATCGATCCGAGCCTCGACGGCGGCTGCGTCCAGGCTGTCTTCCCGGCGGCGGTCACCCGCACCGGCCGGCTTCTGCAGGGGGCCAATGAAGATCTGCCCGCGGGGCTCGTCCTCGGCGACGGGATCCGCCGCTGTGTGCATGTGCGTCGGCCGGCCGGCCGACTTGCCTCGGTGACCTTTACCGCCGCCGGGCTTGCCGCCGGCATCAACGGGATGAACGAGGCGGGGCTGGTTGTCACCAGCTCGATGCTCCTCGATCAGCCGCCGCGAACCGGCCGTCGCCGGGGCCTGATGCACTCGGCGGTCGTCGACAAGGTCTTGTCGACTGCAAGCACCGCCGCCGAGGCGGTTGAGCTGATCGCTGAACTGCCCCGCGATGGCGGCTGGGCGATGCTGCTCAGCGAGGCTGCCAGCGGCCAAGTGCTGCATGTCGAGTATGACAGCGGCCGGCTGCGGCAGGCCGAGGTGCGGGAGCCGGTCTGCCTGGCGAATCATTCGCTGCTCGGCCTTGGGACAGCCGCGGTGCCGGCCCACTCGCGGACCCGCCTGACGCGGCTGCGGCAGCTTGCCGGCCCCGATCGCTGCCCGGCGACGGCCGAGGCGTTCTCGATGCTGCTTCGCGATCGCTTCGATGTGGCCCGCCAGCGCGAGGCCCGGCATGCGACGATGAACACGATCGCCCGGGTCGACAACCAGGCGAGCATGGTGTTCGACCCGCAGGCCGGCCGGGTGCTCGTGACGGTGCGGCGGCCGGAAGACGGCCGGGTGGCATTCCGCGAGATCGACTGTGGCGACTGGTTTGCCGCCAGCCGGGCAGCCAGGCAGCCGGCCGGGTCGCCGCCGGCCGGCGGGTCCGGTGCCCAGCCGACTGCGGCCCCGCAGCCGACCTCTGAAGCAGCCGCGACGCAATCGCCACCGACCCCGCCGGGCGGTGGCGGCCGACCGCTGCCGCTGCTGCCGGCCGCCGAGTTTGCCCGGCTCGGCAGCTCGGTCGACGGCCGCTCGCCGGTCGACGACTCCGAGCGGATCTGCACCCGCTTCCTCGTCAGGCTCGTGCCCTGGCCGCTCGCCGGAGCCCCTCCCCGAACACTCTCTGGCCGGGCGGTCGTGGTCGGCCGCGGCGAGGTCGCAGCCGCTTTTGCCGACAAACTCTCCGGTCTTGGCGTTGAAACGCTGCGGGTCGACACCGCTGCCGACCCGGCCGGCCTCGCCGCCGTCGCCGATCCGGCCGTCGACTGCTCGCAGCTGTATCTGCTCGATCCGCTCGACGACCCGGCACTCGGTCCGGACGAAGCCGCCTGGGAGGCGGCCCGCCGGCAGCTGGTCGACCGTTACCAGCTTGTTCAGCGGTGGTTCACCCGGCACGAGCAGGCGGGCAGTCTGCCGCAGGCGACCCTGGTGGCGGCGACCTGCCTCGGCACGGCCGGCGGGATCAGCGACGGCGTCCCGACACCGGTGGCCGGCGGGATCACCGGTCTGGTCAAGGGACTGCACACCGAAGAACGGGAACGGCGGCAGGCCGGGTTCCATGCGGTCGTCATCGACCTGCCGAGCGACGCGACCGCGGCTGCGGCTGCCGACTGGCTGGTGGCCGAGGCCCGCCACCCGAGCGAGAACCCCGAGATCGTCTATGCAGACGGCCGGCGTCACGCGGTCCGTCCGGTCAATGTTCCCCTCGCGGGTCAGTCGGCCGCAGCGGTGCCCGCCGGCGCCTGGGTGATCACCGGCGGCGGCCGGGGCGTGACAGCCGAGGTGGCCCGCGGCCTCGGGGCTCATCCGGGCACCGTGCTCCATCTGCTTGGCTCCAGCCCGGTGCCCGAGGTGCCCGACGCCTGGCGGAATCTCGACGACACCGGGATCCGCCGCCTGCGGGAGCAGGTGATGCGGGAATCACTCGCCCGCAAGGAGTTGCCGGCCGCCGGCTGGGCCCGGGTCGAAAAAGCGATCGAGATTGATGCGACCCTGCGAGGGCTCGCCGCCGCCGGGATCCGGGCGACCTACCATGCCTGCGACGTCGGCGACGCCGCGGCGTTGGCCGCGGTGCTTGCAGGCATCCGCCGGACCGACGGGCCGCTGGTCGGCGTGATCCACGGGGCCGGCTTTGAGAAGGCCTCGCGGTTTTCCCGGAAGAAGCCCGAGCTGGTCGACCGGACGATTCGGGCGAAGGCCGACGGGGCGGCAAACCTGATGCGGCTGACCGCCGCCGATCCGCTGCGGGCCTTTGTCGTCTTCGGATCGATCAGCGGCCGCTTCGGCGCCGTCGGCCAGACTGACTACTGCTCGGCCAACGAGGGCGTCGCAAAACTCGTCCGCTGGTATCGCGGCCAACGGCCCGACGTGCCCGCTGTGGCGATCGCCTGGCACTCCTGGGACGGCGTCGGCATGGCGGTGCGGCCGGAGTCGAAGTTCTCCAAGTCGCTGCTCAAGCTGCGGTTCATGCCGCCGGCGGAGGGCGTCGAGCATCTGCTTGCCGAGATTGCCGCCGGCTGCCCCGAGGCCGAGGTGGTGATCACCGACTGGCGGTACTTCAAGCTTCGCCATCCCGATCCGCTCTGGCTGCCGCCTGCTGCCGCCGAGTCGCCGCCGGCCGCCGCCCCGCCAGAATCGGCGGGCCCGCCGGCCGCCACGAGGATCGCTCGCCAGGTCCTGCGGCTGCGGGCGAGCGACCCGCCGACAGCGACTGCCGCCCGACTGCCCGGGCCGGTCGTCATTGCCGGCACCGGTCCCGATGCCGACGCCGTCGCCGCAAGGCTGGAGCAGCTCGGCATCGCGGTCGATCGGCTGAGCAGTTCCGGGCCGGCTGCGGCCGCCCTCGCCGAACTCGACGCACTGCTTGCCGCCGGCCGGGCGCAGAGCCTGCTGTTGATGTCGGCGCGGGAGGAGGCGGCCTGCGACATCAACCGGCCGCGGGATTGGCGGGCCCGCCGGGAAGCGGGTGTCCTGACGCCGTTCAAGCTCGTGCAGCGATGGTTTGCAAAGCAGGCCGAGCGCCGGCCGGCTGCGGCGATCGCAGCGGCGGTGAATCTCGGTGGCGACTTTGGAATTTCGGGCAAGCCCCGGGCCCCCGAGGGTGCGGCTCTCGCCGGGCTGCTCAAGGCGGTGCGGATCGAGGCCGCCTCCCGCGGCTGGCAGGCCCTCGGCGTCCGGGTCGTCGATGCCGCGCCGGCGATCCTGCCGGCTGAGCTCGCTGAGACGGTCGTCGCCGAGGCGGCTGCCGCGGTCGCCAACCCGTCGTCCGGCGACGTCGAGGTCGCCTTCGATTCCCTCGGCCGCCGGCATCATGTCGAGGTCGTTGCGGCCGATCCACCACCGCCCGCGGCCGGCCCCGAACCGGGCCGGGCCTGGGTCGCGGTCGGCGGCGGCCGCGGCATCACCGCCCGGATCGCGGTCCATCTGGCCCGCCGCTTTGACCTGCGGATGCACCTGATCGGCACCAGCCCGCCGCAGGACCTGCCGCCGGCCTGGCGAACCCTCGACGCGGCCGGCCGCGGTGCGCTCAAGCGAGAGATTGCCGCTGCGGCGGTGGCCGCGGGTCAGTCGCCAGCCGCCCGCTGGCAGCCGATCGAGCGGGCCCTCGAGATCCACGACACCCTCGAGGCCTTCGGCCGGGCCGGGTTGCCCGTCAGCTACCACGCCTGCGACGCTGCCGACACCGCTGCGCTGGCAACGGTCCTCGACGAGATCCGGGCTGCCGACGGCCCGATTGCCGGTGTGATCCAAGGCGCCGGCGCTTTTGAGCGGTCGCGGCTGGAGGCGAAGTCGGAGGCCAACGTCGAGCGGCTGCTGGCGGCGAAACTCGACGCCACCCACGCCCTGGCGACCCTGACCCGGCAGGACCCGCTGCGGTTCTTCATCGCCCTCGGGTCGGTGGCCGGCCGGTTCGGCACCAACGGCAACGCCGACTACAGCCTCGCCGCCGACATGCAGTGCGGTCTGATGGGCTGGCTGCGGGCGGAGCGGCCGGAGGTGCGGGCGGTCGGCTTTCACTGGCATCCCTGGGACGAGACCGGGATGATGATGCGGTCGGCCAGCTTTGCCTCCCGAGAGATCATGAAGCTCTCGCTGCTGCCGCCGGCTGCGGGCGTCGAGCATGTCGAGCGGGAACTGCTCGCCGGGGCGCCCGAGCCGCAGGTGGTCATCACCGACGACAGCTACCGCACCTGGCTGGCAAAGACGACCGCCCCGGCGGCTGCTGCGGCCGACTCAGCGGCGGCCGCCGGGGTCGCCGGCGCCGCCGGTTCGGCTGCCCCGAGGCCGCTGGTCGAGCGGGTGCTCGAGCGGCAGTCCGACCAACACCTGATCACCGAGTGCCTGCTCGATCCGACAGTCGAGCCGTTTCTCGTCGAGCATCGCTTCCGCGACCGGCCGCTGTTGCCGTTTGTGATCGGGGCCGAGATGCTTGCCGAGGCGGCTGCGACCCTGCTGCCCGACCGAGTGGTCTGCGGCCTCGATGACCTTGAGATTGTCTCGGGCCTCAAGTTCGTCCACGACCGGCCGCTCCCGGTGCGGGTGCGGGTGACCGCCGCCGGCGACACGATCACCGCCGAACTCGTCAGCGACTTCAGCGATCGGCGGGGCCGCGTGCTGAGCCGGGACCGGGTCCACCTGCGGGGCCGCGTGATCGTGGCAGCGGCCGGTGAGCCGGAGTTGCCGCGGGGCCGGATCGACCCGCCCGACCGCTGGAGTGCGGTCGAGTATCCCGCCGCCCGCGAGGAGATCATCTATCACGGCCCGATCTTCCGACGGCTCAGCGGGGCCCGCATGATCGACGGGGTCGGCTGGATGAAGATCGACGCCGAAACCATCGAGCCGCTCGCGGGCCGCCGCGGACCCGCCGGCTGGATCCTCTCGCCGGCGGTGCTCGACGCCTGTCTCTTCGGCTGCGGGTTGCACACCTGGATCGAGACCGAGGGGGTGGTGGCGATCCCGCAAGCGATCGGCCGGCTTCGCCTGGGGCGACTGCCGCAGCCGGGCGAGACCTGCGTCCAGCGGGTCGAGCGGGTTTCGCGGACGGCTGATCGCGCGGTGTTCAACTTCGTCCTCGGAGCCGCCGACGGCTCGGTCATCCTGGCGGCCGAGGGCTTTGAGGCGGTCATCCTTGCGGGGATGACAAAGTCATGATTGCGATCGTCACCCTGACGTCGGCGGGGGCCTGAGCCATGGGATTCACCAGCCCGACCCATCTGCCGCATCTGCTGCCGGCCGACGCCTACGTCTCGGACGAGCAGTTCAACCGCGAACGGGCGGCCCTCTTCCTGCCCGCCTGGCACTGCGTCGCCCAGACCGGCGACCTGCCGGCGGAGGGCTCCTTCAAGACGCTCACGCTGCTGGGCCATCCGCTGATCCTCTGGCGGACCCAGGGGGAGATCCGCTGCTATCTGAATGTCTGTTCGCACCGTCACTGCCTGCTCACCGGCAAACCGAGCGGCCAGCTGCCGCTGCTGAAGTGCCAGTACCACGGCTGGGAGTTCGACCGCGACGGCGACACCCGGCGGATTCCCGACGCCCGCAGCTTCAAGCCGCTCGCCCCCGGCACCCTCGGACTGCGGCGGTACCAGGTCGAGACGGTCGGGCAGCTGGTGTTCGTGTCGCTGGCGTCGGAGCCCGATTCGCTCGCAGACCAGCTCGGAGGCCAGCGGGACTACCTTGCCGACCTCTTCTCCGCCGAGTGGGCGCCGCTGCTGACCGTCGCCCAGGAGGTCGAGGCCAATTGGAAGGTGCTCGCGGAAAACGTGCTCGAGGGCTATCACCTCGAGGCGGTCCATGTGAACACGTTTCGGAAATTCGCCCCGGCCGAGGCCTGCCGCCACGCGGTCCACGACCGCTGGACCAGCTACACCGAACAGCCGTTGGAGGCCGACGCCGGGGTGCGGCGACAGGCCGACTTCGTCGCCCGGCTGCTCGGGGTGCAACCCGAGCCGGAGTATCACCACCTCTTTTGCTATCCCAACCTCGCCGCCTCGCGGATGACCCTGTTCAACTGGGCCCAGACGATTCTGCCGGTGACGCCCGACCGGGCGATCAGCTACTGGCAGATCTTTCAGCTCCGGGGCAGTTCCCGGTCGCTCGCGGCTCGGCTCGCCGCCGCCGCTGTCGCCCGCCACGGCCGCCGATTCTTCCGCGAGGCGATGCGGGAAGATGGGGTCGTCATGCCCGGCGTCCAGGAGGGTATGGCCGCGGCGGCCCAGCCGACCGGCGGGCTGATCTCGGCCCGCGAAGAGCGGATCTTTCATTTTCAGCAGCACGTGCTCGACCGGACCGACGCGAGCTGCGGGCCCTGCCCGAGTGAACCGCTGCCGCAGGCCGGCTGCGGGGGAGGCTGTCATGTTTCAGAGTGACACGCACCTGCCCCACGTGCTGCCGCCGGAGGCCTATCACGACCCGGCGCAATACGCCGCCGAGATCGACCGGCTGCTCTGGCCGGCCTGGCACTGCGTCGGCACGATCGCCGGCTTTCCGCCGGCCGAGTCACCCCGCCGGCTGACCCTGCTCGGTGTGCCGCTGAGCATCGCCGTGGAAGCGGGCGAGGCGGTCGTGCGGCTGGCCGATCAAACGCCGGCCGGGCGGCAGCGGCTGCGGGCGGTTCCCGGGCCGATCGCGGTGCGAACCGGCCGCGTCGGCCAGCTGGTCTTCGTCTCCCTCGACCCGGCCGGGCCGAGCCTCACCGACCACCTCGGGCCAGAGCGATCGTTTCTCGAGGATCTCTTCGGCAGCCGCTGGACGGCCTGCCTCGGCAGCTTTCGGGAACTGCCCTGCAACTGGAAGTTGCTGGTTGAGAACGTGCTGGAGAATTACCACCTCGAAGAGGTTCACGCCGCCACCTTCAAGCACTACCCGCCGCCCGAAGCCTGCGATCATGCGATGCACCCCGGCGGCAGTAGCTATGTCGAGGTGCTGCCGCCGACCCACTCGCATCTCCGCGACGACGGCGGGCGGCTGGCCCGACTCCTCGGGGCGGTTGCCGAGCCCGCCTACCGGCATGTCGTCGTCTACCCCAACTTCACCGCCGGCCGGATGGGGCTGTTCAACTGGGCCCACAGCGTTTTCCCGGTCGCGCCGGGCCGGGCGGTCAACGCCTATTGGTTCTTTCACCTGGCGGCGTCCCGGCCGGGTCCGCTCGCCGCGGCGGCCGCCTTTGGGCTCCGCCGCTGGGGCCGGCGATTCTTCAGCACGCTGCTCGAGGAGGATGCGGCGGTCCTGCCGGGCGTGCAGACAGGCATGGCCGCCGCGGCCCAGCCGACCGGCGGGCTGATATCGGCCCGCGAAGAGCGGATCTTTCACTTTCAACGGCATGTCCTCGAGCAGACCGGGGCGGTCCCGGCGGCTGGGGGCATGGCCCTGACAGGATGAGCGAAACGGAGCAAACGATGATCGATCTGGAAGGACAGGTGGCGTTGGTCACGGGCAGTTCACGGGGCATTGGCCGGGCCTGTGCGATCCGGCTGGCGGAGGCGGGGGCCGACGTGGTCACCAACTACGTCACCTCGCGTGCGGCGGCGGAGGACACGGCGGTCGAAGTCGTGGCCCGCGGCCGCCGGGCCTGGATCGTGAAGGCCGACGTCTCCGAAGAGGAGGATGTCCAATCGATGGTCGAATTCATCGCCACCGAGATCGGCCGGCTCGACGTGATCGTCAGCAACGCCGCCAGCGGCGGCTTCCGGCCGCTGCTCGAGGCGAGCCGGCGGCACTTCGAGGCGACGATGAACCTCAACGTGATGGCGCTGGTTCACCTGGTCCAGGCGGCCCTGCCGCTGCTTGAGCGTTCCGAGGGGCGGGCGAAGGTGATCGGAATCTCAAGCCACGGCTCGCAGATCGCCCTGCCCAGTTATGGTCTCGTCGGCACGAGCAAGGCGGCGATCGAAAGCATCGCCCGGCACCTCGCCCTCGAGATCGGCGACCGGGGCGTGAACGTCAACGTCGTCAAGAGCGGCCTGGTGGAGACCGACTCGACCCGCCGCTTTCCCAACGCCGAGCGGATGTTCGCCGAGCGGCAGACGAAGACGATGACCGGCGGCCGCGTGCTCACCGCGGCCGATGTCGCCGACGCGGTCGCCTTTCTCGCCAGCCCGCTCGCCGACATGGTGCAGGGCGAGGTGCTCACCGTGGACGGCGGCGCCGCCGTCCATGTCTGACCTGTCGGCGGCGAGCCCGAGAGCCTTCCCTGACCCCCCGGAGACTTCAAGCGATGGTTGCGGCGACCGAACATACACTGCCTGACGGCAGCCTGATCGACTGCATGAACCCCGGCGAGACCGAGATCATCTATCGGGAGATCTTCGACGAAAAGGTCTACGCCCGGCACGGCATCGTCGTTGGCGACGGCGACACCGTCCTCGACATCGGGGCAAACATCGGGCTGTTTGCCCTGTTTGTCAGCCGGTCGGGAGCCCGGGCCAAGCTGTTCTGCTTCGAGCCGGCGCCGGCGACGTTTGCGGCGCTGAAGCGGAATGTTGCCCGGCACAACCTCGCCAACGTCCGGCTCTTTCAGGCCGGCATCGCCGGCAGCCGCGGCGAGGCGGTCCTCCAGTTCATGCCGAATTTCACCGTCAGCTCGACCTTCCGGCCCGACGACTCGGCCGAGCAGGCGGAACGGAACGAGCAGTTCACGATCAACGCGATCGCCACGTCGCCCAACCGCCTGGTTGCCGCCGGCTTCCGGCTGCTGCCGTCGGCGGCGCAGCGGGCGATCGCCCGGGCGGTGATGCGGGCCTACGCCAAGCGGGTCGCGGTGACCTGTCCGCTGTTGTCGGTCTCTGACGTGATCGGCGAGGAGGGGCTGGAACGGATCGACCTGCTCAAGGTCGACGCTGAAGGGGTGGAGGACGAGATCCTCGCCGGGATCGCCCCGGAACACTGGCCGTTGATCCGGCAGGTCACCGTCGAGGTGCATCGGGGGCCGGAGCAGCTCGCCGCCGTCGAGCGTCTGCTGCAGTCCCACGGATTCACCACGGTCACCGAGGCCAGTCCGGCCTCGCCGGCAGAACCGATGGTCTACGCCCGCCGCACCGAGTGAGGAAACCATGTCCGCCGTCGACCTCGTCGAGATGTACGAGCCGCGGTTTCTCTCCGTCCGGCATGCCCGGTTCTATGGCGACTCAGGCTATTCAAATTTTGGCTATTGGGCCGACGGGGTGACCACGGGCCGGGACGCCTGCGACCGGCTGCTTGACCGGCTGCTCGGCCCGCTGCCCCGGCCGCCGGCCAGCCTGCTCGATGTCGCCTGCGGCGAAGGCGGCACCACCGCCCGCATCCATGAGCTGTTCCCGACGGCGGCGGTGACGGCGGTCAACATCTCGCCCGGCCAGCTGGCCCGGGCGGCCGGCCGCTGCCCCGGGGCGACGTTTCTGCAGATGGACGCGACCCGGCTCGCGTTTGCCGACAGCCAGTTCGACGTCGTCCTCTGCGTCGAGGCGGCCTATCACTTCAACACTCGAGAGGCTTTTCTGCGGGAGGCCTTTCGCGTGCTCAAACCGGGCGGCAGCCTGCTGTTGACCGACGGGATCGTCAAGGGGCCGCTCAGCCCTCTCGCCCGCCGGATCGTGCCCGATCTGGCAACGATGCCGGCGGCCAACTTCGTCGATCGGCAGGGCTACGAGCAGCTGCTGGCGGCGGTCGGCTTTGGCGAGGTCGTGGTTGAGCCGGCATTGGCAGAGACCTTTCTCGCCTGCCGGCGGCAGTTTCTGCGGCACACCTGGCGGGAGTATTTAGAGCCCGGCCGCTGGCCTGCGGTCCTCCGGGAAACCCCCGCACCGCTGGTCGCCCTCTGGTGGAGGATGTCGCGGCGGTACCTGGAAGATTACCTGCTGATCCGGGCGGTTCGGCCCGGGGAGGTCGGCACATGATCTCGCCGGCAGCGACGGCGGACCCACCGCCGCATCGTTGGCAGCCGCAGCTTGGGGACGTGCAGGAGACGCTGCTGATCCCGCTCTATTTTCGAGCCCGGGAGACGGCGCGGCCCGACGCGATCGTCCGCGACCCCGAGGCGGTGCGGATTGCCGCAACGCTTGACTACGACTTTGCCCGGTTCGATTCCGCCTGGATCGTCGGCCTCGACTGCGTCATCCGCTCGGAGATCTTCGATGAGCGGGTGCGGGCGTTCATCGATCGGCACCCGGAGGCGGTCATCATCAACCTCGGCGCCGGACTCGACGCCCGCTTCCAACGGGTCGACAACGCCGCGATTCGCTGGTACGACCTCGACCTGCCCGATGCGATTGCTGTCCGCGACCGGCTGCTGCCCCCGGCCGACCGCGTGGTGCATCTGGCCGCGTCGATGTTCGACCCCGCCTGGCTTGAGCAGGTGACCGCGGCCCCAGGCACGCCGGTGCTCGTGATCGCCGAGGGGCTGTTCTGCTACTGCGGCGAGGAGGATCTCCGCCGGCTCTTCGCCAGGCTTGCCGACCGCTGGCCCGGGGTGCATGTCCTGTTTCAGTCGATCTCACCCCGGTATGTCGGCCGCGAGTCCCGGGTGCCGGCGGTCAAACTCACCCGCGCACGGCTGCGGTGGGGGCTGGAGAGCGGCCGTGAGATCGAATCGTGGAGCGATCGCTACCGCTTTCTCGGCGAGTGGGCCTTCATCGACCGGCACCGCGATCGCTGGGGCCATCTCCGCTGGCTCTCGCTGCTGCCGTGGATCCGCCGCGATCTCCGCACGGTGATGAAGATCAGCGAGGTCAGGCTGGACGGCCCGGAACCCGCCGCCGGAGCGGCACGATGACCGATCGCCCCGCCCCCGGCTGGCCGGTGCTGCCGTTTGAGCAGTACATGCTCGACGACGATCGCCCCGCGGCGCCGATGACCTTCACGGTCGTTTGGCGGCTCGCCGGCAGGGTCGACTGCGGGCGGCTGCGGGCCGCCGTCGCCGCCGCCTGCCGGCAGCACCCGCTGCTCGGCTGCCGTGTCGACCGCGGTCGCTGGGTGCCGGTCGCCGGCGGTGTGCCCTTTCGCCTGGTCCCGGCAAACGCCCCCCGGCCGGATCCAGAGACGATCGACCCCCGGCGGGACGCCTGCCTTCGCGTTGCGCTCGTCGAACCCGCTGCCGACGCCGGCGAGTGGGAACTGCGGCTCTGCTTCCATCATGCCGTCTGCGACGGCGTGGCCGCGATGGAGTTCAGCGGCGATGTCTTCACCGCCTACCGGGGCGGTTCGCTGAAGACCAGCGGCAGGGGCGGCAGCCGCCGCGATCCCCCGGTCGATCCCGGGCTGCTCGCCGACCGCGGCCGGCTCGAACGGCCGGTCGTGCCCGGGGCGACCTGGCGGGATGCGGTGCGGCACTTTCTCTCTGAAGGGAAGCTGTTTCTCGCCGATCGGGCTGTGGCGATTCCCGCGGCAGCCCCGCCGCTGCGGCCGGTGCCTGACGAGCCGCTGCCGGTTCGCTTTTCCGCCGCCGAGACCGCCACGCTGCGGCGGCTCGCTTCGGATTCCGAGGCGACCCTCAACGAACTGCTGCTCGCCGTCCTGATGACGGTGATCGGCCGGCACTGCCGACAGGCCGGGCCGCACCGGTCTGCCGCCTGGCTGGGGGTGGTCAAGCCGGTGAGCATGCGGCCGCCGCGGCCGGCCCGGCTGCCGGCGAGCAACGGCATCGGCTATGCGTTCCTCAGGCGGCCTCTGGCCGACTGCGGTGACTGGCGGACCCTGCTGCCCGGCATCGTCGCCGACACCCGGGCGGTGACCCGGCTCGGTTTGGCCGGCTGTTTTCACGACGCCCTGGCGGTGCTCTGCCGGCTGCCGGGGCCGCTGCGGCGGCCGCTGGTCAGGGCGATGCGGCCCGGCAGCTTTGTGTTCAGCTATCTCGGGGATCCGCTTCGGCGGTTTCCGCGGGAACTGCGGCGGGCGGTTGGAGCGGGTGATCACGGCGGCCGTCAGGCTGGCGGCCTCGATCTCGGCGACTGTCAGGTGGTCGACTTCTGCGGGGCGCCGCCGCCGCGGCCCGGCACCGAGTTGGCGATTTTGGCAAGCCTCTTCGGCCAGCGGCTCACCCTCTGGCTGCGGCCGAGTGCGGCCCTGAGGGCGGCGGCCGCCTGGCCGGCACTTGCAGCCGCCGTCGACGGGTCGATCCGGACGCTTGTCCTCACCGAGCCGCCGGTGGCCGCGGCGGCGGCCCACTCACCACCGGCGGATCAACCGGTCACCTCGCGGCGTGAAGCAGAACAGGCTGGCAAGTGAGATGATTCCGACGAGAAAAAACAGGCTGCTCGGCGCCGCCCCCCACCATTCGACCGCCGCCCGCAGCGCGGCATAGCTGCCGCCGGAGAGAAACACCGCGACCCAGTTGAGCCAGTTCTGCAGGGCCATCACCCGGCCCTTCTCGGCAGCCGGGGCCCGCAGTTGCACCTGGACGTGCAGCGGCACGACAAACAGGCCGCTGAGCAGGCCGACCGCTGCCAGGCCGACCGCTGCCCCCAGGTAGCCGCCGCCTTCAACCAGTCCCCCGCCCGGCCAGCCGATTGCGGTCTGTACCAGGGCCATGGCGATGGCGACCCGCCAGAGCAGCCGGGCGGGCAGCTCGTCGCGACACCACCACCCGGCGAGCAGGCAGCCGAGCACCACGCCGCCGGCGCTGGCAGCGAGCAGGCCGCTGGTCTGGAGATCGGAAACCCGCAGCTGGAGCTTTCCGATCGCATTGACCGCCGGCTGTACCGTACCGGCCAGCCACCAGAAAAAGGCATAGACCAGCAGGGTGTCGGCAAGCAGCCGGTCCGTTCGGATCGACTGCCAGGTCTGCCAGGGGATGGCCCAGTTCTCCCGCCGCCACGACCGGAAAGGTTGATTCGATTCGGTCGGGCCGATCTGCCAGGCGGCCGCCAGCCCGAGGAGGGCCAGGCCGACGCAGCAGCCGCCGATCCAGAGCGGGTGGGCGGCCCAGACTGTCAGCAGGCCGCCGGCCAGGGCGATGCCCCCCATGATGGCAACGTAGGCCAGCACCTGCATTCCCGCGTTGGCCCGGGCCAGCTGCCGCGGCGCGACCAGCTCGGCCAGCAGGCCGTACTTCACCGGGACGAGAAAGACCGTCTGGGCGGCCATTGCAAACAGCGCGACAAGCAACGCCACGCCACCGGTCCAGCCGGGGATTGCCAGCGCCAGCCCGCCGAGCAGCATGATCAACACTTCGGCGGCCTTCACCGCGATCAGGACGGTCCGCTTCTCGTAGCGGTCGGCCACCGTGCCGGCGAGATTGGAAAGCAGCAGGAACGGAACCGCGAAGGCGATCAGGGCCGCCCCCTGGGCGTCACGGACCAGCGAGCCGTCCGCCAGCGGCACCGCGACCAGCCGGAGGAGCACCAGCTGCTTGAAGAACTGGTCGTTGAGCAGACTGAGGCCCTGGACCACCAGCAGCCAGGGCCAGTCAGCCCGGGTTGTCTGAGTGGCCATTGCTCCCTCGCTCGGAATTGGCCGCCGCCCCGCCCGGCCGGCAGGCCTGCCGCACCGCCTCGTGGAAACACCAGATCCGCTCCTCGCGGGTGCCGATGCAGCCGCGGAAGGGAGTGCTGGCGAGGCCCCGCTGCTGGGCGGCAAAGACGCTGGCATCTTCCCGCT
>Ga0180434_10006225_pt1 | contig 13802 bp, 10 predicted proteins | sample SS_ome_7_FD_132453 | JGI IMG/M metagenome (GOLD analysis project Ga0180434, IMG submission 132453) | Hypersaline lake sediment archaeal communities from the Salton Sea, California, USA - SS_1_D_2 metaG | ecosystem: Environmental > Aquatic > Non-marine Saline and Alkaline > Hypersaline >... | reverse complement strand
CCGAAAGGCAGCAGATCACTTATCCCCACGTACGCATCCTTAAGACGCGAGCCTCCCTCCCCCTTCGTGAGGTCAATCTGAAGCTTGTATTCGGTGTTGTCGTATATGGTGCCGCTGCTGTAAATCCACAGCCTCCGGAACTCCAACCCGTCTTCGAACGTGGGCAAATCGTCGTCCTCGTTGAAAAAACAGTTCCAGTCGAACATGACGCGCCCGCCGAACTTCAGCTTGAAACTCTTGTCCTGGCTGTCTAGCCTTAGCCCGTCCTTCCAGTACACCGTGAAGGTAGAGGAGCTTGTAGACATCTCCTCCGCCTTGGATTCGAGTGCTGCCACTCGTTCTTCGAGCGTCTCCGCTCGCACCGGCCACACGGCAATGGCCAGTACCCCCGCCAACATCATAAAGCTTATCTTCCACGCCACTGATGTATCCTCCTAATAGCAAAGGCCCTCTTCATCTCCCCCTCTTGATTCTTGGTCAGGCTAGCTGCGACGTTCACGCCAGATCGCCTGAATCGTGGGCAGCGTACGACGCTGATACGACTTCCTCTCCTGGAGACCGTGCTGGCATCCGCCCCGTACCCGCTGACTTGGGGCGGGCTCTCAGTGTCCGAGGCTGCCCGCCGGATGGGCAGCCCGTAGCTCAACGGCCAGATGCCGGACCAGGCCTCCCACAAAAGGGTCAATGAGTCGGCCTCTCGTCCGGACCATTGGGTCTTGAGTAGTGCTCGTACGCCTTGGAAAACTTCTCTTTCCATCCGGGCTTGTCGAACAGCACCGACTCGGCTAGCTGCTTCATCCTCCGATAGTGCGGCTCGATTGCATGGACATATCGCTTGATCCTTCCCAGTCCTGTTCCCGCTTCCTCCATACCGTGCGTCCGCTCTTCCAGCAGCTCCTCTATGGGAATGCCCATTGTCTCCAGCGTACGTTCGTTTATCTCCGTCCTCTTCTCTACTCTTGTCTCCGCTTCTGCAATAAGCAGCCTGTCCTCGAATAGGCCAAGGCTGAACAAGAACATGTCTATCGCGTGGATTAACTCCAGAAGGTCTTCCTGCTCCCCATACTCGACCTCCACAAGTATCTCGTAGGCGGTCTCCCTGTCTACAGTCGGCTGCCCGGCAAGCTTGTACCCGAAGAGTATCCCCCTCGACTCCTGTCTCCGCAGTCTCTCCAGCAATTGCCACTCATCTTGCTCTTCTTCTGTCTTGGGAATGGAGTCAAGTGTCTTGAAGACCCTGCCCTCTATCGCCTTGCAGCCGTGCAGCTTAACCAGATACTTGTAATGGCAGCGCTCCCCGGCGCTTCTGCCTTTCACCCTTTCCAACGGCTCGTCCAGGGACAGCAGGCCGCGGACCACGCCGTTGAGGTCGGCTCTCACCATCTCGATTCGCTCCTGTATCAGACTCTCCCTCAGTCTTTGGTGCGAATCGAGATAGTCGTTAAGCGCGGTCTCGTAGGTTCCCGAAAGCAGGTAATCGCTCACCCGTCGCTCATAGGTGGCGAGAGCCCTTCCCAGCTGAAATGGCACCGACACGAGCAGATCATTGTGAATCTTCAATTTCCTGTCCACCTTTGCAGGGACTCACTTGTGCCCTCAATCATTTCGGTTGGACGGATCATTTTCCAACTTCTTGGCCCGACATTCAAGCGTCAGCGCCTTCGACTGCTCTTGTCACATCGGCTCGCAATGCCTTCTTGTAGCTTCACATCCTTTCCATTCGCTACTAAAATGAGGACTTGCCTGACCAGGTGTGAAGTGCATTTCTTCCGTCAAGGGAGTCTGGCATGTCCAAACAGCGGAAGCCGTTGACCTTCACGCTCGAGTCGTTCGGTAGAAGGAGCTACAACTACTTCGAGCGCATGGTCGATAGCGACGGTGTGCCATATTTCAACATCTTCTGGACTGACCCGGCCGAAGCCGCCCACGACACGCCCTGCTACGGCGACGTCATGGCGCGACAGCTCCAGGCTGCAATAATGGCTCGCCACATGATTGGCGAGGAGACTCCGATCGAGCCGATCTGGCGCGAGAAGGTGCCATCCTATGTCGATCCCAACACCGGCGTCTACGCACGCCCCAAATATCCGTGGTCACTCACTGAACAGGGCCTGCTCTGTGACCGCTCACTGATGCTTCACTCTCTCGTCACCGCTTTCGTGGACGACCCCGACGAGCGCCTGGAGCGCACGATTAGGCTCATGGCCGACCGGGGTCTGGAAGATGCCCGTTCCAGCAACCTCAGCAAGGAGGGCTGGCTGCCCGGCTTCTTCATCGAAAGCCTCATGGCCTGCTATCGCCATCTTGGTTACGACCCCGCCTTCGAAGCTGCAAGCCTGCTCGTTCGACACGTGTTCGAAGTCGCCCCTCTCTTCACTCCCGAGAACACATTCCCGCGAAGGGGGCACATGCACGGCAATCTGCGCACCTTGCTCGGCGCTGCCGACTACGCACTTGCCGCCGGAGACGCGGACCTGTTCAGCCGCGTAGATGCTCTCTATCTCTACGTGCGCTCCGTGGGAACACGCTTTGGCTTCCTTCCGGAGGTCGTCGGACGGCAGGACGACATGATTGCCTGCGAGACCTGCGCTCTCATGGACTTCATAGGGCTGGCGTCGGTATTAGCCAATCACGGCCATCCCGAATACTGGGCCGATGTCGAACGCGTTCTCCGCAATCATCTTGTTGAGAGCCAAGTGAAGGACGGTTCCTGGCTGCGGTCCGATGATTCTCGCGCTGACACCGACCAGTTCACTTGGCGCGACATCGGCGGACGGATGGTCGGCGGCTACGCAGGCTGGAGTTCCCCAAATCACATACTTGCCTATGAGGAGACAATTCCCTGGGGGGGCCCCGAGCTTCACGGCAAGACCAGAGCATTCCAGAATTGCTGCGGCGGCTCGGGTGTGCATGCCTTCTTCATCGCTTGGAAGAATGCGGCTCGCGTAGAAGACGGGAACTTGTCAGTCAACCTGCACATCGACAAGCTCTTGCCCGAGGCGGAGATCCGCTGTCATCAGCCATACACGGGAAAACTCGTGGTGAAGCTATCAAAGCCCTGCGGTGTCCAAATCCGCATTCCCGAATTCGCCAACGCCGGTGAACTCCGCGTAACGGCCAACGAGGTCGGCCTGAAGCCGCAAACCTGCGGCCACTACTTGGACTTGGGTCAGCGGCGCGCTCGCGATGTGCTGGAAGTCCAGTATCCCCTTCCCGCCCATTCTGAAGAGATCAGCGTCGGGAACCCCGGGTTTCAGCAATATCGTTACCGCGTTACGTGGAAGGGCGACACCGTCGTTCGGATTGAGCCGCTGGGCGATGACGTTCCCATCGGATACTCCGATATGGAGAAGGCACAGGTGTCAGTCTACTACGGGACTGAAGGCCCCGGGCTCCTGTATCAGCGCGAGCATTACATCCCCGACGCCGAGCCCCAGGAAGGTCCCCTTCACCAAGATGACGGCACCCTCGACTTCTGGCATCTCTCGTAGCGCAGCATCCGCTTCCCCTTCCGGCAGACGACTTATACGACACTTCTCGATTGCAGCACGTCTTTACATCCGCTATGATTCCATTGCTCCTCCTCAGGAGGGTTGAGGACGGCCACATCGCTCCCCGGCGAGAAGAGCGCTGCCGAACAGTGGAGCAGGACTGAGAGTTGAGCGTCTCCGACCGCAATAACAAGGTGTCATACCGGCGCTACTGGCTCCCGGATCTCGCCTGGGTTGGGGGCCTTATCGTTGTGACGACGATCCTTTTCTGGGCGTCGGACATCGATATTGCCGTGGCTCGGCTGTTCTATAGCTCGGGCAGTCCCGCTGGCTCGTTCCTGGGAGGTGAAAACGTTGCGTGGGTCTTCCTCGAGGACACCGTGCCGTTCCTCACATGGGGTCTGTTGCTTGGGCCGCTGTTGATATTTCTTGCGGGACTTGGCTGGAAGAGGCTCCGCCCCTACAGGATGCACGCCATCTATATCCTCCTTAGTGTAGCGCTGGGGCCGGGCCTTTTGGTCAACACGGTTTTCAAGGCCCACTTCGGACGCCCGCGTCCGCGTCAGACCATCGAGTTCGGCGGCGAGTTCAAATACCTGCCCGTTCTTGTCCCCGGGCGTAACGAGGATTGCCGAAGCTTTGCAAGCGGCCACAGCTCGATCGGCTTCGCATTCTGTGTCTTCTACTTCCTCTACCGCCGCAAAAGGCCTCGTCTTGCCCTGGGCTATCTCGCCTTCTCCATTATCCTCGGGCTTGTCATTGGAGTGGCACGCATGGCGGTGGGCGCACACTTCCTCTCCGATGTCCTGTGGTCGGGGTTCTTCTCGTACCTGGTTGCGCTTGTGATCTACTACTTCGTCCTCCGGGTGCCGCACTGGGAAGACACTAACGGTCACCTGTGGCTGCAGCGGGGCGTCCGTGTCGAGGAATTGGCGTGAGGGATTAGTAGTACAGACTCAGTTGCGCGAATAGCGTGGCCGCCGAGCCCCCATACTCGCTCTCCAGCTGACCAGCATCGGGTTCCTCGCCCCACGGAATGAATGCGCTGACGACCAGCGTGGCATTCTCCCTGACGTCCGCAACCAGTGAAGGGGTGGCAACGCCCGAGCCGTCCGCGGTGCTCTGCAGCAGTAGGAGCGACGCACTCCATGCGTCGCTAACCGGATACGTCATCTGAACGGCATGCGCATGGCGGCCCAGAATCTGCGTGTCGCCTCTCAAGAAGCGCTCCTGGAAGGTCGGATCTACGAGACGATCCATGGCATCTTCTATGTCCTTCACCCCGAAGCCTGAGTAGTGGTATTCGCCCAGCACCGTCAGGCCGTTGCCGACGTCGAACGTGTACGAAGACCCCACCACCGCCTTGGTTACAAGGTGCTTGTCGCCCAGAAGGCCATCATCCGGCTGAGCCTCCGATGTCCTGAAAAGCGCGAGTTCCAGGTGCGCTTCGGCGTCGCCCACAGCCGCGGACATCGTGCCGGCGTACATAGCATCTTTCGCCCTCTTCCCGACGATCACCTCCGCGTCGATATTTCCCGCGTAGCCTCTTGCGCGTCCAAGCAGCGCCGAGCCATCCCACGAATCGCCGAAGACCCCAAGGAGTTCCACCGACGACGTAGCAGACAATCGGCGCTCGACACGGATTCCGTCTACCCCTCGCCGCCACTCGCGATCCACTTCGAGCGGCGTGAAGGGAGCGAATACGTCGACGGCTCCGAAGAGCGCCCCCCGGCCAAGCCCTATCGCCTGCCTGCCAATAGTGACCTCACCCCAGTCCGCGTGCAATGCCACCATCGCGCGGTCCAACTCATGGCGGTAGGAGAATTCCTCGTCGCACGCAAAAACCTCCGAATCGAGCTGAGTGATACGAAACGGCGCGGTGGCCTCGGACGGCAAGATCCCCCCACCCGTTCCCGTCCCTGCGCCCTCGGAAACCAGTCGCGCCCTTTGCTCATAGGCAATTTCAGCATTCGCCCAGTCGCCGTGTCTCGAAGTCAGCATGAGCCGACCGCGGGCCAGCCCCGCCCCAGTCCAACGGTCAGGGTAGAGGACCGGATCGTCCGGTCCGTAGGACACCAGCGAACTGAACTTCAGCGCTCCGTTCACAGAGACGGAGTGTTCTCCTGACTCCGCCTTCCAAATCTCCGCTCCTACCGTGGGAGAAGTCAGGGCAAGAGAAATCACGAAGCAGAGCGCCCCTGCGTAATGGGATCGAATCGCGCGCGGCATTCGGGCCTTCTCAGTCCTCATCTTCGCCTTGTGGCGCAGCCGTTGGCTGCTTCTCTTCATCCTTCGCAACTTTCCCGTCAACCAGAGTGACCACGCGCCGCGCGTGTGCCATGACGCGCGGGTCGTGCGTGGAGAAGATGAAGGTAATCTCGTTTTGCTCGTTCAGCCCTCGCATCATCTTCAGGAGGATTTCGGCATTCTCGCCATCGAGGTTCGCAGTGGGTTCATCAGCGAGCACGATTCGGGGCATAGAGGCAATCGCTCGCGCAACAGCCACCCGCTGCTGTTCCCCTCCGGAAAGCTCATTCGGCCGCCGGCCCGCATATTCACCCAGCCCCAGCTGCCCCAGGATCTCCGTGGCTCGCTTCCTCCGCTCCGAACCTACGCCCTGAAGCTCCAGTACAAACTCTACGTTCTCCTGCGCCGTCAGCACCGGCACGAGGTTGTACGCCTGGAACACAAAGCCTAGAGAACGGAGACGGAGGTCGGCGCGCTGGCGCTTGCTCATTCGCGACACGTCCTTGCCAAGTACTTCCATTGCGCCGCCGCTGAGCGAATCCATGGCGCCGATGAGGTTCAGCAGAGTCGTCTTTCCGCTGCCCGATGGTCCGACAATTGCCAGGAAATCGCCCGACCGCACCTCCAGTGTCACGCCCCTGAGCGCACGGGTCTTGACCTTCCCCGTGACGTAGTCCTTCGTTACCTCCCGCGCCGAGACAAGAACTTCATCCGTTGCAGTCACCATTTCACACCATCCTCATTGCGTCTGCAGGCTGCGCTCGCGTGGCAAGCCACGCCGGGTAAATGGAGGCGGCCACGGTCGCCGTCACCGACACGCCAAGCGCGTACCACACGAGCCAAATGCCGAAGGTGCCGTATATGATCGGATCCAGGAGAACGTCGGCGATAGAGTACTCGTCCCCCATCATGTGCGCAATGCTTACCCCCCTCGTCGCGAGCCAGTACGCGATTGGGCCGCCCAGCAACAGGGATACTGCGGCACCGCCCAGGCCTATCAGCAAGGCTTCGAGCATCACAAGCCCGACCACCTGGCCGCCCTTCATTCCGAGGGCGGACAGGACCGCGAACTCGCGGCGACGCTCGAGCACTGCCGTCAGCTGGGCGCCCGCGACGCCCAGACCTACGACCACCACCACAATGAACACCAACACGTCCATGAACGCCCTGTCTCCCCGCACATTGGCGGCCAACGCAGGATTGACATCCTCCCAGGTGATGACTTCATTTCTGCCCCCCAGTTTTCGGGCCAGTTCCTTCTGGGCAGCGGCTATCAGGCCGTGATGCTCAAGGAGAATGGAGATCTCCGCCGGACCCTTGTAGCCGGTTAGTTCCTCAACGTCGCCCAAGTTGACATGACAGATTGAAGCGTCGACGTCGCGGCTTCCGGTTTCGATGATTCCTACGATTGTGAGCATCGCGCTCCGGATCTCGTCCCGACCGGCCAATGTGACGTACAGATCGTCATCCACGTCGACGTCCAGCCTCGTAGCAATCTGCCGTCCTATTACCACCTTCCCCCTATCACCTGCGCTCAGATACCTCCCTCGTAGGCTGCCCAACCGCACTATTCGGTTCGAGCGCATCTCGGCGTCGGGCTCGACTCCGGTGATCTCCACCCCCACCGTGCGGTTCCCGAATGCCAGTAGCCCGCTGGCCCGCGACCGCATCGCGACTGCCTCCACACCGGGGACGCTCCGGACCTCCTCAAGCGTTTGCTCCCAGGCGACCAGCCTCAGCGAGTTCTCGCGCGTTCTCATCCATCCTGCCGGCACCACGCGGATATGGCCCGCGCCGCTCTCCGAGGCCGCGCGGATCTGCATCTCACCGGCTCCTCCCGTCCAAGACGTCGCTAACAGACCCATCGCGCATCCGATCCCCACTCCCACCATCGACAGAATGGACCTGCGCGGGTGACGGAAAAGACTTCGAAAGGCGTACGTCCCCGACACTCGGCCAATCATGATCTCATGGCCTCCACTGGCTGGAGTCTCGCCACCAGGGCTGCCGGCCACGCTGAGGCAAGAATTGATGTGATTGTCACTGCACACACGCCGAACAGGATGTGGCGAAGCTCGAACCTGGGGTATAAGACATAAGATATGCTCATCCCCCCGAAGTCCATATCCGGTGGCGCGTTTCCCGCAAGGAGCGCGTAGTCGATGCCTGTGTGCGATGTGAGCAACACTAGGGCAGTGCCCATGATCGAACCTACAGCGACACCCACCAACCCCAGGATAACTGATTCTACGAGCACCATCCGTACCAGCCTTACCGGGCGGCACCCAACCGCCAGCAGCATCCCAAATTCATGCGTTCGCTCAAAGGTGGACATCGTCGCGGTGTTGGCGATCCCCGCTGCGGCGGCAACGAACACTATCCCCAGGAAGATCATGTCTATCCAGTTCTTCATGTCCATGATCCTCGCAAGCCCCGGCACCGCCTGCCTCCATGTGAGAATTTCCATACCGGCAATCGCCGGAAGCGAGGATATGGCCTGAGCCAGTTCTGCGGAGTTCTCCTGATCGTCTCCCTGCACCGTGATCTCGTGGGCTTGATCCCTCATCGCAAGGAACTCCCCTGCGTCCTCGATGGCCATCAGCACTCCCATGTTCTTGGCCACTTCCACCTTCGGCCTCACTATGACCTTGACCTTGAAGATGTCGCTGACCGGAAACCCGTCGACATCCTGAGAGATGAGCGCTATCGTTTCTCCCGCTCTAACCTTCAGCCTGTCGGCGAGGACACTTCCCAAAGCGACGGACCTGCTCTCGGCAAGCAGTCCGGGTGTGCTCCCTTCAAGCAGGCCCCCGCGCTGCGACTCGGCGACAACGTCAATCCCCAAAATCATGGCCGGCTCAGCATCGGCGGGTGCGTCCCGCTCCCCGCGGGATGCTGCAAGAGCGAACGAGAAGATGCGCGGAGAGACCGTCTCGACGCCGGGCAGAGCTTCGATCTCCGCTTCGACCTCGGACAACCCGTCAACGTACAGATCGATCGCGCGTTCCTCGGGCCAGTCCTTGTGATGAATCTGCACGTGACCCACCAGCGGCCCTGTGATCGTCCGCAGCATGTCGTCGAACGAACCCGCCATCATGCCGTTGACGAATACAAGAGTGAGCTGCCCCAGGGCGATGGCTCCGATGGCAAGGAGCGTGCGGCGTTTGCTCCGCCCCAGGTTGCGCCAGGCTATGCTCAGCGTGCTCGCACGCATCTCAGGTGTTCTCCGCGCTCACCGTTTCTGTTCAAGGCTCGATAAGCTGAACGTGCTCTCCGGCACGTCAACGTCAAATTCGATCTCGAGATAGAGCATCTCCGTCTTGTGGCCTTCCTCGTCCTCCGGAATAAGAATCATGCGGGCGGGGATGCGCCTGCCGCCGAATTCCCGCACCTTGTCCCAATGCATGGTTCTCGCCAGCCGGCCCTTCCTGTCGTAGTACCGCGCCCGGACCGGTATCTCGCCGTCATCTGACACGATCAACTCAAGCCTTTCCCATAAGCCCACCGCTCCCGGCTTCGCCTCGAACTGGATCTCCCACCCACTCGGGTCTTCCGTCCTTCCGGTCAGTTGGTACGTGTAGTCCTCGCTGTAAGAAGAGTCGCGCACGAGGTCGTCGTTGGTCAAGTCGCTTCCCATCCACGAAGCAAGCATCATGGACGGGGGGATTCTTATCGTACGATGGATTCGCGGCAGGTAGTTCCACAGGTTCCGCTCCACCTTAAGCGTCGCAGTACCCTTCTCCCGCGCGGGAGAATCGATGACAACCAGCGCCTTCTCCTCCCCCTTCGTCCACACCTTCATCCGGAGAGTCTTCTCGCGACGCGGCCTCGTGACCGTCAATTCAGCCAGCGAAATGCTGCTGGTGGAGCGATACAGATTCTCGAATCGCTTGACCGTCGCTTCCAGATCGAGCACCCCGTCCTTCAGGAGGGACGTGCCCGCTAGGGACATCTCCTCAGCCCCCTTGCGGTCAGCGCCGCACTCCCCTTCTGCTGCGGTGGGAGCGCCGGTGGGCAGGAACACAAGCGTGAAGAGAAGAATGCCCGCAGGCAGCAGCCGACACGGTCTGTATCTCACCGTCGCCTCCTTTGCTGCTTGCGTCCGTGGGCTGTGCAGGTGACTGCCTTCTCGAAAAGGAATGAGTAGCCGGATGCCAGCGAAGCCTCCCTCTTGTCTCAGGCGCTTCGCCCTCTTCAGCCGGTCATTTTGCGACTTCGAGTTTCGCCGTGACGACGCCGGTCGTGTCCCCCGTGAGCGCTTCGTACCCCGGTTGGCACCCGCCTACCGACAGCGTAAAGGTCCCCGGTTCCTGCCGCTGCTTTCCTTTCTCATCCACTACCGAAAGCTGCTCCGGCGTTATCGTGAACTTCACCGTCGCCTTCTCCCCTGGTTCGAAGTGGATCCGCCTGAACCCCGCGAGCTGCCTTACCGGCACCCTCGTAGAGGCTTCGTCGTCCGTCACATAGAGCTGCGCCACCTCGTCCCCCGCACGCCTACCGACGTTCTCCACCTCGACGCTCACGTCTGCGCTTTCCCCTAGACTTACCTTTGTCTTGCCCGTCCTCAGGTTCGCGTACTTGAATTTCGTATACGAAAGCCCGAATCCGAACGGGTACAAAGGCTCCCCTTTGAAGAACCTGTACGTGCGGTTGTCCATGTTGTAGTCCTCGAAAGGCGGAAGCTGATCGAGCGACTTGTTGAAGGTCACCGGCAGCCGCCCGCCCGGGTTGTAGTCCCCGAACAGCACGTCCGCGACGGCTGTCCCGCCCGCTTCGCCCGGATACCATGCCTCCAAGATTCCCTTCACGTTCTTCTGTGCCCAGTTGACGGCCACGGCGCTCCCGTTCAGCAGCACCAACACCACGGGTGTCCCCGTCGCATATACGGCCTCGAGCAGCCTCTGCTGGACGATGGGCAGGTCAATCTCCCTCCGGTCGCCGACCTCGGCGTAATAAGTCTTCCTCCCCTCCCCTTGCTCGCCTTCAATCTCATTGGAGAGTCCGAGGCATATGATGGCGACATCCGCCTTCTTCGCCACCTCCGCCGCCTGCGCGAATCCCTCCTCGGACGGCTCGACATGCTCACATCCGCGTGCGCTCATCACTCGCGCCTCCGGCAGCTTGTTTTGGATGCCTGCCAGCGGCGTCACGACGCTCTTCGCGTCCCCGTAATAGTTGCCCTTCAGTACCCGTGTGTCGTCCGCGTTCGGTCCTATCACCGCTATCGTTTTCAGATCCTTGGAGAGCGGCAGGAATCCGTCCTCGTTCTTAAGGAGCACCATCGATTCCCTCGCCATCTCCAACCCCAGTGCGCGGTGCTCCTCGCACGCGTTTACCTCGATCGGTATCTGTGCGTACGGAACGTCCTCGTCCGGATCGAACATTCCCAGTTTGAATCGCGCCACGAACAGCCTTCTCAGCGCAACATCTATCTCCTTTTCCGAAATCAGTTTCTTCCTCACAGCCCTGACGAGATGCGGGAAGTACATCCCGCAGTTGAGGTCGCATCCGGCCCTCACGGCCAGGGCTGGGGCTTCTTCCTCTGTCTTGACCAACTTGTGGTGCTCGTGGATGTCCCTGATCGCCCCGCAGTCCGACACAACGTATCCCTTGAACCCCCACTCGTCGCGCAGGATCTTCTGCAGCAGCGTCGGACTTGCGCAGCAGGCCTCTCCATTCGTCCTGTTGTACGCGCCCATGATCGATTCCGCTTTGGCCTCCTGCACCGTTGCCTTGAATGCCGGCAGGTAGGTCTCGCGCATATCCTTCTCGCTCGCCTTCGCGTCGAAGTGGTGACGGTCCTTCTCCGGTCCGCTGTGCACGGCGTAGTGCTTCGGCGTCGCCACCAGCTTCAGATACTTCGGGTCGTCCCCCTGCAAGCCCTTCACGAACGCCACTCCCATTCGCGCCGTCAGATACGGGTCCTCCCCGTACGTCTCGTGCCCTCGCCCCCATCTCGGATCTCTGAAGATGTTGATGTTGGGAGACCAATACGTCAGCCCCTTGTAGATGCCCCGATCGCCCCGCCGCGCGAAATCGTGATGCTTCGCCCGCGCCTCCGTGCTGATCACATCCGCAACACGTCCCAGCAGGTCCGTGTTCCAGCTCGCCGCCATCCCAATTGCTTGCGGAAACACCGTCGCTACTCCCGCTCGCGCCACTCCGTGCAGGCACTCGTTCCACCAGTTGTACTCCGGGATGCCCAGCTTCTCTATCGCCGCCGCCCCGTGGATCATTTGCGAAACCTTCTCCGCAAGCGTCATCCGCGACACTAGGTCCTCCGCCCGCTCTTCCGCTGACAGCGAGGTGTCCTTGTACCTTTCATTCTCTTTCTTGGCCATTTCTTCGTCCTTTCCGAATTCAGCGCATGATCGACCATGATGAATCCCCCCCCCCAACCCGCCCTCGCAGAACGCAAAGCGGCGGGGAGGAACGGGCACGCGGCATACTAGCATCAACCCGCCGAATTTGCTACCGTGTCATCGGAAGAAAACGCGGCTCCTAATGCCGGCCCGCGACGAGGAGCGAACAGTGGATCCAGCCACGAGGCAACGTCTCACATCAATCCTGGACAGAGCGGAGTCAAATCTCAAGGACAGTCTCCTCCCCTTCTGGGGGAATAGCACTTGGGACGATGAACACGGTGGGTTCTTGACTCGCCTGGACCGAAAAGGGAAACGCATCGACACCAGCGAGAAACTGCTCATAATGCAGGCCAGGATGATCTCGAGTCTCGCGTCCGCCCACCGCCATGGAATCACTGAGCGAGGCTACCTCGATCTCGCGGCGAGGGGATTTGACTTCCTCCTCCGCAAAATGTGGGATGCCAAGGACGCCGGATTCTTCTTCTCCGTTGCCCGCGATGGGACCCCGAACACCACACGCAAGAATACCGATTCGCACGCCTATGCGATCATCGCGCTGACCGATTTCCACATGGCGTCGGGACGGAACGACGCGCTCCGCTGGGCGCAGAAAACCTTCGACATTCTCCAGGAGAGAGCCGCCGACCGCGAGTTAGGTTTCATCGAGGATTTTGACGGTGGCGAGTGGCCCGTCCACAACGACGACCAGATGAACTTGGGCGGTAGGAAGGATATCAAGACGATCGACACCCACGTGAACCTGTTGGAGTCGTTCTGCTACCTTCTCCGTTCGTCAAAGGCACCCGAGCACCGCCAGGCCTTGAAGGGGCTTCTCGACCTGTTGGTCCTGAAAGGCATACATCACGAGTATGGCTGCACAATTACGTCAGTGGATCGCGACTGGAATCCGCTGCCGGACGCGAACGGCAAAATGACCACCTGCTACGGGCTCAACGTGGAAGCTTCATGGCTCATGCTCGCTGCTGCGGACCTGCTGCGCGAGTCCCGCGACAAATACCGCGATGTGATCCTGGGTCTCGTCGACCATGCTCTGGACTACGGCTTCGACCATGAGCGCGGCGGCCTTGCCTCGTACGGCCCTCTTTCCGGGAAAGTGACCGATGCCGCCGATCTGAACGACAGCAGGCTTCTCAAGCCCTGGTGGGGGCAGGCGGAAATGCTCAACGCCCTTCTCGACGTGTACCGTTGGACTGGCTCGCCCAACTACCTGTCCGCGTTCGAGAAGCTCTTCGATTGGATCTGGGCCTACCAGATAGACCACCGATACGGCGGCTGGTATCAGGAAGTGCGCTGGGATACAGGAGAGCCCGTCACCACCGACAAGGGGCGTGAGTGGAAGGCCGCCTTCCACGCGAGCCGCGCCCTCATCCGAACATCCGACGCTCTCCGGCAGATCCTGCGCGCAGCCTAGTACGCATCTTCCAGCTTCGAGTAGACCTCCTTCGCCTGCGAAATATAGCTCTCCAGCCGCTGCCGTTGCCGCCGCATCAGAATCGGATCCACCGAAGGGGCACCCTCTTCGAGTATGGCCTCCAGCGCAGCAAGTGACTTCCGGGCTTCGGCGAGTTCCGCCGGTAACGCTTGTGCATTGATGACCGGATTCCCGTCGACTTCTATGAAAAACGGAGTCGTATGTGCGCCCGAGGGATGCATTTCCCCGTACCCTTGTCTGTTGCTG
>Ga0180434_10006224_pt1 | contig 13802 bp, 11 predicted proteins | sample SS_ome_7_FD_132453 | JGI IMG/M metagenome (GOLD analysis project Ga0180434, IMG submission 132453) | Hypersaline lake sediment archaeal communities from the Salton Sea, California, USA - SS_1_D_2 metaG | ecosystem: Environmental > Aquatic > Non-marine Saline and Alkaline > Hypersaline >... | reverse complement strand
TCCGCGGGAGTCGAAATGTGGGCCATGATGTTCTCATTCACGTACAAGGACAAGCGCTTGTACGGATTGATGAACTGCATCATGAGAAAAATCATCAGGGTCACGCCGAAGACGACGACCGGCAGGAGCAGAAGTCTGCGTGCGATGTAGGTCAGCATAGGACTCCTTGGATGTTCACCCCCGATGAACGAAGACGGAGCGGAAGCCGTTGGCTTCCGCTCCGTTTGTAGACTCCTACACTTCGACTCCTACCACTCGGCGATCTCATGACGGACGCCCGCCATCAGCGAGTGGAGCGTCCCATCCGAGCCGTCGGCTGTCTTATAGGTGACCTTCCAGTTCCAACCGCCGGAGAGGGTCGGGTTATAGACGTAGTCTTTCACCCAACGCCGCATCCAGACCCGAGTCGTGCCTTCGTCTGCCATGATGTTCAGCGCATTGTCGATCGCCAGCTGCTGGATCTCCGCATACAAAGCCTCACGAACAGCGGGATCAAGGGAGGTTCCGGCCTGTTCGATCCTGGTATCGATTTCCTCGGAAACCGGGAGGACACCGAAGCTCCCGCGTCCGCCGAATGTGCCCTGGCTGTGGTAGTACGGGAACACGTAGTTATCGGCATCGGGGTAGTCGGGCAGCCAGCCGATGTAGAACATCGTCATGCGTCGGGCCCGGTTGTCGTCGAGGTACTGCGGCCACGGAATGCCGCGGACCTCGATGTTGAACCGGGGGCCGAGCAGGAAGAAGGCGTCCCGGAGCATCTCGCAGGCGACCTTGCGGTTGTCGTTGCCCACGTTGTAGTCCAGACGCATGAAGAAACCGTTCTCCCAGAGTTGGCCGTCCCATGCCAGCTTCAACTCCTCGATGGCGGCCTCCGGATCGAAGAAAATCTGGCGCTTTTGGAACGAATAGGGGAGGGCCGACGGGATCGAGGACGCGGGGACGATCGACTCGCCCATCAGCACCTCTTCGACGTAGCGATCGTAGTCGAACGACATCGCGAAGGCGCGCCGCACATGGACGTCCTGGAAGAAATCCGGGGGGATGCCCTTGCCGTCGAGCTTGCCGCTTCCAATCCGGTCGTTCCCCTCGGTGGGGATGTCCATGTTCAGGAGCATGCCGCCGTTGGCGAGCGAGGGCAGGTTGGAGACAGTCCGGATGTCCGGGGTGCCCAGGACCTGATCTCTGTACTGGACCGGGATGTAGACAGCGTCTGCATCGCCGTTCTCCAGCATCAGCCGGCGGTTGGTCCACTCGTTGTCGTAGATGACCTCGACCCGCTTCAGCTTCGGCAGCTCGCCCCAGTATCCATCGAAGCGGTCGAGGGAGAACCCGAGATCCGAATCCGGCTCTCCGGCGAGCATGAACGGGCCGGTCCCATTGGCCACCTTATACAGGGCCATCTGCTCCTTGGGAAGATCGTGCCACGCCTCCCACCCCTCTTTCTCGCCGTTCCAGGCTCCGGCTTCGATGGTCGTATCCTTATCGTAGATCGAGCACCACGAGCCAGCCAGGATCTGCAAGAGATAGGGAACGTAGGCACCGCTCTCAAGGACAACCTGTCCGTTCTCCTCGTAGATCGCACCCACCACTGCGTCGTAGGCGCCATCGGCGCCCACACTGTCGATCAGCTCGTTGATCTCATAGACTCCCAGCAACCCGTACAACAGCATCCAGTTCGGCCCGGCCGTCGGATCGGCGAACAGCGTGCGCCGCAGTGAATAGACGACGTCGTCCACATCAAGGTCGGCGCCGTTGTGGAACTTCACGCCTTGGCGGATGTTGAAACGAATGACTGCCGATCCATCCTCGTGAAGGGTAAGGAGTCCGTTCTCGACCGTCGGCACCTCGGTCGCGAGGGACGGAACGACCTCCGTGGTCGCGACATCGTAGGAAACCAGGGTGTCGTAAATGTGGAACAACGCTTGTCCGCTCGCCGTATCATACGCCCATGCCGGATCGAACGAATCCCAACCGGCAACTGTCACATAGACGAAGGTGTCCGGGTCGTACGCAAAACCCATGAGACCCGTGACCGTCACTGCCGCTACTACGAAACTGAGAAGGAAGATCTTTTTCACTGCAATTCCTCCTTGTGCGCTGACCCTGCTGGCGAGGTCCCTGACTCTACCAGCGCCGAATCTCACAGTCCTACTGCTACGACAACGTCGGGTTGCCATAGCCACACGTCGAGTAGTGGAAAGGCAATTCAGTATAAACCAAAATCCCGGCGCGAATCAACAATCAATGCGCATCTACAGGAAGGAGCGATCTCGTTCTCGGGGGGGAAAACGGCTCTTACGGGCCCCGCTCACAACCGTGCAGGCCCATCCAGCCAGGGGGAGGCCCTGGATGGGTTTCCATCGTCCTGGGATCGATCGACTTTGAGAAACCTCGCCTGTCGATTACTCTCAACATCCGTGCGGCAAACGAAGCCGCGGGATGAGAGATCGGGTAGGAAAATGCAGTAGATTGGAAGACGATAAGGAGGATGACATTCGATGAAAACAGACCATCTCATCTCATTGGGACAACTCACGACAGAAGATCTTTGGGAGATCCTGGAGACAGCGCGCGCACTGAAACTGGAGCATCGAGCGGGGGTGCGCCACGACATGCTCGCCGGCAAGACGCTGGCCATGGTCTTCCAGAAGCCGTCCCTCCGAACGCGGGTGTCGTTCGAAACCGGGATGTGGCAGCTCGGAGGTCATGCGATCTACCTCGGGCCGGAGGACATCAAGCTCGGCAAGCGGGAGACCACCGAGGACATCGCCCTCAACTTGTCGCGGTACGTCGATGGGATCATGGCGCGCGTCTTCGAACACCGGACGATCCTTGAGCTGGCCGAACACGCAAGCATTCCGGTGATCAACGGCCTGTGCGACACCTACCACCCGTGCCAGGGGCTGGCTGATCTGCTGACGGTGTGGGAGAAAAAACGGTCATTGGAAGGGCTGACTCTCACGTTCATCGGCGACGGCAACAACGTCGCCCATTCGTTGATCAATGGGTGTGCAAAAGTCGGCATGGCATTCCGCATCGCTTGCCCCGAAGGGTTCGAGCCGAATGCGGAGATCGTGAACGCGGCCCGGGAGAGCGGGGGGAGCGTCGAAATCTTCCACGATTCGAAGGAAGCCGCGACCGACGCCGATGTCCTCTATACCGACGTTTGGGTCAGCATGGGGCAGGAAACGGAAGCCAAGTCGAAGCAGAACGCGTTCGAGGGGTTCACGATCCATGAAGCACTCGTCGCACGGGCGAAGAAGGACGCGGTCATCCTCCACTGTCTCCCGGCCCACTACGGCGAGGAGATTACGTATGAGGCATCGCGCAGCCGCGGGAGCGCGATCTTCGATCAAGCGGAGAATCGCCTTCATGCCCAGAAGGCAGTCATGGCTCTACTGATGGCGTAGAGGAGGCACGATGGATGTTCGTATTGGCTCGGAGGCGAAGGGGGATTGCATCGTCGAGGCCCACTCGGACGTGCGCAGCAACATCGAGGTCGAGACGAAGAACGCCGAGTTGCTCCGTGACGGAATTCGGGCCGTCGCCCAAGAGACGCTGTCCAGCCTGGGGGTCGGCGACGTCGCGATCCGCGTGATCGATTTCGGGGCGCTCGACCACGTGATCGCGGCGCGGATCGAGGCGGCGGTCCGCGCGGTGACCCCCGGCAGAGGACTGCCCCTGCACCCAACCGTCGATCGGAAGGCGAGTGAGCGCGACCGACCGCGGCGGAGCCGCCTGTACGCACCGGGGAACCAGCCGCGTTTGTTGGTGGGGATCGAGCTCCACGGGGCGGACTGCGTCCTGCTCGATCTCGAGGACTCGGTGCCTCTCTCCGACAAGGCCGCCGCGCGGATCCTCGTCAAGCATCTCCTCGCGACGATCCGCTTCCCGAAGGAGGCGTGGGTGCGGGTCAACCCGCTCGGTGCCGGCGGGCGGGAGGACGTGACGGAGGTCCTGGTCGGCCGTCCGCACGGGATCTGCCTTCCGAAGACGGAATCGGCACAGGATGTTCTCGATTTGTGCGCGGAGCTGTCGCGAATCGAAGCGGAGCGAGGGATCGAGGAGGGATCGACCTGGATCATGCCGATCCTGGAGACAGCAAGAGGGGTTCTCCACAGTGAGCAGATCGCCGCATCATCGGATCGCGTGGTGATGCTGGCGTTCGGGGCCGAAGACTACACCCGTGACATCGGTGCTCGGCGGACCACGGAGGGTCTCCTGTTCGCCCGTTCGCAGATCGTCGCCGGTGCAAAGGCCGCCCGAATCCAAGCGTCGGACACGGTCTACGCCAATGTAGACGACGAGCCTGGCTTGATCGAGGAAGCCCAGCGGGCACAGGACCTCGGGTTCGACGGAAAGGGCGCGATCAACCCGCGCCAGATCGAACCGATCCACCGGACGTTCTCCCCCACAAAAGAGGAGCTGGAACAGGCGCGGACGATCGTCGAGGCGGCCCGTGAAGCCGAGAAGAGGGGACTCGGTGCCGTCGCGGTGGACGGACGGATGGTCGACCGGCCGGTCCTCGAACGGGCGATTCAACAAATCAAGTACGCGGGTAGACTGGCAGGAGGAGAGGATCGCGATGCGTAATGCGGTCGGTCGAGAGATCCCTGAGCGAATCGGAAGTCGTGACGTTCGCCCGTTCGAAGGCGCCTTTGCGACGTCGCAGACCGGGGCGAAGGCCGCTCGACCGCAGAAGTGTGCCCCGCGAACCGAAGACAAGCTTTTGCCTTCGATCGAGGCGGCCATCGAGGCGTGCGGTCTGTCGGACGGGATGACGATCTCGTTTCATCACTCGTTTCGGGACGGGGATCGCCTCGTCAATCGGGTCCTCGATGCCTGTGCGAGGATGGGGATCCAGGGGTTGCGCGTCTTCCCAACCGCCCTCTTCCCGGTCCACGAACCGCTCGTCAAGCACATCCAGTCCGGGGTCGTGACGCGGATTGAGGGATCGATGAACGGCCCGGTCGGTGCGTTCATCAGTGGGGGCGGGAGGCTCGCGGAGCCGGCGGTTCTCCGCTCCCACGGGGGCCGTTGGCGATCGATCGAGGCCGGTGATGTGCACATCGATGTCGCGTTCATTGCCGCGCCGCAGGCCGACCCGTACGGAAATGCGACCGGCATCCGCGGGAAGACGCCGTGCGGCTCGATCAGCTTCTCGGCCGTCGATGCGCAGTACGCCCGGCACACAGTGGTGATCACCAACGACCTCCAGCCGTACCCCGTTTACCCGATGGAGATCCAGCAGGGGTGGACGGACTACGTCGTCGAGGTCGACGAGATTGGCGATCCGGAGCACATCGCCTCGGGGACCCTCCAGTTGACGAGGTCCCCGACGAATCTGCGGATCGCCCAGTTGACCGCCGATGCCGTCGTTGCCTCCGGGGCGTTCGTCAATGGGTTCAGCTTCCAGGGCGGCGCCGGGGGGATCTCGCTCGCGGTGACGAAGTTTCTCGGCGACGCGATGGAGAGTGCGGGGATCGTTGGATCCTTCGGGATGGGCGGTGGCACGAAACTCCTCGTCGATCTCCTCCATCGTGAATTGATCCGCGCGATCCTTGACGGGCAGGCGTTCGACTTGGACGCGATCGCATCGTTGCGCGAAGACCCGGCGCACGTGTTGATCGATCCGGGTTTCTACGCCAATTACGACTCGCGCGGCTGTGCGACGTACAAACTGGACGCGGCCTTCCTCGGGGCGACCGAGGTCGATCTCGAGTTCAACGTCAACGTCAACACCCACTCCGATGGCCAGCTCCTACATGGGATCGGCGGACACCAGGACGTCGCCGCTGGCGCGGCGATGACCCTGATCACCGTCCCGGCACTCCGCGGTCGGCTCCCGATGATCCTCGACCGGGTGACAACAGTGACGACACCGGGTGAGGTCATCGATGTGGTGGTGACCGAGCGAGGGATTGCCGTGAACCCGCGTCGGGGCGATCTGAAGGAACGGTTCGTCGCCGCCGGCCTGCCGCTGCGGTCGCTGGAGGAGATCAAGACCGAGGCGGAGCGGATGGTCCAACCGCTCCGTCGCCCGGTGTTCGGGGACGAGATCATCGCCGCGATCGAGTGGCGAGACGGGACGATCATTGATGTGGTACGAAAGGTGGAGGGATGGGCGTGAGAGAGAAGCTGTTGGAAATCCTGCCGGAGATGAAGTGGATCGTGGATGCCGACCTACGCGAGCAGGTGATCGCGACGTGGATCAACGGCCTCGAGCGGGGCGGCTGGCAACCAGAGGACATCGAGCGGATGCCGTTCACACTGGCCAAGAAGGTGAGCGCCAGCTTTGCCCAGCACGTGCGAAGTGTCACGCGGATCTGTGCCTTCGTCGCCGATACGTTTGACGAGATCTACGGCGGCGTCGACTTGCGGCTGGACAGGGATCTGCTCCTCGCCGGGGCGCTCCTCCACGACGTCGGGAAACTCGCAGAGATGGAGGAGGCGGACGGGACGTTCCGGAAGAGCCCCGCTGGGAAACTGGTCCGGCACGCGTTCTCCGGGGTGGCGCTCGCCGACGCGCACGGTTTGCCGGCCGCAGTGCAGCACATGATTGGGACACACTCGAAGGAGGGGGATCCGTTCAAACGGACGCCCGAGTCGATCATTCTCCACTACGCTGACTTCATGAACTTCGAGCCGATCGAGGGGTGAATCACCATGGGAATGACGTTCGCACAGAAGATCCTCGCCCACAAGGCGGGGCGCAAGCAAGTCGATGTCGGCCAGATCGTCGAGATCGAGCCCGACGTCTGTCTGTCGCACGACAACACCGCGGCGATCGCCAAGACGTTCGCCAAGATCGGCGTCGAGCGGGTGAAGGATCCGGACAAGTTCGTCATTGTCCTCGACCACACCGTCCCGGCGTCGGAGGAGAAGTACGCGCTGAACCACAAGGAGATTCGCGAATTCGTCGCGAGAAACGGGATCAAGCGGTTCTACGACGTCGGCGTCGGGATTTGTCACCAAGTTCTTCCAGAGAAAGGGTTCGCGCTTCCTGGAAGGCTGATCCTCGGCTCGGATTCCCACACCACGACATACGGTGCATTCGGCGCCTTCTCGGCAGGGATCGGCCGATCGGAGATGGCCGTGCTGTACGCGACGTCGCGGATCTGGCTAAAGACCCCGGCAAGCTTCAAGATCGAGGTCAACGGGCGCCTCGCCGACCCGGTGACGGCCAAGGACCTGATCCTCCACATCATCGGCTCGATCGGAGCCGACGGCGCCCTGTACAAGTCGGTCGAGTACGCTGGGGAGGCCATTCGTGCGATGAGCCTCGGATCGCGGATGGTGCTCTGCAACATGGCCATCGAGATGGGGGCAAAGAGCGGGTACTGCGCCCCCGACGCCAAGACCTATGCCTACCTCGAGCCGCGGGCTGAGACGGAGTACAAGCCCGTCTTCCCTGACACTGGCGCGGAGTACGAGCAGGTGCTCGAGTTCGACGCCTCGCTGCTCGAGCCGCAGGTCGCTGCGCCGCACACCGTGGACAACGTGTCGTCGGTCGTGGAAGTGGCTGGAACAAAGATTCAGCAAGGACTTCTCGGGACGTGCACCAACGGCCGGATGGAAGACCTCCGTCTGGCGGCGAAGATCCTCAACGGAAGAAAGCTCGCCAAGGGCGTCCGCCTTCTTGTGCTGCCGGCGTCGCAGGAGATCCTCCTCGACGCGCTCCGCGAGGGGCTGATCGACACGTTCGTCAAGGCGGGGGCGCTGTTGCTCAATCCGGGCTGCGGTCCGTGTCTCGGCGCGCACCAGGGCGTCCTCGCACCGGGCGAAACATGTATCTCCACGGCAAATCGAAACTTCAAGGGCCGGATGGGATCGGCCGAAGCCGAGACCTACCTCGGCTCGCCAGCAACCGTTGCTGCCTCGGTCGTGACCGGAGTGATCACCGATCCGCGGGAGTTCTTCTAGGGAAGGGTGCGCTCTCGCTAAGAAACAGGAGATGACGAACGGCGTCAACAAAGAGCCAACACCCAAGGGCATCTCTCGCAGAGCCGCAGAGAACGCAGAGTGAACCGAGGAGCAGAGAAGCAAGGCCGAGGAAGGACATGAGGAGGTTGAAGGAGTTGCCCAGAGGCAAGGCTTATTATGGGTTTGCGTTGCCCCCTTCATGTCCGTCATGGTTGTGGTTTCGTGCTGTCCACTCTCTGCGCCTCTGCGAGAGCAAGGGTTTCTTAAAGGAGCAGCAATGAACAAGGGACGCGTTTGGAAGTACGGCGACGACGTGAACACAGACGTCATCTTCCCCGGAAAGTACACGTATCAACCGATGGAGCCAGCGGAGATGGCGAAGCATGCGATGGAGGATCTCGACCCCGACTTCGCGAAAAATGTGCAACCAGGGGACATCCTCGTCGCCGGGAAGAACTTCGGTTGCGGATCGTCCCGGGAGCAAGCGGCGACTTGCCTCAAGGCGGCAGGGGTGGCAGCGGTGGTCGCGCCATCATTTTCGCGGATTTTCTTCCGCAACGCGATCAACAGTGGCCTACCGGTGATTGAACTGGCAACGGGGACCGAAAAGATGGAGACGGGGGACCAGGTGAAGATCGATTTTGAAGCCGGGATCCTGCGCCACGATGGCGCCGAGTACCGTTTTCCCGCTCTTCCGCCCGAGGTCCTCGCCATTCTCGAAGACGGCGGCCTGATCCCCCACGTAAAGAAGGTGCTGGAAAAGAAACCCGTATCGTAAGGCTTCTCGGGGTACTTTAGAGCCCTTTCGGCTTTTGTAGCGCCGGGCCGTTTGTACCCCAGGGAGTGGCCAGTCGGTGAAACAGGTGTCAAATCGTACGTTCATCGTCGGACGGAGCGGGAGGATGCTTGAGGAGGTACCGGGGTGGCTCTTCGTCTCCTTGAATTGACACTCCCCAAGGGCGAGATGGATCAGCTGGGCGAGGTCCTCGAGGAGCAAACCATCCACGACCTTTGGATTGGAGCGTCGGCGAACGACCGCGCCCTGGTCCGCATCCTTGTGGACGCTCAGCGGGTCGAGGGGTTGACCGACGGGCTTGTCGGTCGTTTTGGCTCGGCCGACGGCTTCCGAATCGTCCTCCTTCCCGTGGAGGCCACGGTACCTCGCCTCGAGGGGGTGAATGAAAGCCAAGTCAGAGCAGGAGATGAACCCAAAACCGAAGAGACACAACAAGCAAGGATCAGTCGCGAGGAACTGTACGAGGATCTGGTCCACGCGAGTCGACTGACCCCTGTTTACGTTGTCATGGTGGCCCTGTCGACCATCGTGGCTGCGGTGGGGTTGATCCGCGATAACGTCGCGATCGTCATCGGGGCGATGGTCATCGCTCCGCTTCTCGGTCCGAACGTCGCCCTGGGGCTTGCTTCGACGCTCGGCGATTTGGAACTTGCCAAGCGCTCTCTGAAAGCACTTTTCGTGGGCCTGGCGATCGTGGTGGCGGTGTCACTGGTGATCGGTGCCGTGCTCGACGTCAATCCATACACCCACCAGCTCGCAGTGAGGACGCAGGCGGACTTCCCCGACATCGCCCTCGCTCTCGCGGCAGGGGCGGCCGGCTCCCTGGCGTTCACGAGCGGTGTCTCCGCGGTGCTGGTCGGCGTGATGGTCGCGGTGGCACTCCTCCCTCCCGCAGTCACCGCGGGCCTCCTCGCCGGTGCGGGGGAGGGAGTCCTCGCATTGGGTGCGCTGGTCCTGCTCGTCACCAACGTGACCTGCGTCAATCTCGCTGCGGTCGCGACCTTTCTCCTCCAGAAGATCCGGCCGAGGCGCTGGTGGGAAGCGAAACGGGCGAAACGAGCCACCCGCATCGCCGTGACGACATGGATCGGCATGCTCGCCGTACTTGTCGGTCTGATGATGCTGCGATACGTCGGGATCCTGTAGAAGGCCCCTCCGCTTGCGACAACAGGACCATGAGTTCGCTTTCCGATTTCCTCAGGCGTGGATCCGAATTCGCCCCTGAGATCGCGACGACTACGATGCCTGAGCGCTCTTGATGATGAAGCCGCCAGATTTCTCGTCCTTTTCCAGCTCAAGGATTCCCTGTTTTCCGGCCTCCTCGAGAAGTTGGCCGAACGAGCGAAAGCCGTAGTAGGATTCGCTGAACCCCGGTTTGCGGCGCTTCAGGGTCTGTTTGATCATCGAACCCCAGATGTTTTCGCCCTCACCACGCTCCTCGACCAGCGCTTCGTAGGTCTCGACGACCAGATCCCATGCCTCTTGCTTCTTGTCGTCGACCTTGGAAGCCGATTTCTTGCTCTTGCCGGTCGGGGTCTTCTTGGTGCTCGTCTTCTGCGCCTTCTTTCCCGGTTGTTTGTTGCGACGCACGAGATCATCGTAGTACAGAAACTCATCACAGTTGGCGATCAGCAGATCCGATGTCGAGCTCTTCACCCCGACCCCGATGACGGTCTTGTTGTTCTCGCGCAACTTGCTGACGAGCGGGGAAAAATCAGAATCGCCGCTGATGATGACGAACGTGTCGACGTGCTCCTTGGTATAGCACAAGTCGAGGGCGTCAACGACCATCCGGATGTCGGCCGAGTTCTTCCCCGACTGGCGCACGTGGGGGATTTCGATCAGTTCGAACGACGCCTCGTGCATTGGCGCCTTGAACTCCTTGTAGCGTGCCCAATCGCAGTAGGCCTTCTTGACGACGATATTCCCTTTAAGGAGAAGCCGTTCGAGCACCTTGTCGATATCGAATTTGGGGTACTCCGCCTCCTTCACACCAAGCGCAACGTTTTCGAAGTCGCAGAACAGGGCCATGTTGATCGTTTCTCCCGTATGTGCTGTCGGGATGGATCCCTCAGTTCGCTTGTGCGGCATCACCGTTTCACCTCGATTCACCGTTCGCCCGCCCTTTCACCGTAGCAATCTGCGAACGCCGGATCAAGCCGGCGCGTCAGAGGGGCCGGCGACTTCCACTCGGATCCTCGCCTGTCGCTCCCCCCGTCACTCCAGCACTGCCTACAGGTCCTTCTCGTTCGCTTCTGAACACCCCAAACTCCTCTCGGGAATGATGGTTATGTGTGCCCCCGTGGCTGGCGGCGAGCTTGCACAGCGATGCGCTGGAGAACGGTCAGGATGCTTCGGTCGGCCGTCGGGAAGGCGTAGTCGTTGAGCTCGTCCGGACGGACCCATGTCCATGCGGCGCAATCGATCGCCTGCGGGGTTTCTCCGATGTGACGGCAGTGATACACGTACAGCGTGATGCGGAAGTGGGTGTACGCGTGGTTGAGGTGCATGAACAAAGTGAGAACGTCGACGTCGATCGCCAGCTCCTCCCGCAGCTCGCGGACCAACGCGTGCTCGTGAGATTCGCCGTTCTCCACCCGCCCGCCGGGAAACTCCCACAACCCCCCCAGCATGTCGTTTGCCTTCCGCTTGGCGATCAGTATCCGAGCGTGGGGGGAGAAGGGCTCGGCGTCCCAGACGATCCCGCCGACGACGTCGACGTGTGGAATCGCTTTTCGGGTGCGCTTCTGCGGGTAGACGACCTCCTGGCCAGTGTGATGTGCGTCACACTGACCAGCGAGGGGGCATTCGTGGCATCGGGGGGACCGAGGGAGGCAAACGCGGGCTCCGAGGTCCATCAGGCCCTGGTTGAAGCGTGAAGCTTTGCTGCGGGGGAGAACAAGCGCCGCTGTCCAGCGGAGCTTCTTTCGGACCGCAGCGCGGGACGTGTCACCGGGGACGCAAAACAAGCGACTCAGAACACGGACAACGTTCCCGTCAAGGACCGGCTCATCGAGGTCGAACGCGATGGAGGCGATCGCGCCAGCGGTATACGGGCCGACTCCGGGCAACTCGCACAACCCCTCGACCGTCGAGGGGAGGTCCCCACCGCCCCTCTCGACGACCCGACGGGCCGCTGCGTGCAGATTGTGGGCGCGACGGTAGTAGCCGAGTCCTTCCCAGACCTTCAGCACGTCGTCAACCGGGGCCTCGGCAAGGACTTCCACGGTCGGGAAGCGTTCCATGAACCGCACGTAGTACGGAAGAGCGGTTTCGACCCGGGTCTGCTGAAGCATCATCTCCGAGACGAGAATCGCGTACGGATCTTTCGTCCCCCGCCACGGGAGATCCCGCGCCTCGATTTCATACCAGGAGAGGAGCTTCCTTTGAATCTCCTCGATCCGTCGTTGTCCGGTTAGCACAGGCGGTCCTTCTCTGGAGGAAGCCACGAGGAAACGTCTGGGACGCTGATGGGGCATCCAAGACGTCTTTTCATCCGCCTCGATCTCGGACGAGGAATCTCATGTACTGCCCGACGTTCGAGATCTCTTCGAGGGCGAAGGTTGTCTCGACGATCCGATCCATCGCACCATTGGTCATGGTTCCCGACGCGTTGGCGCGGAATTTTTCGATCAGCTCTTCGTCGGAGAGAGGACGCTCGGTGCTCCCTTTGGCGTGGTCTTCCTGTCGCGTGTACGAGGTTCCGTCCTCGGTGGTGACCGAGACGATGGCCCGCTTCACCTTCGGGAACAAGGCGTCGATCTCCGGTTCCGCGACGACCCTGATCTTCGGAAGCATCTCCCACACGAACGGATCGGTCAGCGCCTCCTCCTCGAAGTCGGACGGGAGGACGTTTCCTTTCGTCACCGCAACCGCGATGCAGTATGGCAAGCTGTGATCAGCCGTCTCCTTCGTCCGAGGCTCGTACTTCGACGGATCGGAGAGGATGTCGGCGCCGCGGGTCGTCGTCCTGACAAGCACCTCGGTGACCCCCTGCGGGTCGATGTCGTTCTCTCTCATGACTTCGAGGACAGCGGTGATCGGCTGGTGCGTCAATGCCTCGGTCGGGAAGGCCTTGTAGCCGCACTCGGTGATGAGAAACTCCCGGCCAAGTCCTCCGAGGATCTTCTCCGGATCCCATTTCACGTTCGAGAGGACCTCGAAGACCCCCTCTTTGCCCTCGAACAGCTCGACCGGCCCTGAGTAGCCGGTGGACGCGAGCATCGCCGCCCGGACGCCGGCCTCGGTCGTCATCGGATCGGCGGTGTTCTTCATGTTCGTCAAGTGCCCGGCGACGACGCCTCCGAGGGTGAAGTGACTCGACCCGGAGATCCCGCACGCGGCGACCGCCTGATCCGCGCTCAGACCGAGCATCCGCGCCGCCACCAGGGGGCTGACGAACTGGGTCAGGCTGGCGTGGTGCCAACCGACCTCGCGGACGCCCGGATCGGCGGCGAGGCAGAGACGCATCTCGAGTTCGTAACAGATCAGGATCCCCACGAGGAGATCCTTCCCGCTCAAACCCCTGTACTCAGCCGGAGCGAGCGCGGCAGGGAGGATGTCCGACGGATGGGATGGATCTTGCTTCCAGTAGATGTCGTTGTAGTCCATCGCCCGGATCAACAGGGAGTTCATCAGCGCGGCGTTGGCCATGTTTGTCCTGGTACCGTGACCGATGATGGACGCTTGCTCGCAACCGCCCAGTCCCCGGACGTACTCGTACGCCTGCCGCATGTCCTCGTGGTCAAGTGCCGCGAGGGCGCAGCCGACCGAGTCGAGGAGGAAGCGCTTCGCCTCTTTACGGGCCGGCGCGGGGATCCGGTCATAGGTGAGCGACAGCGCGAACTGTGCCATCTTCTGGGTAATCGAGTCTCCCATCCTAGGCCTCCTTGGCGGCCTGAGCGATCGCCTCGGCCATTTCGGTCGTCGTCGTACTCCCCCCCATGTCATAGGTCTGTAGGCGCCCTTCGGCGATCGTGCGTGCCACGGCGGTCTCGATCTTCTCCGCCAGGGCAGTCTCGCCGAGGTAGTCGAGCATCATCTTCGCCGAGCGGATCATCGCGATCGGGTTGACCTTGTTCTG
>Ga0180434_10006223_pt1 | contig 13802 bp, 12 predicted proteins | sample SS_ome_7_FD_132453 | JGI IMG/M metagenome (GOLD analysis project Ga0180434, IMG submission 132453) | Hypersaline lake sediment archaeal communities from the Salton Sea, California, USA - SS_1_D_2 metaG | ecosystem: Environmental > Aquatic > Non-marine Saline and Alkaline > Hypersaline >... | reverse complement strand
GCATCGTTTATCAGGTCACTGCCAAGCGGCAGATTGTGAGCGGCATTCGTACCCGCATTGGGCAGACCAAAGCCCTTGGGCACCTCCGCGATGGTATAAGGCAGGGGTATGGGGTACTTGCTTTGTCCCGCTTTTACAGCCTGTCCGTGAGCACTGAGACGTTCTTCCATTTCCCAAATCGCCCATGCGTATGCCGCAGGGTCCTTACCATCGACATCTAAGGGCTCAAAACCGTTGAGTTCGAGATGATCGCGAAACCAGTCCACACCGCCCTGCATGGAGACCGTAGTTCGTTGATCGATGCGCCTGCCATTGGCAATCATGATTGGCGCTACCAGACCGCAATCCTCAGCCCGCCACCAGCGTGGGGCCCAGTCGCCGCCTTTCTGCTCCTCAAAGGCACCGTCACTCAGAAAGGCAACCAGTCTTTCGCCCGGCAGAGGCATATGAACGTAATACAGTTCTGCGAAGCCCAGATATCCTCCCTCGATAAGTCCGCCCGCAGTATGAGCATTTACGTGACTGCCCACCGGAGACTCAGGATAACCGTCGGGTCGGACTTTCTGCAAATAATAATCCCGCACAAAACGAGTCAGTCCTTCTTCTGAAAAATTGTATCGACCGGCATGAGCTTTTGTCACGTTGCCCATCAGGAGATTCGTAGCGTCGACGGCTGCCACGCAGTGTCCCTGCCCCATTAACCAGGAACGGGTAAAGCTCGTTATAGCGTTGATAGTTAAATAACCCATATAGGCCAGCACCATATTCAAAGCACCACCGGTATGTCCCTCGGGATCTTTCTTGAAATCAGTCACGTCAAGATCACGACTATCCAAATAAACATTTTTGGCGTAAGTCATATGTGCAACCAGCCAAAGCGCTGCGCTGGCCACACGATCAGCCGCGTGCATATAATTGAGCACTTGGTCTTTATATTTGACAAGTCCCTGTAGAGACAGATGATCGGCCATCTTGTATACACGAACCTGTGTAAGGTCGTTGTGTCTGATAACGCCATAGCCGGCCGCCCATTTGGCAAAATTTGGATTTTGCCGGCGGTACAAAGCCGCTCTTTGCTTTATACGCTGTAATTTGTCTGCCTTTTTTTGTCGAGCCATATTTGTCCTCATATAATAATTAACTGGATGAACTTTTTTTAAGGAGGTCTTTTATCCGGTTATCCATCTGTTCTTGATCGGAGGCAAAGCTGTTCAGACCGGCCAAATTCAGCAAACTATCCAGGCCTATCGATTTGCTTTCGAGAGCATCCTTCCAATTCTCGATTTGCGGAATCTTGCCCTCGCGAATACTGGTTTCGATCTGAGAATCCGTCCAGCGAACCAACACATCACCACATCTGTGCTCTTCAAGGAAATCAATAAAGTCATCGGGCGTGAACGCATCGATATTTTCCTGTTCCAGATTTTCAATGCAGTTGATCAATTGTACGATGACATTCCATAGTGTATCCAACCTCAAAGCATTTCGGTCAACGTTGGGATCGACACCGGGGGAGAAAATACTTTTAGTTTGATTAGTTATGTCCTCCGGTGCCGGGTTTGTGGACGTAAAATCATTTGCAACCTTAGGTGGAAGTGTCATGACATCGACCCCGGCCAAGTCTCTAACCTGTCGTGCTTGTCTAAAACTCGCTCCTATCTGACGGCTTGATGAAAGTCGCTGCCTGCGGAGCTGCTTGATCACTGCCTGAGACGTCAAGGTTGCTTTTTCTCCCATATACTTACCACTACCGAGCTGATTGTCCGATATGAAACTATTAAGTCGCCCTAAAAAAACATTGACAAAAGAAGGATCGGCGATACGTGCTGCCAAATAATTCTGACGTGCCGAGAAACCCAAAGTTTGGTTAACGGGGACATCCTCTCCAGCCAGTCGACGTGCAGCCAGCAGCCCGGCGGGAGTGAATGGAATTTTAACGATAAATCGCTCCGGACAGATTGTATGATAACGCTGAGCATATTCTACAGTGGCCTCCACATCATCAGCCAGGTCGGTATGCTCCTCCACAGATACATATGCATCGAATTTTTCCACTAGCCTAAGCCCATGCCGGGCATTTAATATGAAAGCGATTTCGATGATTTTTTCCTTTTCCGACAGCTCGCTGTATCTACCCAGTATTCGGGAGGCCTCCTGTATAAGAGAATCGTACTGCCCAGTCTGAATTTCCTTGTTCAAAAGTGTATTGTTCGTGGTAAGGGCTGAGAACTCTCTTGTCCATACCTGTTGAATGTTGTCGGTGCTGCCTGAATCTATCCACAATTCACTGCCCAATTCTCGCAGTCGGCGCCAAATCGGTTTCGTATCAGACTTCTCACCCCAACAACCAAAATGCGGTGAAAAATCCGCTCTCACGAAGTCATAAATAGTCTTATATAACTTCGATTTTGTATCAATACTCCTCATAATATCATCCTTTCCATTACTATATAACTGCTATGCTGTTATTTCTGACATTTCGGGCAGAAGAAAGCCGTTCTTCCGGCAATCCTTTGGGTTTCTATTTTATTATGACATCGCGGACAGACGCCCCCTTTACGCCGATGAATGAGTAAATATGATTTTGGGAGCCTCTGAGGATCGGCTTTGCGTTTTGTCGCTTGCCTGAAAACCTTTTTAATATTACGGTGAAGGTTTTCGATATCAGCGTCCGTCAATTTGCTGCATTGTTTTTTTGGATTAACTCCGGCCTGGAACAGGATCTCATCCGAATAGATATTTCCTATACCGGCAATGAGCTTCTGGTTCATTAAGGTAGATTTTGTACCGCCCCGCGATTTTCTGAATATTTCTTTGAAGTCTTTATTATCAACACTAAAGGCATCAGGGCCCAGTTCACAGCTCTCAAGGAATCCAGCGAGGGATTTGACAAGTCCGATGTAACCAAGCATTCTCTGACACACATACACCAGCTTATAGCCATTAACAAAGTTAAATACGACCCGATCATGGGGGGCTTTTTTTCGATTATTTTTGGAGTATCGCAATGAACCTGTCATTGCGAAATGCAGAACCAGATAATATCTATTATCAATTTCTACAAAAAGATATTTACCGTAGTGGGAGGTTGACTCAAAACAATGTCCCCGGAGAGCCTGTTTCAGCTTATCAGGCGAAGTATCTTTGAAAATCCTTCGGTTATGCACCGTAATCGTGTGAATTTTCTGATGCAGAGATGTCGCATCGAGATACTGTTTGAAAATTTCAACATCAGGCCATTCAGGCATTTTTGGCAGTTCCTTTCTCCGCCTCGCGGGATTTGTCATGAACTATCGTACTGCTCTCTGAGAACCTTAGCATTATCCTCCGGTAAAGATGGGTTAATATGCATTCCCGAGCCCAACTCGAAGCCGGCCGGGGTCGTCAGGCGAGGCTGTATTTGGATATACCAGTGTAGGTATGGAACCATGGTAGGCTGGCGGGAATAGCTGTGAATTACGTAGTTGTAGTCCGGATCACCGATTATATCACGGTAACGTTTGAGCGCATCGCCCAGAGAACAAGCCAAATCTGCACGTTCTTGTCCCGACACCAAGCCGAAATCTGTACAATGTTGTTTGGGAACGATCCACATTTCAAAAGGAACCTTCGCAGCAAAAGGAACGAAGGTCAAAAACATATCGTTCTCGAAAACAATCCTGTCCTCATCCGAAAGTTCTGATTTTAAAATGTCGCAGATCACACAGTGTTTTTTCAAACTAAAATAGTCTTTCGCTGTCCGTTCTTTGTGGGAGACTGAGTGAGGGATAATCCCCGATGCTATCAATTGCGAATGAGGATGTCGCAAGGATGTCCCTGCGTGTGGGCCGTGATTGCGAAAAATTATGACGCCTGCAACTTCGTTGTGAGCATGATACGCCTGACTGTGTCTCAGTGAGTACGTATCGATTAGAGTCTCGATTTCCTTCTCCGACATCATTGGTATATCCAGATTATGGAGCGGACTTTCTATGATAACTTCATGCGCACCATAAGCGGCCGCCGTCAAATATATGCCCCTGTTAGTGCCGGCGATTTCTCCTTTCGGTGTAAGCACCGGGTATTTGTTGGGAACCACGCGGTTTTGCCAGCCTACGCCGCTAACGGCAGGGACTTCCTGAATGATTGAAGGCAGCCGACTTTCATTGCCCGGACAAAACGGACAATTTGCCGCAGACCCCGGAAGATTCTCGTTTTTATTTTCCTGAAGGTTGTTAAGATAAGGTCGCTGTGCTCTTTCAGGTGAATAAATTACCCATTCTTCGGTTACTAAATCTTGTCTTATTTCGTTCACTTGTTCGCTCCTGATTCTTATAAATGGTCATTTCGCATTCTTAATCAACTTTTCATATTTCTCTTCATTGATGATCTTGACATTTTGTTTTTTGGCCTGCTCTATTTTGCTGCCGGGATTTTCTCCGGCCACCACATAGTCGGTATTGCTGCTCACACTCGAAGTGACCCTGGCACCAAGGTCTTCGGCCTGCCAGCTCGCCTCTTGTCGGGTGTAATGCTCAAGCTCCCCCGTAAAGACGAACGTGGTGTCCGCCAGAGGCAGCTCTTCGTCCTTCTTGCTGACATCTTCGATCTTATGACCGGCATCGAAAAGCTTTTTTAAGACCTTCAGGTTTTGCTTTTGAGAAAAGAAATTATTGACGCTCTCGGCAATTTCGTCACCTACCTCCCTGGTCTTTTTGAGCTCGTTCAGGTCGGCTTTTCTCAACTTGTCGAGGCTGCCGAAGCGGCGAGCCAGCTCACGAGCGACGTGACGTCCGACGTGACGAATGCCCAGAGCGTAGAGAAAGGTATCCATCTGTGCCTTCCTGGCCTGTTGAATCGATTTGTGAAGCTTTTTAGCTGATTTCTGTGCAAAGCCCTCCAAAGTTTCCAATTGTTCAACGGATAAATCATAAAGGTCAGCCATGTCTTCGACAAGCTGCCGTTCGACCAGCTCTTTGACGGTCTCTTCGCCGAGTCCTTCGATATTCATTGCCCCGCGCGAGCTGTAATGTTGAATGCGGCCGGCCAACTGGGCCCGGCAGGAAAGAGAAGCCGGGCACAGATGATATGCACCCTCTTTGGTGACCTGCGAACCGCACACGGGGCACTGTTTCGGCATTGAGAAGGATTCCCCTCTTTTCTTGCCGCTTTGCTCGAGGCGTTCGACAACTTCGGGGATGACGTCGCCGGCTCTTTCGATTCGCACTTTGTCGCCGGGGCGGACATCCTTGCGATTGACTTCGCTTTCGTTATGAAGGGTGGTCCGGCTGACAGTCACGCCGCCGATGTCTACTGGTTGCAGCAGCGCCACGGGCGTCAGGATACCCGTCCTGCCGACTTGAACCACGATATCCTCAAGAACCGTCACCTCCTTTTTCGGGGCGAACTTCCAGGCCAGCGCCCAGCGGGGGCTTCGCTGTCGGACTCCGAGCTTTTCTCTGAGCTGATAATCGTCGAGCTTGATTACAACGCCATCGATCTCGTAATCCAGTTCGCCCCTTTGCCCAGACAGCCGGCTATGATACTTCTCTATTTCACTGATATCCGAGCATTGTGCAGTATGCGAATCGGTTTTGAGGCCCCATCGGGAAAATGTCTTGAGGGTCTCCCAATGCGAGGCAAAGTCACCGTCATCGCTGTCGATAATCTCATAAAAAACCACATCGAGCGGCTTATCAGCGACTTTTTTTGAGTCCAACTGCCGTACAATTCCCGCAGCAGAGTTGCGTGGATTGGCGAAAGCATCCTGGCCGTGCTCGACACGATTCTTGTTGAGTTTCTGGAACGCTTTTTTAGGCATAAATACTTCGCCCCGAACAGCCAGAAATGACGGAGCAGATTTACCGTTGCGCAAATGCAATGGAATCGAGCGAACAGTTTTGAGATTCTCCGAGACATCCTCGCCGGTATTGCCGTCACCCCGCGTAGCCGCGCGTATGAATTGGCCTTTTTCATAAACAACCTCGACTGACAAGCCGTCGAATTTGGGCTCCAGCACATACTTGGCTTTCTTTCCATCCATCTTGTCGTGCACGAAACGATTGAAATTACTCACTTCTTCGGCGCTTAAGGCTGCATTAAGACTGAGCATGGGTGCCGCATGTTTAACTTTTTTAAGTTTATCGACGGGCTCTGCTCCGACGCGGCGTGTTGGAGAATTTTCAGATTCAAACTCTGGAAAAGCATCTTCAAGCTCTTCGAGACGCCTGAAAAGTTTGTCATACCTGGAATCGGATATTGCTGGTTTATTCTCAACGTAGTACAAGTGGTCATGATATTCGATGCCCTCGCGCAGGGCTTGGATTTGCTCGGCGGCTTCTTTCCTGCTGAGCTTTTTTATATCTTCGAAACTTGTTTTAGGATTTTTTTTGAAATCCATTTTCTTCGAAACCAATCTTTAATTTCTCTTAAGCTCTTTTTTCAACTTCTTTACTGACTTAGTGTTAAGAACATCATCAGCTTCAAGCCAGCCCCGCCTCGCCTGCCCCACGCCAAAACGCATATAATCAAGCCCGTCTATACTGTGGGCATCCGTTGAGAGAACAATCTTTACGCCGAGCTCTTTAGTCATTCTGCAGTTCACATCATCAAGGTCGAGCCGGTCGGGATGAGCGTTAAGCTCCATGAAACAGCCTCTGTCTTTCGCCGCCTTCATAATCTTCTCCATATCGACTTGATAAGGCTCGCGTTCATTGATAAGTCTCCCTGACGGATGGGCGAGAATATTGAAGTTCGGATTATCCATAGCCTTTAAAATCCGCTGCGTTTGCTTCTTTCTTGACAAGCCGAATTTATAATGGACTGAACATACAGTCAGGTCCAGTTCCTTTAAAACGCTGTCTGGCAGATCCAATGAGCCATCTTCCATAATATCGACTTCGCTGGCCTTCAGGATAGTGAACTTTTTGATATTGTAGCCGACCTTTTCGATTTCATTCATCTGCTTACGCAGTTCTTTGGCGTTCAGGCCTCCGGCGACACTCAAGCGCTTAGTATGATCAGTAATTGCGATGTAGTTATACCCCCGCTCTCTGGCCGCCTCGGCCATTTGCTTAATTGTGTGGTGGCCGTCCGTGTATTGCGTGTGGCTATGCAGATCCCCGCGAATATCGTCTAAAGTAAGCAAGTCCGGAAGATCTTTTCCGTCCTTAGCGGCTTCGATTTCCCCCCGGTTTTCGCGCAACCCAGGTTCTATGAATGAGAGGCCAACAGCGTCATAAACCTCGTTTTCTGTTTTGCCTGCAATGCGTTTTTTTCCTTTAAATAGCCCGTACTCGTTCAGCTTGAAGTTTTTCTTAACGGCGATCTTACGCACGGCAATGTTATGCTCTTTAGAGCCTGTGAAATATATCATGGCCGCCCCGTAAGCGACCTGGGGAACCACCCGCAAATCGACCTGGAAGCCCGAGCGAAGCAATACAGTCGAGCGGGTCTTGCCTTTTGAGACTACTTTTTCCACATCGTCGTATTTGACAAAGCGATCCATGATTTTCGAGCCTTTCTTACACGTTGCGAGGATATCGAGATCGCCGACTGTATCCTTGCGCCGCCGGTAGCTGCCCGCTGCTTCTATGTCTTTGGCACCTTTGGCTTTCTTCAAATATTCAACAAAAGGTACTGTAAATTGCTCGGCTTCTGAGAGTTTGAAACGATGTGTATCTTCTTTCACCAACCTTTTGGCTTCTTCGAGGATATTCTGTTCAGTTTTACGTGCAAAGCCTTCAAGTTCGCGAATCTCTCCGGCCTCGGCGGCTTTGCGCAGCTCTTCCGGGTGGCTGATATCGAGCTCATGATAAATCGTCGCTACGCGTTTGGGGCCGAGTCCCGATATGTTCATCAATTCGCTCAACTCGCCGGGTATTTCCTTTCTTAGCTCTTCCAGGAGATCCAATTTGCCCGTTTTGACAATCTGCTCGATTTTGCTAGCAAGGTCTTTGCCTATATCTGGATACCTGGTTAAGTCCTCTCCCTGTGAGATCAGGTCAGCAACATTTTTTGAAAGACTGCCTGCTGTGCGGGCAACATTTCGGTACGACCGTATTCTGAACGGATTGTCACCCTTAATTTCCAACAGGTTGGCAACCTGTTCGAAAATATCTGCTACGTCTTTATTATGAATCGGCATATCATCACTTATTAATTATTTCTTGCAGAGCCAGAGAATTCTTCGTAGCATAGCCGGCCTGATCGTTGTCGAAATAGCAATAGACCGTTTTGCCGTCCCGCTTCCACTTCGAAATATTACCGGCCCAGTCCCTTAGCGTCTTTTTACGGTATGAGCCCTCATAGGCGTCGCCCGGCCCGTGCAGCCTGATGTAAATGAAATCCGCGGTTACTTCCAGAGGTGAAACAGTGCCGGCCAGCTCGTAAATACAAAAACCCGCATTATATTCGGTCAAGGCCTCATAGACTTCCTGTTCAAACCAGCTTTTATCGCGAAACTCGAATGCATATCGATTTTTTTCAGGGAGAGTATCCAGAAAAGACCTTAATCGCTCTACATTGATGTTCCATTTCGGAGGCAGTTGAAACAAGATCGGCCCCATTTTATCACCCAGGCTTTTCAGCCGCTTTAACAAAGTTGAAAGACTCTTTTTCGGATCCTTCAGTTTCTTCATATGTGTAATATAGCGGCTGGCCTTAACCGAAAATATGAACTTCTTCGGAACCGTATCACGCCACTGCCTCAAGGTCTTGGTTTCGGGCAAATTGTAGAAGGAATTATTAATTTCGACCGTGTGGAAACGCTCTGCATAGTAATCCAAAAATTCTTTTTCATTCATTTCTCCCGGGTAGAACGGCCCTGCCCAGTGTTTGTAGTGCCAGCCGGAAGTTCCTATATGTACGTTATTTTTGGCTTTCATAAGGATTATCTCTTTAATTAAGCTCCCACCTCAAATTCAGTTTTTATGCTCTCCGGAGCGACGCTTTTGAGCAGACATAGCTCGATACCGGTCTAAAGGAACAGCAAACTGTTTTTCCACACGCCCTCGATGACATGGGCCACAGTTGTAGGTGCAGAACGGATAAAGACGACCATCGAGAGCGGCGTACTGCACAACACAGCGCTGCACACGTTCGATCTGATAATTATATGTATCCTGGAAGTGCATACTGGCCATCAAAAGCGGCCGATGCGAAGTCTCGGCGACTTTTTTTGGGCGGGCTTTGTTATCTGCGAATCTCTTGCGAAAGTCTGCAAAGTCCATCATGAAATCTACGCACGTTTCAAACGTCCATCCCGACGGCGCTCTGTCCTGATGAAAGTATCGCTCCATACTCTGTAGGGCCCGGGCTATCGTCAGTTTACGAAAGATTCGTTTTTTTCCCAGGTCTTCAGCGACACGTGACATTTTGTCCATCAGTGGTTCGACGTCTAAGAACTTTGGATCGGGGCTGATGAGTTCACGAAATGGACCATGTTTGGGACACGATTTTTCCATATAGACAGAACCCTCATCTCGATTTATACGAGCCTCGATAACATCTAAACACTCCGGACACAATGAATTAGTCATCATGGGGAAACGACATTTGTTTTTAACGGCTGTTCTCTTTTTAGCCTCACCATTGAGTACCGTTGTAGTACTCATATTACTATCTCCTAAAATCTGAGTCAAAGTAACCATTTTTACACATGTGATTCCCAGTACATGGGGCGCCCATAATAATCATACATCCTAACCTCGTATTCCCGATTCACAGGTGCTGAAGAATCGTACTTCGGGCTTTCTTTCACAGCCTTTTGTGAAAGATCGGTCTGAACCTCCAAATCAGCCCATATTACATTCTCAATCCACTCCGGCGAAACAAGAACCTTCCTTCCGGGCAGCCAGTTTCTGGTATCAACCACCATATAACGAATGATCCAATCCTGGTCATCAATGATAAAGTCTTCCACATGGCCGATCTCACCATCGCGGGCTCTGATTCGATAACCAAGAACTTCTTTTGTACTTCTTAATTCAGTATCTCCTTTTTCTTTATTAGCAGATGGCTCTTGGTTCGGAATAGGTTCTTCTGTTGGAATAGGCGTATTGATGTAATCACCCGCACTAAGTGACCAATAAGGAATCCAATTGAAGTACTTGTGCAATTTGGTCTCCTTCTGGCGGGATACGGGTTTCCTGTCATCAATCTCCGGGCTCTCTTTAATCTGTTGTTTTGTCAAGTTGAGAGTGATTACACGCTTGTCCCCATCGGGGGGATAGAGTACCATGCCGGGAGCAATAAGTACTTTGCGCCCCGACAGCCATTTGCCTATGTCCACGACAATATACCGAACAATCCACGTTCCACTGCTGAAGAAGAACTGATTAACAGTTCCTATGTCACCGTCTGTGGCTTCGACAAGATAACCTTCAAGATTTTTTACACTTCTAAGCATCCTGATATCTCCTAATTATATGCCGGGTTCTTCGACTATCATCGGTCTCTAAAGAAGTGTATATCGCGTTATTAGCAGGAGACCGCGATACTAAACGGCACCGCATTGTTCGATTATGCCCAGTATTTGGGCCGACCATAAAAGTCATATAACCGGGTCTCGTACTCTTGGTTTATTGGAGCAGAAGCATCATACCTGGGACTGTTTTTGATTTGGTCCTTGAGCTGGTCGATCCAAACCTTTGAGTCGGACCAACTTATTTTCTCAATCCATTGGGGAGAGACCAGCACACTTCTGCCGGGTAGCCAATCCCGCGTATCGACCACAAAATAACGGATGATCCAGCTTTCATCATCAAGGATAAAATCTTCGACATGGCCGATATCGCCGTCGGTCGCATGGATATGGTAGCCGATCACCTCTTGTGTATCCCTTAGGGACGGGTCCACCTTATCCTTGGCAGCTACAGCGGCTTGTTCCTTCTCCTCGCTCGATGGTTCTATCACAGGGGCGGCAAAACCACCGCCGGTCCAATAAGGAGTCCAGTCATAGTGTTTATACAATTCTATCTCGGCCTGGCGGGAAATGGGCTTGTCCATGTCGATGTCCGGACTATTTTTAACTTGCTCCCTTGTCAGATTCACGGGCAATAGTCTGACTTTCGTAACCGGCTGTTCAATAGAAACTGGTGATATCAGCACCTTACGGCCGGAAAGCCAGTTCCCAGTATCGACCACAAGGTATCGTATAATCCATGAGGAGTCGTGAAAAAAGAAGTTATCCACCTTTCCTAACGCATCATCTGTGGCCCCAATGTTATAACCTATTAGACTTTTTAAGCTACGCAACATGATCTTATTCTCCTTTCTGAGCAATTTCTTTTTTTGCTTTATTTATGTTCCAATCCCAGCATAAGGCGTCTTTGAAGCTATTGAAATCGGGAATTTCCTTATTTTGCAGTTCGGTATTACTGAGTTTCTGTATATTTAACAGCAGGAGAAGCAACATCCAATACAGCGTTTTAGGTTCTGAAAATATCAAATGTATACAAAACATCTAAAATCCTAAAGATTTTGAGCAATCCGATTGTTCACTTTCCGTCTAATCTCGCGTTTATAATTTTATCCGCCGCTAAAGCATAGGGTAGGACTTGACCTACAACCAGTGAATTACTCACTCTACAATCCATTGCACGAATATGAACTAATTCGCATCGATTCTATACGCTCCTGCTATCGTTATTGTCCTTTAGACAATAGGCCGTTTCAAAGGAGTTGAATAAATCAAGATATTGCTCCAGCAGTCGTGTCAGCAGAAAATTATCCTTTACTTTTTGCCTTGCTCTGCATCCTAATTCACGGCAGAGCGTTTCATCCTTAATTAGTTTTACGATACTATCTGCGGCTTCTTCTACTGAGGATACAAGAAATCCATCTACACCATCCTCGATCTGATAACGAATACCACCAACACTACCTCCGATAACCGGAGTCCCTTTCCACATGGCTTCTGCAACGGTGAGTCCAAAGCCTTCCCGGATGGATTTTTGCAGTACTACAGTCGCACGAGATTGTAACGCGTTGACCAGAGCAGTATCTTCTTTGCTTAGAATAATGATTCGATCATCTCGCGAAGCCATCAATGAGTCGTATACCCTCGGCCCCTCGGGATCATCAACCGCAATATTCCCCAGAAGCACAAGAGTGGCATCAATTTGTTTTCGAGCGATTTTGAACGCCTCGATTACACCCTCTGGGTCCTTCCAACGATCAAAACGGGATATCTGAACTACGAGAGGCAAATCCGTTGGTATCTCATAGTAATTCAGCCGCTCTTCCATTTCCTTGTCACTGAGTTGCTTGTTCTTGATGGAAAAAGGATTTATAGCAGGCATGAAAAATAATTGCGGCGTTTCAAGTTTTCTCTTGTAATCTTCTATACTGAGAATTACAGCGTCGTATCTTTCCACGAAAGGTGATAGATAATTCCATAATTCTCTGTTCGGTTCCGACAAGTCAATATGACATCGCCAAGTCCAGGGACCATGCTTCTTGTAGTGGTGTATAATTGAAAGTGGTTGAGGGTCATGTATGATGACCATGTCATGGTCCAAATGATTGCGTATTGAATTTTCGAAAACAATTTGCTCGTATATCTGTTTTTTACGAGGGCTGAGATTGATATCCGCCCCATGGAGAGCGTTGTGGATTTTCTTTGTAATGCTGAAGAAGTCTGGCGAGCCCTGTATTGCCCTCCAGCCGGTTTTTATTCCAACACTGTTCATTAACAACGTCAAAGATGACAGCAATTCGGCGACACCTCCTCCATAGTAGGTCGAGTTGACGTGAGCAACATGCAGGTCTTGGAGTTTTTCGGCCTTGGCTTGGATTCTCTCTACAGTTTCAGAACCAACCAAAGGCTCATAATCTTGTAATTCCACAACTTCGTATTGGTCGGTAATCTTGCTCATTTATGTCATTCTCCAAAATAATGTAGTCTTTATTACCATTCCATTATTGTTTAATACTTCCTGATGAGGTATCGGGATGTTCCTGAATTCGGTGCAGGGAAATACTTATTTTCAAATATGTGCTGCCGATCCGATTCCGAAGTCGAGATACGGAATCGTTCTTCTGCTGCAGGCGTTTGGATATTGAGACTGCTGTTTATGCAGGTACTGTGCATTTTAAGTATTTTGGGGGATACAAATTAAGCAATTTCCTGATTTTACAATCGGCCAGCGTTATGTAGCCTAAATAATAAGTGCCTAAGAAAAACCGTATCGGTTGAACGTAAATGGAAAAGTTGATTGGAGGTAAATTATGAAGGTAAAAGAAATCATGAGCAGTCACGTAGTCCAGATAGCCAACGATGCAAGCTTAGTGAACGCGGCACAAAAGATGCAGTCCGCCGATGTAGGAGCATTACCCGTACAGAAAGATAATAAGACCATTGGTCTGATTACCGACCGTGATATTGTTGTACGAGCAATATCCGCAGGGCTCGATCCTGCAACCACTCCTGTTGGAGAAGCCATGACTCCCGAAGTTTTCTGCTGCTCGGAAGATGATGAAATCGAAACGGCCGAACAAATGATGGAGGAAAATAAAATACACCGACTGGTCGTCCTGGGCAGGGATAACACCGTTGTGGGACTCTTGTCTCTCGGAGACTTAGCCCTCAAGACCAGCAACGAGCATCTGGCTTATCGAGCATTGGAAAGGATTTGTGAGCCTGTGCGAAAAGTAAGCTGAGCAGGTATAGGACACTGAATTTATGACAACACAAATATCCCTAGTACTACAACGCTACAAGGAATTGCAGTGACATTTGCGTATGTTTTTCAATTTTATGCCTATCGTATGTAATCGTCTTATTGTGCGGCGTCGATGGCTGCGAGCAGCTTTGCGGTTTC
>Ga0180434_10006220_pt1 | contig 13807 bp, 12 predicted proteins | sample SS_ome_7_FD_132453 | JGI IMG/M metagenome (GOLD analysis project Ga0180434, IMG submission 132453) | Hypersaline lake sediment archaeal communities from the Salton Sea, California, USA - SS_1_D_2 metaG | ecosystem: Environmental > Aquatic > Non-marine Saline and Alkaline > Hypersaline >... | reverse complement strand
GGCTTTTTGTCGCTCGGGTCTATAATCTCCTTATCCGGTGTCTCTTCGGTCTTTCGGTAAAGGATATCGATTGCTCATTCAAACTTGGCACGCGGGAACTTCTACAGAGTTTTCGTCTCCATGCGGATACAGGACTCGGAGACGCTGAACTGCTCCTTAAAGCCAAACGTCGTGGCGCTAGAATCGTGGAGCTACCCGTCAGACACTTTCACCGAACCCTGGGAAGCGTGAGTTACGAGTTCAGAGGGACGCGATCACTGGGTCTTGTCCGTCCCTCAGTTCCCCTCATGATATTCAAAGAAATAGTCTCCTTGTGGCGCGAACTGCGTTACGGCTGATATGGCGGATATTCTACTCGTATTTCCCGAGACGAGATATAAGAACGGTCAACTACCGCTGGGAATCGCCTATGCGGGTGCTGCGTGCCGTGAGGCTGGTCACGATGTCACGCTGGTCGACCTGTCCCACCTTCGTAAGCCCGAACTTCACCTCGAACGGTTGCTCCGTTCACGCGATTATTCAATGGTAGGTGTATCAGTTGTCACGCCACATATTCGAATGGCGAAGGTGGTCAGTCGTATCGTCAAATCCATCTCTCCGAAAACAACGGTTATATGGGGCGGGGCTCATGCTACGGTCATGCCCGTTGAATCCGCGAAGAATCGAGACGTGGATATCGTTCTCAGAGGCGAGGCTGAACATATCCTGCCGTCCCTTGCGGAAGATCCCTTTCGAAGAGATCTGCCGGGGCTCGTATACCGTGATGAAACCGGAATATCGTCCAGTGGAAACGCCATACCCATAGAGGACCTCAATACTCTACCCTTTCCCGCGCGAGATCTTCTCGATATGGATGAATACATCCGCTACTGGTATTCCCTTGATGCCATATCGCCCCGGATTCGGGGAACCGGAATCATGGCGAGTAGAGGGTGTCCGTTTAAATGCAGTTTCTGTCAACCAACCCTCTCATTGCTCTTCGGCAAGCGAACCAGAAAACGATCTCCGGAGAATATTGCCGCTGAACTGGAAACGCTGAAACGAGACTACAATATACAGGGCTTCATGTTCGAAGATTCGACCTTTGTTCTCGATAAATCCTGGGTTCTCGAGGTATGCGATGCTATCAGAAATCTAAACCTGATATGGTGCTGTAACATTCGCGCGGATCTCGTTGATGAGGATTTTCTCATGGCCATGAGCAGGGCGGGTCTCAGGAAAGTCAATATAGGCATAGAGTCCGCGGTACAGGAAGTTCTCGATGTTGCGTATCAAAAACAGATTACTATCGAGCAGGTGAATAACGTCGTGCGATGGAGCAGAAAAATCGGCCTCAAAGTTCAGGGATATTTCATTCTCGGAGTGCCCATCGAGACCAGAGACGATATGCTGAAAACCGTGAAATACGCGACAAATCTCGACATCGACGACGCAGTATTCGACATCGCCACGCCATTTCCGGAAACCATCATGTACAATAAATGGAAGGAACATGTAACCGCGGATTTCGCGGATTTCGATTGTTTTCACAAGAGCGTGTTCGAAAATCTCCACGGTGTATCCAAGGAGTGGATCGAACGACAGAAAAAGCTGGCCTATTATCGGTTCTATCTGCATCCGAGGAGATGGCCGCATGTATTCAGGATGTTGACGTCTCCCACTGGAATCCGGCGAACACTCATGAAAGCACGTCGGGTATGAATATACTCTTCGTTGTACATGATTGCCTTACAATGCCGCTCGGTATCGGCTATCTGGGAGCGGTCGCGAAATCCGCCGGTCATTCAGTTCGTATCGGCACATTGCTGTATGACGACATCCCTTCTCTCGCCGCTGAAATAGATGCGGATCTCGTCGGATTCACCGCGACCACGGGATATCACAACCGATACCTCTCGGTAGCGGAACGCGTCAAACGGAAGCGCCCCGAAATCATCACCGTAATGGGCGGTGCACATCCCACGTTTTTCCCCGAAGATATCGAGCAACATCCATACCTCGACGCCGTATGTCGCGGTGAGGGTGAAGAGGCGTTCGTAGAATTCGCGGATGCTCTTTCCGACGGCAGAAATCATACATCTGTCGAAAACTTCTGGGTTCGGGATGGGAATACCATTCACCGGAATCCGCTCAGGCCCCGTATCAGCAATCTGGATGATATTCCGTTCCCCGACCGCTCACTCTGGCATCCGTATGAACGATACATGCATTTCAAGACACCGTTTGTCATGGCTGCCCGGGGATGCCCGTATCGCTGTTCCTACTGTTTCAATCATGCATACAACGAACTGTATGCATTTGATGATTGTCTCATTCGACGAAGATCAGTGGAGAATGTTCTTGCTGAGCTGCGGCACCTGAAACAAAACTATCCTGTTGAACTGGTGGTTTTTCAGGACGATATTTTCATTCTCGACCGTCCATGGATACTCGAGTTCTGCGACCGGTACGAGCGAGAAATCGGCATTCCGTTTCACTGTCATCTGCGGGCAAACCTTGTTGATGAAGAAATCGTGGTATCCCTGGCTTCCGCGGGATGCATCAGTATAAAAATGGCAATCGAATCCGCCGATGATCATATACGAAATGCCATCCTGAAACGAGGTATGAGCCGAAAGCAAATACTGAATGCCACACGTCTTGTGCGGGAGGCGGGTATTGTATTGGTGACGCAAAACATATTGGGCAGTCCTGGTGAAACGTTCGAACAGGCGTTGGAAACATTAAAACTGAATGTTGAATGTCGTCCCGGATACGCCTTTGCAACTCTTCTGCAGCCCTATCCGAGAACTGAAATCGGGGAGTATGCCCGGTCCCGGGGTCTTTTATCATGCGGTAATGATCAATTTGACCATGGTTCCTTTTTTGACACGACAATACTGAAAATTCCCCGGCGGAAACATATGGAACGGCTTCGTATGCTTTTTCCGCTTGCTATCGAGTTCAGCCTGATTCGTATCATGCTTCCTCTTCTTGTTCGATTACCTCTCAATCCGATCTACGGTCTCCTGGACAAACTCTGGAAAGGGTACGCAGTGAAGCATCGGGAGATGCGCTATTCACTCTCATTACGTGAATACATACGGTCACTCCGTACGTATTTCTCGACCGGATATTATTGAGGAAAAATATGTCCGAATCTCTTGGAACCGGAAGCGTATCGGTAGTCATGCCGGCCTATAATGAAGAGGGCAATATTGAGGCTGCGATCATGGAGTGCATCGAAGCGCTGGAAAATACTGATCATGAATTCGAAATAATCGTTGTTGATGACGGCTCGACCGACGGAACGAACGCCATGGCATCCGACCTCTCTTTGAAATATCCCGTAATCCGGCTTATAACAAACGAAAAAAATCTCGGATTGGGCGGAACGCTCAGGAACGGTTTCAATAATGCCCGGGGTGAATTCCTCTTCTACACCGACTCTGACCTGCCGATTTACATGAAGGATCTTGTCAGGGCGTTACCTCTCATGAATGAGGCGGATTTCATTACCGGATTCCGCCTCAATCGCGACGAAGGACCGCTGCGGTATATTTACTCAGCCGTGTACAACCGTCTGGTTCGTTATCTATTCCGAATCCCCGTACCCGACGTCAACTTCTCCTTTAAACTGTTTCGTAAATCCGTATACGAATCAATCGAACTTCGTTCCAGAGGATCTTTCATAGACGTTGAACTTCTCGCGGAAGCCCGAAAAACAGGCTGCACAATACGAAGTCTGGGCGTCCGGTATCGCTCACGGGTCTGGGGTTGTTCGACCCTCGCTTCACCGCGGGTCATTTGGGGCATACTCATCGAACTGTGTGAATATGCATGGGGAAAAAACCGCCGGTGATCTTCGGTGTTCGCGGATCAATGCGACCATGTAGCGATCCCTCGTCTGTGCTCCGGACCTCCCCCAATGGAAAAGGAGGATCGAGGAAAATCTTTCTGGAGCCGGGTGCTGAATGACCGTCTTCTCGGTCTTACGCCGCTATCTCCGTCATGGTTTCTGGCCGTTCTTCCGTGCATGGGTGAGATTTTGTACTGCCCCCATCACGCATATTGCGGCATATATTCCGGAACAGGGATACACGATCGATGTTGGATGCGGTCAGGGGCATTTTCTCGCGTATTGTCGATTAGGCGGATTTCAGCATTTGGCAGGCGTTGAGCCAAGTTCACGAGCTACGCGCCGCGCCCGTTCTATCCTCCCGTCCGACACTGCCGTAATCAGAGGTGATGCCTCGGCACTTCCTCTCAGAAAGTGTAGAGCGCTGGTTGCAATCGACGTTCTCTACTTGATGTCTCCTGATGATCAGGTCTCATTTATCCGTGACGCAGCTTCGATTCTCGAACCGGGAGGTATGGTGCTCGTGAAAACCATGGATCCCACACAACGGTTTCGTCAGATGTTTAATGTCATCCAGGAAATTTTAGCGGTTAGACTGTTCAGGATAACCATGGGATCGGCTTTTTCTTTTCGTACGCCCGAAGAGTGGATCGAGGTTATGGAACAACAAGGGCTTGAAGCGCATTCAATACCACTATGGAAGTGGTTTATACATCCCCATGTATTGATTGTCGGACGACGGGTTCGCTGATCGCCGACGACTGCAAAGAAAGGTTACAATGGTGAATGTACTTATAACCGGTGGTGCGGGTTTCATCGGCTCGCACATCCAGGACAGCATGCTGAGCAAGAATCATAAAACCATAATCGTCGATGACTTTTCCACCGGGCATCGCAGAAACCTTAATAAGGAATCAACGTTTTTTGAGCTTGATATCCGTGATGATGCCTTGCGTGACGTATTTGATTCACACCGACCTGACATTGTGTTCCATCTCGCGGCCCAGATGGATGTACGAAGATCGGTTCGGGAACCCACCTATGACGCTGATGTAAACATTGTAGGCTCAATAAAACTCATGGAACTCTGCCGGGAATTTGGCACAAAACGGATCATCTACGCCTCAACGGGTGGTGCCATATACGGAGAGCCGAGTTATATGCCTGCTGACGAAAAACATCCCGTCAGCCCCATGTGTCAGTACGGCATCTCAAAACATACGGTGGAGCACTATCTCGAACTATACCATAAAAACTATGGTCTTTCTTACCTGGCATTACGGTTTCCCAATGTTTACGGCCCGCGTCAAGATCCCCACGGTGAGGCGGGAGTCGTGGCCATATTCAGTTTGCTCATGCTCAGGGGAAAACAGGTCACCATCTTCGGGGATGGATCAAAAACGCGTGACTATGTCTTTATCAACGATATTGTGAAAGCATGCGAAATAGGTATTGAAACCGATGTTGTGGGCGTATACAATCTCGGATGGGGCTCTGAAGTGACGGACTTCGATATTTATGATACGGTACGACGGCATGCGGAATACGAAATTCCGCCAATCTATGCACCGACGCGTCTTGGAGAAGTCGAACGGATCTGTCTGAATGCATCACTGGCTCGAGAAGTTTTAAAATGGGAACCAACCGTAGCGCTCGACGAAGGTATTAAGTCCGCGGTTTCATTCTACCGTGATCACATGGAAGAATTCCAGATCTGATTACACACATTGAGAATCCATAGATATATAACCACGCTGATAGACGATGTACTTGCGTGAAGCACTCTCTCTCTTCCTTCCTCCTTTCCAAAAGAAGGATTGAGGAGGATTTAATATTTTCCGAAGCTGACAGACGAAGTCCTTGAGATGACCGAAAGGCTGACAGCTGATAGCTAGTAATACTGGCAAATGATATAGATCAGCATATCGAGGGCTCGAAATGCTGATCCATACCGACAAAAGCGCATGCAGTTCCGGGGTTGCAGCAGAAAGTTGGTGAGAAATGCGGGGTAGTATCCGAACAGTAATTGAGGACCATCCGCTTCTCTTCATTGCCATCATTGCGGGCATGACCCGACTCGCGGTTCTACCCATGGCCATGAAACAACCGGTGGGAGAAGGACTGTTACTCATTGACGCCGCTCGTAATATCTCGGACGGCAATGGCCTGATGCTCTCCGGAGAACTACTGGATATACCGCCGGGTGCAAGCGAGATCTTCCGACGTACATTGAAAGAATGGGACGACGTGAACGGCATCTGGGGAGTGGTTCCTCCGGATCAACCAACCGCCTTTCTTCCTCCTCTGTATCCCATTCTACTCTCTCTTGGTCTAAGAATCGGTGGAGGAATTCTAACCCTCAGAATACTCAATATCATTCTGGGAATTATGGCATGCGTCGGTGCGGGTATGCTCGCGAAATCTCTTGCTGGAAGAACTGCCGCGATAATCGCGGGTATTTTGACGGCGATTCATCCCATGGGCATATATCAATCCGCTGAAATATCAACCCATCAACTTGCCGCCCTGACACTTCTTCTTCCATTGATTCTGCTTTCGGGAAACCGGGGATTCGTTCGATGTTTAGTCGCGGGTATTTTCATAGGACTCGCCTTCCTCGCCCGACCTACGGCGTGGATGCTTCTGCCCTTCGTTTGCGTGTGGATCCTGTGGTGGAAAAAACCCGTCCGGGCATTATCGGGCGTGCTACTCGGATCTATCCTTGTGTGCACTCCGTGGGTAGTCCGCAACGTATATACCGTTGGAGAACCTCTCATTTTTACCACGAATGGGGGAAGGAATCTCTGGGAATTCAATAATCAGAAAATGGGCCCTGAGTATGAATGGTCAGAACCTCAGGTCAGCAGGTATCTCTACGATCCAATCCGCAGCAGGTTTGTTTCCGGTTCGGAGCCCGATTCCTGTCTCCCGTTTCCGAAGTTTAAAAACGAGCCCGAGTGGGTACGCAATGAAACATTGACCCGACGGTTTTTCTGTTTCCTGAGGCGATATCCCGGTGCCTATGTGCAGCTTGTAGGAGTCAGGATAACGCAGATTCTTGGTGTATGGACATTACATGACAGAGGTGTTTCACGGTATCTGTTTACTCTATTTCTGTTACCGTTTCTCATACTTGGCATCAGCGGCGCATGGATGGGATTCTTCAAGGGAGGTATCTCGAGAATCATTGCTCTTTTCATCTTCGCCTTTCTCGCTCTGCATGCCGCCACTGCCGCGGGTCTCGTGTACCGCGGTATGATCATTCCCCTCCTCTCCATTTCCGCCGCCATTCTCATCTCCCCCGCGATATCATCTCTTCATTTTCGCAAGACTCCCGAATCTTCCCCTCCTCCCAATCTGTAACTTCCAACATTCAACCGGCCGAAGGCCGTCCTCCCCAACCTTCAACCTGACTTCGCTCTTCATAGCTTCTTCGGACTTCGCTTTTAACCGGCCGAAGGCCGTCTCCCCCAACCTGCAACTTGTAACCTGTAACCTTAAACCGGCAGAAGGCCGTCCTCCCCAGCTTTCAACCTGCAACACGCCTTCGGCGGTCCCCATTCCCAATTCATCAATCATTAACAGTCTTCGGTTATCAGTCGTCAGTTTTCCGTTTCAGATTCCGAGGATCATTTAAAAAATCCCTAAATTGAGCGATTGTTATTGTAGCGAGGCAAAGAAGAGGCATACGAGTCATGAAGTTGGAGTGATTTTGTGACGATATCGTATCCAACCGATACGGTGGAGGAGCGAAATCGCGAAACGATTGACGCAGCAGTTTCCTCGAAGCCGTAGTAGATGAGAATCGCTCAGTTTAGGAAATCACAAAATCATGAAATCATAAAATTCCCAATTCATTACTCCCCAATTCCGTTTCTCTTCAAATTATCAAATCATAAAATTATTAAATCATAAAATTCCCAATTCATCAATTCTTCTTTTTCTTCTCCTCAATCCTCACCTGTCGTTTAAAAACACCCTCGAACAAAAGACGATCATACGTATATCCGGGTCTCAATCGTTTGAAATTCGTTACTGAGCATGGTCCGAAGAGCTGATCACGAATTCGGACTTCAAATGGCCCTTCCATTTCGAACTCCTCCTCAACCATGCTGACATCGTTGAGGGTGATCAATTGAAGATCTTCTTTGTCCGCCGCTTGTGTCAGAGCCCTCGTCGCCCTTCCAATGGCTTTACTCCCCTGATAAATCACCGGATCATCTTTCATCGTATACTCCTCTTCTGCGTATCATTCATCATTCAGCAATTCTTCATACTCTCTTCAAATTACCAAATCATCAAATTCTTAAATTCTCAAATTCCCAATTCATTCTTCATCAATTCTTACAAGTATCCCAAACCCCTCAACCGATCCTCAAGCCCCTTCCGTTCTTCATCGCTTATCTCCGGAGATTGCTGCGCCTGCTCTCCCCCTTCTATGGATACAGATTTTCTGTCGAGAGCGGATGACTCTAGCATGCTCTGGAGTACGCTACCGTCGACATCTTCGGGAATAGGCAAACCGAGTAACTGGCACATAGTCGGCATGATATCAATCAATCCCGCTCCTTCCACAGATCCCGGCCTGATATCCGGCCCTTTACCTATGAGAATCCCGTCATATGCGTGATTGCCGGTAGCCATTCCGGGTGGATTAAACGCATGATCGTAGTGTGACTGCGGGAAAAAGTAAAAATGGTACCGTTCATCAAAAGAGGTGATCATGAGATCTGGCGCGTATTCCAGAAATGGACCGGAATAGATCTCCTCCCGTTTTTGCACTCGGTGAATGACTGTTTCACCGGTGGAAGGATCCTTGAGCCCTTCTAAGGATGCAATTAACTCATCGCGAAGTGGCTCATATTCATCTTCCGATACGATCCCTTCGGGCTCGCGACCTTTGACGTTGATATGAATTCCATTGGTAAGGATACAGAATGCGCGGGTTTTAGACCACTCTGTTACTGATCCGGTTCCCTGTAACCGATTACCCGATTCAACGTTCTCGAGGATTTTTTTCGACAAGCCGAGACCACGCAGGATCTTGCCTACGTGACGTCTTCTGAGTCCAATCTTGTGAAGTGGTTTCGCCGCAACATCGAATAGATTACTCCCCGTGCGAAAGGCGAAATATCCCCTATCGGCGAGAACGTGATTCAAATCTACACGTGATTTCATAGATGTGAAACCATGATCACTGACCAGCATGACATTACAGGAATCACCGGCAGATGATACGAGTCGTTTGATACTCGTGTCCATTCGCTCATAGAGTCCGTAGGCTTTATCCCGCAGCCATTCCATATTCGCGGGTACGGGCTCATCAACACCAAGCCATTTCCAGAGGCTGTGCTGTATGCGGTCGGGCGCTACGAATACGGCAACCGCGAAATCCCATTCATGACGTTCAAGTGCCCAGAGGAATACATCTTCCTGCTGCTTCATCATTGAATCGAGATCATCAAGCAATCGATCCCGTTCCGACTCTTTATACCGTGCCCATGCGATATCGAATGTATACGGACCAAAACGGGATTCGATTTCATCGCGTAATGTCTCCGGATAGGTGAATCTTTGTACATTAGATGGTGTCAGTGCACCACAAATGACGGTTCCATTAATCGCGGGCGGCGGATATGATACCGGCATATTGAGGAGTACGGTCTTCATCTGTGCCCGTGAAGCGATATCCCAGATCGTGGTACCATTGAGCGTATGGTATCCAACCGGTTCCAGTCCCCTAAAATCCAGAGTTCGTCGCTCGAGATCATAGTTTGAATGCTTTCCAGGATTTGTCCCGGTCATGAATGAAGACCAGCCCGGTCCGGTATACGGCGGATCAGCGGAACGAAGTAATCCTCTGGTACCCCCTTCCATGAGCGATTTTAAAAACGGCATACGGCCCTGACGAACCAGAGGATCAATAAGAGAGAACGTGCCACCGTCTATGCCTAATACGAGAAGACGATTCATGCGCTACCAACCTTTGTTCGTACTATTCGTGCAGCTTCCCGGTCGGTCTCATCCAATGCGAATACCCATATAAGGATGCCATACATGGCCAGGAACAGACATGAAACAATAAACGTCGGAACGACACCCGATATCACGGGGCGCACTAGAGCCAGAATAATTCCAAGGAATATCGCGGAAGCGGCTCCGACGTAATATCCCCTGCTCAATAATGAATATCCCAGAATTATCCGAACTTGGACAACCCGGGCGATGTTTACCAATGCAAGTGAAACAGATGACGCCGCGGCCGCGCCGAGGCTGCCATATCGTTCTATCCACAGGTAACTTAGTCCGATATTAAGAACTCCCAATACAACGGAATTCAGGAGATTCAAGCGTTGATGCCCGGTCATATTAAGCATGAAGCCCACGCTACCGGTCCCCGCAGCCACCATCTTACCCGCGGCCACTACGGCAAGAGAGGTGAACCCGATCAAAAACTCCGGCCCGAACAGGGCTAGTATTTCCCTGCCGGCGAAAATAACAATAATACATATCGGCAGGCTGGCGAACAAAGTCCACCGCGCCGTGGTCTTGAACATGATCTCGAGTTCATTGCTTTGTTTACGACCGAAGAAGGCCGCGATCATGGGCGCGAACATTTGATTGACCGCATGCAGTGGAATCCAAACCAGGCTTCCCACTCGAAGCGCTACGCCGAATATGCCGGTCTGCTCCCGAGTACTCAGTATACCGAGCATGAGAACACCAGCCCAAAGCACGATATAGTTACTCGCCTCCGCAAGTGACACCGGCCATGCAAAGGAAATGAGGGTCCGTATACTGAATGAACCCGATATGTGACCAACCACTCGTCTGAAAACGGGATATCCAACGAAAATCGCCAGAAAAACCAGTGCAACAATTCCCGCATAATGCGCGCAAATAGCCCCGCCAAAACTCAAGGAAGCAAAGAGCCCGGCACCAAGCACCGCAGCCTGTAGTACGGGTAATGCTACTTTCTGTGCCAGCACACGATATTTGAGCAGATTGATACCCTGAATTGCGGAGAGAAGTACGTATCCCGGTGCAAGAAGTAATACAGAGGGAGCCATGGAACGAATGAGCCACTCCGTTTCCGGTTTCTTGAATACACATTTCGCGAGAACGGGTGCGGCGGCGATTAATGCCAGGCATGTTGCGAGAGATGTAACGAACGAAAGGGATAGCCCCCTCTTCAATATTCCTCGAACTGCTTCCCAACGACCTTGGCCCGAATACATGGACACATATCTGAGTGTCGCTTCATCAAGCCCGATACGAGCCGGAATCTGTCCGAGATCGAAAGCCACGGTTCGGGCCACGAGCCAGGATCCAAGACCGACCGGTCCGAGGAGACGGGCTAAGAGTATACTTCCAATAGTCCGAAAAATGAGATCAACTATCTCTCCCGCGACTCCGAAACCGGTATTGGATACAGCGGTTTCCAGGGATGTACGATGCTCTGAAGATCCGCTCAATAACGTCGTGTCCGTCGGAATGGATTCATACGTGTTTTCTATACTGCTGGTCGCCGGACAAAAAATGCCGGTGAAACATGCAGGTTATAAAGTACCGAGCGTAAGTCCCCAGGTTATGACGTCCCCGATCAATGGTAGTATTCTCTCCTTATGGAACAATACACCGGTATCATGTATATACCGTCGGAGCTCTTTTTGATCATCAGCCGCCACATAAAGCTCCTGCTTACCATCACCATTCATGTCACCAGCGATGCATGCATGTTCGAATCCCGAGGAATCCTCATCGATGAGCGAGCGTGAAAACTCATCCGAAGGCGTCTGCCGTATCCACCAGAGTCCGGATCGGAAGCCCGCGGCGACGAGTTCCAATTGCCCATCGCCATCGAGATCCGTGGGGAGGAGGAACCTGCACTGCCGGTCGCTCAAAGTCATAATGGCATCGGATTCCCATTCCGTACCATCCCACGTATACCGAACGATAGTAACTGGTGTACGCATGACCGGGGAACCGGCTTCTTTTTCAACAACCGCTTCTCTCACAACATACAATTCGTCACGTTTATCACCGTCTAAATCAGTTACCAGGATTTCTTTGGCATGAGTATCGGTGAACGTATCAACCACACTGCGTACATAGGTATTTCCGTCCCACACAAACTGTAAAACCATACCCGGCTGACTCTGTCCGCTCGCGCGATTGGGTTGACTCGGCGTGACGTAGAACTCCAGAGATCCGTCACCGTTCAGATCTCCGATCTCTACTTCATGCACAAACGTCTTTGTGGCACTGTCAACCTGGGTTACTTCCCATGAATCATCCACCTTCTTCACGACGGCAACGACGCCTTGATCATGTGTTGCTATAACGAATTCATCACTGCCGTCTCCGTCTACATCCCCAACCTCTATATCACGGCACCGGTTATGTTTTCCACCAAATACGGGTTGCCAGATTCTGACAGGCTCTGCATCCGGTGTAGTGCCATTCCAGAAGGTCAGTGCGGCATTATCTCCCCCAATCGTCACGATTCCTTTCTCACCATCAATGGTTCGCAGTTTCGATTTATGAAAGACATTGGAAACCGAATCTTCAAGAACCGCTCGAGTCCATTTCCCATTTTCAACGGTAATGAATTCCAGACGTGCGGGACCGGGAACCGGACCTTTCGCGGGATCACTCACAAACTGGGCTTGCGACACCAGAAGAACGCCGCCTGCTTCGAAATCGGGCTTTGCAATCCTCGGCCCCCGTGTAGCCTGTTCCGGGGGTTGTTTATCGCCACCGCATCCTGCGAGAAAAAGGATCGTAATACAAACGGCTAAAACGATTGTTAGTCGACTCATGTAATGTATTCCTTTCTAAGAGTCCTAAAACACGTTTGAAGGCCATTAATATAAAACCAACACAAGGTAAAGAGTATCACTACCCACTTCGTCCCGTACTTCGTACTCGTACTCAGCGAAGCGGTACTCGTTCCCGATACAATCGAACTCCTGAAACCCGTGAAGAACGTATCCGTGGCTGATAGCTGACAGTTAGTAAACCAAACTGCCAAATGACAACGCTATCATCCTTCACAAATTCTTCCGTCAACCAAAAACTAAAAACTGACAACTGATAACGCGATCAGCCTGTGGGCTGATCGCTACCCTTGATCCTCGCCAAAACGTTTCTAGGATGTTTGCATAGTCAGTTTAGTAATTTATCAGACGCAAACAATGAGGGAGCACCGTTCGAGAACTCGCGCTATATTGTTCCCCTTGAAATGCAAGTCAACTCGAAATGGATGATAAGGAGGTCACGCACTGATGTGGAAAGATCGAGTGGCCGGACTGGGCAGAGAACACGGTGACATTTTCCAGCAGCAGTATGGTGGAAGACAAAAAATCGACGGCTCGGTTGTTCATACCCTGAGACGGGTATTCCCCGATCCGGAGCATGGCGGTAGTATACGGGAGCTCGCACGGCTGGAGAATTGCCTCCATCTGGAGCTTGCGGAGGCCGGATTCGATTTGACGGTAAAACAGATAAATGTTACCATCGTACAACCGGGTGTGGCTGTTGGGCTTCATGTTCATCCGGACCAGCGGGAAGCCTGGTTCGTGGTACCGTGCGGCGGTTCACTCACCGCCTACATGGTTGATCTACGAGACAACTCACCCACAAAGGAAGCATTGAATCTCGTGACCCTCGGATATCAGGATACCATCGTCTGCATACCGGAGGGTGTACTTCACGGATACTGGAATCCAACTCCTCAACCTGCGATTTTGATCTATCTAACGAGTCACCATTTCTCCATAGATACCGACTCGCCGACATTTCAAGAGGGAAGAATGCATCCTTCTGATCTCCCCGAAAACTTGAGATCAAAGCTCCCATCCCACATGGAACCATAGGCACCTTAACCGCGATTCGTGAAGATGACAGATCAAATTCATTGGGACTTATAAAGCATGACAACACGGTCTTTTTCGGATCTATTCCATT
>Ga0180434_10006216_pt1 | contig 13813 bp, 9 predicted proteins | sample SS_ome_7_FD_132453 | JGI IMG/M metagenome (GOLD analysis project Ga0180434, IMG submission 132453) | Hypersaline lake sediment archaeal communities from the Salton Sea, California, USA - SS_1_D_2 metaG | ecosystem: Environmental > Aquatic > Non-marine Saline and Alkaline > Hypersaline > Sediment... | reverse complement strand
GGTCGATGTAGAGGATCGTCTGCTTGCCCGGTTCGGCCTGGACCACATGCTGGTCCCAGATTTTTTCAACCATGGTCCGAGGGGCGTTCGGCGGAGGGGTAGTGCTCATGGTGTTGGCGGATAGTAAGGCGGCGGGGGGGGATGGTGGATCGGCTGCCACTTTGGCTCCTACGAACTATTTTACGGCCATTCGCCGCCGACTCCTAGTGCCGCGGCTGTGGTCGGCTACATGTGCAATTCCACCACATCCTGGTCGTGCAGCACGTAGTCGCCCTTCACTTGGGTGCCGTCATGGACGGCTTCGCCCCAGACCCGGGCGAATTTCAGATTCTCCACGTAGTCCTTGTGGACCTGTCCGGCCAGCTCTTGGAGGGTGCTGCCTCGGCGGATCGTGAACGGCCGATCGCGGTCGGCCTCCTTGGCCGAGGGCAGCTTCGTGTAGATCCGCACCACGTCCATTGCCCGATAAACGGCCTCGCGAAGCTCCTCCAGGCCGATCGCCTGCTGGGCCGAAATCACATACTCCGGAAAGTCCAGTGGACAAAGCTCGTGCAGCAGTTCGAGCCGAGCCGGGGCGTCGGGCAGGTCGATCTTGTTGGGCACCAGGAACGTCTGCGTGTAGGAAAGGCCCACGTCCGACTCGTCCAGGTACGACCCGGCCGCAAGGCGACTTTTCGTCTGCAAGAGCCGGTCGAGCACGTCCTGACACTGCTCAATGCCATCGTCGTCACCCAGGTCGACCATCAGCAGGGCCAGCTCGGCCGAGCGAATCAAGCCGTGGAGATGGCTGTCCATGAAGTCCGCCGTGATCGGCGGGGTGTCGATCAATTGGACGGTGACGTCCTGCCAAGGCATCATCCCGGGGGATGGAACAGTAGTCGTGAAGGGGTAGGGGGCTACTTCCGGAGTCGCGCGGGTGAGCGTGTTGATCAACTGGCTCTTGCCGGCGTTGGGCCCACCGAGAAGAATGGCCGTGCCGGCACCCTGACGGGGTATGCGCAGCCCTCGGGTTTTCCCCTTGCCGCTGCTCTTCTCCGCCACGACCTCTTTCTTCGCCTTGGCAAGCTTCGATTTGAGCTGTGCTTGGAGGTGGTCGGTCCCCTTGTGCTTGGGGATCTCCTGGAGCATGATCTGGAGACACTTAATCTCCTCGTCCAGGGTCGTGGCGCGGCGATATTCCTCTTCGGCCTTGAGGTATTGGGCGGTAAGGTTCGCTGGCATGGCGTCTAAGAATCATCCAAAGCGCGGATTCGGACACCGCAAGTGTACCGAAAGGCGGGCATCTCGACCAGTGGCCGAAAACCCACTCTCGCGAGGGTGTCGGTGGCTGGCGACTCGGCTTGGGCGAGCGATTGCGCTCAGCCGAACTGAGACACCGGCGAGTCGCCTTCCCGCCAAAGCGGCAGAACGACGCGGATCAAGGTTCCGCGGTCGGCACCGGTGTCGATGTGCAACTGCCCGCCGAGCAGGCGGGTCCGCTCGCGAATTCCCTCAAGGCCGTAACGATCCTCTGGAACGGCTTGCGGATCGAACCCGATCCCCCAGTCGCGAACTTCCAGCCGGAGCCGGTCCGCTTCCTGCACCAAGGACACTTGAACCTTCTCGCTGCGGCTGTGCGTGCAAGCGTTGGACAACGCCTCTTGAGCGATGCGATAGATGGCGTTCTCCAACGTCGCGGGCAGACGCTCGAACGCGATCGAGCAAGCCAGGCCGATCTCCGGCCCCTCGGACGATTGCTGCTCGTGGATGAGGTAGGCGATCGCGGTCCGGATGCCCGACTCGTCGAGCACGGGCGGCCGGACGCCGCTGATCAGTCGCCTGGCTTCGGCGTGGGCCTTGCGGACCATTTGCATTCCGGCGTCGAACGCGGCATGGGCCTTGTCCGGATGCTCCTGAAGAAGGTGGCCGCAGTTTTCCAGTTGCATGATGGCCCCGGCCAGATGCTGGGCCAGCCCGTCGTGGACTTCGTAGGCGATCAGTTGCCGCTCGTGGTCGCTTGCCCGAAGCAGGTGGGCAAGGCCGTGGCGTTCGCGTCGCAGTTGCTCCTCCGCCAGTTTGCGCTGCGTGATATCCCGGGCAACGTGGACGGAACCGAACAGCTTCCCTTGCTGGTCGAACAACGGCGTGGTGGTAACCATGAAGTAGCCGCCGAGCCGCTCTTCGTGGACCTCTTCGCGGTGTTCCTCACCGGTGGCCAGTGTCCGCGCGTGGGGGCAGAACACCGGAGGTTCTAGTTCTCCGTGAATGCCTTTGTAGCAGGTCATGCCGACGCACTCCTCGGGCGTCCGGCCCAGCCGCTGGGCCATGGGACGATTCACCCGCACAATCCGGAAGTGCGTGTCCATAATCGCGATCAAATCGGGCACGCTATCGAAGGTCTGTTCCCACTGTTGCTTGGCGCGAACGATCGCCTCCTCGGTCTGTTTGCGCTGGGTGATGTCGCGGAAGAAGAGCGACATCCCCTCGGACGACGGATAGCAGTGGCATTCGTACCAGCGGTTCAGAGGTTCCGGGTAGAAATCCTCGACATGCGCGACCGTCTGCTCGTCGACCGCTCGGTGGAACGCCGCATGGAATCCGGTCTTTTCGGTATCGGGAAAGACTTCCCAGAGAACCCGGCCCAGCAATTCATCGCGACTCTTTCCGAGGAAACGCGTGGCGGCTTCGTTGACGTAGGTGTAGCGCCATTGATGGTCGAAAGCCACAAACCCATCCGTGATACTCTCCAGGGTGGCGGTGAGTTTGCGGTTGGCTTCGGCCAGTTCGGCCGTGCGGCGCCGGACCCGCTTTTCGAGCTGAGCATGCGCCGTTCTCAGTGTGATTTCGGCATTCTTCCGCTCAGTGATGTCCGAGACGACCCCGTGCAAGAGCAACGAACCGTCGGGCTGCCTTTCCACCAAGACGCTATCGCGGAGCCAGCGCACCGTTCCGTCGGTCCGAACCGTGCGGTATTCCTCCGCTTCGTGCAACGACTTGCCCGAGGTGATACGCCCCAGCGCGGCTTCGAGCGTCGGCCGATCCTCGGGATGGATCGTGCTTAGCCAGCGGCTGGGGTCTTCCATGAAGAACTCCGGGGGATAGCCCGTGATCGTCTCGACCACCGGAGAGTAATACCGATAGGCGAAGCGGCCGTCGGGGGCGACGGTGGCCGACCACAGATAATCGGACACCGAGGCCATGACCTGCCGCAATTCGGCCTCGCTTTCCCGTAGGGACTGTTCCACGTTGCTCCGCGATGCGCCGTTCTGGGACGCCGCAAGTTGGTGCCGCAACGCCGCCAGTTCACGGATCAATTGCTCCTTGCTCTTGTCCTGATCGTCCACGGAACGCCCCCCCGGATGGGAAAGAAAGAGGTGCCAATCGCATCGCTAACAATCTCCCAACAATTCTATGCCACGGCACGTCGGACTGGTACCCCTGGTTCCCGCCGTCGCGGGCGCGACGCTCGGAAGGCCTTCTCGTCAGAACTCGTCAGAGTCGATCAGGCGGCCGGTTTGGTGCCGACAAACCGGTAATAGGGCACGCGGACCAGCGGCAGGTAGGGGATCTTGGCCCGGCCGGTAAAGAGGCTCGTCGTCGAGAACCGGCGTTCGAGAAATGGGATGTGATCGGAGGAGAGGAACACATTGTCCGTTGCGAACCAGACCGGCCAGAACGAGCGGGTGAACCAGGAATGAGCCGGCGTGCCACCGGAGGCGAAATTCCGGCCCACGAAGAAGTCGACCACGCCGATGGTTCCGCCGGGGGCCAGCATCGCCAAGGCGTTGTCGACCGCCGCGAACCAGTCGGGGATCATCGTCAGCGAGTAGGAGAAGGTCACCACATCCGCCGTGCCCTCGGCGGGGCGAAACTGCGTGGCGTCGGCCTCGACCGCCTCGACGTTCGTCCAGTTCCGGTCGATTGCCCGCTGGCGCGCGACCTCAAGCAGCGACGGAGAGAGGTCGACGACGTAGGCCTTTGCCAGGCACGAGAGCCGATCACCCAACGCAGTGAGATTCGAGCCGGTCCCGCCGCCCATATCGACCCAGACACCCCCCTCGGGCACCGGCAGGCTGGCGTAAAGCTCTTCCCGTCCGGCCAGCAGCCGTCGGCGGAAGTCGTCGTACGCGCCCGCTTGGCCGCCGTAGAAGCTCTCCATCCGCGCGGCGTGGTCCTTGCCGGCGACCGGCTTGACGGCCAGGTGATACAACACACGCATGTCGGAGAAAACGCTCATCAGACAGCCAAATCCGCGATGTGGAAGCTGCCGTAGGTATGCACGCGGCATTGCTGGTGTAGCTGGTGGGCAAGCTCGCGGTGGTAGGTCAGCAGTTCGCCGACCGCCCGGCGTCGGCCGTCGATGGATACCTGCGCCCGATTGACGAAATCGGTTCGCAGCCCGCCGCTGCGCCAAATGATCCGCGTGTCGGGCGCCGAGCGGCGGATGATCCAGTGCCATTCCGACTCCAACAGCGGGAACAGCTTGCCGGCCAGCCAGTCCATGTGGTCCAAGAGCACGAACCGCGAGATCGGCGAGTCGTGCTTTTCGAGGAATCCTTGCACCGTGTCGGTGTGGGCGCTGACGCGATCGGCCAGACCATCCTTCAGCCGCTGGAAGTTGTCCACCTTGAGATACTCGGGGCAGCACTCCGGCGTGTACTCGCCGGTGATATAGACTCGCCAGAAGTAGTTGTCGGCCAGCGAGAGCCGCACGAACACCGCCTCGACGCAATCGCGGATGAACTGGACGATGCCGCCCTGGTAGTGCATCTCAACCTGCCGCCGCTGCTCGCGCGGGATGCCGCCGAGAGACAAGAGCGAATCGCGGCTGAGCAGGAACCGCATCCCCCGCGTCCAAAGCCGGTCGCGGATATGCTCCTCGTAGATCGACCGTCGCTGCTCGCTACTCTCGGTGTCCAGGATCGCCTCGACCCAGGGCCGCAGCCCGGCAATGTGGTCGACGTACCAATTCAGTCCGTAGGCCATTACGCCGGAGGTGCCGCGGAAGTAGAACGGCCGCCGGTTACCCATCTCGAAGAAGGCAATCCGCCGGTCCCAGTAGAGCTGGGAGCGCGGCGAGAGCTTGTCGCGCAGCGCCTGGCTGTAGATATTGCCGGCGTTGTCCAACCGGCCGCGGCCGAACATCGCGAAGAAGTCGTCGTACTCAAGGCTCTTGATTCCCGCTAGCTTCAGCTCGAGCAGGGCGTTCTGTCGCGGGTTCATGTCAACGGCGTACACGTGGTTCGGCTCGGTCAACGCGTAGTCCAGGGCGTTGCAGCCGGCCGAGGTGATTACCAGCACATTGCTGTCGGCTTGCAGGTCCAAGGCCGCGCGATCAAGCCGCGGGTCTTCCCAACAGGTGTTGTAGACCAGATTGTGCCCATGCACAAAACCGAAGATCCGTCCGCCAAGCCATTCGTTGAGATTCATGGGGTTTTCCTCAGGCAACGTCCATTACAATCAGATCCGATACCGATTCACGCGTGGGCGACTGACGATACTGCTGGTCGTCGGGAGCCGTCCTTGCCAGGTGGACGTTCCCGAGTTGTTCGAGCACATGGTTCCAGGTGCTGGCTTTCGCGGTGTGCATCGCGTCGTCGAGTCGCACCAGCTTCTCGGCGCTGAGCCCTTCGCGGATCAGCGTCTCGCAATCGTGTTCGTTGGGCACGAGGACCGCGTCCATCTGCGAGTAGAACCAGACCAGATACCGCCACGCGACCCGCTCCATCGCTTCGTCCCGGGTCAGCCGCATGACCATGCGAGGCAGGTCGCTCGAATAGACGCCTGTCAGTCGCAGATTCAACAGTCGCCCGGCGGCCAGCGCCGTTAGGCCCATTGGCCCGGGCGTGGCAACGATCAACTCGTCGAACTGCTGGTTCTCGATGAACTCGATGATCTCCAGCGACGGCGGAAAGACGACACGCTCGCCCTCCGTTTCCCGAACGCCGAAGGTGCCCACCGGCGGGAAATTACAAACGACCAATTCGGCCGAATCGGGCTCCTTCGTCGAGGTAATCACCGGCAGCCGATCGCCCGCCTTCGCCGCCGCTTGCGTCAGCCCTCGAACTAGCCGGCCCAGGCTGCTGTCGGGCGCATAAGCGTCGGTGACCCATGCCCTCGCGCCGCGCGGTTGGGCCAGAGGCTCCAGGCCGGGGAAATGCCGGGCCAGGGCCTGAAGGAAGCCCTCGTCCTTATGCTGCGTCGAAAAGGCCGCGAAATAGGGCGCTACCCCCAACGCCACCGTGCCCATCGACATCATCGCTTGCAACGTCCCGGCCACGCTCCCCTCGCTCAGATGCCGTTCCCAGCGACGCAACAAGTTGAAGCCCAACAGATGGGCAATCCGCGACACCGTCTCGAACACGTGCCGATGGTCTGAGCCGGTCGGGGTGCTCGCGCCTCGCTCGTCGAAGCCGACCAGGGTGGACATCTCGTCGACGATCAGCCGCTCGACCTCGCTGAGTTGCTTCATCCGCCGCGACCGGACGAAATGGACGACGAACCCCGGCACGAAACGCATGAGCTTGCCCGGGCGGCGCTGCTCGCTGCGTTCGAGCAGTTGGCCGAGGATTTCGCCGATCAGGCTCGGCTTGCCCGTGCCGGTGGTGAGGAATCGCGACTTGTAGTAGCTATAGGCAATCTGGTACAGGCTGTGGGCCAAAAGCAGGCTGCCGCCGCTATGCCCGGCCGACTCGTGGCGTCCGGCGCGCAAATGCGCAAGGAACTCGTCGACCGTGTCGGCTTTCGGCGTCACCGTGTGGGCGCTGGCGATGTGGATGCCGCTATGGTCGTCGCTGCCGCCGATGGTCGCCTTTTTCCACGGGTGCGGGCCGACCGGCTCCAGGCCGTGCCGCGAGGCCATCTCCTCGATGTGCTCTTGGGTGAGGTTGTCCAACAGCGCTCGAAACATCAACGCGCTGCGCGGATCGCGCGAACCGTTGATCGCCTCGAACCGGTTGAACATCACCAGCAGCTTCTCGACCTGGTCGATCAACAACCGGTCGTTCACGCGGTACAGCGGATGGGTGATCGAGCAGATAATGTCTTCGTCGACCAGGTACTGCTGCAAGTCGTAGATGCTGGCCCGAAGCTCCTGGATCATCTCGAACTGCGTCTCGTCGATGCCGCTGACCAGGCAATGGACCTTGCAACCGTTCTCGGGGAAGTAGGTTGTCACCTCGCAGGAGAGAAACGTTCCCCTCAGATGCGCGATCTCCTGGGCGCCGCGGATGCAGTTGTGGTCGGCGATGGTGACAAAGTCCATGCCCTTGCGGGTTGCCTGGCGGTGGACTTCCAGCGGTTCGACGAAACACTCCGGCGCGCCAACGCGCCGCAGGAACCATTCGCTCGGCCGATTGGAGTACTTGCTGTGGACGTGCAAGTCGGCTCTCGACGTGCCTTCGGATTGCATCGGCATCGCTCCTGCCGTCCGTGGCGGCTCGAAGGAAATCAGGGCATCGCCGCATTGCCGGGTCTTCCGGCATGGGCCCCCGACTTGACTTCATTATCACCACCTCGCGCAAAAGCGGCGCTAGCGTTGTGTAAGACTTTCGCTAAATTCGCCGGCGCTCGTAGGGTGGGACGGTCGCGGCGAGCCCCACCATGGCAACTTCGCTGAAGAAGAAGTTCAAACCGTTATATTCCACGCCGAAAGCCGCTCCAAGGATTGCGGGACGGCCTTAACCAAGGTCTTACGCACGCGCAACGTCCTGCTAATACACACCCGGTATAATGGCGCCGTTGCCGCCCTCGCGGTATCCAACTGGCACCGCCGTCCGTCCAACCGTCCGAGCAGGGAACGCTTGGGCTCAGCGATCAGGCACGTGGCATGGCTAAGATCTTTTACAGCCTCTCGGGAGAAGGGCGCGGGCATGCGACGCGTGTCCGCGGGATTGTCGAGCAATTGCGCCAGGAACACGAGGTCGTGCTCTTCGCCTCCAGTGTCGCCTACGATCTGCTGTCGGCTGCGTATGAGAATTGCGGCAACGTCTCCGTCCGGCGGATTCCCGGCCTGCAATTCGCCTATCGCGGAGGGCGGCTCGACTACTTTCGCTCCGTCTGCCGGTCGCTGCCCTACCTGTGGCGGCTGCCGCGGCTGGTCCGGTCGATGGTCGAAGCGATTCGCGAGCACCAGCCCGACCTGGCCATCGTCGATTTCGAGCCGTCGCTTCCCCGGGCCGCCAAAAAGTGCGGCGTGCCGATGGTCAGCTTCGACCACCAGCACTTCCTCGTCGTCAGCGATCTGTCCGACCTGCCGACGCGATTGCGGTGGAAGGCCTGGGCAATCAGCCTGTCGGTGCGCATGTTCTGCAAGGGCGAAAAAGGGACGATCGTCTCTTCCTTCTTCCGGCCGCCGCTGAAACGCCGCTGGAAGGATGCCGTCCAGATCGGCGTGCTCTTGCGGCCGGCCATCCTCAACGCCGTGCCGAACGTCGGCGAGCACGTGCTGGTCTACCTCCGTCGCTTCGGCAGCTCGAACGTGCTCGACGCCCTGCGGCAATGTGGTCGGCCGGTTCGCGTCTATGGGCTCGGCCGCCAGCCGGTGGACGGAAACCTCGAGTACTTCGACGTCGACGAGCACGGTTTCGTTCGCGACCTGGCCACTTGCTACGCCTTGATCTCCAACGCCGGCAATCAGCTTGTCGGCGAGGCCCTGTACCTGCGCAAGCCGATGCTCGCCCTGCCCGAGCCGGGCAACTTCGAGCAGTCGGTCAACGCCCATTTCCTCCGCGCCGGCGGCGGAGGCGATTGGGCCGAGTGCGAACAGCTCGACGGCCCGCGCTTGCGCCGGTTCCTCGATGCGGTCCCCCGGCTCCGCGAACAGATCCAACACGACGGGCTCAACGGCAACGACGACGCCCTGGAGGCGATCCGCCGGTTCCTCCCCCAGCCGGCCCTGCCGCGCCCGTCGGCGCTGGTCGATTCGGCCGCATAGGACAGGAGGTTCCCCATGCCTGCTCGAACGCTCAGCTTCGCTCGCGATGTATGGCGGAATCGCCGCGGAACGCCGGGCCTGCCGCGGATGCTGACCTATACGGTCACGTTCGCCTGCAATGCCCGATGCGTGATGTGCGACTCGTGGAAGCTTCCCCGCCGCGACGAGCTGACGCTCGAAGAGCTACAGCGGATCTTTGCCCAACTGCCGGTACTCGACGCCGTCCGGCTAACCGGCGGCGAGCCGCTGCTGCGGCGCGACTTCCCCGAGATTGCCCGGCTGGTGCAAGATCATCTTCAGCCGCGTCTGCTGCATGTGACCAGCAACGGCTGGCTGACCGAGCGGTTGGTGAGCTTCTGCGAAGCACGGTGGCGCCGCGTGCCGCTGTACTTGCTTTTGTCGATCGACGGCATGGAAGAGAAGCACAACCAGATCCGTGGCAGCGATCGGGCGTGGAGCCGCGTGATGGAGACGATTCATGCCTTGGCGCCGCGGCAGAAGGAACTCCGGCTGCGGATGGCCGTGAACCAGACGATCGTCGACGCCGAGGGCGTGGAGCATTACCCTCGGCTGCGGGAGTTGCTCCAGAGCTACGGCGTTCAACACCGCACGGTCGTGGCCTACGACACCAGCGCGACATACAACGGCGATGGCGAACTGGAGGTCGCCCCCGACGCGGCCGGCGACTTCAACTCGTTTGGCGATCTGCCGCCGGAGCAGCTTGCCGCCTTCTTCGATCGGGTGGCTCGCGACCTGCGCGACGTGCCCTGGTGCGACCGGCTGGCCGGGCGCTATTACTTGCGCGGCATTCGCAACCGGCTATTGCACGGCTCGGGCAAGCCGAACCCGCCGTGCGTGGCGCTGAACGCCCATCTGCGGATGTTTCCCGACGGCGACGTGCCGACCTGCCAGTTCAACGGCCGGACGATCGGCAATCTTCGCCGCCAATCGTTCCGCGAGGTCTGGCAGGGCCGCCGCGCCGAGGCCCAACGCGCCTGGGTGCGGAAGTGTCCCGGCTGCTGGGCCGAATGCGAGGTTCTACCCAGCGCCATCTACACGCTCGATCTGGCCCGGTCGCTCGTGGGGATCAGCTAACCCCACCGTCAGGTGGTGCTCCGTTGCGTCCGTAATTGGCATTTGCCCCTTGACAGATTCCCCGCGTTCGTCCATAATCATTAGTACGTTTATAAAAGTAGTGATTTTGCGTGAGTCGGTTGCCGAAAATGTCTTTTGGGCGGGCAGTGGGGCGACTCCAGCGACGGCGACGCGTACAATTAGGGGAAAAAAACGAAACGCCATGGCAGGGATAGTCTATTTCATCGGAGCAGGCCCGGGCGACCCGGAGCTATTGACGCTGAAGGCCCACCGGCTGCTGCAAGCGGCCGACGTGATCCTGTACGATTCGCTCGTCGGCGAGGGGCTGATCGAAAGCTTTCCGGCCCGGGCCGAGCGGATCCCCTGCGGAAAGAGGGTACTTCCGGCGGCCGAGCGGCAGGAGACGATCAACCGGTGGATGGTCGCCGCTGCTCGGCAGGGTAAGCAGGTGGTCCGCCTGAAGGGGGGCGATCCCTGCCTGTTCGGCCGGCTGGCCGAGGAGATCGAGACGCTCAAGCGGCATGGTGTCGCGTTTGAGGTGGTGCCCGGGGTGAGTTCGGCCACCGCTGCCGCCGCCGCGCTAGGACTGTCGCTGACCCATCGCGAGCTGGCCGAAGGCGTGACGATGCTTTCCGCCCATCCGGCGGCCGACAAGCAGAACCGGTCGGCGGCCTGGGGTGGGCTGGTCGACACACACAGGACACTCGTTCTGTTCATGGGTGTTGCCCGACTGAAGCCAATCGTCTGCACACTGCGAAGCCGCGGCATGTCGGCCGAGACGCCGGTCGCCATTGTCGAGCGGGCATCGCAGCCGGACCAACGCATTACCCTGGGGACGCTGGCCACCATCGCCGACGAGGCCAAGCGTCGCAACGTCCGTACCCCGGCCATTATCGTCGTCGGCCAGGTGGTCGCGGCGTTGGACCGGCCGCCGGCCGCTGAGTCGTTTTGCGAACACTCCGTGGGAGGAGCCCTGCTGCCGGCCGACGAAGGTGGGCGTGTAGTCGCGGGCGAGTGACAGTAGTTCCAAGTTTCGTTTAACCTAAGCCGAAGGCGCTGTTTTGCGGAACGGTTTGTCCCTCAAGACAGCAGCGCCTTCGGCTTCCGTTAAACGATTTACTGATCAAACTTGGAACTACTGAGTGAAGAAAGGGAACGCGAAAACGCGAGATGATTGTGAGAGTATGGTTCGCGTTTTCGCCCTTTCGCGATCGTAATGGGATAGACGTGTTTCGGAGTCGAGCCGTATGCATGAGAACACGACCTACTTCCCAATCGGCCTGAAGCTTGCCGGGCGCAAGGTCGTCATCCTGGGCGGCGACGACGAGGCCGCGCGGAAGGTCGAGGCGATGCTGCATTGCGGGGCCAAGGTCGCGGTCGTCAGCCCGACGGCGACACCCGCCATCCAGCGACTGGCCGCCGAAAGCAGGCTCCATTGGCTGCGACGGGACTATCAACCGGGCGACCTGCACGGCGCAACGCTGGCGGTCGCCTGCGATCGGGCGCTGGGCGAGGCGGCCGGCGCCGAAGCGGCTCGCGAGGGTGTGTTGATCAACGTGGTCGACGTGCCGGAGCTTTGCGATTTCGTGGCGATGGCCACCTTTTCGCGCGACGGCTTGCAGTTTGCCGTCCACAGCTCGGGCAAGAGTGCGGCGTTGGCCCGACGGATTCGCGAGCGGTTGGAGGGCGAGTTCGGCGAGGAGTACGCCGCGTTGGCGCGGCTGCTGGGCGAGTTGCGGCCGGTGGTTCGCGAGTTATTCTCCAGTCCGGCCGAGCGGCGAGAGTTCTGGCTGTCGGTCGTCGACGCCGAGTTGTTGGACGAGGTGGAGCGCGGCGTCACGCCCGCTTGGCTGAAGGCCGCCATATTGCGCCGCGCCGCCGACGCGGCCAACGACTGTGCGGATTTGACGTGTGCCCGGGAGGGCGAAGCTCCTGCCGAGCCGTGGGCTGCGGAAGACGGCTCACCGGGAGGTTCGCCCTCGCGGCAAACAAGTGTCTGCCGCGAGCCGAGGGATATTCAAGAGAGGTGTGATTTAAAGGGGAACCCACGATGACGCTTGATGTCACAAGCAGTCCGTTCCATCAAGAACAACTCGAACTGCTCAACCGGCTCCTGCCGACATTGACACCCGATCAAATGGTCTGGCTGACCGGCTATCTGTCGGGCGTTCGCAATGCGTCGCCGGGCTCGGTCGAAGCGGCCGCTGCATTGGCCGGCGCCACACCGCCGCCCCCACCGGCCGCCGAGCCGGAGGAGATCACGGTTCTGTTCGGCTCGCAGACCGGCAACGCCGCGCAGCTGGCCGAGGAGATGTCGGAGAAGCTCAAGCAGCGGGGGTTCCGCGTCGCGCTGTCGTCGATGCGGAGCTTCCAGACGCGCAACCTGAAGAAGACGCGCACGCTGCTGGTATTGGTCAGCACGCACGGCGAAGGCGATCCGCCGGACAATGCGATCCAGTTCCACGAGTTCCTGCATAGCAAGCGGGCGCCGAAGCTCGATGGCATGCAGTTCTCCGTGTTGGCGCTGGGCGATATTTCCTACAACGAGTTTTGCCAGACCGGCAAGGATTTCGACGCCCGGCTCGAGGCGTTGGGAGCCGAGCGGCTGCACCCCCGGGCCGACTGCGATGTCGACTACGACGAACCGGCCGCCGCGTGGATGGAGGGCGTCGTGGCGAGTCTTTGCCGGGTGGCCGAGGCGGTGCCGGTCGGCGCGGCGGTGGGATCGGTCGGGGCCATTCCGGCGGCGCCCGCCTCGCTGCCGATCATGACGACGTGCCGTTCGGGCGCGACCGCGGCGGCGACCGCCTACAGCCGCGCGCGGCCCTTTCCCGCCGAAGTGCTCGACAATGTGCTTCTCAACGGCCGCGGCTCCGACAAGGAAACGCATCACCTGGAGCTTTCGCTCGAAGGCTCGAATCTGGCGTTCGAGCCGGGCGATTCGTTGGGCATCCATCCGCAAAACTGTCCGAAGCTCGTCGGCCAGTTGATCGAGGCCATGCGATGGGAAGCCGAGGAGCCGGTGCTTGTCGGCGAGACCCAGCGGCCATTGCGCGACGTGTTGCGGAACCATTACGAGATTACCGTGCTGACGAAGCCGCTGGTGCAGAAGGCGGTCGACTTCTCGCGCGACGGGCTGCACGAGCTGCTGCTGCCCGACCGAGTGGACGACCTGACCGCCTACCTCGGCAGCCGCGACCTGCTGGATTTGGTGCGCGATTTCTCGCTGGCCGGAACGCCCGCCAGGGACTTCCTCGAGGCGCTGAGGAAGCTGCCGCCGCGGCTGTACTCGATCGCCAGCAGCTATCAGGCCAATCCGGACGAGGTCCACGTGGCCGTGGCGACCGTCCGCTGGCACGCCCATAGCCGCGAGCGGCTCGGAGTCTGCTCGGTGCAATGTGCCGAGCGGGTGAAGCCGGGCGATACGATGCCGGTCTACATCCACAAGAACCCGAACTTCCGTCTGCCGGCCGACCCGAGCGCGCCGATCATCATGATCGGGCCGGGCACCGGCGTGGCGCCGTTTCGTGCGTTCCTCGAAGAGCGCGAGGTCACCGGCGCAACCGGCCGGTCGTGGCTCTTCTTCGGCGACCGCCGATTCCGGACCGACTTCCTCTACCAGCTCGACTGGCAACGGTGGCTCGCCGACGGCGTGCTCACGCGGATGGACGTCGCATTCTCTCGCGATACCGACCGGAAGGTCTACGTGCAGCACCGCATGCGCGAGCGAAGCCGCGACTTCTACGCATGGCTGCAAGAGGGAGCGTATGTGTACATCTGCGGCGACGAGAAGCGGATGGCCCC
>Ga0180434_10006215_pt1 | contig 13815 bp, 10 predicted proteins | sample SS_ome_7_FD_132453 | JGI IMG/M metagenome (GOLD analysis project Ga0180434, IMG submission 132453) | Hypersaline lake sediment archaeal communities from the Salton Sea, California, USA - SS_1_D_2 metaG | ecosystem: Environmental > Aquatic > Non-marine Saline and Alkaline > Hypersaline >... | reverse complement strand
TGGTGATGGCGTGTATGATGGTCTGGACAAATGTCACGATACACCAATAAAAGCCAAGGTCGACTCACTGGGGTGCCCTGAAGACGCGGATCTCGATGGCGTGCCGGATGGCGTGGATATCTGTCCCGACACACCGTACGGTGCCACGGTAGATCGAAACGGCTGTCCGCTGGACAGTGACGGTGACGGCGTATATGACGGTCTGGACAAGTGCCCGGATACACGGCCGGGATCCAAGGTCAACTCCTACGGTTGCCCGGAGAGGATACGACTGGAAGGAGTGAATTTCGCATATGACAGCGCTGAACTCCTCCCCGAATCGCTCCCCATTCTCGATAAATCCGGACAGCTGTTAGATGATGTTCCCGAGATGCGCGTACGTATCGAAGGGCACACCGATTCCGACGGTAGTGACAGTTACAATCTGAGACTGAGTCAGCGTCGTGCCGAATCCGTACGCGCCTATCTCATCAAGCGGTTCAACGTTGATCCCAATCGAATCGAAGCCCGTGGATTTGGTGAAACCATGCCCATAGCGAGTAACGATACATCAGAGGGCAAGGCATTGAATCGACGAGTGGAATTTGTTATCTTAGAACAGTAATTCATCTGACCGGACAGTTTACCATGGACTGTCCGGTTTTTTCTATCCAGACACGAGGAGGACGATGTGAGTAAGCGTATCGGAGAGATACGCAATATCGGAATTATCGCTCATATAGACGCGGGAAAGACGACCACGAGCGAGCGGTTCCTTTACTATTCCGGAGCGACGCATCGTATCGGCAATGTGGACGACGGATCTACAGTACTCGATTACCTGGAACAGGAACGCGAGAGAGGCATTACCATAACGTCTGCCGCGGCCACCATTCCATGGCGCGACTATCAGATCAATCTCGTGGATACGCCCGGTCATGTGGATTTTACCGTTGAAGTTGAGAGGGCTCTACGAGCCATAGATGGCGCGGTCACCGTGCTCTGTGGTGTCGGAGGCGTGGAACCGCAGACTGAAAATGTCTGGAGTCGTGCACATCGGCATAAACTTCCCAGTATCATCTTCGTGAATAAGATGGACCGGATGGGCGCGGATTTCCGTCGCGCTGTTTCAATGGTTCATGACCGCCTCGGAATGAAAACACTCATACTTCAGATTCCGGTAGGATCGGGGAATGATTTCAGAGGCATCATTGATCTGCTTAACATGAAGTATCTCATGTGGAATATGGACACGCGGGGAGCCACCTTCGAGACAGAAACTATACCGTCTGATTTGCGGAATCAGGCAAATGAAGCGAGACAAGAACTTTTAGAAAATATTGCTGATCTAGACGATTCGTTCCTTGAGCATATGCTGGAAGTTGATGATCCGGATCTCGACCTGATCAGATCATCCATCCGGCGCATCACCTGTACCGCTGACGCTGTTCCCGTATACTGCGGAGCAGCATTGCGAGATATAGGAATACAACCATTACTCGATGCCGTAATCGACTTCCTCCCCTCCCCTTTCGAGGCGAAACCAATCGTCGCATTTGACAAGGAAACAGGTGCCGAAATTCATTTTGAAGCCGAGGAAAAAGACCAGTTTCTCGCATTGGCTTTCAAAGTTATGTATCAGGAGACACAATCTCGATTAACATATATACGCGTATATTCCGGTACGCTTCATCCCGGTGACGAAGTTCTCAATACTACGCAGGACGTCGTAGAACGCCCGAAGCGCTTCTATCGAATGTATGCGGAAAAACGTCAGAAAGTGGACCGACTTACTGCGGGAGACGTGGCGGCCGTTGCGGGTTTCGGCAAGGCATTCACCGGAGATACCCTGTGCTCTCCTTCACGACCGGTACTCATGGCCGGTGATATGGATTTCCCCATTCCCGTCGTGTCATCCGCGGTTTCTCCAAAAACGAAAAAGGACGAGGATAAGCTGGAGAAAGCTCTGGAAAAACTGAGTGTCGAGGATCCGACGTTTACCGTCCGCGAGGATAAAGAAACCGGACAAACGGTCATCTCAGGTATGGGTGAACTCCATCTTCAGGTCTTGATCCAGCGATTGAAGGTTAATTTCCAGGTTGATGCCCGGGTGGGTAATCCGCAGGTCGCGTATAAGGAAACAGTTGAAGAGGAAGCAACGGTTGAAGGGGCATTCGAAAAACAACTTGCGGGCAGAATCCACGCGGCTACTGTTACCCTCTCCATCGCCCCCGCCGCTCAACGCGCCGGTATTCTCTACCGTGAAAGCGTATCTACCAGATCACTATCCGGTGATCTTCGCGAAGCCGCTCGAAAGACGGTGGATGCTTCCGTGAGTTCCGGTGTACTCATGGGATACCCGATGGTTGATCTGGCCATATCGTTCGATGCTCTGGCTTACAGCGACGACACGATCAGCCCTCTGGCTGTGGCCGGCGCCATGTCAAAAGCCTTCCACGAGGCCTGTCAGAAAGCGAAACCCATTCTTCTCGAACCTCAGGTACTCGTAGAGATTTCGGTACCCGCTGAGAATCTCGGCGCGGTGGTGGACTCCATAAACTCCCGCGGCGGGCGCGTTTCAGATATCGATACCCGTCCCATGGGACATGGCGTCAAGGCCATTGCACCCATGTCGAAAATGTTCGGATATGCGACGGAAATGAGATCTCTGACCCAGGGGCGCGCAACCCTCTTCATGAAATTCAGCCATTTCGCACCGGTGGCTGGATAGTATTCGGCGAGACGCCAAATACGTTCTTTGTTTTCGCTTATCGGTTATCAATTCAGGTAAAGATCCGCATGAACGGGATCAATTGAGCACTATTCCGACATTGGTCGTCACGATTGCGGACGATACACTCTGAGAAGATTAAAATAGGAACCAGCCTGAACATCAATACTCGCCGCAATTCTCCCGTCATGAGGTCAAGACCATTTGCCCTTCAACGTTACTCGGGGACTTGTTCCGTCAGGCCATCAGCCCTTGGATGAAACTCAGGGACTTAGTGGATCAGCCATTAGCGTTCGGTCAGATAATACATTATTCTACCTCTTAGACAGGATCTATAATCCACTATTCTAATATTAGTCGTCATGATTCGCGGACGAAACACCCTGAGAAGATGAAAATAGCAACAGGTGACGTTTCAGCGGTGGAGGGACGGGTAAGAATTGATGATCCCACTACGCCTTCACTACATTCCTGGCTTCGAGGGACAAGCTGCTGAATGATGATTGATGAATGGAGGAGGCGGCGTGAACTTCGTCGCGTCCGCATGTATGTGGATAACGGCCACGCAGAAGCATGGCCCTCCATAGTCAAAGCAAAACGATTTCCAGCACTATTCTAATATTAGAATAGTGCCTGTATTATCCTATTTCCGAGACTTAAAGATATCCCGAAGCGAATTGGTATCCCTGAGTATATGAATGAGCCGATGATATGGAAGGGCCGGCCGAGAATAGTCGAATATCGGGAACGGTTTGACGGCGTGTCAGTAGAAGACGAAGATTGGCCTGCCAAGGCGTAGTCGAAGACGAAGACTGGTGGGCCCACCCGGATTCGAACCAGGAACCAGCCGGTTATGAGCCGGATGCTCTACCGTTGAGCTATGGGCCCTTCTGACACTTCACATGTTCATTGGGCAGAGAAATGAAATGTCTCTTCTTTCGTAATGCAAGACTATCGCGCAAAAATTCACTCTGGTGAATCCAGTTCGGTCCGTTTGGATGGATGCCTGAGATTCATGAGTGCCCGTTTCTCAAGTTCCCGGACGCGATCTTCAGAAAGTCGCAGAACTTTCGCTGTCTGTTCAACGGAATGTACGATTCCATCTCCGATCCCGAAACGAAGCCGGATAACATTTGCTTCCCTCTCATCCAGTGATTCAATAATCCGGAGAAGATTTTGACCCGTTCTTTTATCCAGTGAGCGATCTTCCCGATGTTTCTGGAGATCAATGACATCGCCGAGACTGGCGTCCTCTTCGGTATCGGCGGGTTGATCGAGCCGAAGTGATTTCCGGGTTACCCGCATCAGTCTGATGACGGTTTCTTCGTCAGTTTCCAACTCTTCCGCGATTTCCCTCGGAGTCGGTTCGCGTTCCAGTTGTTGGGCGAGATCCCTCCGTACGCGATTCAGTTTCTTCAGTCTTTCCGATAGAGCACGTGAAAGATGATACACATTACTCTGTTCGCGTATAGCCCGTTTCATGGCTTCCCGGATCCACCATGTAGCGTATGCTCCGAATGATCCCTCACGTTCAGGATCAAAATGCTCCGCCGCGGAGATCAATCCGGTGTTCCCTTCCTGAACAAGGTCAAGGAAGTCCACACCTCTACTTTGATGTTTTATGGCCATGGAAACCACCAAACGTACATGTCCCTCGATGAGCATTCTCCGCAGATCCGCAAGTTCATGTACTGATTCCTGAATCTTAGAGAGTTCCTGCTCGGTAAATGGTGTAAAAACCGGAAGGACATCCTGCGAATCCAGATCATCGCCGGTGACACGTGAAGCCAGTCTTTCCGCGTCACGGACACGAATAACCGATGGAGTATCCTCGACAACGGAAGCAGCGGAATCCTCGCTACCGTCAGGTAAAGTCGCATGGTGAGACGAATCCGTTCGTGATATCTCTTCAAGATATTCGCGTAACTCCTCTTTCTTCGACAATCTATCGATGAGCGCGTATTTCAGTTCTCTCAAGGTAGCAATGATACGACGTTCCTCGTCTCGTTCTATCCGTGGGAATCGATTCATCTCCGCGAGATATACTTCCACAGGATCGAATGTGATTCCTTCATCTCTGTCGACCGATGGAACCGTCGCCTTCTTTCCGGTCTTCATATTTTTTAGTTCCCCGGGCGAATCCAACACCGGGATTCCGGCGGATTCAAGAAGACGGAAAACATCCTCGATATCTTCCTCCGATATATTCCGGTTTCCGATCGAATCGTTGAGCATATCGTAGGTAATGAATCCCTGCTTTTTTCCCAACCTTAGTATTTCTTTGATGGAGTTTTTCATCTGTTATTTTTTCTGCTTTTGCGGCCGATGTTTCATGGCCGGTTTTAAACCTTCCGCTATTGCACTCATTTCCTGTATCTGTTTCGCGAGACTCGTCACTCGTTCGGTATCACCAATCTCTTCGGCCGCTCGCATTTCTCCCTTCAACCGATGCAGGGATTTTTCGAGTTTCTCGAAACGAGCCCGTGCAAGAAGGTGCTCGAACGGTGCAAGCGGCGTGTCACTCATCATCAATTCTACCGCGCATCGATTGATTTCCGGGGAATCTATACGTGAAACGATTTCACCACCGGTCAAATGACCGCCATGTTCCTGTATCCACCGAAAAAGCAACCGATACTGTTCGTTGTGAAAATCATCAGGCCTGAGTTCATCATATACATCTTCGCGGTTCAAGGGATGTATGAGGACGTACCGTATCAGCTGTTCCTCCCATGCAAACGATCGAGATCCCGAACGTTCCCGTGTCTTGTCCCGCTTGATCTTCGATGTTGTCTTTTGTGAATCAAGAAGGTTCATGATCGCAGACTTGCTGTAACCGAATATCCTGGCGATATCCGAAGCAGCCTCTTCCTTGAGGAGCGGATCAGGAATTCCGGATATAATCGGCATAAGGCGATGAACGGCGGAACGGGATTGACTCCCGGTTTCACGCTGTGATCGCTGCACAAGGAAATCGATATCCCGAACAGAATTTTCAACGTGGCGTTCAAGACCTTTCGCACCATCATTGACGAGTATGGAATCCGGATCTTGATCTTCGGGAAACAATACCACGCTCGAGGATATACCACCGTGCAGAAGCAATGCAACTGCGCGTTCCGCCGCCGATATTCCCGGTGCATCACCGTCAAAGAGGAGCGTGATCTCATGAATCCTTCGAGCAAGCATGTGAACCTGTTCGGTTGTCAGAGCCGTCCCGCTCACGCAGATACTCTGTGTAAATCCGTGTTGATGCGATTGAATTACGTCGAAATACCCCTCCATGAGATATGCCGTTCCCGAATCCTTTATCGTCTTTCGAGCAGCATGTAAACCGTATATATACTGCGACTTCTTATAGAGAGGTGTTTCAGGAGAGTTCACATACTTTGCTTTATCATTGTTACCCGGCAGAACCCGACCCGCAAATCCCAATACTTCACCGGCCGGACTCAATAGAGGAAATATAAGACGATTGCGAAAACGATCTACATACCCGGAACCATCCCGACGCGGCAAAATAAGACCCGCTTCTTTGAGAAGATCGGTTGGTATCTTCTCGCGATGTGCCTTTTGAACGATAAATTCCCATTGGTTCGGTGCATGACCGAGTTTAAACTTCTCGATGCACTCCCGGCGTATTTTTCGTTTTTCGAGATAGCGAAGCACATGATTCGATAAAGTTCGGGACGATACCAGCGTATCATAGAAAATATCGCATGCCCAGCGATTCAATGAAATAAGGTCATTCTCGCGAAGATTATCTCCCATGGGTACAGTTATTCCAACACGTCGCGCCAACTGCCGTACCGTTTCCGGGAATGACAGCCCCTCGATTTCCATGAGAAAATTGAATGCGTTTCCGCCCCTATGACATCCGTAGCAGTAATACAGTCCGGTCTCGGGTGAAACGGTGAATGACGGAGTTTTTTCAGTATGAAAAGGACAGAGACCCTTGAATCGTTTTCCCGATTTCCGCAGTGCTACGTAATCGGAAACAAGGTCAATGATATCGACCGCTTCGCGTACGGAATCGATGAATTCTTCATTGAAGCGGTACACAAATTCCGCCTCCGCTCTTGTCTATAAGTTCTTCTGTATATATTCCTGGACGAGCCCGCGTACCGTTCCACCATCGGCCCTTCCGGCAATCTCATTCATCACGGCTTTCATAATTCTGCCGAAATCTTTCTGTGTAATGGGACCGATATCCCGGGCAACGGCATCAATTAATGCGTGAATCTCCCCGGTATCCAGTTGTGCGGGGAGATATCGCTGTAGTATTTGTGCCTCAGCATCTTCCTGCTCTGCAAGCTCCGGTCTTCCGCCGTTCCGGTATTGCTCGGCGGATTCTTTTCTCTTCTTGATCGCCGATCGTATACACGCTATCTCATCCTCTTCTGACAAAGATCCGACACCCGATACTTCTTTGTATCGCATATCCGTTCGTACGAGGCGCAATGTTCGGACGACGTCTTCCTCTCTGTTCTTAATCGCCTTTTTAAGGTCTGCGGCGATTATTTCTACAAGCATAGAGCTATTTCTGCTGCTGCTGTTGCTGCCTCATTTTACGGCGCGCGGCATATAACTTCTTCTTGCGTCGTACACTCGGTTTCTCAAAATGCTGATGCCGACGAAGATCCGAAAGAATACCCGCCTTCTCACATTTCTTCTTGAATCTCTTCAGCGCGCTTTCAAAGGATTCACTTTCCTTTACGCGAATTGATGGCATACACAACTCCCTTCCTTATATTCATGTGTATAGTTCATCTATGAATGGGCGGAGAAGCTAGTGACACTACACGGTATGTCAACATTCGTCCCCCACGTTATTGCGATAAACCGCATCATTGATAACATTCGATAGCAAAATGAGGGAAATTCCAGCCAGTAATGCCGTTTCGCTTCGAAGAACGGTTGGTCCGAACCATAGCCGCTTGAATCCCGCTTTGTCCAGATCCTGACGTTCCGTATCCGTCCACCCGCCTTCCGGTCCACACATGAAAATACAATCACCCTTCCATGGGGCACGGACAACGTTCGTCAGATATCCGGCGGAAAAATCAGCAACAACCCGATGCTTGAACTCTCGCGAAGCACGCAGCGTTTCAGACCAACTCAACATACCGCTGATTTCAGGTACTGCCCTTCGGCCACTCTGTTCCACCGCGCTCTTGATGATTCTTTTCCATCGAGGGATTCGATTGGTGAATGCTTTGGATAAACCACGATCCGCGCAGTTCTCCGTGACGGTTCCTGTCCACGCCGTGACACCGAGTTCAGTTCCTTTTTCTATTATGAAATCGAGATGTACCATGCGCTTGATCAAAGGAAGAACCACCGTTAATGTACGATCAGTCGTATCGGGATCTTCCTGATCGACGTGTATTACTTCAAGCTCCAATGTTCCATTCCGCGAAACCACGTCCAGCGTGGCGATACCTCCGTCGGGCAAAATACCGATCACCCTGGATCCGCGTTTCAATCGTCGTACAGAGAAGAGATGGTGACGATCATCCTCACGTATATCCAGACATTCACCACGTCTGGGTTCGTACTCCAGGAGAATATGCGGTGGTGACTTTCGCTTCAGTGCCGTCAATCCTTTTCGTCGAGGGGGAGCAAACCATCCGGTGGTTTAATTCCGTCATTGTCGTAGAGCGATTGCATGAGCTTTCGATTTGCCTTCGACATTTTTCCCGGAACCCATACCACAATCTGAACCAGTTGGTCTCCCGTGGAGGATGAATTTAGATGCGGCAGACCTTTCCCCCGCATACGAAAAATCTTACCTGAAGGAGTACCGGCCGGTATCTTGATTTTTGCTTTGCCGGTTATGGTGGGAACTTCCATATCCCCGCCGAGAACCGCCATGGGAAAACTTATGGGAAGACGGCAGAGAATATGATCTCCCTGCCGTTCGAAATATGGATCAGCTTTTTCTGCTATGAGTATATAGACATCGCCGGCCGGTCCACCGCGGGAACCCGCATGACCCTGCCCCCTCAACGTAAGGTAATTCCCCGTTGCAACTCCGGAAGGTATCTTCACCGATATCGTCTTCTCCCCCTCGATCCTGCCATTACCGTTACAATCTTTACATCGATCGGTGACTATCTGACCTTCACCATTGCAACTCGGGCAGGTTACCACGCGCACCATCTGACCAAACAGTGATGAACTAACCTGACGAATACGTCCCGCACCGTTGCATTGCGAACACCGGCTGCTCGAAGAACCTGGTTCGGATCCATCTCCACCACACCGTTCACACGTCTCCATTCTCTTCAATCGTATTTTTCGTTCAACACCGGTAGCAACTTCCTGTAAGGTCAAGGGAAGTTTGATCTGAAGATCCTCTCCTTTATTCCTTCCGCCGCGCGATGCTCCCATCTCGTCGCCGAACATATCGCCAAAACCGAATCCGCCACCGAAATCCCTGAGAAATGATCGAAGCGCATCTGAAAGATCGAATCCAAACCCGCCGCCGGGCCAACCGGAGGCACCTCGCAATCCGTCATGTCCGAAACGATCATATCGGGCGCGTTTTTCCGAATCTCTCAGAACTTCATATGCTTCTGCAGCTTCTTTGAATCGTTCTTCAGCTTCTTTGTCTCCAGGATTCCTATCCGGATGGTACTTGAGTGCAAGTTTTCTGTACACCTTTTTTATATGTTCAGTATCGGCGTTTCTCTCAACTCCGAGTACCTCATAGTAATCTCGTTTCGTCGTCACGACTCCTCCGTCAAATCGACATATAACATATCAGCATCGTTTACCCGTCATGTTTTCGAAGATAATACGGGGATCAAATACACACGTGCGCAGGAAAAATAAGCGTTAACCGTCAAATTATGTGTTGGAGCAGCTATTCCTCACGCAGCCATTCCGGACCCGGAACGGCTTTCTCATCATCTCCATTCTCCGAAGCGCCACTTTGTGTTTCTTCGGGTTTTCCCGTTGATTCCTCTTTCGTTGCGGTGTGTGTGGAATCAACAGTATCGGGTTCCGCATCAGAGTAGACAAGTTCATCGAGAGATATCTTGGCCTGACTCAAATCTTTCATGGCAACACGGAGATCGTTCTCCTCACCCTGACTGATCGCGGTCCGGACTTCTTTGAGACGGGATTCAATATGTTCGCGTGCGTCGGCACCGAGCAATCGTCCGTATCGCCCCATCTCCTGTTCGATATCGTAGAGCATTGCATCAGCTTGATTACGAACCTGGGCACGAATTGTCTTTTTCTTGTCCTCTTCCCTGAAATCCTCCGCGGCGCGGATCATCTGTTCAATTTCATCCTCGGTTAGACCGCTGGACGTATGAACACGTATACTCTGTTCCTTACCTGTTCCCATATCTTTTGCCGACACGCTAACAATGCCGTTTGCATCGATATCAAATACCACGTCGATGCGGGGTACGCCGCGCGGCGCGGGAGGTATCCCGATAAGTTCAAAACGCGCAAGTGTTCTATTATCAGCCGCCATGGATCGTTCGCCCTGAAGCACATGGACACTGACCGCAGGTTGATTATCAGCCACAGTGGAGAAAACCTGACTGCGCCGCGTGGGAATTGTCGTATTTCGTTCGATTAGTTTTGTAAATACGCCACCGGCGGTTTCTATTCCGAGGGAAAGAGGCGTCACATCCAATAATAGAATATCCTTGACGTCTCCTCCGAGTACCCCTGCCTGTATTGCTGCTCCCACCGCAACCACTTCATCGGGATTCACACCCTGAAACGGCTCACGCTCGAAAATCTCACGCGCTTTTTCCTGAATCGCCGGCATACGCGTAGAACCCCCGACGAGAAGAATGACATCGATCTGATTCGGTGCAAAACCCGCGTCTTCAAGTGCCTGTCGACAGGGATCTTCGGTCCTATCCACGAGGTCCTGAGTAAGTTTTTCGAGGCGGGCTCTTGTCACGATGGATACTAGATGTTTCGGTCCTTCTTCATCGGCGGTTATGAACGGAAGGTTTACGGTCGTTTGAAGTACATTCGAGAGTTCACACTTGGCGCGCTCAGCTGCTTCTCTGAGCCGTTGCAACGCCGTTGGATCCTCCCGGAGATCGATGTGATGTTCCCGTTGAAATTCCTGTGCAAGCCACTCTATAAGTCGCTGATCGAAATCATCGCCGCCCAGATGAGTGTCTCCATTGGTTGCCTTGACCTCGAAGAATCCCTCACCGATTTCAAGAATCGAGATATCAAATGTGCCGCCGCCAAGATCGAAGACGGCTACTCGTTGTTCTTTCTTCTTATCCAATCCATATGCCAATGCCGCTGCGGTGGGTTCATTGATGATACGGAGAACATCGATGCCTGCTATGCGACCGGCGTCCTTCGTAGCCTGACGCTGTGAATCGTTGAAATAGGCCGGTACCGTGATAACCGCCTGATCCACCGTCTCTCCGAGAAACTCTTCCGCCCGTCTTTTCAACGCCTGCAAGATAAGCGCGCTCAGTTCGGGGGGACTATACTCTTTATGCGTGAGGGAGATTCTGACATCACCGTTCTTACCCTCCACTACATTGTACGGGACGAGTTCAGCCTCTCTTCGAACTTCAGCATATCGTCTCCCCATGAAACGCTTTATACTATACACCGTTTCCGTGGGATTGGTTATTATCTGCCGCTTCGCGACTGAACCGATAAGTCGTTCACCGTCCTCCGTAAATCCCACAACCGATGGTGTCGTTCTACCACCTTCGGCATTCGGAATGATAACCGTCCCATTCGCCTCAATGTAAGCACAACAACTGTTTGTCGTACCAAGATCGATGCCAATTACTCTTCCCATATATTTTCTACCCCCTCAAGCTGCCCGATTGAACTTTCGATTAGGGATCGGTGGATAATCGATCGCATAAATCTTCGGGCTTCCATTATTCGGACTCACCGGATGCTACGATAACCCTGCTGGGTCTCAGGAGTCTTCCTTCTAGCAGATATCCTCGTGAAACCTCGACTACTATCTCATTCTGCGCCTTTCCCGGCGCAGGAGTTTTTCCGACTGCTTCGTGTATATTGTAATCGAAAACGGCACCGTCGGTATCGATAATCTCTATCCCGATAACCGACAGCGCATCGCTCAGTTGTTTGTTCACCATCTGCACACCGGAGAGAATCGCATCCGGGGATTGATTTTCTGCCGCCGATTGAAGAGCTCTTTCAAGATTATCCGCAACATCGAGTATGGGTGTAATTGTATCCACGACTACCCGTTTTCTTTCCTCTTCTATTCTCCTCTGAGCTCGTTTCCGGGCATTATCCATTTCAGCGTACAAACGAAGTTTCTCATCTTCCAGTTCTTCAACACGCTCCTTATATGAAGCGATATGAGCCTCCATACGCTCCAGCTCGCCCCGAGTAGTTTCGAGTTGTATTTGAAGATCCTTTTTCGTCGGACCCCTGGATCGTTTACGGCGAGTGGGTGTTTTTTTCTTTGGTTTCTTCTCTTCTTCCTCAGTGTGCTTTTCTTCCCGCTCGAATTGCTCCTTCACAACCTTTAGCTTCGTTTCTTCGCGTTCTTTCTCGCTGTTCAAGACCCTGCTCCTCGTTCTACAATCGAACTTATTGACGTAATCTTTATATGAAACGCTCTCAATATAAGCAATTGTTATTGATCACGTTCCATTTTACGAAACACATAATATCTCACCGATAGATTGAGCCACATACTGAACCGCCGGTATAAGCTTGGCATATTGCATTCGTATCGGTCCAATAATGCCGATGGCCCCACGAACTTGTCCAAAACTCACGCCGGATGCAACTATACTGAGATGTGTAAATTCAGAAAGCGAGTTTTCTCTGCCGATCATGACCCTCGGTTTCGGTTGATACCGAAACAAACTGAGTTCACGCGCCAGCCGCTCCCGTGTTTCAACAACACTGAGAAGCGATGTCACAAGATCCCTGGACTCGAATTCCGGTTGATCCAATACTCTGTACGTACCGTCCAGGTGAAGATCTCCATCCAATGAATGAGCGGCAATGGAGCGCACGAGTCGAACAAGAACCTGCCGAACCACGGGATCACCAACGCTCAACCGTTCGGGTTCGTCTCCCAGCGCATTCCAGGCGGTAGCCAGGGGAAGACCTGTTAGCCGGTCATTGATGGCTTTACGGGCACGTTCCAGGGCCGCAGGGGCTACTGTCTTATCTACCTCTATAAAGACAGTCCGGATAACACCTGAGGCCACGGAGATGACGACCATGACTCTGTCTTCGCCCACCGGTATAAAATCGATCCGTTTCAAAATTCCGCCGGTTAAACCCGGACCGAGAGCTATGGCCAGTTGTCCCCAGATTGTTGAAAGTATACTGCATGACATAGCGAGAATTTCGTCAACATCCCTGCATGCATCTCTCAGATGATCCGTAATCACCTGCTTTTCCCGTTTTGTTAAACCACGGATCTTCATCATTTTATCGACGTATACACGGTATCCTTTATCCGTAGGAATTCGCCCCGAGGATACGTGAGGTTGTTCCAGGAGACCGCCATCCTCCAACTCAACCATGACATTGCGAATCGTTGCCGAACTCAGCCGCAATCCGCTTTTACGAGCTACCGTAGCCGAACTGACCGGCTGGGCCGTCATGACAAATTGCTCTATTATCGTCTCCAGTACTGCTTTTTGCCGGTTATCGATCTGATTTGAAAGCATATCGCCTGATCACCTCATTTGACTGGCTAATAATGTACGAAATGTAACAATTCGATACCGATGTGGTCAACGACCTCCGTCCTTTCCCGCGCGGAACTCCGGAGTTCCTTGACATTTCATGTCAAACCAATGCATGATGGCGCGTTCAATTCAGTTCCTTCGTGACAGTGAAGCTGTGAGATGTTATGGGAGGTAATAATGTCACGAAAAGAATGGGCGATCGTCATCGTTCTCATGATCGTTCATAGTGCAGCTATGATTATATTCCCAGGGTCAGACTCTCTTGATACTGAAGAAATTCAATCTTTGAGCGGAGGTCTTCTTCCGATATCAGAGCTGATTCCGGCAATTCGAAATGGGACACTGCCCTCGCATCCTCTCCCATTTTGGTTGTACTCCGCCACAATAGCCCGGCTTACACGAAAT
>Ga0180434_10006213_pt1 | contig 13818 bp, 11 predicted proteins | sample SS_ome_7_FD_132453 | JGI IMG/M metagenome (GOLD analysis project Ga0180434, IMG submission 132453) | Hypersaline lake sediment archaeal communities from the Salton Sea, California, USA - SS_1_D_2 metaG | ecosystem: Environmental > Aquatic > Non-marine Saline and Alkaline > Hypersaline >... | reverse complement strand
TCAGCAGTTCGCGGGTCAGCCTCAATCCGATGCCATCCGAATTCCCGATAATCACGGCAGTTTTACCCATTCGCCCCCCTATTATCCAGGCTTTCTATTCATTGTTGAAATCATAAAAATATCTATCCTGCAACTCCGTTGATTCGCCTGACAGAGCTCTTTTCCACGATCGCCATTCCAGAAACATGATCCTGAAAAAGAGCCAGTCTCCGAATATATCCAGCTTTCTGCATGATGTTACTATCGATGCCTTCCGGAGCGTAGTGAACCTCCTGCCCGTCTTCTTCCCGTGAGCCTTGAGTCTCTTGGCGAAATCGAGATCCTCACCAAAGGGCATCTCTTCATTGAATCCCTCAACCGCGTCAAAGTCTTCCTTGCGACACCAGTAGACACCGCCCCCAAGCCCGTGAAATAGAGAATGAGCCACATAATTGCATGCGTCAGAGCGATACCGAGCGAGTTCCGCTCCGGTATGACGGTGACCCCGCCCCCCACGTATCGCTCCGTATCCAACGCTCGTTCTATCTCAGCGAAGAGATTCTTCGAGACCAAGCTATCCGCATCAACGGTTACTATGATGTCATAACTCGATTCCCGCACCCCCGCATTTCTGATGGCCGCAAGATTTCGTCTGTCTTCGATAATCGTTTTCGCGCCATGTTCTTCAGCGATCCGCCCGGTCCCATCGGTACATCGGTTGAGTACAACGATGATCTCGATTTCGGCGTTATGGAACCGCGCAGCCCGTTCAATGGCGTTCAAGCATTCCGGAAGAAACCGCTCCTCGTTATGCGCGGGAATGATAACGGAGTATTTCATTACTCGACCATTGCTTGCACAGAACGAATGTAAGTACGCATAAATAAAATCTCACTCGTATTGATCCGATTTTGATGAAAAAGACTGCTCATTCAATGATAACGCATCACCTGGAAGGAATTACCCGTCACCGGGTTTCTTGGTACCTTCAATGGTAGAATTCTCCATGAATCGGTCAAAAACGACATCTTCGCTCTGCCTGGCCAATGAATGGGCACGACCGAAAAAAAGACCAACAGCTACGAGCATGAGAGCATCGGAGACAAACACAACGTGTAGCGAGGAGAGAAGCCAAGGAAATAAAAATCGTCTCATCCCCATAATCAGCAGCATGGCAACGAACGCAAGTATGTTTCGCTTCCTCATGACTTTTTGGGATTCACTGTCCCATTCAACGCCAATGACTTTACGGAGGAACAGGCTGAAAAGAATACCAACAAAAAAGAAAAGGATATAGTGAAACGGCAACCCGTGGTTGAATGAATCGTACAGCACGAATGCCAGCATGACGATGAAGCTTATACCAAACAGCGCAATGGATATCTTTATCTTCTTATCCACATGCCGGTTGTAAAATTGTCTCTTCGTTTTCATGTGAATCACGATCCTTCCTGTCGTGAGCGTATGCCGTGTAATGTCACGGCACACTCGGTGGTTTCAATGGTATCCGGATCACCGATATGCATGCAAGATCGGTCTCTCTGCTTGGAATCCCCATCAGAGTATAACTGATTCCGGTGATAGTGAGCCCGGTGCTTTAGGCAACTGTAATATCAGTACAGAGATACACGTCCTGAATAGCATTCAGGAGCTCGACGCCGTCTTTCATGGGTTTCTGAAATGCTTTTCTTCCACTGATGAGACCCATGCCGCCGCCGCGCTTGTTTATAACCGCGATTTGTGCTGCCGCCGCCAGATCATTCTTGCCCGAGGTTCCTCCGGAATTTATGAGACCGATCCGTCCCATGTAGTTGTTCACCACCTGATAGCGAACGAGATCAATTGGGTGATCGGAACTCAGTTCGGTATACATCTTCTCGCTGTACTTGCCGAAGCTGCCGTCTTCGTTCAGGGCTCTGTAGCCGCCATTGAGCGTCGGAAGTTTCTGCTTGATGATATCAGCCTGAATCGTCACACCGAGATGGTTCGCCTGACCGGTGAGATCGGCGCTCGAGTGATAGTCACGGCCATCCTTTTTGAACGCGCTGTTCCGTAAGTAGCACCAGAGGATGGTCGCCAGCCCCAGCTCATGCGCGTATGCGAAGCACTCGCTGATCTCGGTGATCTGCCGGGAACTCTCCTCAGATCCGAAGTAAATCGTCGCTCCCACGGCCGCCGCTCCCATATCAAATGCCTGATCGATGCTTGCAAACAATACCTGATCAAACGTATTGGGATATGTCAGCAGTTCATTGTGATTTATCTTCAGGATAAAGGGAACGCGGTGGGCATATCGTCGGGCAACGGCTCCCAGGACGCCCAGAGTAGAAGCAACACCGTTGCATCCGCCCTCAATGGCAAGTTTCACGATATTTTCCGGATCAAAGTACATGGGATTCGGCGCGAACGAAGCACCGCCTGAGTGCTCGATCCCCTGATCAACGGGGAGAATGGAAAGATACCCCGTTCCGGCGAGGCGACCATGATCGAGAAGCGTCTGTAGATTTTTCAGAACCGGGGCGGGGCGATCCGTCTGCAGAAAAATCCGTTCGACCCAATCCGGGCCCGGAACATGTAGATTCTGCTTCGATATCCTGGGACTATCAAATCCCAGTAAATCCTCAGCGGTATCTCCGAGCAAAGCGGCTATACGATCGATATCCATATCCTTCCTCCTTGTATTGTGTTCGAGACGATTATCTACGGATTTCCAGCACGTTCTGGCTCATCCTTCGGGCTACACATAATACCCTTGTTTGCATCGTCTGTCTCCGAATCCTCATCGGTGCTTATGAGAAGCATAGTCTCACGTTTTTTAAATCGTCTTTCCACGAGAGGGATGACAATAGGTAAGACCGCGTAGATGAAACCAGCGAACAGGTCAATGTCGGGCGGCATTGTCCATGCCCAGAGCGCTGATACGATACCACTCGTAGCGACGATGGAGAGTGAAACGATTTCGGTTTCGGTCTTCCGGATTTCCAACCCGTTCAGCGACAACTCCGCACGGGCGGATTTCGCGCGAATGAAGAGCAGTGCCAGAAGACCGGCCATGGCGGCAAGCCCAATACCATAGATGACGAATAGACCGATGAGTTCGTCCCGGTGTGTCAGCACGAATCGCGAAGGAAGCCATCCACCGCTCAGCCATGAGAACAGCGCGGAAAACATCAAACGGAGGGGATAGATATAGACCAGGAGTACGAAGATAAGACTGATACTGATTGTAATGGTGGTACCGTCTTCCAGCCCATACCACCTGCTCCATTTTCGATGTTCCATCCAGAAAAGCATCATAACGAGAAAACTGGCGAGGAATGAGGGTATCTCTTTCATGGCGAGAATGAGTTCCGGATAGTTCTTCGGTATCTCGCCCACGGAAATCACGAGCATGGTTGTCGCGAAGGCGAACGCGGCATCCATAAACGTTTCCAGTCTCGTCATATCAGTGCCGCGGAGTCTGAATCCGTCCTTTTGAAGCAAGTTATTCAATTTGTTCATATCTTGATTCATTGTATCTTCCAGCTGGTTTCTATTAGGTAATTTGTCTTTCAGAATGCGATAAATAACGAGTGCACGCGATGATGATACTCTCGATCGAGCCGGGTATCAGGGCTGGTCCTCCCGCTCACTCAGCGATTTGTTCAAACTATCCAGCGATTGTTTGTTTGCCACGGAAAAGAATTCTTTCATCTTCCGGGATTGTTCGTCGTCGGTATAGCCGAGACCGACCACCGTCACCTGAGTCTTCTCGGGCGAGATCGAGTCGAAATAGAAGACCGTCCATGTACTCCGGGCAGCATCCTTGAATGGGAATCCCTCCGGAAAACCCGTTGCCTTGAGCGATATCATGCGTTTGGGATCATAGGAAAGGATCGTATTTTCAATGGTTCCGGCGTCGCCGATGGCACCCTCCGGATCATAGTTCGATCGGATCGTTCCCCCCACCGTGAACTCGACTTCAACCAGTGGTGCCATCCAGGATTCGAGGCCGTCCTTTGTTGTGAATGCAGTCCACACGGCATCTATCCCGGCGTTAATTTCCCCTTCGTATACCACCCGCGATTCGATCACCTCGGCATTCAACGCACATGCGATGGATGTGCAAAGACACAAGATCCAGACGATTGTGGAATACATCTGTTATCCTCCCGACGGAGTCGTGTTGTGTTCCTCGGGTTTGCATATCGCTTTATCCGGATATCCCGCAACCAGGGCACGGATCGAATCCGGTGTAGCGGCAAGAAAGGGTGTTTCGTTATACGTCTCGTCGATGAGCGCCCGGTTGATGGCTTGAGTATACGCCTTCCATGGGAGCGTGCCGTTCGCATCGGGTGACGCATGAATATCAAGAACCCCGGGAGGTATTGAGCAATCAAACTGAAGAGCTTCCATATCGATCTTCCTGATCTCCGGATTGCCGGCGGTTCGATAGTGGATCATCATGGTTTTCTGATCATAGACGAGTTGCCACTGGGTATATCCGGGATTCTTCACTTCGTCGAGCATGTCGAATGCATATACAACGGGATCCGGTTCTTCTTCTCCGTCGAAATCCTTCAGTCCCTTTGCGACGCGAACAAATCGATTCAGAGAACCCGGACCAGCCGCCGGTTCATGAGTACTTCCTGATCCGATCAGGGTTTCAAGATACTCCAGAGAGTTTACATATGTGGAATTCGTTATTGCCGACACGGGTAAAGTATTTCCCGAATGTATTATACGCTTTCCTTCCACAAACTCCACGATTGCCGCGTTCCCCGATCTGTCCGAGATGAAATAGTGTACCGTGATGTTTGAACGAATCTGAATCCGTTCAAAACTGGTGATAACATCGTCCACAGATGCCGCGGTATCGAACTGGTATTGAATCCAGCGCGAGACGTCCAGATCTTTACGGGCATCATCGGGAGGAAACGAGGTTTCATTCAGCCAGAGGACCTCGATAACGAGTCCGGCTTCATTCATGCCGCTCTGGGGCAGATCCCGGCCATACTGATTGAAAGTGACGCTGCCGTATTTCGATATCCACGTATCATCCGTTCCCTGACCCAGAAAATCAAATGATTTGACGAGGCCTCTGGGATTTACGATAACCAGACCGTGCCCAATATCCCAATCGTAACTTTTTCCGGTTACTGAAATACTCTCGTCTGCCAGACTGAACGCCGAGCATGCATGGGATTTTGAGGTGGTACCGATACAGATTACACACGCACTAATAACAGCCATGAGTTTATACTGGTGGTACAACATATCCATACTCCTGATCATGAAGGCAATTCGAATTCAATGGGATCCGCGTCGGAATCCACGACCTTCCATTCCTGTTCCTCTGCGTCGAAGTCGGCAATCCGTGATAACGGGAGTTTCATATACTTTCCGTTCCCCATGACCGCGACATCACCGTCAGGCAAAAGAATCTCGCCGGTCCCCTGAAAAATCCTTCCCGAGTCTTTCACGATTCGCCCGACTACACGGAGCGGTGTGTTGAGCGGGACGGGTTTCTTGAACCGGGCTGAAAATTCAACCGTAACCCCCCAGTACTCCTCCTCGTATTTACTCATGATCGCACGTCCGATGGTCTCATCGAGCAATCCCATAGCGATTCCGCCATGAAGCCGTTCCGGATATCCCTGATGTTCATCCTTCGGCGTGAATACCGCCACGGTCTCCCCGTTCTCCAGTTCATAGAACGAAGCCTTCATCCCGAAATTGTTTTTCAAACCACATAAGAGGCACATCTTCGAATTTTCCTGTTTTCGCGTAACCCGATGTTTCATCATCTCCTCTCTCTCACAATTTCAATGATCCTGATGATTCGAACTATCGCCCGAATGATCACCTGACGTGCTGTCCGTACGTTGTTCGGACACGGACGATCTGCGTCCGAACCCGGTCGAGAATATCCTTATTCTTCAAGTAATTATCGGCATTTTCAGGATTCCATTCCGGTACATTTCCTGCAATACTGCCGTCCAGTCAACTATAGATAGTTCCAGCCTATATGCAATTTTCAGATGGTTCCACCGGCCCTACGGCCACGCAGAGAGGTAAGAAATCATGAATCGCTTTGAATTCGTTTTCCTGTGCGTGATCATTTTAGTTCATACCTGCATCTCAGGTGAAATCCATGATGCGGCGCTAACCGGTGATCTTGAAGAAATTGAAACTCTAATCACATACAACCCGTCAGTAGTTCACGACAAAGACGAAAACAACGATACCCCCCTTCATATCGCCGCCCGGGAAGGATTCCTCTCCGCTGTAAAATTACTCATTGAGAAGGGGGCGGATATACACGCAGGTGATAATGAAGACAGCACACCACTTGATGTGGCGGCCGGAAGCGGAAAGTTCGAAGTAGTTGAGTTCCTCGTGGAGATGGGGACTGATCTGAAGCATTCGGATATCAACGGTAACACGGCACTTCACTTCGCCATTTTCGGGAATGATGCTGAAATCGCCCGATACCTTATTGAACACGGGGCTGATACCAAAGCAGTTAACAATCGTTTCATGAGCCCGCTTATCGCCGCTGCTTTTCGTCGAAACGAAACGATTATGAATCTTCTCATGGAAACCGGTGTCGATCCGAATGAATCCAATGAGAATGGCCTTACGCCCCTTATCATGGTCGCGGGGATGGGATACCCAAATCCCGTCATTTCACTCCTTGAACTCGGGGCGAATGTCAACGCTGTGGACAGCTTTCAAACCACGCCCCTCATTCAAGCCGCGCATTCGGGAAATCAAGAGATAATTGATCTCCTGATTTCAAAGGGAGCGGACACCGATGTGACAGATGCCGACGGGTTCTCTCCTCTTCATATAACCGTCATGAGGGGACATAAGGATGCAGCCATGCTGCTTCTCCATAAGGATGCTTCACCGAAACCGGCGGATGCGAATTTCAAGCGAACCGCTCTTCACAGTGCGGCGGTACGCGGTTATACCGATATTATCGATCTGCTGATTCAGAAGGGCGGCGATATACGGCTGCGAGATGGATCAGACTATACTGCCATTGAGTTGGCCGCCCGGTACGGGCATAAAGATGTCGTAGATCTTCTTGCAGCCCACGGCGCAGATAGGGATGGTCTCATAGAAAACTATGGAGCCCCGAAACTACTCGATGCCGCTATTAGGGAGAAGGATGCCGCTCTGTGGTATCTCGGACACTGTGGCTGGGCGATTAAGACCAGTAAGCATCTGCTCATTTTCGACTACTTTTCCTCGGGGGGAGTACCTACGCACCCTTCCTTGATTAACGGGTATATCATTCCTGAAGAGATAAAGGACCATGACGTATACGTCTTTGTCACCCATGAACACCAGGATCACTACGATCTCGAAATATTCGATTGGAGGAACGACCTAACCTCTGTCACCTATATCTACGGCTTTAGGCCCGAAACCCTCCCACAACACCGCGAATCAGGATATCCCGGTCCCGAGTATGAATATATCGGACCCCATGAATCCCGGAGCATCGGTGATCTTTCCGTAAAAACCATTCGTGCGAATGATGCCGGTGTAGGATTTCTCGTGGAAGTGGACGGATTGACACTCTATCATGCGGGGGATCATGCCGGCTGGAACGAGGGTGAGAAGCAGGGCTTCACCGATGAGATAGACTACCTTGCCGGGATCTCCGACGAGTTGGATATTGCCTTCTGCAACGTAACCGGGTGTCATGCACATGGGGTGGTTCCACTCAAAGAAGGTACGATCTATACCGTTGAAAAGCTCAATCCTAAGATCCTGGTCCCGACACATGCCGGAGGACGGGAGTTTATATACGCCCAGTTCATCGAAACAATTAAAGATCAGTTACAGGACACACGATTCATTATTCCTGAGAATCGCGGCGATTCGTATTATTACAATGACGGTTCCGTCAAACGCGGATTTACCGGTAAGATCTGATGTAACATCTCCCTGTCGCGTCATCGTCTCCGATCCCGACAGCGTTAAGCGGGATCTGAGATCTCCTTTTTTTGTATTTCGGATTACCACGGCACAATGAACTGAATTCGTTTGATTCTCATTATTTCCCGAATAATTCGGTGACATATAAGAATGCCCATAGCGTGTCCCTTCGTGTTCTTGACGAGGTATCTCATCGTTTCGGAATAGGAATTGCAGCATCTACGCGGCGGACAATGAGGGGGACGCTTCAAATCGGGTTGGTGCGTTCGACTATTCCGTGATTGAATAACGGCGATCGCCCTACTGAATGGGATCCCGGATAACGATCACCTTTGTTGTATGCGCATTCCGGCGAAAACAGCAATACCCTACGATATAACAAGCGCCTCCGCGAATGCGATAATCTCCTGGGCCTCAGCCTGCGAAAAAACGCCGAGAACCCCCTCCGGGTGAATACGCGTAAACGGCAACTCCTTCAGGTCTGCTCTGCTCAGCGCTTTTTTCTGAATGATGAATGAACGCAACGTGTGGAGAAACTGAACCTGTTTCACGGACAGCTCAGCTCGGGTGGACATAAACTCAGCAAACGAATGATACACCGATTCAGACCACGGTTCCAATGGTTCAAGATCAAGATTATACCGTACAACATGCATAAGTCGTGGATTACGGAGATCATATATATCTTCCAATATATCATCCGTGATAAATGGTTCCTTTATGGAAAGGGTTTCCGATACCCTGACCACCTCCGTATGCGCGATCTTTTCACCTAACGCCACTTTTTGGTAGAATGGGTTTCCCGGTACCTGGTGCTCGACATGGGTTCGGATACGTCTTCGGTACTCCATGCGCGAGATACGTTCCTGATCCGGGCCGTATTCATATTTCCTCTCAACCGTAGTGAGATCCGCAACGGAAAATTCCTGAAGAGCATCCGCTCGGAGTTCCCGAAACTTCATGAGTGGCGCTAGCCGTTCAGCCAGTGTATCTATATTCTGTTCGTTTGGTGAAATCCACCAGGCCGGATGCTGAACCGAGTCCACAAGATCACGCTCCCTGAGAACCCCGCTATGGGATGATGGCAGATCAAGTACCTGAGCTATGATAATCTCCCTAAGTGTATCAACCAGATCCTGATTCTTTTCCAGTAGCGCCGCCTTGAGTTCGATGATATCGGATAGGAATCTCAACTCATTGGGTTCCTCAACCACTCTTTGGTTGAAAAATGGTGATAGCCTGTCTTCCATAAATGAAATACTCTGTTCATCAAAAGCATCCCAGAAACGATTATCAATCACCGTTGCGATGGCGGGTTCGTCTTCTATGGCGCTAATTTCGTTCACCAGATCTTCGATCTCCGAACGAACGCGCTGTATGACCGTATCTCGTTTTTCATAGTTGTCGACCGTCAGTACCGCCATGCACAATTGCAACAAGGCTCGAAAATGTCTGACTGCCGGACTCTGAGCGCCGGATTCCCGAATCGGTGGTGATTCCTGGAAATATGCAAAATTTTCCCAGCAATCAAAAATCAGAGTTTGTTCTTTCCTGGAACACCATGGTCCGAACTCCTTCCCTGATTTTTCGGGAAGACTCGCCGTCCCTGTTTCAATAAGACGTTCAAATGATGCTTTGTCGAAAACTGGTTTAGCAATCACGATATTGACTACTTCTGGTATCTGGATTTCCCAGTCCAGCCGACCCACGACAATGGCAACTCGAGGAAATGATTCGCCTATAAACCTGTCCAGCAATCCGCCGGAGCCCCTTATTGCGTGATGATCCTTATCAAATACCCGAGCGAAACGACCGGCATACTCCGGATAAAATCGGTCAAAAAGGTCCTGAAATCGTCTGGCATGATCCTTTGATACGGCAAAGAGCACCGTTTTCCCGGGCAGCACTCCATCGGAATCCTTAATGGAATCCTCCATGAATTCCCTGATAATCACACCGTTTGTTGACGCATTAATAACTTTTCGTTCGAGTTCCGTCCCCTGAAAATCCGCAATCGCCTCATCCTGTCCTGACCGTTCCAAATACTGAAGTACCGGCGGCGGAAGAGAAGGTCCGCTGATCCCCCTAATACGAAACCTCGGTCTGGTCCGGAGGACTTCTATTGGACATAGCGTCGGTGAGTCCTGAGAAGAGGCCTCTTGCCTTGTATATTTGAACGTTGGATCGCCATCATAGCAACCGAATGCTTTATACGTCTCCGAAGAAATATCTTCCACCGGGCGTGATGCCACTCCTATGGTATTCGACATAAAATAGCCAAAGTTTCTCCAATCCAATTCCGTTGCATCCGGACGGATTATATCGACAACGATACCATCGAAAAAGAACGGGGACAGATACTTGCCGGGTGAGTTCATTGCCTGCATGAACATCCGGATTCCTCGGGAGGACATAACGTACAGCATACGATCCATTTTAAAGGTTTCACCGGGCTTCTCCGGCCAACAGGGCTTCTCCGGTACATGCTGAGACCATACCCGAAGTATGTGTTCCCTGAGGAGAGGACTGTCGACTATATAGAGCATACGGCGTGCTCGTCCGCTGTTCAATAGTACTGAACAAAGTGTCAAACCTACCGCGGTTTTTCCAATTGTTCCCTCTAAAACAACGAGAGATTGCCGTTTGCCTTCTTCGATGCGTTTAAGAACGGCAAGAACTGCCTCATTCTGCTTTTCATCTTGAGTAAACCCAACAATAGAATCGTCTACCGGAGTGTGCTTCTTCTCTCGTCTCTGGGCCAGCCGTAAAAGATCATCCTTTGTAGGAAATCCGGCTACATGAACCGGCGGATATACCTGCGACTCCCAAAAATAGAGTTTTGTCCCGTCCGTGATGAAACATAAGGGGAGTTCGCCGCCCTGTTGTTTTTGAATTTCCTGCGCTGACCTGAAGACATATTCCTGTCCGCTGATGGGATCCTTGAATTCAACGGATGCCTGAAGAACAGCCACGATGCTGTTCCCGGGCTTCAATCCAATTGTAAGACTATTGAATCCCTTGGATTCAGGAGGTGCTTCGCCGCTCTTCGAGTCGGCCACTTCAGTATCGCCCGGCGCTTTTGAGACGATTTCGTTGGTGTCGACAGGATCCCATCCGGCCGTGCGAAGATGTTCATTAATGAAGTCAATCAGTGAATCTTGTGTTGTCATTCCCATCCTCCTCATGAACAATAGGTAATGTTATGTTCAGGGATAAGTATGCGCAATGGTGAATCCCGAAATCGGATTGAATGTGTATCAAGGATATCCTGTATATGTGTAAGGTATGACACTATCAGATATTCACGATACAAGTTGACTGCGGACGAGAACGTAATATCGTATCCTTGTATTCATACGGTTGTTATGATCAGTTTGCAGGGAGGTACCAGCATGAAATTTCGGATGATTTCTATGGGGCTGCTCGTTTTTTTCGTTTGCACAATATTTATCGTTGGATGCCAATCGAACGAAACACAAATTCAAGAGAAAACAGATGGAGCAATGGATAATCCGTCGGATACGACCGCCGCTACCGAACAACCTGACTCCACAGCCGAACCTGCGATCCATACAGCCGCAAAATCGGGCGATACAGCCGCACTATCCAAACTGATCACAGAAGGCACTCAGGTTAATCTGAAAAATGCAAAGGGCGCAACGCCGCTTCACCTGGCGTCATTTTACGGGCAGTTGGAAACTGCAATGATTCTTCTTGATGCAGGTTCCGATGTAAACGCCATCGATGATGTCAATGCCACCCCTCTCCACCTTGCTATCTATGGCGAGCATCTCGAGCTGGCTGACTCGCTTCTCGCGCATGGCGCTCTTATTGATGCCCAGGACGGCAAAGGAATAACGCCGCTTCTGGATGCGGTAAACAAAGATAATCCGGAACTCTGTACATTGCTTCTTTCCAGAGGCGCTTCAGTTCACCTGACCACGAGAGTTGGCGAGACACCCCTTCATTGGGCGGCGTTCAAGGGACTGAAGGACATCGCGCAGTTACTCATAGATAGCGGAGCAGATGTCACGGCAAAGGATTTAAAGGGAATGACACCTCGGGACTATGCCCAGGCGCAAAACGATACGGTCATGGTGAACTTTCTTTTCTCATATGAAAAGAAGGAGGAGACAGGGGAATAATCCGCGAATTATTTCCGGTCGTACAATAGATCGAATTTTCCGGGTGATATTCGAATCTCCGCGAAAGGATTGAATTCGTCATGAATGTGCGAAACGGATCCGTCGCACGGGAAATAGCCTTTCCGTTCGCCGTTTTCCTCGTCCTCTCCCTGGAAATCGCGGGAGCGGCTTCAATCTGCGCGGACGACGACAACCTCACCTGTATTGAAAACGGTTCATCCCTCTATCCGTTTCACACAATTCAAATCGCCATCGATAACGCAGCATCCGGTGATTCCATTCTCGTCGCCGCGGGACAATACCTGGAAAACATCGCTATCCAGGACAACTCTCTACTTCTCCTCGGCGGATACATCGGGGGTACCTCGGGCTCCTATGCGGGCGGCGCGGGCGGCAACTTCACCTATAGAAATCCGGATTTCTACACATCCCTGGTATCAGCGACTGATACAACGGAAGCCTCCGTTCGCGTCGTGAACACGATCAATCCCCCCGCTGTATCCGGTACTATTATTGACGGATTTGCCATCCGTGCCGGCTATCACGGAATAGAACTCGACGACGATATGTCGTGGCCCCCGGTTGACGGAATCACCATTTCCAACAATATACTTGAGAACAACGGAGTGGCGGACGGATCTCCCGATTTTTATAACCACGAAGGCGGCGGTATCTATGTAAGCGGAACGAATATAACCATCCGGGGAAATCACATAATGAATAACACCGCCGGAAGGGGGGCGGGCATCGGGGGTGGGGCCGAAAATCTGCTGATGGAAGAAAACCTCATCGAATACAATGTCGCCTTCGGCGACCATGGCGGTGGAATGTATATCTCCGGTTCGACCGTCATTTCCTCGAATACTATCCAATACAACGAAGTCGGGCGCGGCGCGGAAATAGGCTACGGATGGGGCGGTGGAATGCTTATTCTCGGAACCGCGGTATGCTCATACAATGTCATTCGCGGCAACCTCTCTCCATCTCCCGGAGGCGGTGTGTTCGTTGATGAAGGCGCCCATGCCTCGCTGATACATGAGCTGATATACGACAATCACAGCGAGGGGGAATGGGCGAGCGGCGGCGCGGCCATCTATGTTGATGGAGGCATGCAGTATATAAACGGCGAATGGGTGGAGGTCGGTTCCACCCTTGAGCTCCTGAATTGCACCATCGCCTTCAACACCTCGCCGGGTACCAATGGCGGAAACAGTCTCTACGTGGAAGGCCATTCCCGTGCCGACGCTCTGAACAGCATTTTCTGGGGAAATGGAGACGATTTTTACACGGGGAATACAACAACGGATACGATCTCGGTTTCTTACTGTATCACCGGCGAATCAATAGCGGGTCCGGGAAATCTTCAGAGTGATCCGTACTTCGCCGATATTCCGGGAGATGATTACCACGTTCGGTCGATTGTCGGGCGCTGGGATCCGTTATCAGCAGGCGGGACGGGATCATGGATCCGGGATGGAGAACACAGCCCGGCCATCGACGCGGGAGATCCCGAGGCGATCCATGATCAGGAAACCGTTCCCCATGGATTCCGCGTGAACTGCGGGGCGTTCGGCAACACCCCGGAAGCCAGCCGGAGCTGTTTCAGGTATAATCTGGAGTAAAGGGGTTAAGGGGTTAAGAGGTTAAGGGGTTAAGAGGTTAAGGGGTTAAGGGGTTAAGGGGTTAAGGAGTAAAGGGGTTAAGAGGTTAAGGGGTTAAGGGGTTAAGGGGTTAAGGGGTTAAGAGGTTAAGGAGTAAAGGG
>Ga0180434_10006211_pt1 | contig 13819 bp, 12 predicted proteins | sample SS_ome_7_FD_132453 | JGI IMG/M metagenome (GOLD analysis project Ga0180434, IMG submission 132453) | Hypersaline lake sediment archaeal communities from the Salton Sea, California, USA - SS_1_D_2 metaG | ecosystem: Environmental > Aquatic > Non-marine Saline and Alkaline > Hypersaline >... | reverse complement strand
TATCATTCATAGCGATAAAAAACCAATTCATTGAGGAGACCGGTATGGACATCAAGAACTGGATCGAAAAAGCAAGAGAGTTTTATGGCTCATATAAAAAATGGGTGTGGATAGGTGGTGGCGTGCTTATTGTGCTTATCGCTGCCACAGTCTTTCTGCTACCCGGAAACGGGTATGAAAGCAAGGAGCAGGTGATTTATGTAGAGGTGGTAACAGGCGCCATTTCCGAAACAATCGATGTGGTCGGCTCGTTGGAAGCTGTTCCTTCCATCACGCTTTCCTGGGAATCAGGCGGAATCATTAGTGATTTTGATCTCGATATTGGTAATAATGTAGAAAAAGACCAGGTGCTTCTGGAGCTTGAGGCCAGTTCGGTTTCCTCCACCATCCTTCAGGCACAATCCACCATTCTGGAAGCGCAGAATACCCTTGAGAATTTGTTGGTATCTAATACTGATTTAAATACAGCCGCGCAGGAGCTGGCTGACCTCGAATATGCTTTGATCGATTACAGGGCAGACCGTGATTACTGGAATTACAAGGGCACGTCGTGGGATTCTGTTGAAGAGATGCGTGCGAATTATTACGCAGCCGAACAGGTACGCTGGGAAAAAGAAGCAGCCTATCAAGCACTCTGGGGTCTGGAAGCTGATGATCCGGTACGACTGGAAGCGTATGAAGCTTATACAGCCGCACTGGATGAATCAAACAAATATCACCATTGGTTAAGCAGTTTGCTGGGTGTGTATTATGACCACTCTGTTGAAACCGACTTCATTGAGTATGACCAGGCCCTTGGTGATGTGGAGCAAGCACGCAATGCCTACAACCGCTATCTGGACCAGACTGAAGAAATTGCAGCAGCTGAGGCGAATGTACAGGCCCTGCAGAATACGATTGACCAGGCTCGCATTGTTGCCCCATTCAGTGGCACAGTCACTGACATAGAAGCTGTCAGTGGCGAATTGGTTTCCAGTGGAACGGAAGCAATCCGCATTGACAATTTAAACCACCTGATGGTTGACATCTTTGTTGATGAAATCGATATCAGCAAGATTGAAGTTGGCCAAAAAGCAATTCTTGAATTTGATGCATTACCAAACCGGGAATATGAAGGTGTAGTTGATTCAATCTCCTCCGCGGGCAGTGATGACAGCGGCGTGGTTGAATTTCGCGTTAGTGTTGTGATGAAAAATGTGGATGATGCAGTCATGCCTGGGTTTACGGCGGTTGTACGCATCATCACAAGCGAAGAATCAGATGCGCTGCTGGTGCCAACCCAGGCGATCCAGACACTGGACGGAGAACCGGTTGTTTCGAAAGTAAATGCCGATGGCAGCACAATAGCTGTTCCGCTTGAATTAGGCGCAGTGTCTGACTCATATACTGAGATTCTCAGTGGTGATATCGCTGTAGGAGACGAGCTGATGGTAGTGACTTCGACCGCATCGAATGAAACATCTGCAGGCAATTTTGGCGTGATGAAAGGTGTGATCGGCGGCAGTGGCATGGGAGGTAAAAAAAATGACAACGATAAATAACAATAACGTCGTTGAAGCCGTTGATCTTTACAAGACATATATGATGGGTTCAGTGGAAGTACATGCCTTACGCGGTCTCACTACAAACATAAAAAAGGGTGAAGTGGTAGCTATTATGGGCCCTTCAGGGTCAGGAAAATCAACCCTGATGAACATCCTTGGCTGTCTCGATAAACCAACTGGTGGTGTTTATAAGCTCAATGGTGAGAATGTGGATGAAATGGATAGAGACCAATTAGCTGACATCCGAAATCGGCAGGTGGGATTTGTCTTTCAATCTTATAACCTGTTATCACGCTCAACGGCGGTGTCGAATGTAATGATGCCGTTGGGATACCGGCGCCATAATGGCGTTGAAGACCATAGAAAAATGGCGGAGGACCTGCTCGTTCGGGTTGGTCTCGGCGATAGGCTAAATCATAAACCAACTGAAATGTCAGGCGGTCAGCAGCAGCGTGTCGCGATTGCGCGCGCGCTGGTCAATGACCCTTCCATTATTCTGGCGGATGAACCCACTGGCAACCTGGATTCAAAATCGGGCGATGAGATCATGGATCTCCTGTTGGGATTAAATAAAGAGAAAGGCGTCACATTGATCATTGTCACGCATGATCCACAGGTAGCAAAAATAGCCCAGCGGATAGTGCATCTATTTGACGGCAGGGTGAAAAATGAATAGTACATGGCGATTTATAAAAGAAGCGCTGAAAAGCCTGGATGGCAATAAGCTGCGCACTGCTTTGACCATGCTGGGTATTGTGATCGGTGTGGCAGCGGTGGTGTCTATGCTGGCAGTGGGTGAAGGCGCTGAATCATCAATTACAGATACGATCGAGGGTATGGGTACAAACCTTTTATTCATATCGGTTAATAATGATGTGACAAGCCCGAAACCGCTCACATTATCTGATGCAGAAACTTTGGCTGGTCCTAAAAACTCAAGTGTTATTTCCATGGTCGCGCCAACGGTGTCTGATAGTAAGGAAATATCCTTCAGCGGAAACAGCATGACAACCTCGATCACCGGATTGACACCGGAATATGCGACTGTCCGAAACGAAGTCATTGAAGTTGGCAGATTCATTACCGAAGACGATGTGGATGAAAGCGCGACGGTGGTTGTGATCGGGATGGATATCGTCGAAGAGCTGTTTGACGGGTCAACAACGGATGCCCTCGGCAGAAAATTGCGTATTACCAATAACTTGTACCAGGTGGTAGGCATTCTGGAATCCTCAGGTGGCACAGGCTTGGGGTCCTCAGATGGACAGGTATATGTTCCCATCTCAACGGTAAATTCACGCCTGATAACCAGATCCAGTACATATGATGAAGTGAATATGATCTATGTCAGTGCTGTGAGTTCAGAAGTGATGGATGAGGCTACGGATGAGATAACAAGCTTGCTGCGTGCACAGCATAAATTGACTGGCGGCGATGAGGATGACTTCAATGTTTTTTCACAGGAGACATTCACCGAAGCGGCAACCGAAATTACAGGTATCATGAAGGTCTTTTTGGGTGGAATTGCTGCTATTTCATTGTTAGTGGGTGGTATCGGCATTATGAATATCATGCTGGTATCGGTAATCGAACGGACAAAGGAAATTGGTCTACGGAAAGCTGTCGGCGCGCGTGATAAAGACATCATGATGCAATTTGTGGTTGAATCGCTGATCATTGGCTTTGCCGGTGGGTTGATTGGCGTTCTTTTTGGGTGGGGTATTTCCTCTGTAATAGACAATGTGGCCGGATCAACACTCAATGCGAAGATGAGCTGGGATGCGATTTTGTTGTCAGTAACTTTCTCGATCACGGTTGGGCTGGTGTTTGGCATCTATCCCGCACAACGGGCAGCAAAATTGGAGCCTGTTGAAGCGCTTCGGACAGAATAATAGAACAGGGTGAAGAAATGAAATTTAATAAAATAAAAGAAAAAGTAATCAATTTTTACCAGGGACACAAACTCCTGGTATGGATTACCGCTGGCCTTGCAGCAGCTATGATCGTGGCAGCAGTCATCTTCCTGCCAGCGATATCCACAACAACTGCCGTGGAAAATGTGCAGGTTGTTGAAGTCATTCGCGGATCAGTCACGGAAAGTTTTGGCGAAGTTGGATATGTGGAAGCAGCACCTTCAGCTTCACTATTATGGAAGTCTAATGGCGTTGTCGCGGAATATGATTTTGAGATTGGGCAAGAAGTCCTGAAAGATGACGTGTTGATGGAGTTGGAAACCAGTTCCTGGCCAAATGATTCCTTAGAAGCAATGGATGATTTATTGGCAGCCGAGCTCACGCTGGAAAACATGGTCACATCCGATTCAGAACTGCAAACAGCACTACAGACTGTTGTAGATGCCGAGTTAGTCATCGATAGTAAACGTGAAATGGTGGATTTTTGGAATTTTGCTCTGAGCCCGCTTGAACGTGTGATGGATTCCCGCGAATATTATCTGGATGCTCTTCGGGAGTATTGGGCAGCCGAAGAAACATATGAGGATCTCCGGCAGGTGGTGGAGGAAGACGACCCAGGCCTGGTTGCAGCGTACGAAGCATTACAGGAAGCTGACCTTGAACGTGATATCCAATTGCGTGCGCTGAATCAGGTTCTCGGCCGCTCCTATGACCAGGATGTGGAAACTGATTTCATTGAATGGGATACCGCTAAAGACGATTTTCAGGTGGCCCGTGCGGCATATGAGCGCTTGCTGGATGAAAGCCAGGAAGTCAGTGCGCAGGAAGCCGTGGTGCAATCGTTGCAGAATACGGTAAATGAAGCACGCATCATTGCCCCGTTTGAGGGGACAATAACAGAAATCAGCTACTCGCCGGGTGAGTATGCGCAAAGCGGCTCGATGGCTGTACAGATAGATGACCTGAGTAATTTGGTGGTGAATATCACAGTGTCAGAGGTTGATGTGGCATCGATTGAAGTTGGAGACCCGGTTGTTGTCTCTTTCGATGCACTGCCGTATAAGGAATACAACGCGGTTGTCACCAGCATTGCGTCAGCGGGTTCTGATGATAGTGGCAGCGTCACGTTTGATGTAACTGTCACCCTGACGGATGCAGACAAAGACATCAAGCCTGGTTTCACGGCCGATGTGAGTATTATCACCAGCCAGGTTGTGGATGCCTTACTAATTCCTACACAAGCATTATTAGGTATGGCAGGAAATTATCGAGTGAAGGTTGCCGGAAAAGATGGTGATCCGACTTCCGTGCAGGTTGAGATTGGTGCGAGTTCTGAATCTTATATCGAGATTGTCAGCGGTGATATTGCTGAAGGCGACCAATTGATAATTACCACATTTTCAGGTGGGTTAAGTGAAGAAGATATGGAAATGCGGGAAATGATGCGCCAGATGAACGGCGGAGGATCAGGGCTACCATCCGGTGAGAGGCCAGGTGGCGGTGGTGGAAACAGACCTTAATAATTTAATAGAAAAGTATACGAAAGGAAAGAAAAATGAACAAAACTTTTAAGACAATAGCATGGATCTGCCTGGTATTAGGCATACTGGGTATAGCAGTAGATGTTGGGATGGCTGTGCGCGTCCAGACTTTTCGAACGCGGGTTGCCGAACAGGTTGCGGCAGGTGAGCTTCCTGCAGTTACCGATAAGGAAAACGGTGGAAAGAGCCAGGGCGATGGCGATTCTCGCCAAAGGCCTGGTATTCAGGACGGCAAAGCTGCGCCAGGCGGAGGTGTTACCGGTGGAAAGCGCGGCATGATTGGGAGAAATCCTCGCCGTTACGGCTTGCCAATAGTGCTGATAGCTGCAGGTCCTGTTCTGGCTGTGGTTGGCGGTGTGATGCTGATCGTGAATCGGGCGCCAAAAGAAAAAGACCTAGAGTCGAAAACGAAAAAAACAAATAATTCAAAAAAGTAATAATTGGAATAAGACTAGCTTCCTTTTTAAATGAGCCCGCAGCTGCGGGTTCTTTTTATAAAAAATTTTCTTATTCGGTTATGGCAGAAAAAAGAAAGATTCCCAGTTTCCCGGTTCAACCTCTTCAAAGGTGGCATTGATATCCATGATCGCGATCCAGGTGTTGCCGGGCTTGAGCGGCAGGGGGCTGCCGTCTGCATTGGTGAACTGGATCGGGTCGCTGTCATTCGGTGATGCCCACTCCCCTTCGATCATACCGCCATCGCGGAATAGATAGGCCGGCAGGCCGTTATCGTTGTTCCAGATCTCAATCGCGTGGGCGGTGGGCGCGAGTTCATCATATTTCGCGAACATCACGATAATATTCGAAAAAGCAAGCTGTTTGCCGGTGATCCTGTCCACCAGCGGGATCATCTCCATCTGTTCCTCTTCGGTACCAAAGTTTTCTATCTCTTCGATCCAGCGCAGATATTTTCCTGACGCGCTGTCATAGCGCCATTCGCCGCGGTTGTAATAATTGAAAAGAATGGTCAATTGTTCCGCAGGGCGCATATCCGCTGGAGGCTGCGCGTCAAATAGCATACCGGGCAGGTCGGGTTTGCCATTCTCCCAGTCATTCATATCCACGAATTCGCTGATGGCGGCAGAATTGGCAAATACGCCGGTAATGCTGTGGGTATCTGTGCCGCAGAATGCCGGGCAGGGGCCTTCCAGGTGAGAGATGGCATATTTTCCGAGCGCGTTGACGATCACTTCGTCTGTGTCTGCGTCCGCGCTGCCATACCCCAGAATGCCGCTGTACATGAGGACAATTTCCGCGTCCACGCGCCGACCGGAGCGCACAGGGCCGATCTGGGTTGCATCCTGTCCGTAATAAAGCGCCATGAAGCGATTCTGGCCGCTGCCGATGTAATAATCAAATACCATATCGGCGAAGGATAAACCCGCGTGCGGCCGTCCGACTGCGGGAAAATTGGAGACTTTCACAAATACCGGTTTACGGTCCAGCCGTGTAGGGTCCTGTACATTGAGCCCTGTGAGAGGGTTGACGGGTAAATCGGGCGGACGGGTGCCAGCGACATCCTTTTCATCTTGTGCCGCGGTTTCCGCTATCGCTGCCTGCACTGCTTCCGCGAGTGCTTCTGGATCGGCGCTCTCGGGCTGTGGTGATTGGCAGCCGCCGCTCACAGCACTCAGGGTGAGCAGTATGATGATAATCAGCAGTCGCTTCCTTCCAGCATTCATGCTGCGATTATAAATGAAACTATCCACAGCAAGGCGACGGTTGATATAATTTGCGCACAGGAAAGAAATTGCTATGTCAAAAAAGTTGAGAGTACTGATTGCAAAACCGGGCCTGGATGGCCATGACCGCGGCGCAAAGGTGATTGCACGTGCGCTGCGGGATGCGGGTATGGAGGTGATTTACACCGGCCTGCGCCAGACCCCTGAGATGATCGCATCTGCCGCGCTGCAGGAAGATGTCGACGCGGTCGGGTTATCAATCTTATCCGGCGCGCACATGACACTGGTACCGCGCGTGATCGATCTGCTTACAAACAATGGCCAGGAAAACGTACAGGTTTTTGTGGGCGGGATCATTCCGGAAGATGACATCAAACCACTGAAGAAATTGGGGGTGCGGGCAGTGTTTGGCCCGGGAACGCCGACCCATGATGTTGTTGATCTATTGTGGAAAACCATCGATTGAGTCACTCACAATCGATTGCTGATCGCGTTATTCAGGGGGATCGCCTGGCGCTTGCCCGTTTGATCACACATATTGAAAATCATATAGAGGATACCCGGCAGGTATTGGATATGCTTTACCCGCGCAGCGGAGAAGCGCACATCATTGGCGTGACAGGGCCTTCCGGTACTGGAAAATCTACGCTGGTGAACGTCCTCACAATAGAGTTATTGAAAAGCAAATCCAGCGAGGACAGCCGAATCGGGATTATCGCGGTGGATCCCACCAGCCCGTTTACTGGCGGCGCGCTGCTGGGAGACCGCGTGCGCATGCAGCGCCATTCACAGGATTCGCGTGTTTTTATCCGGTCAATGGCCTCACGTGGCGCCGCTGGCGGCATCGCTCGTGCTGCGCATGATGTGGTTATCGCGATGGATGCAGCCGGATATAATCCGATCATTATTGAGACCGTCGGTGCCGGTCAATCGGAGGTGGCGATTGCGAGCCTGGCACATACGACCATGGTGATCGAAGCCCCCGGTCTGGGTGATGATGTGCAGGCCGCAAAAGCGGGGCTGCTGGAAATTGCGGATATCCTGGTGGTTAATAAATCCGATAAACCCGCCGCCGAAACAACGACGGCATCGCTGAGACGGATGCTCAAGTTTACTGAAGAAATCCAGGAACAGGAATCCGGCGTACAGTGTAAGGTGCCGCTGATCAATACATCGGCAATCAACCACGCAGGAGTTGATCAACTGGTTGAGGCGATCACAGCTCACCAGGCTTATCTGCGTTCCAGTGACATGCGGAAAAAAAGCAACCTGCAGCGCTTGCGCAATCAGTTGGACACCATGCTGCGGGACGCATTGTTCGCGCAGTGGCAGAGCGGGTTTGACCAAAAAGCATACGACGCAATAATACTGCAGGTCATGCGCCGTGAAGTATCTCCATACCAGGCTGTAGAAATGCTATTGCGCCAGGCGCATTAATCACTCCGTACTATAATTAAACTATTGTCAGCAATGGCAAAAAAATTGAGGAGAAAAAAGCCATGATGAAGCGTATAAATATCGGTGATCTCAAGGATCACATCGATGAGGTTGTCACTGTAAAAGGCTGGCTGCAGGTTCTGCGCGATCAGAAGAAAATGCAATTTCTGATCCTGCGTGACCGGACCGGAATGGTACAGGTCGCGCATTACCGCCCTGCGGATGAAGAACTGGGAGAAATCATCTCCGCACTGGGTACGGAATCTGCCCTGACCGTCACTGGGAAGGTTGTTGAGAATAAGGTCGTCAAATTGGGCGGCTATGAGATCCAATTAGAAGAATTGATCGTAGAAAATAATGCCGAAGCGCCGCTTCCGATGGATCCATTTGATGATGAGAATATCCCCGCTATAGACTTCCGCATGGATTGGCGCTATCTGGATCTGCGCCGCACCAAAAATCTGCTTCTTTTTCGCGTACAGACGCTGCTGGAGCACGCCATGCGCGAATATTGGATCAAAGATGGTTTTGTGGAAATGCATTCCCCCAAGATCATGGGCAGCCCGAGTGAATCCGGTGCGGAGTTGTTCGAAGTGGAATATTTTGACCGCAAGGCATATCTAGCGCAATCGCCGCAGTTCTATAAGCAGATGGCGATGGCAGCCGGTTTTGAAAAAGTATTTGAGGTGGGTCCGGTTTTCCGGGCTGACCCTTCATTTACATCACGCCATATGACAGAGTTCACCGGGTTGGATGTGGAGATCTCCTGGATCGATTCCCATGCGGATGTACTGGCCTTTACGGAGAACTGGATGCACTACGCGGTCCAGCGGGTTAAAGACGAGCTGGGCGATGAGATCAAAGAGGTATTTGGTGTTGATGTCGAAGTGCCGGCGGTGCCTTTCCCGCGCCTGACGATGACTGAAGTCATGCATATCCTGAAAGAGATCGGTTACCAGCTGCCCGCGGAGCGCAAAGGTGACCTGGATCCGGGCGGGGAACGCGCTGTTGCGGATTATGTCAGCAAGGAACACGGGAATGATTTCTTTTTCTTGATCGACTGGCCGGTCAGTGTGCGTCCCTTCTACCATATGCGCCATCCGGACAACCCTGAATTAACGCGCAGTTTTGACCTGATCGCGGGCGGGTTAGAGATCGCGACCGGCGCGCAGCGTGAACACCGCTATGATGTCCTGTGTCAACAGGCGATGGAACATGGACTGGGTCTGGAAACGATCCAGTTTTACCTGGACTTCTTCCGCTATGGCTGCCCGCCGCATGGCGGGTTTGGTATGGGACTGTCGCGCCTGCTAATGGTGTTGCTCAAACTGCCGAACATCCGAGAAGCGGTGTACCTGTTCCGCGGCCCCAACCGGCTGCATCCATAAATACCGGGATGAACAACATAGGTATACTTAAAGAAGAATGGTTCAGCCGTAAGAACGGAGGCAACGCATGAGTTTACCTGTGCAGACGCATAGGCCAATGTATGGGGATGTTAAATTGTATTCCGGCACATCCGCCCCGGAACTCGCCAATGAGATTGCCGGCTATTTAGATTTACCCCTGTGTGACCGTGATATCGTCACATTTCCAAATGATAATATCTTTGTCAAATTGCATACCAGTGTGCGCGGTCAGGATTGCTATGTGATCCAATCAACCAGCATCCCCGTCCAGCGTAACCTGATGGAATTGCTGATCCTGATCCAGACTTTACGACTGGATTCCGCTGCGCGTATCACGGCTGTGATCCCTTACCTGTGCTATACTCGCTCGGATAAAAAAGACCAGCCGCGCGTTCCCATCACCGCCCGCCTGGTGGCGGATATGATCGAAGTGGCCGGCGCGGACCGCTATATGACCCTTGACCTGCACGCGCAGCAGATCCAGGGCTTTTTCTCGATCCCCGGTGATGTGCTGTATGCTTTCCATGTGCTGATCGACCCCTTAAAGAAGCTGGTTGCCAAAGCGAAGGCCCCGGTTATGGTATCGCCTGACCTGGGATTTGCTAAGAAGGCGCGCAACTACGCCGCTGCGCTGAATATTCCTCTGGCTTTTGTTGAAAAACGGCGTTCATCCAACGCACCCACAGCGAAGGCGCTCACGATGATCGGCGAGGTAAAAGATAAGGATTGCTTCCTGCTGGATGAAGAGATCAGCACCGGCAATACTATCGTGACGGCTGTGAACCTGATGAAAGAAAAAGGCGCGCGGTCGATCACCAATATCTTTATCCATCCGGTGCTGTCACCCGGCGCCGCGGAACGGTTGGTTAGGCTGCCGGTGGACCGCTTCATTACCACTGATACCATCCCTATCCCGGAAAAAACAAAAGCGCTTTTCGGCGATAAGCTCAAGATTTACTCGATTTCTAAATTACTGGGTGAGGTCATCCGCCGCGCCAATGCCGGCATCAGCGTCGGGGCGATGTTTAACGAGTAATACTGAATGATTGAATTCAATGTGGGCGGTTGCCCACTTTTTGGTTAAGGATGAATAATGCCTGAATTACCGGAAGTTGAAACAATCGTCCGTTCACTAAAAAATGGAGCTCGCCACGGTGGCTTGACAGCAATCGGGCAGAAAGTCCGGGATGCACAGATCTTGTGGAACCGTACGATTGCGGAACCTTCCATTTCACAATTCAATAAAAGAATCATCGACCAGACAATCGAAGCGGTGGCCCGGCGCGGAAAATTCCTTGTGTTCACGCTCAGCGAGGATACTCTGTTGATGCACCTGCGCATGAGCGGTGATTTGCGGGTTGAAAAATCAGTCGATGGCAACGGAAAAGCAATCCCGGTGCACAAACATGACCGGCTGGTGCTGCGTTTTGAAAGCAGCCTGCGGCTGGCCTTCAATAATCCGCGTAAATTCGGGCGGGTCTGGCTGCTGAAAAATCCGCAAAAGGTGCTGAGTTTACTGGGACCGGAGCCGATGGATGCAGCGCTGACCGGAGAAAGATTCCATGTCATGCTGCAGGGGCGTAAGCGGCAGCTGAAACCGCTGCTGATGGACCAGCATTTCCTGGCCGGTATCGGTAATATTTACGCGGATGAAGCCCTGTTCCGCGCCAGCTTGCATCCCCGGTCTGGATCCAATACGCTGACGAAATCTCAATCAATAAACTTACTCAAGCAGATACGCCGAGTATTGGAGCAAGGCATCCGGCGCAATGGGGCCAGCATTGATTGGGTATATCGTGGGGGTGACTTTCAGAATGATTTTAAAGTATATGGGCGCGCAGGCGAACCCTGTCCGCGCTGCGGCGTGGCGATCCAGCGCATCGTGGTCAGTCAGCGCGGGACGCATATCTGCCCCCATTGCCAGACAAATAATGCCCGTTGTTGATTGGTAAATGGCGGTGTGGCCATGCAGGCATCTCTCATAGAATGAATGAGAGATAGAAAATCGTTATTGCCCCAAAAACCAGAAAAAAAGTAAAGGGAAGGGTGTTGGAAAAAGCGCGATATTTTCCAAGGATGATCAAGATGAGCAGATAGATGAATGAAAATGCGACAAATGCGATCATGGAAATGATGAAAGCGCCCATTATTCCCGGCCATCCAGTCAGTAACCCCAAAATAGTTCCCAGACATACATCACCGAAACCGAAAGCGACTTCTTCAATTTCCCTATGCCGCAAATTTCCCATCACTTTTGAAAAACCAATCCCGAGGAAATAAAACACGAGCATGATCGATAGTCCCACAATTCCCCCGACCAATGCAGCCGATAACCCGTGCAGAACAACTCCATACAAAAGGAAAAGGACAAATCCAAATATGCTGGTTTGATAAAGCACCAGGCGATGCTCATAGTCGATAACAAGGATTGATCCCAGATAAATAAGGATCGGGAGCGATGCCCACAAGCTAAGGTCAGAAAAGGGGAAATAATACAGAAACAGTGTAAATGCCACTGCAAATGTAATCACTACAAAGGCCCGGATTGATCTTTCTTGTCCGCATGCCGGACATTTTTGAAAAGTTAGGTATTCGATCATGGAAAATTTATCACCACAATGCGCGCATGATGGTCGGTCAAAATGTCTTGAAACCGGCAGTACGTCGGAGAAATAATTAACCAGCATCCCGCTGATGGCCCCAATGATCAAGACGGTAATTAGACTCATTCAAACTCCGTGGCTAAATATGGTAATAAAAAATGCGCATGAAAAATTATTATAAGAGAAATTTGTGATCTGATTCTTTAATGAATCGACTACCAAAGTCAATTTGTATCAACGTTTACTATTTGACGATTAATTAGAACAAGGCGAACAGTCATATCATTGTTTCTAAATTGCATTCAAAAAAAAGGTTATCATTCAAATCTCCCATGGTATTCTTAAATAATTATGGTTGCAATTAATACTTGAATCCAATTTTTTATGACATATTCAAACAAAGATAATACAAAAAAACACCCCTTATTTTCATCCAGGGAATTCTTAACCTTTTCTTCAGTAATAATGATCATCCTTTCTGTTGTGGCAGTTGTTCCTTTGATATCAAATGATTTTTTTCCCTATTTACGAATAGGTAAAGAAATCGTCAGAACTCGCCAGATCCCAACTACAGAATTTATGACCTACACACAGTATGGAAACCCAGCAAATTATCCTCATTGGTTTTTCTCGTTATTGTTTCTAAGAGTTTTTGAACTGGGAGGAGCATCACTAACTATATTGATTTCTATGATCTTCATTGGTAGTTTTTATTTTCTTTTTTGGATTACTCTTCGAGAACAAGGCAATGGTTTAGTAACATCATCCTTGGTGATGTTATTTGTTGCTTCGATTCACTCTTTATTCTTTACAATGCGACCGCAGGTTCTGACTTATCCTTTTCTTGGAATTGTTTTGCTAATAATCACTCGATGGTTACGGGGAAATGACCAGCACTTATGGGTTTTGCCAATAGTATCATTCCTCTGGTCCAATATTCACGGCTCATTTATTATTGTTTTTTTTATAATGATTCCCGCCATCATATTTGGATCCGGAAACCGCAAAAAATTAGCGGTCATATCAATTATCTCCATTGTCTCAACTTTTATCAATTTCTATCCATTTGAATCCTGGAAGCGTATCTTTTCAATGGTAAATAATCAGGTTATCAGACAGTATATTACTGAATGGAAACCCCCCGTCAATGATAATTGGCAAATGAATTTACTTTTTAGTAGTTTTTTGATAATTCCTATATTGATTGCAATAGTGAAACCGGAAACCCCAACCGTCTATTGGGTTTGGTATCTTGGATTTGGGTGGATGGCGCTCACTTCTATTCGATACATCATATGGTTACTGCCTTTTGAGGCATTAATTCTATCGAAGCTTTTTGATCCGTTAATAAAAAACTACATGAAATTTTCGAGATTCTTCCAGAATCAAACCTTAAATATAATAACAGGACTATTTCTGCTTATGTTTCCATTGACACTTCTTCCTGGCGTCCGCAATCATTGGTTAGGTGATCATTTTCCTGTGTATGGTGAGTTAACACCTGTGGAAGTCACAAATTGGATTAAAGATAATCCACAGTTACCCAATAATGTGTGGACTGATTTTAACTACGCCTGCTATTTTGTTTATGAGATTCCTCATCAAAAAGTATTCATGTCAAATAGAATTCAAGACTTATCACTTGAAATAATATTGGATAACTATCAAATTTCTCAGGCAGCTTATAATT
>Ga0180434_10006208_pt1 | contig 13824 bp, 10 predicted proteins | sample SS_ome_7_FD_132453 | JGI IMG/M metagenome (GOLD analysis project Ga0180434, IMG submission 132453) | Hypersaline lake sediment archaeal communities from the Salton Sea, California, USA - SS_1_D_2 metaG | ecosystem: Environmental > Aquatic > Non-marine Saline and Alkaline > Hypersaline >... | reverse complement strand
GGTGCAGGCGCCGGGGGCGGTCAGCGGCGCCCGGCCGCGCCACTCCGTCCGCCCGGGGCCCGTGCCTTCGCGGCGCGCAAGCGACACCGCGGCCGTCACCGCCCCTTCCAGGCGGACCTGCGGCCGCCCCTCGCCCCGGACGCCGACCGTCACCTCGGCCTCCGGCGGACGGGCAGGGTCCGCCAGGACGTACTGCGTCCGGTCGGTCGCGATCCAGAGGTCCTCGTGCGGCCGGCCGTCGCGGCGGGCCAGCCAGAGCACCAGCCGGCGCCACAGTCGGCGGTGCATCGCCGGGCCGCCCGTCTGGGCCGGCGCCAGCGCCCACTGCCACGTCGAGTCGAACGTGGCGGCGGCGAGGCGGCCGTCACCGAGCGTGCGGACGGCCAGGAGCGGCGTCCCGTCCTCGGCCTTGGCCAGCAGGCGCGCGCCCGGACGGACCGATCCCACGGCGCTCGCCCCGGCGAGCGGCGGCAGGTCGTCGAGGGCCGGCGGGCCCTCGTCCTCCTCGGCCCGGAAGACGAAGTGCGCCAGGCCCTCGGACGTGGGGCGAAACGCCAGCGGCCCTTCCACTTGGCCATCCGAGGCGCGGACCGCAAGCGGCAGCAGGTCGGCCAGCCCCGTCTCGGCCCAGCCGCCCGGGCCGTAGGCATCCAGGCCGCCGAGCGTCAGGACGGCCATCTCGCCCGCCCGGACACCGCCGGCCAGACTCTCGCGCGTTTTGCGCGGCAGGGCGCCGGCCGGCAGGTCGCCCAGGATGAGGACGTCGACGCCATCGATGTCGGCCGGCCCGGGCGCAGCCGCCTCGGCGCCGTGGCCGACGAGCAGCCGGCGGGCCAGGTTAATCTCCCGCGCCTCGGCCAGGACGCGGGCCAGGTACTTCCCTTCCGGCCGCAGCCGGCCCTCCAGGAACAGGACCCGGATGCCGCCCTGCTCCACGCGGACAGTCGTCTCGGCCTGGTTGTTGCTGGTGACGCGTTCGCCCTCGACCGACTCAGCGGCGAGGCGGAGCCGGGCCGGGCCCACGTCCTCCAGCGTCGGCGTGAAGACGACCTCCTCGGCCGTCCGCTGGGCGGCGGGCGACATCTGTCGACGGGCCAACTCCTGGCCGCCCGCGCTCAGGACGACCTCCACCGGCCGGCCCTTCAGGCCGAGCGTCGCCACGGTGGCCCTAACCTCCGCCCGGTTGCCGGCGAACACCCGGTCGGGCGCCCGCAGGCCGCGGACGGCCACGTCGCGGACGCGGCCGGTCGGCTCCGCGCTGCCGGCAAGGAGGGCGTGGACCGTGACGCCTCGGCCGGCCAAGTCACGGGCCGCGGCGTCGGCCTCGCCGGCGCGGCGGTTCGCACAGCCGTCCGAGACCACTAGAACCGCCGACGGACGCGGCGCGAACGGCCCGGTCGCACGCCGGGCCCGCTCGGCCACGGAGCGCAGGGCCTCGGCGAGGTCGGTCCGGGCGTCGGCCGGCTCGATGGCGAAGCCGTCGCTCGGCCGGACGCGCGACCCGAACGCGACGGTGCGGACGGCGGCCCGCGGCACGAGGGCCGACAGCGCCTCGTCCGCCTCCGCAAACGCCTCGCGGACGGCTGCGGCGCGGGTGGCGGGGGCGTCGGCCGGGCCGGCGTCGCGGATGCCCATACTGCGGGAGGCGTCCAGGAGGACCACGACCTCGGCCGGGACGGTTCGCCGGCCTTGCCAGCGGACCTGCGGGCGGAGCATGAGCATCGCCACCGCCGCCACCACCACCAGCCGCAGCGCGAGCAACGTGCGGCGTCGCTTCGGCCGGAGTCCGCCGGCCCACCGCCACGAGGCCGCCACCACCACGGCCGCCAGGACGCCCGCCGTCACGGCCACCCAGACGGTCGGCAGGAGAGGCTCCAGGACCACGTGTTGGCCGAGGTTGGTCATGGGTCCGCCGATATCGTTCGTTCCCGGCCTTTCGCTGCGCTCAAGGCCGGGCGTGATGGCGCTTAGACCGGCCGTAAGGTTCGCCGCGATTCTACCATCGACAGGATGCGCGTGCCGCATTATACTCGTTCGTTCCGAGGCCGTATCATCTCCTCTCCCGTCAAGGGAGAGGGAGCGAAGGCATAACTCCGTAAGGAAAGGCACAACGTGGACGACCTGCTCGAGCGGACGGTCGGCCTGATGGAACAGGCGGGCGCCTCTTACGGCGACGTCCGTCTCCGCCGGGACCGCACGGAGCGGCTGTCAGTCCAGAACGGCCGGCCGGAACACGTCGCGCGGAGCGCGTCGGCGGGCATCGGCGTCCGCGTCCTCGTGGACGGGGCGTGGGGGTTCTTCGGCACGCACCGGCTCCAGGACGCCGCCGTCGAGGAGGCGGTCCGCCAGGCCGTCGACATCGCGCAGGCGAGTGCGGCGGCTCAGACCGAGCCGGTGCGCCTCGCGCCGCTGGAGCCCGCCACGGACACGTACGAGACGCCGCACACGCGTGATCCGCTGGCCGTCGCCCTGGAAGAGAAACTCGACCTCCTCGTCCGGGCCACAGAGGCGATGGCCGGGCCGAACGTGCGGCTGGCGCAGGCGTTCTTCTCGGCGTTCGACACGCGGCAGCAGTTCGCCTCGACGGAGGGGTCGCGCATCGCGCAGCACATCGTGCAGACGGGCGGCGGCATCGCTGCCACATGCATCGCGGACGGCCGGCTCCAGGTCCGCTCGTACCCGAACAGTTTCCGCGGCAACTTTGCGACGGGCGGGTACGAGTACGTCGAGGCGATGGACCTGGCGGGCGAGGCGCCGCGGGTGGCCGAGGAGGCCCAGGCCCTGCTCGCCGCCCCGCCCTGCCCCGCCGGCCGGCGGACCGTCATCCTGGACGGCGGGCAACTCGCCCTCCAGGTGCACGAGTCGTGCGGGCACCCCATCGAACTGGACCGCGTGCTCGGCATGGAAATCGCCTTCGCGGGCGACTCCTTTCTCACGTTGGACAAACTCGACACGTTCCGGTACGGCTCCGAGCGGGTGAACATTGCGGCCGACGCCACCTGCCCCGGCGGCCTGGGCACGTTCGGCTACGACGACGAGGGCGTGCCGGCCCAGAAGACGCCCATCGTCGAGGCGGGGCGGCTGGTGGGGTACCTGTCGAGCCGGGAGACGGCCCCCGCCATCGGCCGGCCCTCCAGCGGCACGATGCGCGCGAGCGGCTGGAACCGCATCCCCCTCATCCGCATGACGAACGTCAACCTCCTGCCGGGCGACGCCGGCTCACTCGACGACCTCGTCGCCGACACCGACGACGGCTTGCTGATGATGACCAACCGCTCCTGGTCCATCGACAACAAGCGGCTGAACTTCCAGTTCGGCACGGAGATGTGCCGGGAGATCCGCAGCGGCCGGCTCGGCCAAGTGTACCGCGACGCCACGTACACGGGGCTGACGCCCGAGTTCTGGGCCTCCTGCGACGCCGTCTGCGGCCCGGAGGCGTGGTCCCTGTGGGGCACGCCCAATTGCGGGAAGGGCCAGCCCGGCCAGACCGCCCGCGTCGGGCACGGCGTGGCGCCGGCCCGGTTCCGGAACGTCCAGGTGGGGGTGAAGGCATGATCCCCTCGGCCAAGGCAAAGCACGGCCCGGCGGCGCGGGAGCGCCGGCTCCTGGCGCTCGGCCGGAAGATGGTCCGGGACTCCGACGCCGAGGAGACCGAGGTCCTCCTGGCCGACGGCCGCGAGTTCCTCACCCGGTTCGCGGCGGGCGCGATCCACCAGAACGTCGGGGCGGAGGAGGCGGCGGCCGTCGTCCGCGCGGTCGTCGACCGCCGGGTCGGCGTCGCCACCGCCGACAGCCTCGAGGCCGATGCCCTGGACTCGGCCCGGGCGTCGGCCCTGGCGATTGCCGAGGCCGCCGACCCGGACCCCCACTGGCCCGGTCTGCCGAAGGCCCGGCCCGTCAAGCCGGTGAAGGCGTACGACGCGGCGACGGCGGCGGCGGACGCCAAGGCGCGGGCCGACTTCGCCGCCGGCATCATCGCGGCCGCCCGGGAGCGGGACGGCGAGGCGGCCGGCATCGTCCAGACCGAAGAGGGAACGCTGGCGGTCGTGAACTCGCGCGGCGTGGCCGTCGCATACAGTCACACGCGGGCCGAGGCCAACGCCCTGGTCACGTGCGGCGACGGGTCCGGGTGGGCGGAGGCCGTGGCGGTCCGCCTCTCGGACCTGGACGCCGACCGCCTGGGCCGCCGCGCCGCCCTCACCGCCGAGAAGAGCCGCAACCCCCGTCCCCTGGCCCCCGGCACCTACGACGTGGTCCTGGAACCGTCGGCGGTGGGCGAGTGGCTCCAGGACCTGGCCTTCGTGGCCTTCAGCGGCAAGGACGTGGCCGAGGGCCGGAGCCCGCTGGCCGGTCGCCTCGGCCAGGTGGTGACCGGCGAGCAGGTCACCGTCTGGGACAACGCCCGCGACCGGCGGACCCTGCTCCAGCCGTTCGACTACGAGGGCCAGCCGGCGCGGCGGCTGAGTCTTATCAAGGGCGGCGTCGCCGAGGCCGTCGCGACGAACCATTACCGGGCTCGGCGGATGGGCCGGCGCGTCTCGACGGGGCACGCCCTGCCCGCCTCCTCCCCGCAGGAATGTATGCCGATGCACCTGTTTATGAAGGGCGGGCGGTCGAGCGCCAAGCAGTTGGTCGGCGAGATGAAGCGGGGGCTCTTGGTCACCCGCTTCCATTACACGAACGTGCTGGACCCGATGGAGACCGTCTTGACGGGCATGACCCGCGACGGCACGTTCCTGGTGGAGGACGGCCGGATCGTCCATGCCGTCCGGAATCTGCGGTACACCGAGAACGTGCTGGCGGCGCTCGGGCGGATCGACGGCGCCTCCAAGCGCCTGACGCGCGTGCCCGGGCCGTGCGTCGTTCCGACCGTCCGCGTGCGGGACGTGCGGTTCAGCGGGGCGACGGAGTTCTGAACGGCGAGTGACGGAGTGACGAAGTAACGTAGTGACGAAGGAGGATGGTGACGCTACCAGCGGACTGAGGAGACATGCGCGTCGAGCGTCCTTTGGGCATCATCTTTTGAAACGGCATCGGTAGTGCGACCAGACGTGGGCGTGTGGCCTCGCCTCCGTCACTACGTTACTGGCCTGTTCACAGCAAGATTTCTCGCTTCGCTCAAAATAACAGCATAAGGAAACAGCGATGAAAGCACTGGTGTTGCAAGGCATTCGCGACCTGCGGGTCGAGGACGTGCCGGAACCGGCGGCCGGTCCCGGCCAGGTGAAGGTCCGCATCCAGGCGGTCGGCGTGTGCGGCTCGGACGTCCACTATTACACGCACGGCCGCATCGGCGACCAGGTCGTCGAGAAACCCATCATCATCGGCCACGAGGGCGCGGGCGAGATCGTCGCGTGTGGCGAAGGCGTCCGGGACCTGGCCGTCGGCCAGCGCGTCGCCATCGAGCCGGCCCTTTCCTGCGGCAAGTGCGAGTGGTGCCTCTTGGGGAAGCCGAACGTCTGCCCGAACGTCAAGTTCTGCTCCACGCCGCCGGTGGACGGTCTGATGAGCGAGTTCGCCGTCTTGGCCGCCCACCAGTGCATCCCGATTCCCGACGCCCTCTCCTTCGAGGAGGCGGCCATGCTCGAGCCGCTCCAGGTGTCGGTGCACGCGGCGAACCTCATCGGCACGGTGCCGGGCGAGACGGCCGCCGTCGTCGGCGCCGGGTGCATCGGCCTGGGGTGCATGGAGATGGCCAAGGTGGGCGGCGCCGCACGCATCATCGCGACGGACACGCTGGACTACCGGCTGAACCTCGCACGCCGGCTCGGGGCCGACGAGACGGTCAACGTTTCCGACGAGGACCCCGGCGAGGCCGTCCGTCGGCTGACCGGCGGCCGGGGGGCCGACCTGGTCTTCGAGTGCACCAACCGCTGTGCCGGGGCGCCGCAGGCGTACGACCTGGCAGCCATCGGCGGACGCGTCTGCCTGGTGGGCATCCCGGAGGAGGACGAGATCACCGTCGACGCCCACCATCCCCGACGGAAGGAACTGCTGGTCCGGTACGTGCGTCGGTCGCGGCACGCGGCCCGACAGGCAATCACGCTGGTCGCGACGGGGCGGCTGGACGTGGCCAGTTGGGTCACCCACCGGGTGGACCTGGAGGGCGCCCGGGGCGCCTTCGACACCGTGGCCGACTACGCCGACGGCGTCCTGAAGGCCGTCGTTTTGCCGAACGAGTGATGGCGGGTGGCTACGCGGCTTCCCGGGCGGCGGGTCTCCGTACCTGCCGCGCTGGGGACCATCTTTGGATTTCCGCGCGGCGGCCTTCCCAGGCCACCGCGAAGAAGCAGTGCGCGGCGGCCTGGGAAGACCGCCGCGCAAGATGCACCCTCACCCCTTCCCTCTCCCATCAAGGGAGAGGGGGTTCCACCCGCCCGTTGCCCCTCTGCGGCGCGCGCCCTATAATGGTCGCGTTATGACCTGGAAACGTCCGCTTCTCCTCTACCCATACAGCCCCCGGAAGAAGAGCGAGCACCTGTACGGCGGTCTGACGGTCATCAACCCGATCGGGCTGGAGATCGTGGCGACGGCGATCCGGCCGATGGTCGAGGCCCTCCTGCTGGTGGACATGCGGATGGAGGACAGGCCGCTGGCGGACATCCTGGATCGCTTCCGGCCGGACTTGATTGCCGCCAGCCTCATGTGGGGCCGCGACGCATTCGCCGACGCTGTCCTCCGCGGCCTGCCGGAGGACGTCACCTTCATCCTGGGCGGCCTGTACGCCACCCGCCATCCCGACGAGGTGCTCCAGGCGTATCCGAACCTGGACATCCTCTCGCTTGGCTACGGCGACGAGACGATGCCGTGGCTGCTGGAGGCGGGCTCGCCCCAGGGCGTGGCCGGCTTCTGGTTCCGCGACCGGCCGACGGCCCGGCCGCCCGACCGACGCTCGACGGGCGCCCGCTCCCATGCCAGTCGCGAGCGGAAGCGAGCGGACGCTCCCCTTATCAAGAACCCCTCTTACACCGGCCGAAGCGTCGACAACATGCACATCGACCGGTCCGTCCGCCGGTACGCGTACCCTTGGCTGACGCTGAAGGGCGACAACGTCATCACGAGCGTCGGGTGCCCGATGGTCTGCGCCTTCTGCAAGTGGCGCGAGGACATCTTCGGCGAGGCCCAGCCGTGGATCGGCCGAACCGCCGAGGACGTGGTGACCGAACTGGAGGAGACCGACGCCCCCATCGTCCACCTGGTGGACGCCAACTTCGCGGCTGACATCGACCGGGTGGAACGCATCTGCGACCTCCTCATCGCGCGCGACGTCCGCCACCTGTACGCCTGCGAGATTCGCGTCAACCCGCTCTACAAAAGGCCGCACCTGGCGAAGAAGATGGAGCAGGCCGGCTTCTTCATGTTCATGGTCGGGCTGGAATCGTATCAGCCTCGGCTGCTGAAGGCCATGCGCAAAGGCTACAGCGTCCGGATGGCTCGCCAGGCGTTCCGGCGCCTGGCGGAGACGAAGATCCTGACGCTCGGCAACTTCCTCATCGGGAACCCGGGCGAGACCGAGCCGGAGATGCTCGCCATCGCCGACTACGCCGCGGACCTCGGCGTGGATTTCATCAGCCCGAACAAGATTTACGCCTACGAGGACAGCGACTTCGAGCGGTGGGTTCTCGCCCAGCCGGGCATGAAAGTCGTCGGCCGGCGGCGGTACGTGGTCAGCGAGGCGTACGGCGTGGAGGACCTGAGGCGGATCCAGGCCCGCATCATGCTGCGGTTCCTGGCCCGCCATCCGCCGTGGATCTCGTACACCAAGGCCCTCGCGCACCCGATGGTCCGGAAGATGGGGCGTGAGCGGATTCGCCGGGCCATCCTCCGGAGCCTCTGGAACCATCTGGCCGACCCGTCCTTCCGCCGGCGGGCCGCCAAGCGGCTGGCGAAGCGGTTTCGCCCCTCGGGCCGCGCTGCGGTCACGTGAGGCCCGTTGCCCGGCACCCGCTCCGCTGCGTGTCGCGGCTTTTTCCTTGACGGCCGCAGCCCCCGGCCTGTGTAATAGTATGAGTCTTCGCCCGTAACTGCGTACGGTCGACGAATTCAGGTCACCGCCTGACGGAGGGACTACCATGCACCGGTTTGTGATCACGCTGGTTGTTCTGGCCGCCGCCACGCTGGTTCCGCCCGTGCCCGCGTGGGCCCAGACCGACGAGTTCGAGTTGCCGCCGGTCCGCCTCAAGCCCGACCGGCCGACCGAGACCGAACCCATCCCGCCGACCCCCGACGACCGCGAGGCCGAACCCCCGGAGGAAAAGGTCGAGCCCTCGGAAAAGGAGGTCGGCGAACCTGAAAAGGCCCCGCCCGTCAAGGAGACCGGCGACGCCGAGGAGGGCGAGAAGGAGGTCCCCGAGGGCGAGAAGCCCAAGCCGCCCAAGGAAGTGCCCCTCAAGCCCGAGACGCACAAGGAGGGCGAGCCGCCCACCCCCGCCGATCTCCCCATGCCGGAGGCCACCCGCGAACCCCCCGAGGCGAGCCCCAAGACCCTCGCCCTGCCCGAGACGGAGGAGCCGCCGTCCGTCCCCGAACCGCCCGAAGGCGAGAAACCGCCCGCCCTGCCCGAACTGCCCGAGGGAGAGGCGCCTCCCGCCATCCCTGAAGCGCCCGAAGGCGAGGGGCCCGAGCCCCGGCCCACGGACGTCCAGGCCGAGGCCGTCGAGGCACAGGTCACGCCCACCGTCGAGCCGAAACTGGCCGGCATGCGCGAGGTCGGACTCGTCGAGGCCGTCGCCGCCGCCCGCAAACAGTACGAGCGGACCCTGGAGGCGCTCAAGGAGTATTACCTCAAGCGGGGCAACCACACCAAGACCGGGTGGGTCGAGTCGGAACTCCAGGGCTTCGAGCAGACCCCCAAGGCCCGCTACCTCCTGGCCGCCGAAATCGCCGGCCCGGACCTCCGGCCGGCGAAGCGCATCGAGGCCGCCGATAAACTCTACCAGGAGGGCTTGGATTACAAGAACTACCCCGCTTTCCCGCCCGGCAAGAAGGATTACCTGAAGGTTGCCCTCGAGAAGTTCCACACGGTTATCGACAAGTACCCCCAAAGCGACAAGATTGACGACGCGGCGTTCCGCATGGGTGAGATCTACGGCGGGTGGTACTTCCAGGATTACGCCCGGGCCGTCTCCTCCTACGAGCGGTGCTGGCAATGGGACCCCGAAACCAAACATCCCGCCCGCTTCAAGGCAGCCAAGATCTTCGAGGAGAAACTCAAGAACCGCGCCAAGGCCGTCGAACTCTACAACGAGGTCATCGCCCACACCCATAACGAGGACCTGGCCCGCCAGGCCCAGAGCCGCATCCGCGCCCTCACGCGCCGATAGCGACATCTAAGCACCCGAATCAGGCACGGGCTGTGCCGGACCCCGAAACCGCGGGGCCCGGCGCGGCCCGTTTGCTTGCAAACGCCGACGCCGCCCGCTACACTGCCTGCAAGTCGCATCGGGAACCGAGCCGTGACCGCTAGGGAACGAACCATGCCGCCCATCCGCGTCGGCATCGGATACGACGTCCACCGCCTGGCCGGGGGCCGACCGCTGAGGCTGGCGGGCGTCGAGATACCGTCCGAGGCGGGTCCCGTCGGCCACAGCGACGGCGACGCCCTCTTCCACGCCGTCGCCGACGCCATCCTCGGCGCGGCGGCCCTCGGCGACCTGGGCGAGCACTTTCCGGACGACGACCCCGCCTGGGCCGACGCCGACAGCGCCGACATCCTCGGCCGGGCGGTCCGGATGGCTCGGGAGGCCGGCTACCGGCCGGCCGGCGCCGACGTGAACGTGGCCCTGGAACGGCCGAAACTCGCGCCGCACCGCGACGCCATGCGGAACCGGCTGGCGGAATGCCTCGGCCTGCCGGCCGGCGACGTCAACATCAAGGCCCGCACGATGGAAGGCCTGGGACCCGTGGGCGCCGGCCAGGCCGTCGCCGCCCAGGCCGTCGTCGTCCTCGAGGCGGCGCCGCAAGCCTGACCGAATCGTGCGCGGTCGGTCTCCGCACCGACCGCGCCCCATGCGTGACAGGCCGCGGCGGGTACGGAGACCCGCCGCGCATAAGGATTCGCGTTCGCAGGCCCGCTTTTGGGCGGCGTGCCGTTCGCACGACGAACATACCATGCCTCTCCGCGACCACAACCTGCACGTCTTCAACACGCTCGGCCGCCGGCGCGAAAAGTTCGAACCCGCCGAACCGCCGCACGTCGGCGTGTACGTCTGCGGGCCGACCGTCTACGGCGACGCCCACATCGGTCACGCAAAGTCGTACGTGGCGTTCGACGTCATCCTCCGCTACCTCCGCTGCCTGGGGTACGATGTGACGTACGTCCAGAACATCACGGACGTGGGCCACCTGACCGACGACGCCGACGCGGGCGAGGACAAGGTCGAGAAGGCCGCCCGCGCCCGCCGCGTCCACCCGATGCAGATTGCCGAGACCTACACCCGCCGGTACTTCGAGGACATGGACCGGCTGAACGTCCTGCGGCCGGACATCTCGCCCCGCGCCTCCGGGCACATCATCGAGCAGATTGAGCACGTCAAGCGGCTCATCGAGGCCGGCCACGCCTACGAAGCGGGCGGCAACGTGTACTTCGACGTGGCGAGTTGGGACGCCTACGGCCGGCTGTCCGGCCGGAGCGTGGAGGAGATGCAGGCTGGCGCGCGAGTCGAAACACGGGGCGAGAAGCGCCATCCCGCCGACTTCGCCCTCTGGAAACGGGCCGAGCCCGGACACATCCTACAGTGGCCCAGCCCGTGGGGTATGGGGTACCCCGGCTGGCACATCGAGTGCACCGTGATGGCGCAGAAATATCTCGGCCCCGCGGTGGACATCCACGGCGGGGGCATCGAGAACCAGTTCCCGCACCACGAGAACGAAATCGCCCAGGCCGAGGCCGCCACCGGTAAGCCCTTCGTCCGGTACTGGCTCCACAACAACATGGTGACGGTGAACGGCCAGAAGATGGGCAAGAGCCTCGGCAATTTCCTGACCCTGCGCGACGCGTTCGAGCAGTGGGACCCGATGGTCCTCCGCCTCTTCCTCCTCCAGACCCATTACCGGAGCCAGACGGATTTCAGCGAAGAGGCGCTCGAGGCGGCAGCGAAAGGATACGAGCGCCTTTGTAACGCCTTCGGGAATATTCCAGGTCTGGAAAAGGAGGCCGTGGAGATAGACCTGCGAGCAACCGTGCCAACGCAAACCAAGGGGCTTATCTGGCAGGGAGAGCCTCCGACCGACACCAGTGCTTTGGCGAAGATCGAGGCGGCGGAACGACAATTCCAACAGAGCATGGACGACGACTTCGGGACACCAGGAGCACTCAGTGCCCTGTTTGACATCCAATCGGTGATTCAGCGCGAAGCGACAGCCTCATGGCTTCGGCCTCCGAATCTCCACATCGTCAAGCGCCTGCGCCACTCCTTTGAAGCGATTGCGTGTGATACTCTGGGATTCACCTTCAAGTCCCAGGCAGATAGCCAAGATGAAGAAACCCAGCGTATTCTGAAACGCTTGGTTGGTATCCTAATCCAACAGAGAGAAGAAGCTCGCAAGATCAAGGACTTCAAGACCGCCGACGCACTTAGAAGTCAAATGGAAAGTGCTGGAATCACCATTGAAGATACTCCCCAGGGCCCAGCCTGGCGGCGCAAGAACAAAGTGTCGTTCAATCTATAGGGGAAAACCTCTGTGGCACAGTTTGGCTTCTCTTGTAGTCATCTAATACAAAGATCAGAACACATGGCGGAGTGCCACAAGAAAGGGGGAAGGTATGCGGTACTTGCTAGCCATTCTGTTGCCGCCTGTGGCGGTTCTGCTTTGTGGTCGCCCTTTCACGGCTCTGTTGAATCTGTTTCTCACGCTTCTTCTCTGGATACCGGGCCTGATTCATGCCCTGGTAATTGTCGCTGACTATAATGCCAACAAGCGAACGGATAGGGTCGTTGCTGCAATGAAGAAGCAGCAGTGACTTCCGAGCTTGGACCGAGGGGCGGCTGCCAATAGCCCCGGACGCCACTCCGGGGTAGGATGAAGCCGACACGAACCCGGAGCCCCGCAAGGGGGCGACTGAAGGGTTTCGCCATGACCGATGACCTGACAGACCGCATCCACGCCGCCGCCGAGGCGCTCAAGGCCGCCGGCGCACGCGAGGTTTACGTCTTCGGCTCCGCCGCCACCGGTCGCCTCCGCGAACACTCCGACGTCGACCTTGCGGTCGAAGGCCTGCCGCCCGAACGGTTCTTCGCGGCCATGGGCCGAGCAGCGCGTGCGCTCGGTCGGCCCCTCGACCTCGTGGACCTGGACGAAGCCAATCCCTTCACAGACTACCTACGCCGGAAAGGAGCGCTGCAGCGTGTCGGGTGAGTTGCGCGAGAGCCTGGAGGTCGAGCAGGCCATGCTGCGTCGGCTTCTGGAGGAATCCGCACCCCTGGTCGCCCGCTGTCGCGCCGAGCAGCCGGGCTCCACCGAGCAGTGGGCGCTGGCGGCTATGCTCCACGCGTTCTACAATGGCGTGGAAAACCTTTTCAGGCGCATCGCCATGGAGATGGATGGCGGGACACCTGTCGGACCGGCCAGCCACCGCGAACTGCTCGACAGCATGGCCCGGCCGGGCGCTGCTCGGCCTCGCGTCATCACGGATGCGACGCGCGACCGCCTTGAGGAGTACCTTGATTTCCGACACATGTTCCGACATGCCTACACCTCCAACCTACAATGGCACAAAATGGCGAACCTCGTCCTCGGCATTGAGGCAATCTGGCGACAGATCGAATCGGAGTTACAGACCTTCATAGATTCCATAGCACAGGACTCATAGCGAGTGCGGCGCGCGGCACGTTCCGCATTCCGAAATCCGCAATCCGAAATCCGAAATCATGAAAATCCTCGGCATTGATCCCGGCCTCGAACGTACCGGCTACGGCTTCATCGACGCCGGCGAAACGGGGCCGCGCGGCGCGGGCGGCGCGCACCCGCAACTCGTCGAGGCCGGCCTCATTCGCACGCGGCCCGACGACGCCCTTCCGGACCGGCTCGTCGAAATCCGCGACGGCCTGGCCGCGGTCCTGGCCGAGTTCGACCCCGACGCCGTCGCCGTCGAGGCCCTGTACGCCCACTATCGTCACCCGCGGACGGCCATCCTGATGGGCCACGCGCGCGGCGTGGTGTACCTGGCGGCGGCCGAGGCCGGCGCGACCGTCGCCAGTTACAACGCCACGCAGATCAAGAAATCGCTCACCGGCAGCGGCCGCGCCAGCAAAGTCCAGATGCAGCGGGCGATCCAGGCGGCATTCGGCCTCTCGGAGCCGCCCCAGCCCGCCGACGTCGCCGACGCCCTGGCCGTCGCCCTCTGCCACGCGCACCACGCCGTCCGGGTCACCCAGGCGCCATGATTGCACGCATCAGCGGCCAACTCGAGAGCCTCGCCGACGACCGGGCGGTCGTGGCCGCCGGGGCCGTCGCGTACGAGGTGCTCCTGGCGCCGACGACGGTGGACAGCCTGCGTCCGCACCTCGGCCGGCAGGTCACCCTGCACACGTTGGAATATTTCGATGGGAACCCGGCCTACGGCCAGATGGCGCCGCGGCTGGTCGGGTTCCTCAGCGAGACCGAGAAACGGTTCTTCATCCTGTACGTGAGCGTGCAGGGCATCGGCATCGGCACGGGCTTGAGGAGCCTGGCCATGCCGGTCGAGCGGATCGCGGCGGCCATCGAATCCGGCGACGCCGCCACCCTGGCTGCCCTGCCCGGCATCGGCCGGCGGACGGCCGGCAAGATCGTGGCGGAACTGGCCGGCCGCCTCGACGAGTTCGCCGTCTCCACGGGTGCCGG